>JAEEGK010000950.1_pt1 | contig 72505 bp, 63 predicted proteins | sample 8958771 | NCBI WGS metagenome assembly JAEEGK01 (sample SAMN16246547, study PRJNA631951) | gut metagenome | biome: gut microbiome; feature: rumen; material: SC-attached | host: Bos | place: Iran: Karaj | collected 2018-10
GTGAAGACCGGGCTCCTCAAGAAGGACGGATTCAATAATGGAGGAAAGGTTTTTGTGGTCTGCAATGTGCTCTGCAAATACTACGAAAGCAACAGGAACATAAGCTACAGCTACAGTACCGATATATGCGGGAGTAAGAGCGGAGAAGCCGCCGTTAAATGCTGTTACGAATGTGAAATCGGGAACCCACTTCATGTTTTCGAAAGCAGCAAAGTTGATGATCTGAAGAGCTTCGTTACCGGTAGAAGTACCGATTACAGTACATACAGCTGCAACAACGTATCCTGCGCAGATACCGATGATGAAAGGAATCATCTTGAGGAATTTCTTGCCGAATACGGAGCAAAGCATGGTTACGAATAAAGTAACAAGTCCTACTACCAAGCAAAGGTAAGGAGAAGCGAGCTGAACGCTGGTTTCTGTAGCTATCTTTACTGCTTCGCCTGTTTCGGTTACAGCATCTGTTAATTCAGCAACAGTCTTTGTTACATTTCCTGAAGTTAAATCGCCGATTGCGTTACCTGCAAGGGAAAGTCCGATGATTGCAACGGTAGGTCCGATTACTACTGCGGGCATAAGTTTGTTGATCCAGTTAACGCCGACTGCTTTTACGATGATGGCGATTACTACATAAACAAGACCTGCAAAAGCTGCACCGAGGATGATTCCGGCATATCCGACTGCTGCGGAAGCTGCTCCGCCGAAAGCTGCGAACATGGATCCGATGAATGCGAATGAAGATCCGAGGAATACGGGGCTCTTAAACTTGGTGAAAAGAAGATAAACGATGGTACCTACGCCTGCTCCGAAGAGTGCTGCCGATGCGGACATGTCGTTACCGATAATTGCGGGAACAGCGATTGTAGCGGCAAGAATTGCCAGGAGTTGCTGAAGCGCGAATACAATAACTTTGCCGAAATGCGGCTTGTCTGCTACGCCATAAGTTAGTTTCATGAAATTTTCCTCCTTAAATTTATGTCGATCCGCTTCATTTGCGGTCTGACATGGTTTTCTGTTATTTATAGTTACGGGTTTCCCCCATTACTATCCGAACAATTCCACGCTCATGCTGTCATCAAAGGGCGGAATCTTTACTTTAATGTGTTCTGCCTTGGAGGTGGGAACGTTTTTACCCACATAATCTCCTCTTATGGGAAGTTCTCTGTGACCTCTGTCGATCAGCACCGCCAATTGAATGGCCGATGCTCTTCCGTGGCTTAAAACCGCTTCCATGGCTGCCCTTGCGGTACGTCCTGTATAAAGAACGTCATCCACCAGAATCACCGTTTTCCCGGTAAGATCCACGGGAATCTGAGATTTTCTTATAACCGGTTCCACCGTGTTCATCTCAAGATCGTCACGATAAAACGTAATATCTATCTCTCCGATGTCCACTCTTTTTCCTTCGATAAGGGCTATGTTATCTCTTATGATCTCGGCAAGGGGAACGCCTCTTCTTTTGATCCCTATCAGGAACAGATCGTCGCAACCGCCGTTACGCTCCAGGATTTCATGAGAAATCCGCTTCATGGCACGATTGATTGCAGCCTCGTCCATCAGGGTTGCTTTGTATTGGGACATGGTGCTTGTTTTCCTTCCTCGAATCGAATTGCCATTAGGCAATTCAACTCAATTCAACTCAATTCAACTCACAAAATCTTTCTGCTTCGCAGAATCGTTGCTTCGCAACTCTTGATTTTGTTTCGTGTACGCTCGGGTGAAAACAAATACTTGCTGCGCAAGTGCTTGTTTTCCTTCCTCGCTACAAATAAAGCCGTGTACTCAAAGAGCACACGGCGATTCACACAAAATCCCTGAACGGAGTTAATATGCGATACCTTACCGGCCTCTCTGAGCCAAGTTTAAAGGAATCTTACAAGGATTATTATTGCACATATACTATATGTTGTAAAGAAAAAAATGGCCTCCACTAAATAGTCTGTCTATTTATGAGTTTTCTTCTTTTTGACAGTTCTTTTATAAATCTGAGACGGTTTTTTACCATAGTGGCAAACCCGAAATGTTTGTCAATCTCGGAGGAATTTTCTCCGTGACGACGGTATTTGATCAGTTTGTCCGGGATGAAAACACTGCCACCGAAGTAATCTCCGAAAACACCTATCCACTGGTCGTGCATGACGATATTATCGGGAATCGGAAGAATTATCTTCTTAAGTATGTCCGAGTCAAAAGCCATACAGCATCCAATATAGGTGTTCTTAACAATATTCTTTAAAACTCCGGCGCCTGACTTCCTGAATCTGAAGAATGAATCCTCAAGCACTTTCCCTTCCGAATCCGTCACGACACAGTCATGAACCACCACAGGACATTTATACTTTTCAAAGACACCGAGAACAGCACTTACTTTTTCCTTTTCCCAGATATCATCCTGGTCGCAAAGGAAAATGTATTTTCCAAGACAGGCCTTTACAGCATTCTCGAAGTTCTTCTTTATACCCTTCCCGGGACCTTCCAGAAGGCGGATCCTTGGGTCATCGAATGAAGAAATAACCGCTTTTGTGGCATCCGTAGAACCATCGTCGGAAATCACCACCTCATCTTCGGGACCGAGGCTTGCAAGAACGCTTTCCAGCTGTTCCTTTATGAACTTTTCACCGTTATATGTGGCCATTGCCACCGAAACACGTACGTTTTCCTGCATTTTCACTCCGTGTTTATCCGTGCCCGAATGATATAAGACCGTTACCGCTTATCAGGATTTGAAAAGTGTACTTAAGATTCCGCGGCCAAGGGACGCACCCACATTTCCGCCCAGAGTCTTTCCGAAAGAACCGCCCACGGACTTTCCGATGGATTTACCGATCTCTCTTCCGATAGTTCCGCCGGTGGTCTTCGCAACGCTCTTAACAACCGCGGAGGTTGCGCTCTTCTTTCTTTCTGCGATCTCGCGCTGCTTTTTCTGGGTAAGGGTCAGAGCTTCCTCTTCCTTTCGAGGGGCTGCAGGAACCTCTGCCTCCATTCTTGCCAGGAATTCATAGGCGGATTCATTATCCACAGGGTTATAGTATTTTCCGTAAAGCACGGAGGAATTGATGTTAGAAAGCCTCTCACTCTCGGAAAGCGTTCCCATGAAACTCTGGGGAGGGCAGACTTTGGTGTGCTTTACTATTGTGGGTACACCGTTTTCGTCGATGACCGACACAAGTGCCTTACCTGTTCCCAGTTCCTGGAGCATGGTGTAAGTGTCAAATTCGGGATTTACCCTGAAGCCCATGGCTGCCGCCTTTAAGCCCTTCTGCTCCTTGGGGGTGTAGGCTCTCAGGGCATGCTGAACCTTGTTTCCGAGCTGCGCCAATACACCGTCCGGAATGTCGGCGGGATTCTGGGTGATAAAATATATTCCCACGCCCTTTGAACGGATCAGCTTAACCACCTGCTCGATCTTTTCAAGAAGGGCCTTCGAAGCGGAATCAAAAAGCATGTGTGCTTCGTCAAAGAAAAATACCATCTTCGGTTTTTCCGGATCTCCCTCCTCGGGAAGCATCTCAAAGAGCTCGGACATGAGCCAAAGCAGGAATGCTGAATACATTCTGGGATGGTGGATCAGCTTCTGACAGTCAAGGATCTGGATCATCCCGCGGCCGTCTCTGTCGGTGCAAAGCCAGTCTGCTACGCTGAGTGCGGGCTCACCGAAGAAAAGATCCGCGCCTTCCGATTCTATTGCGACAACACTTCTCACTATGGCATTAAGGGTTACCGGGGCGATATTTCCGTAAACAGGGCCGTATTCGGCTGCTTTTTCACCTACGTACTGGAGCATGGCCTTTAAGTCCTTGGTGTCGGTAAGAAGAAGGCCTTCATCGTCAGCGATCTTGAAGATACAGGTAAGGACATCCGTCTGGGTATCATTAAGCCCCATGACTCTTGATAAGATAAGGGGTCCCATTTCGGAAATGGTGGTACGAAGGGGAATGCCCTTTTCACCGTACACATCCCAGAAATTCACGGGATAGGACTGATACTCAAACCCTGCGTCTTTAAGTCCCATGGATTCAACACGGCTCGTAACGTTTTCGTTGTCAACGCCCGCGAGACACATGGGAGCTATATCGCCCTTAACGTCCGCAAGAAATACCGGAACTCCCAGGTTGGAAAATGATTCTGCCAAAACTTTCAGTGTTACGGTCTTACCCGTTCCGGTGGCGCCTGCGATAAAACCGTGTCTGTTCGCCATTTTGGGATAGATACAGATTTCTTCGTCTCCCGATTTTCCGATAAGAATTTTTCCGTCTTTAACCATGTTTCTCCTCCCTATGATAATTCCGTGTTTTCGTTTTCAAATTCTTTGAGTCTGATATTATAAGCATCCATGCTTTCTTTTTCGAAAGAGATCTTAGGCTCCTTTATCCCGAGCTTTTCAAGGAAATACTTGGAAAGAAGGGGATTAAGCAAAAGAAGGGGACCCAAAAGATAAGTACCGAAGAAATTCTTCTCTCTGATTCCCTCGAATTCCTCTCCGGGACAAAAACCGTCACCTCTGATAACCTTTATGAATGGATACTGTTTTGTATCTCCGAAGCTGTGAGAAAACTGGGATTTGTTTCCCACGATCTTAATCCCTTCAAACTCTCCTAAGAAAAGTGAGTTGTATCGGTTGAACATTTTCCGTTTTGCGATGAAGGGAAACAGACCCAAACCTTCGATGACTTTCCCGTCCTCGCAGAGAATTTCCTTTTCAAAAATCTCCACTGCATTTCCGGTTATAAAGAAAACGACATTCGCGTCAATCAGTTCTTTTATCCTCGATCTATAGGGCTTTAACCTGTCGATCGTAAGCTCCTGAGCGTGTTCCGTCATGGGTCCGAGATAAATGACACTCGGTTCATTTTTCACAAAGAAAGGTTCTGCGTTCAGAGAATCCTCGACGATCTTTGCGGAAACTCCGTTTTCCGAAATGCACTTTTCAAGGTATCTGACATTAAAAGGATCGCCGTAAAGATTGGATACTTCCGGGAACAAATACTCGATAACTTTTTCAGACATGAGCAGCCGCCTCCTTCAGTATGTTTTCTTTGGCGCGCTTCGCCATATCGATCTTGTAAACCTGATGAAGGATAAATATCTTAACGTCCTTCGAAAGGTCCAGAAGCTTGTAGGCGTTTTCTTCATCATCCGTGGTATAAATCGATGCGGCCGGAACTCCCGCCAGGAGAAGTCTTAATCTGTAGTCTTCGGCTCTTCTTCCCGCAACAACTACCCGCTTGACCAATGGATCCGCCAGCTTTTCAAAATCGGCATCATAAGCCCAGGTGATGTTTTCGGAAGTCTTCATGTGCCTGAGATCGTCATCGGGATAAAGAAGGATCTCTTTTTCCCCGGGTTCATTCACCGCGTAATCAAAAACACAGGAGCAGGCAATGGGGTTATGACCCTTTGCAAGGTGGGTTATAACCTCAATTCCTCCGACCTTTGAATCCGAATAACGGCTTTCGACAATCGAGCCGGCACCAAGGTCTTCTCTGATCTTATCCGCAGAAACGCCGAGAATATCAAGAACCGACGTTACCGTCACCTGATTGTAAATATTGAAAACACTGTTGCTTATAAGCTTAAAGGTTTCTTTCTTACCCTTAAGGGTCATGGAAAGAGTCCCGGCTTCAAAGTCTGCAGTCGCCGGGTAGTCAGCCTTGGGAGACTCATAATCTCCTCTGGGACAATACACGTTACCGATGTGATGGTATCTGCTGTATCTGTATTTGAGACGCTCGCCGCAAACGGGACAGATCTGAAGATCGTTTATAATGTTTTCGGGCTTATCCTTATCGGTGGGAAGTCTGTCTATGGAAAAATATTTCCTGGGATTTTCCGGAGCCAGCCTCGAAGAAATGGGATCGTCCGCATTTAAGATCATCTCGGTTCCTTCGGGTACCGCACTGTTTATGATATCGGCTATGTATTCGGGGTGAGCGTTTCTGGTGATGGAATCTCTGAAAAGATTGGTGCAAACGATGTAATCGGGTTTGATGGCGGGATAGATCTTCTTGGAGCTTCGCTCATCCACCTCAATGATCCCGATGTTCTTTTTGCTTTTCCCGGAAAGGGAAGAATACTTCATAAGCGCCGTGGCAATGCCGGAGTTGGTATTGGAACCTGCGCTGTTGTTCATGACTTTATAACCTTCTTTTGTGAGAACATCATTCAGAAGGTTGCAGACCGTGGTCTTTCCGTTGGTACCCGTAACCGCCACGGTAATCTCCGGCTTCCCTACCAAAGCAAGGTAACGTGGGCAGAGTTTTATGGCAATATCACCCGGCATGTAAGTGGCATTCATGCCAAGCATACGCTGAAGTCTGTATGCAAGTTTTCCTGCAAAATGCCCGATATAAAAACGGGCTCCTCGTTTTGACATGTTATTTCTCCGTCATTTCGCATTATTCATTGCTTCTTTGAAAACGGGAAGAAGTCCCTCATTCTTGTCTCTGTGAGGGGGAAGTCCGTATATATCGTGACCGGGAAATTCATTTGCTTCGATGAAGCATACGCCGTCTTCCATCACGCAAACATCCCAGCCTACGTAGCCTACTTCGGGAATTTCCTTTGCTGCGGTCTCGCAAAAAGCAACCACCTCATCCCACCTGGGGATCTTGAATCCCACAATGGGAACTCCGGTTACGGGATGCTCCGTGTAGAGTTCTCCGCTTTTCTTAAGAGCCTTGTACTTGATGATTCCGTCGTGAATGTCAACGGGCGCTGCAAGACCTTCGTGGTTGAAATTGTCCACATGAAGGTGCAGATTTCCGATTCGAAGGAAAGCGACCACCACATGACCCATAAGGGTTACGACTCTTAAAGTATTGACGGAGTCGGGATGAATTGCAGCGATCTCTTTACACTGTACCACCGGCTCTTCCAAAAGAAACTGTTTTTTCTCAAGAAGACTGTCAAAGATCTCCTTCAGATCTTTGTTTCCGACTTCGATTATTTCAACGCCGATGCCGCAGGCCAAATCCGTTGGCTTTGCCACAAATCTCGGGTGCTTGTCCGCAAAGGCTTTGAACTCTTCGAAACCGTCAGGGGTAATCTTCAGCCAGTCACGCTTTAAATACTTGTCAAATCTTTCATTGAAGCGCTCCTTGTTGTGGAAGATCTTCATAAGCTCGGGGTCGTTACATTTCTTGATAATGGAATTGTTTATACCCCTGGTTATGACGGTTCCCCGTTCTTTTTCGGTCATGTTGTACATCTCAAACAGGTTGTAATCCACATATCCTGCCTGAAACTTTAAGCCGCAATGAACCATGTCCGCAAAAAGAAACAGTTTCCCTTTTCCGGTCTTTTTATGTACTTCGTCGATCATGGCAAAAAATCCGCCATAGTTCATACGACGGATTCTTTTAAAAAGATAACTTATTTTTCCCACCGGGTTACCTCGATTCTGTCATATCGGGGTATATTATATCACATATGTATTCTCTAAATCTACTCCGTTCAAACGCCACTCAGGCTGTCGACTCAAAATGAGTCGACGAACGTTCAAACGCCACTCGGGCTGTCGACACCTTACGGTGTCGAGCCCTCATGCGCCGGGCTGGCTGTCGACACCTTACGGTGTCGAGCCCTCATGCGCCGGGCTGGCTGTCGACACCTTACGGTGTCGAGCCCTCATGCGCCGGGCTGGCTGTCGACACCTTACGGTGTCGACGAGTCCCAAAATATCTCATCCAAAGTTTTATTCAGAGCTTTGCAGATTGCGATGCAAAGGTTGATGGTAGGGTTATAATCGCCTTTTTCGATTGCGTTTATTGTTTGGCGGGAGACGCCCACCCGGTCCGCCAGTTCCTGTTGCGACATATCAAAAGAGGCTCTGGCGGCTTTTAACTTAAGATTCTTCATCTTAATCCTCTTTTCTGTCTTTTATTTTTTTGATCAGCAGAATCACCAAAACGTACAGAGTTACAATCCCGCAGAGCATATTTCCGCAAGACGTGAAGGTCAGCTTTCCGTCCCTCAATACATCTCCCGAAACGATATGTATGATTCCGACCGCAAGGTTCAAAACGGAAAGAGCGATAAAGAAGCCTATCAACACATTGGCGTTTTCATTCATCTTAAAGTAAGCGTCGTTCATAATGGAGATCGTAACCATGACACAGACTCCCAAAGCTACGCCCAGGAAGATCAGAAGCCCGTCATCAATAGGTAACTCAAGTTTTGCGGCCTTTATGAATACCAGCAATACGAAATATATGATCATCGTAAAGAAACTGTACTTAAAAGACTTTCCCTGTACCAGTATCTGACGCTCGTCATACTTCATTTTTACTTCGGCGTTTTTCTTTGAAAGCTCGATAACCAGGATGATCAAGAGAATTCCGATCAGCACTCCGCAAGCCATGGAAATGATCAGATAGTTCTTTGCCGATTCCCGGATGGAAAAATTGTACTCAACATCATAGCTTCCGTCTTTAAATGTGTCCGAGGGATCGTCTTCAAGTGTTGCATCGGGAATGTATTTCCTTAAAAAGTCCGCATATTCTTCACTGTCGGTAAGATATTCGCAATTGAAGGTATATCTTCCCTTTTTAAGATCCATTTCCACAGACCCGCTCCTGACCGCCTGTCCGGTCAAAGCACAAACGGATTCGCCGCTTTCATTGGTAACATTTACCCCCGTAATATACCCGGGCCCCTCTTCCGGCCACCATTCGAAATAAAAAACGTATTTTCCGCCGGCGGATACGTAGAGACCGGGACTCATTCCTTCAGGGCTTGCGGTCTTTCCCGAAACATCCACGTGCGCCATGTACTTAACGCTGTAATTGTGCTTCGGTACAAAAGATATCAGCAGAAATAAGATCACGAATATTCCTAAAATACAGGCTGTTACAATACTCGTTCTTTTAGTCATTTTTATCATCCTTTCTGCGGAATACCATAACGTTCGTAAATGAAGCGACGGCAGTCAACAGCAATCCGATATTAAGGAAGATCCTGTCATCGTTTACAAATATATTGATCAAAATAAAAACTATTCCCGCCAGAGCCATCAAAACAAGTAAATATTTCAAAGGACGATATTTATCGGTCTTCAGACAATTCTTCTCCATCTTCATTCTCCTTTTCTTTTTCATTAAAATTGAACACTCCTGTCCTGACGCCCAAAAAGGCGGCAAGAACACCGAATACTATAAAGACAATCTCGGGATGGCCGTAAGATAACTGATCGATGACACCGGTCGTAAGATTGTTGAACATATGACATACGATACAGGGAATCACCGAATCGAACCTGTAAGCCAGGAAGCCCCAAAACAATCCCATGGGAAGCACATATATTCCCTGAATGGGGTTTGCATGCATGAGTCCGAACATCACACCACTGATTATCATGCATCCCACAAGCCCGAAAGCTTTCTTTGAGTGCTGCAGTATGATACCACGCATGGCCAGCTCTTCGGCGATGGGTGCCAGTATGACTGCGATCACCAATCCGATGATCAAAGATCCCGACAGGGTCGACTGGAGACCTGACTGAACCTGTTTGGCTGCCTTCGGCATTAAAGCTGTGGCGATTCTGTTTAAAGTCACGGCCAGGGCTCCGATGGAGATACATCCGAAGAAAACAAAGAAAATGTATCTCGTCTTGTTGAATTTAAGACCGAGCCGCTTGTAGGTCCCATTCTTCTTGTCTTTCTTAACGTATCCGAAAAAGTACCATAAGAAAAATACTATTATGCAGACGATCTCGGCGGCCAGCTGCAGATACGTAAGGATCGGTGACGCCTTGGAATACAAAGAAAACCACACTTCATAATTTTGGGTCCCCTTTAAAATATCACCGCCCGCTTCCTTTACAAATTGGATCGTCTTGAAAGCTCGAAAGCCCAATCCCACGCCCACCTGGATCAATAGAACGGAAGCCGTCACCCAGACGGAGAACAAAACGTTCAGTACTTTGTTTGGTTTCTTTTCTGTTTGATTATTCATATTCCCTCCTCACAGCAATATTGATAACCTCTCTTGTAAGCATACAATAACACCTACTTTACAATCTGTCAACTATATTTTACATTTTGTCTTAAATTTTTTCCTTGCAACCCCGCCGCGTCCCGAATTCCCGTGCTTTTTGGCTCCGCTTTCTTGACTAAAAAGCCGCGTTTTACTATATTAATCCTATGGAAAATTTAGTTAAAAACACAGTTGTCACACTTAAAAAAGGTGAGGGTCGTTCCCTCAAGGCCGGAGGCGCCTGGATTTACGACAATGAAATCGAATCCATCGTCGGCACCTTCAAAAACGGCGAGATTGTAAGGGTTCACGATTTCGACGGCTTCCCCATGGGGGCGGGCTTCATCAATCAGAATTCAAAGATTCGCGTGCGCATGCTGACACGCGCAAAGGATCCTGTTGTGGACGGGGCGTTTCTTTCTGCGCGGGTAAAAGCCGCCTGGGAATATCGGAAGGCTGTTATGCCTGCGACGGATCTGAACTGCTGCCGCATCATTTTCGGAGAAGCGGACTTTCTTCCGGGACTTGTGATCGACAAATATTCGGACGTATTGGTGGTAGAATGTCTTGCTCTCGGAATGGAGCCCTTAAAGACGCTTATCATTGATGCTTTAAAGAAATATTTGGAGGAAGACGGTTTTGAGATCCGGGGCGTATATGAGCGCTCCGATGCGCCTGTCCTTAAAAAAGAAGGACTGCTGCCCCATAAAGGTTTCATCGGTCCCGAATTTGACACAAACGTGGAGATCGTTGAGAACGGCGTAAAGTATCTGGTGGATGTAGTTAACGGACAGAAGACCGGTTTCTTTTTGGATCAGAAATATAACAGACTGGCAATGCAAAGAGTGATTTCGGGTCTGGCCGGTTTCCGCGATTCTGTGCGCGTCCTTGACTGTTTTACCCATATGGGAACCTTCGCGCTTAACTGCGGACTTGCAGGGGCCACGGATGTTACAGGCCTCGATATTTCGGAATTTGCCGTGGCTCAGGCTGCCGCAAACGCAAAAAGAAACGGACTTGAAGAGTCCGTCAGATTCCGTGCCGCCAATGTTCTCGATGAGCTTCCGAAGCTCTGCGAACAGGACGAACTGTATGATGTGGTGATCTTAGATCCCCCTGCTTTTACCAAGTCCAAGGATGCCACCAAAAATGCAATTAAAGGCTATCGGGAAATCAACATGAAAGGCCTTAAGCTCGTAAAAGACGGGGGCTTTCTTGCTACCTGCTCCTGTTCTCACTTCATGACCCAGGAGCTTTTCACCGAAGTCATCGGCCAGGCCGCCAAGGCTGTCCACAAACGGCTCAGCCAGGTTGAATTCCGGACTCAGGCGCCGGACCATCCCATTCTTTGGGCTGCGGATGAATCTTATTACCTCAAGTTCTATATCTTCCGTGTGTCCGATGAAAAATGACCGTTCCCTCACCGGTTAAAAGCACTCAAGCACCCTTGCGCCTTTTTTGACAAATGCAATGAATTCTTCTGTCCCGGCGCTTACTTCGACCCATTTTCCACCCTTATACTCCTGTTTGTCTTTTGTAAGCACCCAGCTTCCCTCAGGGAGCCAAACCCCTCTTTCGGTCTGCCCCTGCTTTACTATAGGCGCAAAAAGAATATCCGGGCCAAACATGTACTGATCGCCGATCCCGTAGCATTTATCGTCGTCGGGATAATCAAAGAACATGGGACGCATAACAGGATATCCCTTTTCGGAAGCAAGATCCATCTGCTCCGTTATATAAGGAATCAGCCTGTAACGGAGCTTTACAATCTCCGAAAGGATTTTAAGGTTTCTTTCTCCGAAGCTCCAGAGTTCATTGTCACCGCCGGTAGGCTCTTTGATATTTCTGGATCTGTCATGGCCGTCTCTGGATCCGTGAAGTCTCATAACGGGAGAAAAAAGACCGTACTGAAACCAGCGGACTATCAATTCCCTGAAATGATCCGAATTAATATCTCCGCCGTAAAAACCGCCTATATCGGTGTTCCACCAGGGAATTCCGCACATGGCCATATTAAGTCCCGATTTTACCTGCTCTTCAAGACTCTCAAAGGTTGAAGCGATATCTCCCGACCAGACGAGTGCACCAAATCTCTGGGCACCTGTGTAGGCGCTTCTGGTAAGAGTGATAACATCATCCCTGCCCATTTTCTTCATGCCGTCATAAACCAGCTGCGCATAATGGTAAGGATAAAGCAACGCCACCTCATCACCCCGGCCTGCATACATGATGATATTGTCGAAATGCTCCGGATGGATCTCGGGCTCGGCCTCATCAAACCACAGTCCGTCCACTCCGTTGTCAAGATAGTTTTCTTTAAGACGTTTAAAAACATATTCTCTCGCGGCGGGATTGCTTGGATCTATCTCCGCCTGAGGACCGTAGAAATCAAACACGCGGTTGCTTCCGGATGCGGTGCGGAGCAGCATGTTATGCTCCAGCATATACCGATAGTTTTCGCTTTGTTCATTTATGGTCGGCCACATGGAAACCATGAGCTTTATACCCATTTTGTGAAGTTCATCCGCCATGGATTTGGGATCGGGCCAGTATTTGGGATCGAACCTGTAATCTCCCTGTTCCGTCCAGTGGAAATAGTCCACGATAATAACGGACAGAGGTATATTAAGCTCCCTGTATTTCCTCGCAACTCTCAGTACTTCTTCCTGTGTTTCATACCTGAGTCTGCACTGCCAGAAACCCATTCCCCACTCGGGCATTTTCGGAGCATGACCCGTAAGATCCGCCAGTTTCTCACAGACTTCGGCAGGTTTTCCCGAAAGCACCACAAAATCGATGCCCTTCGCACAATCCGCGTTCCACCTCGTTCTGTTATTGGATAACTCGGCCTTTCCGGTTCCCGGATGGTTCCAGAGAAAACCGTAACCGAGGGAAGAATACACATAGGGGATCGAAGCCTTTGTATTTAAATGCTGCAGATCCACGCTGCAGCCTTTTTTGCTGAAACAGTTCATGCGCTCATGACCAAGCCCGTAAAACTCTTCCCCGGGATTGGGTTCAAAAGTTACCCTCACCTTCCAAAGCCCGCTTCCGATACTTCTGTAATTTCTGAAAGCAAAACCGAAGGTCTGCTCCGGCTGCTCTTTAAGAATACATAAATCTCCCTTGAAAAAAGAAAGACTTCCGTTATCGTCGATCCGGGCCTTAAGATTTCCTGTGGAAAGAAAAGCGCTCTTCCCTTCCGTCCAGACTTTAGCCTCGGTTTCACGGGGCATAAGAGTCCAATTTTCATCAGGCAGTTTTGACGAAGCCGTCGCTCTGAAACGTATGCAGCCTTCGAGACACGCACTTATTTCCCCAATTTCCCCTTCTCTCTCAAAAAGTATGCGGTTCTTCTCAAGAATTAATTCCATAAAGCCGTCCTTTCTTCGTCGATCGGTTACAGGTTAACGGAAATATCTTTCAGCCCTCATGGTCTGTTTTCAATAACGATCACTTTCTTTTTGCGAAGATACAGATAATATGCGAATCCCAGTAAAATACCGAATACCGTGGCGGTGGGAGCGGCAAGGCCCACACCCGTAAGGTTTGCGTTGGGACGGATGCTCATGTAGTAAGAAAGGGGGAGTCTCACGATCAATGACTGCAGGATTCCCATGAGCATTACAAAAAATGACCTGGAATGGGCATTGAAATACCCCATGAAGCTGAAAAGAACGCTGGTAAGAAATGCCTCGGGGGCAAATCCCTTCATGAACTCAAAGGCCCTTGCTATAACGGCCGAATCGTCCGAAAAAATCTCTGCGACAATATCTCCCCTAAAGAAGATCCCCACGGCAACACAAAGACCGATCAAAACACCGATCCCCATGCTCCAGCGCAGTGCAGAAATCCCTCTGTCCTCTCTTTTGGCACCCACGTTCTGGGCCACAAAGGACGCGATGGACTGCATGATGGCCACGGGTATGAGCATGACAAACGCCTGGATCTTCTGGGCGACTCCGTACCCCGAGGAACAGTCGAGTCCCATTCTGTTTACGAATGCACACAAAGCAAGAAACGTTCCGTTTGTAAGAATTTCCTGAAATCCCAGCGGAAGTCCGATAAAGAAAAACAGCTTGACTTCTTCGTTCAGGCGGAAATCACGTTTTCCGATGGTGAAGGGAAGCTTCTGCTTGAATATGATGATCACCGACAAAACCACGCTTACGGCCTGGGCAAAGATCGTTGCGATGGCTGCGCCGACAACATTCATATGAAAGCCTGCCACCAGAACCAGATCGCCGATGATATTAACGACACAGGCTATAGCCACAAAGATCAGAGGGAGCTTGGAATTCCCCATTCCTCTCATGACCGAACTTATGAAGTTATAGAAAACTACGAAAATAAAGCCGACCGCACAGATCCTGATGTACTGAACGGTCAACTCCTCCGCTTCTTCCGGTGCCTGCATGATCCCTGCAATGGGACGGGCAAACACAAACATTATGACCGAAAAAAGAAGGGATAAAACAGCAAAGAAAACCACCGCGCCGCCGATAAGTTTACCGATCCTGTCCTCGCGGTGTTCTCCCAGATACCTTCCCAGCAGCACCGTGACACCCACGGCAATGTTGGCGGTAAAGAAGGTAAAAAGATTCATTACATTACTGCCGGTGGCGATTCCGGAAATACCTGCGGTAGTTCCGAAATGTCCGACTATCATAAGGTCCACGGCGCTGTACATTGCCTGCAGCACCAGCGCTGCAAGTATGGGCAGCATGAACCTGACCATCTTTACGGGTATGGAACCCGTGGTAAAATCCTGATTTGTTTCTTTCATATTCAATTCCTATGGGACGTTTCTAAATATACTCCGTTCATTGTCAAGTCCCTTCGGGCCTCGACAATTACTCTGCTATCTTCGGAGATTCCTGGGTGGGAGTCTTCGAATATAAGATCTTCAGAATTATAGGGGTAAGAATCGACGAGAAGATGATCAAAAGGATTACCGCCGTAAAATAAACAGGGCTTAAAAGTCCCACGGAGAGACCCTTCTGGGATGTAATGAGCGCAACTTCGCCGCGGGTCATCATTCCCACACCGATCTTTAAGGAATCGGGCCAGGTAAATTTACAAAGCTTGGCCATCAGACCGCATCCGACGATCTTGCAAAGGAGTCCCACGGCCACAAAGGCAAGAGAAAACCATATGATCGACATGTTTACTTCGCTTATGTCGGTCTTAAGTCCGATACTCGCAAAGAAAATGGGTCCGAAGAGCATATATGAATTGATATCCATTTTTTCGGCGATATACTCGGAATCTCGCACGTTACAAAGAATGATTCCGGCAACATATGCACCCGTGATGTCTGCGATTCCGAAATACTTCTCGGCAACAAACGACATGGCAAGGCAGAGCGCAAGTCCCATGATGGGAATACGTCTGGTATGGGGATAGCGGGCATCCATAGCCTTAAAGAGCTTGTAAATGATAAAGCCCACAACTATCGAAAATACAAAGAAAAGGCCCGTTTTCGCACAAACCGCTCCGACGTTTGAACTTCCGTCATGAAGTCCGATAACGACGGTAAGAACGATAATGCCGATAACATCGTCGATGATCGCTGCGCTTAAAATGGTAGTTCCCACATAGCCTTTAAGTTTGCCCATTTCCCGCAGCGCCTGAACCGTAATGCTGACACTCGTTGCGGTAAGGATAACTCCGACAAACAAAGCCGAGTAAAATTCCTTCGTTCCCATTCCCGCAGGTCCGTAAAAGCCCCTGTAGAGAAAGAAACCGCCCACAAGCGGAACAAACACGCCCGCACAGGCAATAAGGGTTGCCTTTACTCCGGTTTTGATAAGGTCATGAAGATTTGTTTCAAGACCGGCCGAAAACATCAAAAGAATAACACCGATCTCGGCCATCTGACTTAAGAAGGTGCTCTGATCAACCAGTCCGAGCACACTCGGACCGATCAAAAGACCCGCGATGATCTCTCCGACAACCTGGGGTGCTTTGAGTTTACGCGCCAGGATTCCGAAGACTTTCGCAAAAACAACTATAATTGCCAAATCTTTAAAAACAAGATATGATTCCATATTTTTCAAGCCTCATAAATATGCTGTGGAAATAAATTCCGTTTATGCCGTCAACAAAGCATTTTAGCACATCGCACAGGCTTTTCAAGGCTTTTTTATATTTCTTTTTCCACTTTTCTCTTCTTTGTGTTTGCGTCCTCTGTCGGCAATTTTCTCCGCGTCCTCGGCGGAAATTATTTTCTGCGTTTTTACGCCGAAAATACGGCCTTCGTCGGTTTTGCGGATCCTGATCTTGGTCTTTACGAATCCGTGCTCCTCGCAAAAAGCAACTCCCACGAAAAATTTTCCGGTGGGTGAAAAGAGCTTTACTATCTTGGAAGAAGACTTGTCACAGAGGTAACAATTCATGTTTTTGACCTCTCTGTCGGCAAGCAAAGCTTCCTTGGAAGCGAAAGTGCGTGTTATATACTTATCGTAGTCCTTGAAAATCCTGTGTATTTCCCGTTCTTTGTCAATCGGCGGATTGAAAGTGTCGTAAGAAACGTAATCAAGTATTTCCCGGTCCTCTATGGCGCCCAAAACCTTTGCGGCATAGTATGCGTCGGAAAAGGCCCTGTGGAAGGGAATGTCTTTTTGAATGTTCATCCGGTCTACGGCTGTTTCCAAAGAAACCCTCTCCGCGCGGTTTCCCCCTGCTATGGCAAAGAGCTTCTGGACGTCGTAAAAAGCAATGGGTCCCTCCGAAAGGGGCTTAAGACCGTAATATTTCATGTTTCTTTGAAGCTCCGTGAGATCCAGGGGACCCCAGGAGCAAAAGACAGGTTCGTCACCGCACCATTCAAGAAATCTTTCAATTACATCCTCAAAGGGCTGCTCGTGCTTTAATTCCTGCATTTTAATATGTACGAGCTTCCCCGTAACATAGTGCATGGTCTTATATATCTGCGGTTTGATAAGGGCGCTGAACTCGTCGATCATGACTTTTTCTTCGTTAAGCTTTACCGCACCTATCTCTATGATCTCGAAAGGAATCTTTACGTTATTACCGGCGGGTGTGCCCGACTGATTCCATTCCAGATCAAGGACAATGTAATTCATAAATCGTTCCTTTCGCGTTTTTTTTCTTTATGGTATAATTCTATGGATATTATCGCGGTTTTGTCAAGAAATGACAAGCCCGGAAGGAGACATTGCCTATGAAAAATCTTTCAATACCCGTAAAAGTTGACGGAAGCATGGATTATGCCCGTTTTGAACTATCTTTATATGAAGAAAGCAGGGAGCTCGCACTTAAAAAACGCCCGCTGGTCCTGGTGATCCCGGGTGGCGGTTACGGCTTCACATCCGCAAGGGAAGCCGACTCCATCGCCAACAATTATCTTGCCATCGGTTATCATGCCGCGATCCTTTACTACAGTGTCTCACCCGCGGTTTATCCCACCTCCCTTCGGGAACTTGCTTTTTGCGTTAAATATCTGAAGGATAAAGCAGACGAACTTCTCATTGACGAAACCCGCATAATTGTCTGCGGTTTCTCTGCAGGCGCACATCTTGCGGCACTTTTCGGAACAGGATATTTCAGACCCGAAGTTACCGATTATTTCAAGGTTTCAAAGGACTGTTTAAAACCTGCCGGAATGATCCTTGCATATCCCGTGATCACCTCCGGGGAATACGCCCACAGAGGCTCATTTGACAATCTCTTGGGTCCCGACAAAAACGATCCCGAGATGCTTAAATACGTTTCGATCGAAAACCGCGTGGATGAAAATACTCCTCCCGCCTTTATCTGGCACACCTTTGAGGACGGCGCGGTACCCCTCGAAAACTCGCTCTTTATGGCAAACGCCATGAGAACCGCAAAGATTCCCTTCGAATATCACGTATTCCCCACGGGGGGACACGGACTCTCCCTTGCGGGCCCCGCAACCTACTCACAGGGAAGACATGAGGACGACCCGGGTGTCCGTCAATGGATGGAACTTTCGCAGAACTGGCTTCTTCGTACTTTCGGACTTCTTAACTACTGATTGAAAACAACAGGAGGTTACCATGAAATTTCACCGTGGCTGCTGGGTTAAGGAAAAAGGAACCGAACTTTTTTCTCCCAAGGAAATTTATTATCACAATATTGATAACAATGTGCTTTCGATAATTGCGCCGACGACCTTTATCAACTCCCGGGGCTGTGTACTGGAAGGCATCAACCTAAACATCGAGATTTCTTCCCCCGCACCGGAAATTATCCGCGTCCGGACCAAACATCACCTCGGCGTTGCCCACAAAACTCCCGATTTCGAGTTAAATCTCCCTGAGAAATCCTGTCTTGAGATCAACGAAAATGAGGACATGTTTGTTATATCGAGCGGTTCACTTACCCTCGAACTTACGAAAAAGCCCTTCTCCATGGTCTACAAAAGAAACGGCGAGATTATCACCAAGAGCAACACCGGCGACCTTGCGTGCGTAAAGACCGACTGGCACGGCTACTATTATGATGAAGACGGCGACACCAAGAACACCTTCATGACTCAGAACTTAGGAATCTCGGTAGGCGAGCTTATCTACGGTCTCGGCGAGCGCTTCACTCCTTTTGTGAAGAATGGTCAGACCGTCAACATCTGGAATGAGGACGGCGGCACCAGCACAGAAATTTCATATAAAAACATCCCCTTCTATGTAACAAACAAGGGATACGGCGTGCTTGTAAATCACCCCGAGCGCATTTCCTTTGAGGTCGGAAGCGAGCTTGTCACCAAAGTCGGCTTTACCGTTGAAGGAAACGAACTTGACTATTTCTTGATAAACGGACCTTCCATAAAAGAGACTCTGATTCGCTATACGGATCTTACGGGAAAGCCTTCACTTCCTTCCCCCTGGACCTTCGGTCTGTGGCTTTCAACCTCTTTTACCACCAACTACAATGAAAAAACCGTCATGAGCTTCATCGACGGTATGCTTGAGCGCGGCATTCCGTTAAAGGTCTTCCACTTCGACTGCTTCTGGATGAAAGAATTTCACTGGTCAAGTTTCATCTGGGACGACAGAGTATTCCCGGACCCCGAGGGAATGCTTAAACGCATCAAGGATAAGGGTCTCAAAGTCTGCGTCTGGATCAACCCCTATATCGGCGAAGCTTCGCCTCTTTTCCTTGAAGGCATGGAAAACGATTTTCTCGTAAAGCGCAAAAACGGAGATGTATGGCAATGGGATATGTGGCAGTCCGGCATGGGACTTGTGGACTTCACGAACCCGAAAGCATGGAAATGGTTCCAGGATAAACTCGAAGCCCTCCTTGATATGGGTGTCGACTGCTTTAAGACCGACTTCGGCGAAAGGATCCCCACCGATGTGGTCTATCACGACGGCTCAGACCCCTTAAGAATGCACAACTACTACACTTATCTTTACAACAAGTGTGTTTATGAGCTGTTGCAAAGAAAGAGAGGCGGGGACGCCGTACTCTTTGCAAGAAGTGCCACCGTGGGCGGCCAGAAATTCCCCGTTCACTGGGGCGGCGACTGCTGGTCCGATTATGAATCCATGGAAGAAAGCCTCCGGGGCGGTCTTTCGCTTCTTATGTCGGGCTTTGGCTTCTGGAGCCACGACATAGGCGGTTTCGAGGACACCTCCACTCCCGATGTTTATAAGCGCTGGGCAGCTTTCGGTCTTCTTTCTTCACACTCAAGACTCCACGGAAGCAGTTCCTACCGCGTGCCCTGGGCTTATGACGAAGAAGCCGTTGACGTTGTCCGCTTCTTTACCAAATTAAAAGCAAGGCTGATGCCTTACCTCTACATGACGGCGGTTCAGGCTTCGACTCTTGGAATTCCCACCATGAGAAGCATGGTTATGGAATTCCCCGAAGACAGAAACACTCACACCTTGGAGCGTCAGTATATGCTCGGTGACAGCCTTCTTGTTGCTCCGATATTTAACGACAGATCCGAAGGCGAGTTCTATCTTCCCGAGGGCTTATGGACCAACTTCTTTACCGGCGAAAAATACGCGGGCGGCAAGTGGTATAAGGAATACTTCGACTATCAGTCGATACCTCTTTTCGTAAAAGAAAACACGATCCTTCCTTTAGGAACCATATCAAACCGACCCGATTATGAGTTCGAGAACAACACTGAGGCTCACATTTTTGGGCTTTGTGACGGAAAATCAGTTTCCGTGACCGTACCCGACCAAAGCGGAAAACCCACACTTACAATCACCGCTTCAAGGACCGGAAACGAAATAAAGATTACCTCAAACCTTCCTTTAGCAAAGATCGTCTTAGAAGACACAAAGACCGAGGTAGTTCCCTCGGCCCTTGAAACAATCATAAATATTTAATTTACCAGTTTACTTTCCAGCGGTCGGAATACTCCGTAACCGAATCGGCTTCTTTGTTATGATGCTTTTCTCTTACGGTATCGCGCTGCTTGGAAAGTTCCTCAACAAAGAGCTTATTGTCTATCGGCAATGTCACTGTTTCATTCTTCCATGAAGAAAGATAAGCGGCATTGCTGATTGTAAGGCTCTTTATTCCTTCTTCTCCGGGAGCTACGAGCTCTTTACCGAAAAGAATGTGGTCGGTAAAATTCCGAAGAATCAAAATATGTCCGTCTTCCTCTTCTTTTAACGGAATACAGATTTCACAAACAGGCTCCTCGGGCATCGCCTCGGGAGTTTCCACTCTCATGACCCGCTCGTCTCTTTTCAGAAGAGAAAGCATGAGTTTTCCTTTTTCCGCCACTGCCTTTCCCATGGTTCCGGATATTTCTATGCGGTTGGTACCGGGATATTCACCTGTTGATGTAATGAAGACTGCGGTTGCTTTGTCTCCGTATTCGGCATAAATTGTGGCATCATCTTCAACGTCGATTTCGTGGAAGTGGCCCTTTTTGCAGAAAGCTCTGATCTTATCGGGCATTCCCATTATCCACTGCCAGATATCAAGGTTATGCGGGCACTGGTTGATTAAAACTCCGCCGCCTTCACCCTTCCAGCTGGCACGCCATCCGTCCGCATCGTAATAGCACTGACTTCTGTACCAGTTGCTGATTATCCAAACGAAGCGCTTAATTTCACCAAGAACTCCGAGATCCACATAGTATTTTAACGTCGCAAACAGAGGATTTGTTCTCTGGTTAAACATGATCCCGAATACTTTTCCGCTTTTCTTTGCGGCCTCATTCATTTCGGCAACGCTTCCGGTATCGACGCCCGCGGGCTTCTCTGTAAGCACATGCCAACCCTTCTCGAAGGCCTCCTTTGCAATTACAGGGTGCGAATAGTGAGGCGTAGCGATAATAACTACGTCTGCAACCTTCGAATCCAGCATTTTGTGGAAATCATCGAAGTAGGAAACTTTATCGCCGAATTGTTCCTTCATTCGCTCAAGTTTCTCGGGATTATTGTCGCAAACCGCTGTAAGTACTGCGTTTTGTATTACTCCCTCGTACAGTTTTGTTGCATGAACCCCGCCCATATTGCCGACTCCGACAACCGCATATCTTAACATTACAAAAGCCTCCACTATTTATAATTTCCGAGAGTTATTGTCTCATCCGCAAAATTTTCTACGCTGGCACTCTTTTCGTAGAAATGCGGAGCAACGCTGACGGTTCCGCCCGCCTTATAATAAATCGAGTCCTTCGGGAGCGGAAACTCAACCGTCGTACCCGTAAACCCGGCCGCATATATCGCCGTGATCAGCTCAACGGTCTTCTTGCCGTCTATACCCGTGATCATTGGGCTTGTGCCGTTTTCAATCGCAGTAAGATAATCATCTATCTCACCGGTGTGCCCCTCGTATTTAAGATCGGGAAGAGAATTATAATACTCCGTGATCTTTTGAACCAGCTCGGGATTTCCCCCGTCCTTGGGGAAACCGTTTCCCTGACCCTCCTCGGCTTTTACGTCAAAGGGAACGGCGATCTTTGCTTTCTCACACTGAAGAGTGATCCCCTGTTCCTCGCCGTGATGGACCACGGAACTTGTTATCTCTGCCAGGCTGTTATCATCAAACTTAACGCAGGCCACGGAAATATCTTCAACCTCCGCATTGTCATGCATGACATTGGAAAGCATGGCAACGACTGTTTTGGGAGCTTTGCCCGAAAGCCAGTTAAGCATATCGATATGATGCACCGCATGGTTCAGGGTGGGTCCGCCACCTTCTTTTTCCCAGGTTCCCCGCCACCAGAGATCGTAATAACAATGGGCTCTCCACCAGGCGGATTCAACTCTGGCAAATCGCATCTTTCCGGCAAGATTGCTGTCAAGAAGCTTCTTTAACTTATAAACTCCGTTTCTGAAGCGATTCTGAGCAATGACACCGAGAGTCACTTTATTTCTTTTCTGAGCTTCTAACATCCGGTCGCATTCTTCCACACTGGCAGCCATGGGCTTTTCCACCAGAACATTACAACCGTGGTCCATGGCATCGATGCTTATGGATGCATGTACGTAGGGAGGTGTGCAAACATGTACCACATCTATCTTGATCCCCGAATTCAGCATGTCGGTATGATTGCTGAAAACCACGGCGTCAAGATCATATTTTTTCTTTGTCGCCTCTGCTTTTTCGGGATAAATATCACAAAGCGCCACGATCCTGCATCTGTCAGGAAAAGTAAGAAGCCCCTGTATATGTGCGGAGGAAATTCCTCCTGTACCGACAACTGCTACATTTATCATCACTATTCTCCATCATTTTACTTTTACGGCCTGAAGCTCCGCTCTTACGCAAAGCTCCGCGGCTTTGAAGGCATGCGCCTGAGTCATGGCATTCTCGGTCCTGTTGATACAGTCAAGGATCAGCTGCCCAAAGAAGGGGAATCCCACTTTGCCGGCTACGTCGAAATGCTGCTCGCCTTCTTTATTTACAAGGAAAACGTGATCCGTCGTGTTGTCGTGGGTTCCCACATTTACGTACTTACGGATCTCGATATATCCTTCCGTTCCGATAATAAAGGTTCGCCCGTCTCCCCAGGTGGAAAGACCGTCGGGCGTGAACCAGTCTACTCTGAAGTGCTGTGTGGCTCCGTTATCACCCACAAGCGTTGCATCGCCGAAGTCTTCAAGTTCGGGATCGTCGGGGTGATTGTAGTTGCCCACTTCACTGTATGCCACGTGGGCATTTTCTTCATCACAATAGTATAAAAACTGCTCTATCTGGTGGCTTCCGATGTCGCAAAGAATACCGCCGTACTGCGCTTTTTTGTAAAACCAGTCGGGTCTTGAGGAGTGAGGACCCTCTCTGTGAGGTCCGAAACCGTCGATATGGATCGGGCGTCCGATGGCACCTGCCTTAATGAGTTCTCCGGCAAATACCGCCGACTCCACATGGATACGCTCGCTGTAGTAAACCATGTACTTTCTCCCGGTTCTTTCTACGGCTTCCTTCGCTGCTGCCAGCTGTTCCAAAGAAACCAGAGGCGCCTTATCGGTAAAGTAGTCCTTTCCCGCATTCATAGCTCTTAAGCCGAGAGGACATCTTTCACTTGTGATCGCCGCTCCGCAAACAAGCTTAACCTCAGGGTCGGAAAATATTTCCTCCTCGCTTTTCGCAACCTTAACTCCGGGGTATGTCTCTACGAATTTCTTGACTCTTTCTTCGTCTGCGTCATATACCCACTTAAGGGTTGCTCCCGCTTCTATAAGACCGTTGCACATTCCGTAAATATGTCCGTGATTAAGGGCTATCGCGGCAATGCAGAATTCTCCGGGCTTTACCACGGGAGCGGGTTTTCCTTTGGGTGCGTAATTCATTCCGTCTTTCTTTTCGCTCATACGGTAACCTCCAAAAAATACAGTGAATGGGATATCCATCCGTTAAACGTGATCTTGCTTTTCTGCTTTGAATATAGCACAGGGACGGATCATACTCTTACACTATGACGATTAAAATTTTGCGCAAAATGATTTTTTATTGCTTTATTTTCTACCTCTTTTTCCTTGTAACCTTACTATTTATCATTTTTCTATATAAATTTGTGTAAAATTGTATCCTTTTACGCAAAGTTTTTCTTGACCTGCATCTGTATAATATATATGGTTATCATAAACAAATGATTCGATAACAGAAAGATAGACAGGAAACGGATATGAACAAAACTCCCGGCAAAAAATACCACGCAGTCGATTCCGAACTTGCCTGCGAAGTAAAGAGTGACGAAGCTCCCTTCGATGTTTCCGATGACATGCACAACCATGCCTGTCACGAAATACTCATTGTATTGAACGGCCATATCAACATGTACACCGAGTACTCCGGAATAACCCTTTCAAAGGGCGACGCGGCTCTGATACCCATGTACGTTTTTCATAACGGGATCGTTCCGGATCTTGAACGGTATGACCGTATAGTTATTAATGTCGATGAAGGCGTGCTGAAAGCAGCCTCCGGACCCAATATGGATCTGAACGGATGCTTCGTCCCCTACAATGACCACAGTATACATAGCATCCATCTTGAGGATGAAGATCTTGCAGATATAGAAAATTACGCGGTCAATCTTCAAAAATGCATTTTAAGCAACGAACCCGGCGCCGATATTGCCGCCGATGCATTCCTAAAACTCATCATGATAAAAGTGAATTCTCATTATTCGAAGAGCGCCATGACCTTCTATCCCAACACCATGCCGGAACTGGTGCGTAAAACCTTCGACTATGTGGATAAACACCTTACCGAGAACATTTCTCTTTCCATGCTGGAAAATGAGATTCACAACAACGGTACCTATATTTCCAGGTGCTTAAAGAAAATCTCGGGACTATCTTTGTCCCAGTATATAATCGCAAAAAGGATCACCCTTGCCTGCAAGCTCTTAAAAGAGGGTAAAAACGCCAGTGATGCCTGCTACATGTCGGGCTTCAACAACTATTCGAATTTCTCCCGCACCTTCACAAAGCAGGTAGGAAAATCTCCCAAGCGGTTCCAGCTCGAGTGCAGAAAAAGCCAGAAAACCTGATAATTCCGCGCTTTTCCCACCAAAAAAATATGGTTGACAGGTGTTACGTTTAGTGATATATTACGGTTAGCGATATAACACTAACCGTAATTATTGTAAAGGAGTCGCGATGAAAGACAATGTCAAAAGCGGCGCGCTGACGGAAGTCACCTTTTTCATACTGCTTTCTTTGTATAAGCCCAAACACGGCTATGCCATCATGCAGTTTATCGAAGAGAAAACAAAAGGGCGACTGGTGCTCGGCGCAGGTTCTTTGTACGGAGCGATCAACACCCTTACCGAAAAGAGATGGATCGAACCCTTCGGTGAAGACGGCCGCACCAAAGAATATGTAATAACTCCCTTCGGGCGTGAAATAGCGGAAAAAGAACTTAGGAGACTTAAAGAACTGACTTCCATTGCCTCCGGGATTATAGGAGGTGAATGCGCATGAGTCTTAAAAAGAAACGGTTTTTTGCGGGCTTTATGGGTGCTCAGGCCAAGTGGCTGAATTCCATGTCGAAAAAGGGTTACCGCCTGATAAAAACCGGAAAACTTCAATACGAATTCGACGAATGCGAGCCCGGCAAATATGTTTACACCGTTGAATATGTGGGTGACAAGTCCCTCGAAGAATCGGACAGGTACAAGGCTTTTCTGGAAGACATGGGCTATCGGGTCTTTTACAAAAACATCAATCTGGATTATTCGATCTACAAAGCAACCTGGAGACCCTATGCGGAAAAGGGCGGCCGGATTTCCACCACCCGGTCCACTTATAACAAAGAGCTTTTGATCATTGAAAAAGAAGATGACGGAACTCCCTTCGAGCTCCACACGGAAAAAGAGGACAAAGCAGAGTATTACAAGAGACTCAGCCGTCCCTGGTATGTACTCGTGTTCCTGTTTCTTTTGTTCGCAATACTGGCTTGGCCCCTCATCCCCGGCGTGATTGCTCTTGCTGCTTTAGCCCTTTTGAGTATTGTTCCGATAATCATAGCGGAAGTAAAAATACATAAACTGAAAAAAGAAAACCAATTGGAGGAATAAAAAATGTTCAGAAAAAGAGGAAACTGGAAAATTACAATACCCGTAATGATACTTGTGCTTGGTATTGTATTCGCAATGAAGTTTTTCGGAATAGGTTCTTTCCGTTTTACCCTTCGTTTAGGCTATGCGGGAAGTCAGACCAGTCATTTGGTGGAAGGAAGCTACGCCAAGGTATCAGGCAAAATGACCCATACTCTTTCGCCTTCCAAGGATGCCACTGCCGTTCATTGTGAGATTACTACCAAGGAAGGAAATTTAAACGTAAAGCTCACGGAAAAATCAACCGGGAAAGTTCTTTACGAAGAAGTAATATCCGGAAACACCACCTTCGATGTTCCCGCTGACGGAAAAGTCACCATCAACATGTCAACGGAGTCTCACAAGGGAAGCTTCAAATTCACATACTGATAAAACTACAATCTAAAAGGGAAGCCGCTTGGCTTCCCTTTTTTATATCGATTTGTTTGCTTAATCGAGATGGAATACAGTCTTTAAATCAATGGCAACGGGACTGTTATCGGGATTGGTCTCCATGATATCGGCCATGAAATCCCACCATTTGCGGTTAATTGCGGTATCCGCGCCCTTTGCCCAAAGCTCTTCGTTCTCGATTTCGATGTAACCGAAAAGAGTAAGGGTTTCTTTATCAAGGAAAATCGTATAATTCTTTCCGCCGTGCTCGTGGATCATGTCCTGCATTTCGGGCCAAAGCTCGTTGTGACGCTTTTCGTACTCTGCTTCCTGTCCGGGATAAAGTTTCATCTTAAAACCTTTGATCATTTTGTTTTCTCCTTTCAAAGATCCTCAGTCGCTTATAATTTTTCGATTATCGTGTCGTAAGGCTCGATGGTGAAGGTCTTTACGCCCTTGGCGGTGTTGACCTTCGTGCTCTGAACCGTATCCGAGTTGTTGATCACCACGATTGTATCACTTCCGGGATAGAAAGCGCACTCACAATTGTAATTGTCGGTGATGTAAAGTTTTTCTTTGTCCCCTGCAATTTCAAGGATCAGGTCAAGAAGCATGCGCTTCGAAACATCATTTACTTCGAATCCGGCCATATAGATTCCGCGACCCTTTCCAAAGGGATGGGTGGTGATCACGGGCTTTCCATTTTCTTCCTTCAGCACGCGGGTCGACTCGTCGGTAAGGTAAATGAAATCCTTCGCAGGTACCTTAAGTTCTGCGGGAACCCAGTCTTCTTCGGCCTTTTCAAGACTGAAGTGTCCGTGGCATACTCTGTCGCCAAGGTCCATATCAACACCGAGAACGTGTGACATGGTAAAGAAGGTGTCAAAGCCTGCTGCCGCAGAGGGCTCATTGACTCCGAGGAATACGCCGCCTTTTGAAACCCACTCGGTAAGTGCGGTAAGGACCTTTTCATCGGCCCATGCGTCTCCGCCGCTCCATGCACTTCCGGCACGACCTGCGTTGATCACCAGATCTGCATCCTTAAGGGCTCCGTTCTTTACGTCTTCAAAGTTAATGTATTTAACATCCACGGGAAGGCCCGAAAGTGCCTCGTTTATGTGGATGAGTTCATGCATGTAAGTCTCATGGAAATGTCCCGAAAGAGTCCAGGAACGAAGCTTGCCCCAGTAAGTAAGAACAGCAACCTTAACGGGAACCTCGTAAGGTTTTCCTGCGCTGTGAAGGTCTCTTACGGTGCGGAATTCATCGGAGATCTTTTCGATATAATCCACGAAATCCGGGAAGCCTTCAACAAGGTGAAGGTATCCGCCAAGGCCGATCCTGTCTATCTTTGCACGAAGAAGGGCACGTCTGATGCTTATCCAGTATTTCTTCGCATCCAGTGTAGGGTTACCGCCCTCCATGAAGGTCGGAGCTCCGCCAAGGCCCACAGGGAAAAGATAAGGATGAAGTCTTAACTCATGGGTTTCAACAGGCACGCCTGCGCACAGCCTTACTTCATAGCCCGAGAATACGCACTTGATAAGTCCGTCAAATCCAAACTCGCCAAACTTTCCGTTGTAAGGCTCAACGCCTACCCAGGAGTCATCGTAAAATACATAAGCTTTCTTGCCGTATTCGTGAACAATATCGATAAGCTTCTTACCGAAGGAAATAACGAATTCGTTGGTGAATTCCATCCAGTCTGCTTTTCTCTTGTTACCGGGCATGTGGGTCACATGATATTTTCCGCCGTTTACAAAATCCTCCGCGGTAAGTCTGTAGCCGTACTTCCCGGCAAATTCCTTAAGAGCGTTATCGCTTACGGTAAAATCATAGGAAGCCCAGTCGGAGAAAAGATGGGGATTTCTTACGCTTGCGCCCCAGATCCATGCAAAGTTATAGAACATGGAGGTAAATCTCACAACATTTGTGGCGGGATGGGTCTCGCACCAGTTCTTCATCCAGGAAAGAAGATACTCTCTCGTTTCGGGATATCTGGGATCGATCTGCATGAGATGTTCTTTGTCCCAGTGGTTCGTGGTGTGGTTATACATGGAAATCTCTTCCCATATACGGTAAGCAAGGAAACTTACGGTGTATTTGTGAAAAGGAGTGATTCCGGAAAGGGTAACGGTCCCGTTTGCTTTGTCATATTTCCACGAAGAAACCGGAAGCTCTTGGTTTACGGTCCTGTCGTAAACCTGCCAGTATTCCATGGCTTCGGGCTTATCGTTAAGAGCAAACTGCTCCTTGAAATAGTCCTTCAAAAGTTCGATCGTAAGGGTGTTTCCCTCTGCAACCACAGGAGAAGTGATAAGGAAAGTCTGCTGGAGCTTGTCCTTATTTTCTTTGGCCCATTTGTTGTGGTCTCTGATTATACAGATGGTGGAATAGATTCCGTATCCCGCATTCAGGATATCGTCTGAAAGGACCGTTCCGTCGCTGTCACGGATAACGTCCGCACCCCAGCGCTTTGCAAGTTCAAGTGTAAGTCCTTCATAGCCCGCTTCTCCGGGTAAAGTAAAACCGCCGTTTAATTTGCTCATTTTCTGTCACCTTTTATTATTTCACTTAATTTGTCCATTTTGAGTTGGTAGGGTTCATCCGGCGCCGCTTCTTCTTCGGTTAAAAGCAGCGGCATCTTTAAAAGCTCGGGATCGATCTCCCAGTCGGGCACATTCTCACGAAGCATGCCCTTAAAAGCCCTGTACGCAGGAGCCGCATCCGATTCGGAGATCCGCCTCATTTCGCCTGCGATATACCCTGCCATTACATAGGCTCCGTAGTCGTTTGAATGGGTCAGGTCCCCGGGATGGAAGAATTTCTTGCTTTCTTCCAGGCCGTTTTCTTTAATGAGCTCCATGCTGAATTCATGAAGATCGAAAACGGGAACCGACAGTTCTTTTCCGAGGCGCTTACACTCCGCTGCATAAGCAGAAAGCAGATCGTTGTAGGCTTCCCCTGAGTTAAACCAGGTATTTCTTGCAAGAGAAGTGATTATCACGGGAAAAGCACCTCTGTCACGTATCTCTCTGATGTATCTTGTGAGGTTATCCCTGTAACCGCCGTCTTCACGCAGGTGCTCAAGCTTCTGGTCGTTATGCCCGAACTGCATAAAGAAATAGTCTCCCGGCCTTATATAACTTTCAATGATCGAGTAATGTCCTTCGCTTCTGAAGGTCTCGGTAGTAAGTCCCGAATGTGCATGGTTCGAGACCGCCACGCTCTCGTTTAAAAATGCGGGAAGCATCTGTCCCCAGCCGGAATAAGACGATCCGGGTGAATACGGGTAATCGGCCGGCTGATCGGTCACCGTCGAATCTCCGGCGATGTATATGGTGGGACAATTCGTTTCGCTGACTTCGATGGTTAAAACTTTAAGGCCTTCGCCCACCCAGGTCACATCCAGATCCTTGTCGATATAGATCCGTTCTTTGTGCTCCGGAATGATATCACAAACATTGACGGAAAAAACAAATTTCTTTTTCCCGGTAAAATGATCCAGGGCGGCAAGTCGCCTTCTTTCAAGAAAGATAAGAGCCTCCCGTCCGTCATTCTCAGCCTCGATCTCCACCAGATAATTGCCCTGTCTCGGAACATCGATCTTGAAGAACGTGGGGATCGGCCGCCTGTCCTTAACCTTGATCGGCATAAACCCGTTTGAAACCGCGGGAATCTTTAATAATTCCTGTTTCTCCCTGAGTTCATCGGAAATAAATCCGTACCCGATTTCGGGTGAATATATGTCTGTGTCTGAAACCCCTATACTGTTTCTTTTGAAACCCTCAAACCCTTCTTCCAAAAAGAAACTTTTTTGAAACATTACAGCGCTCCATCCTTTTCGATTTTGGAGGAAACAAGCAGCTTTCCGAGGAAAGCGAGCATAAGTCCCTGGCCCCAGCCCTGAATCCAGTCTCTGGAAATGTTTCTGTATCCTTCGATATCCTTCATGACTGCGGTTCCGGCGGAAACGTTCATAACCTTTCCTTCGGGGCTCACATTTGCCAAAAGACCCTTGATGGATTTGTTGATGTACTTACTGTGAAGAGGATTTCCTCTGTTAAGCATTGCTGCAGCAATTCCGGCAGATGCGGATATTTCTTCGTAAGAACCTTCGTCATTAAGGACCGTTCTCCAAAGTCCGTTTTCGGTCTGGACTGTTTTTAACGCTGCGAGCTGCTCGTTAAGGGAACCTGCAACATCAAGGAATTTGGGATAAAGATATGCTTCCGGAAGGATCTCACCCACCTTGCTCATGGTGAAGGCGGCCCAGGCATTTGCCCTGCCCCAGTAGATTCCGGACATATGGTCCTTGGTTATATTGTTGTAACCGTGATAGTAGAAGCCGGTGTCGGGATCCTGTAAATACTTGATGTGCCAATACCACTGATTAAGGGCATCTTCTATCATTTCTTCATCTTTTTCCATTACTCCCACACGAAGAAGCAGGAAAGCAGCCATGAAAAGTGTGTCTGCCCAGGCCTGCTCCGGGAAGTCGTTGTTTGCGGAAACCGTATGCTGAAGCACGTTGTCACCGAAACGAAGAGCGTCTTTTCTGATATATTCAACCTTTGACATCAGAATGTCATAGTATTTTTTGTCCTGAGTTTCTTTATATAAAGTCACGAGACAGTGGCCCATGGCACAGGCGTTTACTGTCCACACTCTGGGAAGACCCAGCTCGATGAGTTCGTCGACTCTGTCCTTTAAGAGCTGAAGATATTCCTTCTTTCCCGTGTTTTCATAGGCTTCGCAGATTCCGTAGTAAGCCACACCGCAGGGCCAGTCCCATGTAAGATCCATGTTCATGGTCTTTTTCACGATCTTATCGATCACTTCTTCGATCTGCTTCTCATCGTATTCGAGTTTAAGCATTTATTCTCCTCCTTCATTTGGTGCAATACACCCTTCCGATACACTCACTATACATGAAGACCGTTATGAATGCATTGGAAAAACGTATTCTTTTAAGGCAATCAGCGGCTTTCCGGCATTTACCGAAAGGCCGCTGTTTTTATTATTGCACTTAGTTATTACAGATTACTTAAGGTGAGTACCGTTACCGTCTTTCAAAGCTTTCGATCTTTCATCGATAACCTTCTGATAACCGTCTTCAAGATATTTCTTGCTGAGCTCATCGTACAAAGCATCGAATTCTTCGGGCTTGCAGGTGGTGAGCTTGTTTCTGTACTCTTCGTATTTTCCGTAAAGAGTCTGAGCATATTCAGCTTCTGCTGCGATAGAGGTTGCGAAATAGCAGTCTACGTTAGCAAAGCCTTTTTCGTATACTTCCTTCTGTCCGTTGTAGTTAGCAAGGATGTCTGCAAAGAAGTCTACGGGAATGTTCTGAGGGGTAACAGCCTTAACATCGAGCTCGATGTTGCCGAGAGACTTAACTGCTTCTGCAAGCATCCAGTAGTCAACGTTACTGTTATGTCCCATTCCTTCGGTAGAGATTGCAACGGGGTTGCCGTTTGCATCACGCTCGAAGTTCTTGCCTTCAACACCCCACTGGAAGGTGAAGAGGTTTTCGGGAGTGATGAGCCATTCAAGGTACATCATAGCTGCTTTCTTCTCGTCAGCGGTTGCGGACTTGGAGAAACCAACGTAAGCGCCGAGGTTAAGACCTGCACGGTATGCGGTTGACCAGTGATAAGCATCATCGGTTACATAGCCGGGGCAAACCATAAGACCAACTTCACCGTTGGGGTTCTCAGCATAGAAGGACTCAAGAGCCTGGATGGTGGAAGAAAGGTAGCAGCTGTACTGGAAGGACTTGCCATTTACAAAGTCAGCGATGGCATCGCTGGATTCCTTTAAGTAGAATTCGGGATCGATGAGACCAAGGTTGTACTCTTCGTTGGCAACCTTTAAGAATCTCTTCTGAGCTTCGGTGCTGAGTGCGGGGATGTTGTAATCACCGGTGGTAGCCCAAAGTTCTTCGTTCTGAGGATAATCTCTGTAGCCGTGGTTCTGGTCAACGCCGGCACCTGTTACACGGGTTCCGCCGAGAGGATATTCGCAAAGGCCGAGAGCCTTGATCTTCTTGTAGCATTCGATCTGATCGGAAAGCTTGTCGGGGAACTTGTCGTAGCCTGCAGCCTTAACCCAGTCAAGACGATAGAAGGTAGCCCAGGTATAGGTGGAGAAACCGTATGCTCTGCTACCGAATACAAGGTAATCCTTGCCGGAAACCTTGGTCATGTTGAGAAGACCGGTCTTTTCCATGTTTGCGTAATAAGTGGGAGCGATTGCCTTAAAGGTGTCCATATCGAAGGAATCGATATAGCCGTCGCTGATCCACTGAGTCATCTTGGGATAGTCATATTCCGCACAGATGGTGGGAAGATTCTTATCAGCAGCAAGAAGCGCATAGTCGGTTAAAACGTCGGATCTGGTGATCGGAACATACTGAACTTTGATGTTCCACTTATCACCGAACTGTTCCTGAACCCACTTGGTCCAGTCGTTGTTGACAACGTCGGCAACACCGTTGGAGTTGCCTCCTCTGTCGTATACGGGAACCTTAAGAGTTACCGTATTGTCGAATTTCTTCCATTCGGTATCGATCTTGTCGCCGGTGTTCTTGTTGGAACTCTTGCCGCAAGCGGTAAGACCGAATGCCATTGTACCTGCAAGAACGACTGCAAGCACTCTTGAAAGCATCTTTTTCATAAATTTTCCTCCTTTGAAAAAGTATAGTTTATAATGTCCCGGCTTTCCGGGTAAACTATCGTGATCAGCCCTTTACCGCACCTATCATGGTTCCCTTTACAAAATACTTCTGAAGGAAAGGGTAGATGCAGATAATGGGGATGGTGATGAACATAACGGAAGCGGCCTGAAGTACTTCGGGTGTGCTCGTTACTGCTGCCGCATCGGCCATGGAAGCGGTCTGGGCCTCCTGTGCGGATGCAACCATCTGGTAAAGCTTGTACTGTACCATCTTAAGCTTCTCGCTTCTGATGAAGTACATGTTGTCGGCGTATGAGTTCCAGCGACCTACCGCATAGAACAGCGAAATCGTTGCAAGAATGGGCTTCGAAAGAGGAAGCACGATCTTTAAAAGTATCTGGAAATTTGAAGCTCCGTCCAGGAATGCCGATTCTTCCAAACTCTCGGGTATGCTGCTCATAAAGAAAGATTTCATGATCAGCAGGTTATATGCCGAATAAATAAGGGGCAGGATCAAAACCCACATATTGTTCAAAAGGTTGTAATCGCTGTACAGCAAGTAACTCGGGATAAGACCTGCTCCGAAATACATGGGAACCATGAGTAAAAATGTCAGCCACTTACGTCCCTTAAGTCTCACTCTGGAAAGCGGATAAGCTCCGCAGATGCAGACAAACATGCCGAGTACGGTAAAGATAAAGGTTACCACCACGCTGTATCCCATGGAATAAGTGAGGGTATTATCTCTGATTATCGAACCGTATGCATCAAAGGTTATCTCTTTGGGAATGAGATATACAAGTTTTGCAACTACCTTGCTGTTACTGGAAATCGATTTTGCCGCGATGTGTATGAAAGGAAGCACACATGTAAGGCTTAAAAGTGTTATGAAAATCATCATCAGGAGGTCGCCCGGCCTGAATTTAACTATTGCTCTGTTTTCGCCTCTGCTGACTTCTGCGTCTCTGGCTATTTCTTCTTTTTTCTTTGCCATCTCACACCTCCTACATCAAACCTTCTTCACCAAGAGACTTGGCGATTCTGTCTGTAATAAGAACAAGTGCAAGACCCACTGCAGACTGGAAGAGGCCCACCGCTGTCGCCTTACTGAACTGGGAGGCCGTCAGACCCTTTTCGTAAATATATACGGCAAGCTGATACTGGAAATCTCTTACCATTGTGTTATCGAACACCTTAAGTCTTTCAAGGTTACTTCCCATTACACGGCCGAGGGTCATGATAAGGAGCGTAACTATGGTTCCCTTGATTCCGGGAAGGGTTATATGCCACATTCTTTTCCATCTGCCGGCGCCGTCGATCATGGCGGCCTCATAAAGCTCGCCGTTTATGCTGGTGATGGAAGCAAGGTAAATGATGGTGTTCCAGCCCATGCTCTGCCATACACCGATAAGAAGATATGTAACTGCCCAGTGCCATTTCTCGTTTAAGAAAGGAATACCCTGGGAAATCCAGCCGGCCTTCATAAATGCCATATTCACAAGACCGGTGGTGGGCTTAAACATGGTATAAGCCACCGAACCGATTACCGCCCATGAAAGGAAATGCGGAAGATAAAGAATAGTCTGGGATACTTTTTTAAACCTCGGATATCTGAGCTCGTTAAGCATAAGAGCCAAAATGATAGGCATCGGGAAACTTACGGCCATATCCAAAAGGTTAAAGATAACCGAATTTTTTAAAGATTTTAAGAAGTCGGGATCCGAGAAGATCTTGGCGAAGGTGCCGAAGCCGACCCATTCGCTGCCCTCATATCCCATGGCGGGCTTATAATTCATGAAGGCCATTCTCAGACCCGGATAAGCCGCATAATTAAAGATAAATACCATTGCAAGGGGAAAAAGAAGCATTACATAAAGCTGCCAGTCCCTCTTGACACACTTAGCGGTGCTTTTGCGATTACTCCGCTTTATTTCATCGCTGACGTTCTTAGCCATTAATACATCCTCCAAAGATACATGGAACCGTATCTTGATTTCATTATCTGTTTATGACACGCAAATATCTTCTCATTTCGATACCAATACTTCTCATTTTCGACCATTTATTAAACCGATATGTTGTTTTTAACCAATTTAACCATTAACAATTTGTTCATAATTGATAAGTGACGTTAGCAATTTGGCGATTAATTTACAGATGATGTGGTTTTGATTGTACTTTCTGACGAGATTTGATAAAATTGTGCAAGAAACCAAAAGTTGCACACAGTTTTTTTTGAGAATTATGGCAGGCAAGAAAAAATCAACAATAATCGAATACAGAAACTATTTCCTTCCTCCGGAGTTTCCGGTGCTTCTTCTTTCGGGCGATCACTGGAAGATTTCCGACATCCCTTCGGGCAGACTTCATTTCCACAATTGTCTGGAAATCGGATTCTGTCACAGTGAGTCTGGAGTCATGGAGTTTTTTGGCAACGAATATCATTTTAAAGCCGGAGATCTTACCTTTATACCCAAAAACATTCCGCACACGACCTATTCCGACAAAGGTTGCGAGAGCAGGTGGTCATACCTGTTTTTGGAGCCCTCCGAGATTTTTGAAGGGATCCTTCCCCCCTCCGTGGCGGACTTTGAGTTTTCCTTCAATCCCGAGAACGGCTATACACCCATTATTTCCGCGGAAGCCTATCCCGGAATCAATCAGCTGGTTATCGCCATCATTAGAGAACTGGAAGAAAAAAAGGCCGGCTACCAGACTATTTCCAAATGTCTTTTAGCCACCCTTTGTCTTGTTTTGTTACGCCTTCAGGATGATCTTCGCAAAAAGAATGATTCCGTATCAGGCGCTAAGGCTGAGGATTACCTGGTAATCCAGCCCGTTCTTAAATTCATTGAGAAAAATTATGCCGAAAATTTTTCCACGGATTCTCTGGCAGACCTGTGCCACTTAAGTCCCACGCACTTCAGGCGTATCTTTCTTCGTATCATGGGAACGAATCCCCTTGATTACTTAAATTCGGTACGCATCTTCAGAGCCTGCGACTTATTAAGAAGCACCGAGGATTCCGTGCTTTCCATTTCCGAAACCGTGGGCTTTAAATCCATCGCGACCTTCAACCGCCGTTTTTCGGAGCTTATGCGAATGACACCCCGCGACTACCGCACCCACATGCGCCAGTCCGAGAAAAGCAACGAGAAGCAGACTATCCTGGAGTTCACCGGATGGCTGCTGCCGGAATAATCATGTTTTGAATTTCGGTTCAACAAATTCCACGCCGTTCTTAAGACACTCATCAAGGATTATCCTGTAGTACTCCGGCACCATTTCTTCAGTCTCATCATGTGAATGAAAAAGCAGCATATTATAGCCGTCCGGTGCAAACAAAGCCCCTCCCGACTTTGGATCCTGATCATGCATCCTTTTAAAAACATCATCTAATGTAAATCCGCTGTTTGGACGGATCCTGTATTCCGTGAAATCGAAGGTCCAGAACGTATCTATATCCTTGTCGAGTCCCTGTTCTTTCCACCAGGGATAGGTAACGGCGGTATCGTCAACTTTGTCGAAGCCCTTTTCGGCCAGATACTTTTGAAGCGAAGCCTTGTTGTCCCCACCCTTGTCTCCGTAGGGGAAACGGAAAGGTCTGTATTTTCGTGGCATTTTTGCTTCTTTGTAAAGATCGTTCAGTACCTGCTCACACTTTTCGATCTCACTGATACCTTCTTCCAAAGAAATTTCGGAAAAATGCGGATGCGAATAGCTGTGATTTCCGACGATGATCCCTTTCTTTACCGCATACAGGGCTTCTTCCCTGTTTCTTTCCACATTCTGTCCCCAGGCAAAAAGAATCGCAGGTATGTGCTTTTCTTCAAGATAATCCACGATTGCAGGTATGTTTTTTGTCGCAAAGTCATCCATTGTAAGCAATGCTTTTATCATTTTATTAACCTCCGAACTATATTGTGTGTTCGTATTTGAAAGTATTATATTATAAGTAGATCCCGCCGTACATATCTCAAAAGAGATACGCCCTTATTTTGTTTCGTATTTGTTCGTCTTTGTCCGGTATATGTGATATGATTAATGCACAAAAGGGTGAATTTTAAAAAATCTTCGTCGGGATAAAACCTTTTTCCAATCTCATACGTAATAGTATACAGCAGGACAGATTGAATGCCTGCACGAAAGGTTTTTGACCGGGTAATAAAAATAACGGAGGTAAAAAATGAACACTCTTATCAGTGAAGCAAAAAAAGGAGATTATGAGGCCCTCGGCAAGCTCTACGAGGCCTGCAGAAAGAAAGGCTTATCAATTGCAAGCCGGTATGTCAAAAACGACAGTGATTCCGAGGATATGTATCAGGACGCCTTTCTTAAGGCAATGGAAAATATAGACAGGTTTGATGAAACCAAAGATTTTCAGTCCTGGCTCGATACCATAATCGCCAACACCTGTAAGGATTTCCTTAGAAAAAAGCGCCCCATTAATTTTACGGATATGTCCGACGAAGAAAATGAATTCGTGGACACGATCTCGGGCTCTGATGAGGGATCTCTTCCCGAAAGCTCGTATTTACGCGCCGAGATGCTTAAGATAGTCGATGATATCGTGGATACACTCCCGGCTGAGCAAAAACAGGCAACGCTTCTTTTTTACTTTAAAGACTATTCTGTCAAACAGGTCGCAAGTCTTCAGAACGTATCCGAAGATACCGTCAAGAGCAGGCTTAATTATTCGCGAAAGAAAATGGCTGTTGCCACCTCGGACTACGAGAAGAAGCACGGCATCAGAGTAAGCTTTGCGTGTGTTGTTCCCGCCGTTATGCTCCTTTATTTCAAAAACAGTGCGTATGCAGCTCGCCTTGAAGGTGAACTGGCGGCGCTTTCTGCTGCGGGCTCTGCAGGAGCGGCAGCTATAGCATCTGAGGCGGGTTCCGGGCTTGCAAAAGCAGGTGCCGTTGCCGCAAAAGCTGGTGTAGTTGCTGCCAAGACAGGTTTTTCGGCCAAAATTGCCGGATTTATCGTTGTGGGTGCACTTGCTTTGACCGGCGCAGGATTCGGAGTACATCATCTTTTAAACGCCAATGCACCCGCAGCGGTATCTACAGAGAATCAGATTGTGTCGGTTCAGTCAAACCAGAGTTCTGAAAACGAAAAAGATACCGACATTTCCAAGCCCTCGGAAGATAATAAAGAAACAGCTTCCGCGGAACTCACAGAAGAAGAAAAACGCGCGGCAGCGCTTAAAGAAGCGATAGAAACCGCGCAGGTCGGTGACATCATAGAGATCGGCACATTTGAGCAGGACGGGGACGAGGCCAATGGAGCAGAGCCCATTGAATGGCAGGTACTTGCCGACGAAGACGGTAAAAAGCTTCTTTTATCCAAATATATCCTGATGCCTTTGGGGAATATGATGTACGACGTATTTCCCGGAGACGGCGTAAATTATACGTGGAAAGAGTGCGGCATAAGAACCTACTTAAATGGTGAGTTTTTCGAATCGGCATTTACGGATGCAGAAAGAGAGCAAATCGCCGAGACTGAGATCCGCACCACTTGGAGTGATTCCTGCTCGCTCGGTGCCGAATTGGTGGATGTTGAAACGATCAGCCACGAGAGTTTCGGGACTGCGTGGACTGAGGAAGTCGGCAAGATTGTTACGAACGACAGGATCTTCATTCCTGATTTTGATGAAGACTTTGTCAAATATATGAGTGCCGAAAGAGGCAGCTTGTATGGGATGTTTGGGACGGATCTTCTCGCTAGGGCTACTGTAGCAAGCGGTCTGCCAAACGATCCTTATGAACAGGGTTCTTTTGATGAGGCAAAAAAGTTATGTTCCGAAGATTTAAAGCTTGATGAAAGCCTTATCGGGGAAGAATTCGGAAACTATATAATGAGAACCGGTGGATCTATGGTTTTAAACGGTTGGTCCGAAGACGGTACATACTCCAGTGATTACTTCACCTCGATAACCACCACCTATTATCATGTCCTGTATGGTTACGCCGCCGCATCATATTCACCATGGGGACTTGCCGAACTGAACGATAGGAACGATGTAGGTATCCGCCCCATGATGTGGGTTACGGCAGAGTCAGGCGAAACTCAGCAAAGCAGCCAGAGTCCTTCCAAAAAGCAGTCAGAGAATGGATTTGTCGCTGCTGAAGCCGATGATGTTGCTGTTGCCGATGCTGAGGTGGGAGATCTGATTAAATTCGGACGTTACGAGCAGGACAAAAAAACCGCAAACGGAACGGAAGATATAGAATGGCTGGTACTTGAAAAGGAAGATGACAGGATGCTGATAATCAGCCGGTATGCGCTTGATTGGCAGAAGTATGACGCAAAACTTAGAGACATGACATGGGAAGACAGTACATTAAGGAACTGGCTGAATGACAGTTTTTATAACACGGCGTTCACCGGCGAGGAACAGGAAAAGATTGTGCCTGTAACCAATGAGAATCCGGACAGCAATGCCTTTTTTAACACTGATTATTCTTTAGAATTGGAAAACATAAGCGGATACAGTGAAGCAATCATAAGGGGCTGGGGAGCCATGGGCGGAAATGCGACAAATGACAAGGTCTTTTGCTTAAGCTACGAGGAAGCCCTTTCATATTTTCCCTCGGACGAAGCAAGAAAATGTGTTCCGACCAAGTATGCAATGTCGCAGGGAGTGTGTCACGATATTAGTGCCGGCAAAGCAGAAGACGGCACCGGCATGTGTGGGTGGTGGCTGCGCTCGCCCGGCAAGGGACAGACTATGGCCATGGTCGTTCAATCCGGCGGGTATATAAGAGGCCGCAGTCAAGTGAACTCCGGCATTTATGGTGTGCGCCCTGCTTTGTGGCTTTCAATTAAATAAATCAAAGAAAAGGAGAGACTAAGTCCGAGGTTAATTGCCCCGGACTTTTTTTATAAAAAATTATTTTAAAAACTTAAAACCTTTTTGTCTGCCCGTTCGTAATAGATATAGAAAGGCAAAAGAAAACGCCCGGCACATGACAAGGAGGAAAAGAATATGAATACTAAAAGAGGAAAAAGGAAATCGGCACTGCGCGTTGCTTGTTTTCTGCTATCCGTATCGATGATATTCGGGCTGTATCAGCCGATAGAAGTCCATGCTGAGACGGAGTCGGAGGAAGTGCATGTGCACACTTGGGATCAGGGCACGGTTACAAAAGAGCCAACGTATACTACGGCCGGAACAAGGACCTATACCTGCACGACCTGCGGTGAGACAAGGGAAGAAATGGTCAGTAAACTTTACTGCACGGAACACGTATGGAACGAGGAGGTGTATACCTACCTCAATTACGTTATAAAAAGATACACCTGTCAAAACTGTGGCTGGGTCAAAAAGGAAACCATCGGAACGCTTCCCTGCACGAATCACATATGGGACAGTGGAGTGGTATATAAAGCAGCTACCGGCGACGCAGAGGGCGAAATGCTCTACCGCTGCATTGAATGCGGCGAAAGAAGATTTGAAGCCATTCCGAAGCTTACCTGCACAGATCACACATGGGACGCAGGAAAAGTGACAAAAAAAGCTACCTACGCTGCAGAAGGCGTAAGAACCTACACCTGCAAGAACTGTGGCGCTACCAGAACTGAAGTAATTCCGAAACTTACCTGCACGTATCATGCATGGAACGCAGGGAAGGTGACAAAGGAAGCTACTCACGATGCTGAAGGCGTAAGAACCTACACCTGCAAAAATTGTGGTACAACCAAAACGGAAGTTATTCCGAAGCTTTCCTGCACAGATCACGCTTGGGACGCCGGTAAGGTGACAAAGGAAGCTACTTACGCTTCAAACGGTGAAAGAACCTACACCTGCAAAAACTGTGGGACCACCAGAACTGAAGTCATTCCTATGCTTTCCTGCACGAATCACGCATGGGACGCCGGTAAGGTGACAAAAGCAGCCACCTACAATTCAAACGGTGAAAAGACTTATACTTGCAAGAACTGTGGAACTACCAAAACTGAAGTCATTCCTATGCTTTCCTGCACGGACCACGCTTGGGACGCCGGGAAGGTGGCTAAGGAAGCTACCCACGATGCTGAAGGCGTCAGAACCTACACCTGCAAAAACTGTGGGGCAACAAAAACTGAAGTCATTCCGAAACTTTCCTGCACGGACCACGCTTGGGACGAGGGCAAAGTTACAAAAGAGCCCACTTATAAAACTGCGGGAACCATGACCTATACCTGCAAAAACTGCGGAAAGACAAAAACAAAATCCATCTCCAAGCTTGTCTGCACAGACCATGTCTGGGATGAAGAGATCGTATGGGCGCCCAACTGCGGAAAGAACGGTAAAACAATCCGCACCTGTAAAAACTGCGGTCATCAGGAAACGATTTACCCTCCCGCCGTTGGAGACCATGAATTTGTTCTTAAAACGATCCGCCGCAAGGACGGCGTTTATGTCGAAGAATATTCCTGTGCTGTCTGCCATTCGACCAAACAGGAGACCCACCGTCACGATCTTCACTGGGTGGTAAAACGGGAGCCCACCGAAGAAAATACCGGTCTTGAGGAATATAAATGCCCGGCCTGCTCTTACGTGGATCAGATCCGTGAAATACCGAAGCTTGAATGCAGCCACAAGTCGGGAAACCGTACCTATGTGACCATCTCCCGCGCCACCTGCACAAAACCTGAAAAGGTAAAGGTTCTTTGTGCTGACTGCGGTAAGGTACTGGTCGCAGAACAATATATCGGAGAGCCGGATAAAAATAACCATCCCGCAACCATGATCCATTATACGGAGCTTACTCCCACATACGAATATGCGGGTCGAAGAACGAAGATCTGTGATGCCTGCGGTGCCAAAGAAGTCACTGTTCTTCCGAAACTTGTATGCGAATCTCACGGATTAAAGACTTTCTATGAATGCGAATATGATAAGAACAGGAACCTTATACGTGTGAGCGAAAAGTGTTCTTCCTGCAGATGCGAGATCAGAGAAGTACCCAAAGATGAGTACCTTAAACTGACCTGCAAGCATGTCGATATCAACAACCGTCATCTGGAGGTTGAAAAAGAAGCAACCGCTACGGAGTGGGGGATCGTCAACGAAATCTGTGATACCTGTCACAAGGTAGTAAAGACATACAGTATCCATCCCTATGAAGAATTCAGTGTCACCCTGCAGAACGGGTCCACAGTCAAGGTAAGAGGGTATTTTGATTACACTGCAGCAAGAGAGGTGGCAGATCTTACGAATAAATATCGCGTAAGCAACGGACTTAATACGCTTAACTACAATTCGGGATTACAGAGCGCCTCCGACATTCGTGCCGTGGAAAGTGCGGTTTCTTTTTCGCACACCAGACCCGACGGAACAAGATGGAACACCGTGACCGCGCAATGGAGCAGCGGAGGAGAAAACCTTGCGGCGGGCATGCAGACCGCGGAAGAGGCCATGCGGGCATGGAAGAACTCGGAAGGACATAACCGTAATCTTCTTTATGGACGCGAAACCGGGCAGACTCCCTTCAGGGGTATTTCGGTAAGCTGCTTCCACGCGTTTTCATACGGACAGGCCCGTACGATGACGGAAATAGATGTTACCACCGGCCGTATAACCCAACGCGAGCTTACCGCTTATGAAAAGCAGAAGCAGGAACTTATCCCCAATGAATATGTTTATTGGGCCCAGAATTTCACCTTCAGGTAGGCATGATACTGATAGCATAAAAAATATTAAAAATGGACTTTCGGCAACTTTTGTGAGTTTGCCGAAAGTCCAATTATTATTCCGAGTTTCTTTTTGTCAAATGCTCTTAGCCACAATAGTCGGATCATTGATGGCATTGTCGAGAAGTCTGCTAAGAAATCCGGTATAACCCTTTCCGAGTGCTTTTGCTTTCTCAAGGGTTTCCGGCGAAACTCTCAAAGCAACCACCTGTTTAACCCTTCCAGCTTTTTTCTGCCTGGCTAGTTCGGCCATTTCGGCATATTGTTCCATAGTCAGCTCCGGGGCGTCTTCATCCGTCACTATAGGAAGACGTGCCGCACGTTCTATTTCTTTAATCTGTTTTTCTGTAGGTTTCTGTCCCTTGTGAATCTCTACACTTGTAGTTTTATTCGCCATAATAGATCCTCCTTTCCGTTTCGGTAGCCATTCTGGCTGAAATCAGCCTCACAACCTCACCTCTCATTGTGTAAACCACAAAAAGGACTCCGTTAACGCAACCGATAACCACATATCGGTCTTCGTCTATGCTGTGAAGCTTGTCATAGTATTCAATTCTTTCTTCATCCGCAAACACCAGAGCTGCAGTTTCAAATCCGATACCGTGCTTCTTTATGTTTGCTTTGTTTTTATCATTGTCCCATTCGACAATAATTGCGTCTGATTTATTCTTCTTAATCATAGTATAACAAATTGTATTACTTTTTGTAAACTCCTTTCATAGATTATGGCTTATACGTTTATAAATTGCGCATTTTTCGGGAAATATGGAATATGAACTTGGAGATACGAAATAGAGAATCTAACAGAATCCGCAGTATTAGAAACTGATTCGGAAGACAAAGAAAAATGACCTGATTTATATCAAAAGTATCGTCCGTCTTGGGAGAAATTATGCCGAAATACTTGAACAGTGGAAGATTATCACAAAAGATAAGGGCTCGGAGAACGAACGGGCTAAGAAGTATGAGTATAGTACCATATAATAACCCAAATTTAAAGAAGAAATTCGGAAAAGTGTACTTTTCCGAATGGCATAGCGATGCCAACTATTCTCTTTTACCATATCATAGTTATCTGAGTATTAGAACAATCGCAGTTATTGATAAATGCACAAATAGGTGACGAATTCTTCTTGTCCCCCGTTCCTCTATGTTAGCATAAACTGAACTCGTTTATTCTGTCACATCAGATTGTATATCCGGAATCTCGATTTCAGGCAGTTCTCCGGAATATTCCGATTCATCCGCAACCTCGGTAGGGTCGGGATTTTGTTGTTCCTCTTCCTCGTCTTCCCAAAGAGATTTGTGTTTCTTATGCTCTTTTTCGAGCTGCTGTGCCATGGCCTGCATGTTCTTGGCAGCGGTATACATCTTTTCGTTATACTCCATCAGGCGCTTTTCATCGGATGCGGGAACCGTATCCCCCTTCGCCATCCTGCGAAATACAGTCATAATCTTACCGAGGTCAGCCATGCTTTTTTCCATTGCTTCACCGGCCTGACGGGATGATTCCATGTTGACAAGAGCACTCCACTCTTCCATCAGGGAATCGATAACCTTCTGATTTTCTTCAAAAGCTTTTTGAGTATCGATCAGTGATAACTGAAGTGTTGCGGCTTCCTCCGAAAATGTCCTATCACCTGTTTGCCTGAATTTTGACTCGGCTTCTTTCTGTCTTTCATAGAGTTTTCTTGTCTGTTCTACCAGTGTTTTTCGATTATCGTAGTATGTCGGCAAAGCTTCCTTTATTTTCATACGTCACCTCCGTGTGTCCGAATGCAGATTCCATTCCGCAAGAATTCTTTGCAATAGTTATATCGGCATATTATCGCAATTTGTTATCGGTATAGATTAAAAAAATAGCCGGAACCGCTTCTTCGCCTCTCGAAATCGCAGTTCTTTTGGATAGAGATTCGATTTCTTTGCCAAAGTAGAATCTTTTCGATTCCATATGGGCCCTATCAATCAAGCCAAATAAAAAAGCAGCGGAAAGATTAGTCTTTCCACTGCTTTTCTTAAACGTTCCCGACGGGAATCGAACCCATAGCTAGCGCTTAGGAGGCGCTCGTTTTATCCATTAAACTACGAGAACATATCAGAAAGGCCGCGACATGCGAGGCCTTTCCATATTCAACTATGTAATACTACAACACTTTTACAAATAATTCAAATACCCCTGAAGCCAAATATTTCCTTTGAACCTGCGTCCCACTTCGGGTTCGCCGAAAAGATCACCTTTGTTGATGCAAAGGTCGATGGGGATTTCGTTGCAATTAAGTGTCATTCTGTAAAGAAATTCACCGGAAACAGGGTTTTCCAGCTCTTCAAGCTCCGTGATTTCCGCGAGCACCGAATACTGGTCGCATTCGACGCCGTAAGGCATAAAGTACGTGTCTACAAGAGTGTAAACATCGGTACTTTTGATCTTTCGAAGCAAGGAAGAGTAAATATCCAAATCCTCCAGAGTCAGGGATTCGATTGCATTTTCGTCGCCGTTTCTGGCAGCTTCAAGAAGGCGGTTTCGCTTCTTTTTGCTGTTGTCGGCCTTTGCTTTTTGCCTAACATTCTTGGCAAGCGGCATCATAATGGTTCCGCCTGTGGCAAGTGCCGACAAAGAAAGCGTGACTCCGGTCACATCTTCGTTTCCCGACTTGTACGAGTCCGAAATGTATCTGTTTCGATTGATCAGATAATAGATTATCGATATTCCGACTTTGGAATCGTCGCAGATGCCCGCAAAAGAAAGCTGTGCCGCGTGTCTCTCCACATATGACGATTCGTTGCTGCTTATCTGCCTTCCCCTTATGTACGGAAAATAGAAATCTTTCGAAAAACGCTCATAATCATCTATTTCACCGCAAACAGATAAGCCTATGTCAGGAAGAAAATCTCTGCTGTATTGCCCAAGACAAATATCATCGTCAAAAAGCACGACATTCATATCCGTTTTTTTGTCGATGGTTTCTTTGAGCAGGGCTTCCAGCTGTTCTCTGGTTTTTATCCCCGAAAACCCGATTGCACGTAAAAATTTATGCAATTTCTTTCTCCTAATTGTTTTATTTTATTAAATCCTTACCTCCCATGTAAGGACGAAGAACCTCGGGAATCGTAACGGTTCCGTCAGCCTGAAGGTGATTCTCAAGGAATGCGATGAGCATTCTGGGAGGAGCAACTACGGTATTGTTAAGGGTGTGGGCAAAATAGTTTCCGTCCTTGCCTTTAACGCGGATCTTAAGTCTTCTTGCCTGAGCATCGCCGAGGTTCGAGCAGGAACCTACTTCGAAGTATTTCTTCTGTCTGGGGGACCATGCTTCTACGTCGTAAGACTTAACCTTTAAGTCAGCCAGATCTCCCGAGCAGCATTCGATGGTACGAACGGGGATCTCCATGGATCTGAAGAGATCTACCGTATTCTGCCAGAGCTTATCAAACCATGCTGCGGAATCTTCGGGCTTGCAGACAACGATCATTTCCTGCTTTTCGAACTGGTGAATACGATAAACACCGCGTTCCTCTATGCCGTGAGCGCCCTTTTCCTTTCTGAAGCAGGGTGAATAACTGGTAAGAGTCTTGGGAAGCTCTTCCTCCGGTGTGATGGTGTCGATGAACTTACCGATCATGGAGTGCTCGCTGGTACCGATAAGGAAAAGGTCTTCGCCTTCGATCTTATACATCATGGCGTCCATTTCGGCAAAGCTCATAACTCCGGTAACTACATTCGAGCGAATCATGAAAGGCGGAATGCAGTAGGTAAAGCCTCTGTCGATCATGAAATCTCTTGCGTATGCGATAACTGCGGAATGAAGTCTCGCGATATCGCCCATAAGATAATAGAATCCGTTTCCGGCTACCTTTCTGGCGCTGTCAAGATCGATTCCGTTAAACTTGGCCATGATATCCGAATGATAGGGGATCTCGAAATCGGGAACAACGGGCTCGCCGTATTTCTTGATCTCTACGTTTTCGGAGTCGTCCTTACCGATGGGAACGGAAGGATCGATGATATTTGGAATGACCATCATGATCTTGGTGGTCTTTTCTTCGTATTCACGCTGCTTTTCTTCCAGCTCTTCAAGAAGCTTTGCATTCTCGGCTACTTTTGCTTTAACGGCTTCAGCCTCTTCCTTTTTGCCCTGAGCCATGAGTGCGCCGATTTCCTTGGAGAGTTTGTTCTTCTCTGCCTTAATGTTGTCGGCTTCCATCTGAGACTTTCTTCTCTGCTCGTCGAGGGCTATAACCTCATCTACAAGAGGAAGCTTCTCATCCTGGAATTTTTTGCGGATGTTTTCTTTTACCGCTTCGGGATTCTCACGTAAAAATTTAATGTCTATCATTTTCTTCACTCCTTTATAAAAGTACCCTGTCTATATATACATTATGTACTTCCAATAAATCGCACAAATACTCGTCTTTTACGGGATTGCCCTCGGCATCCTTGACGATTCGCAGGATCGGTCTTTCCGGGAACTGTCTGTTTTGTTTTACCACAACTCCCATCTCTCCGGTATTTAAGAATACTACGGTACCGGAGGGATAAACCGCCGTAAAGTCCAAAAGCAGATTAACGATTCCCTCGGAAAACAGTCTGTTTCTGGATTCTTTCATATATTCAACGGCCTCGTACACTCTCGACCTTCTGCAGCAGATTCCGCAAATCATTTCGTCGAAGGTGTCGCAAACCTGAAGAATCTGGGTTTCTTCGTCAATATCGGAAATGTGGAGGGGGAAACCGCTTTTATCAAGGCGCTCATGGTGCCTTAATATTATGTTTCTGCTCTTTTCCGATATCCAGGGCTCATTTTCCAGAGCCAGACAGGCGTAAACGGGGTGGCGCTTATATTCATCGCGCTTTCTTCCGCTTAACTCGTCCATTATAACATTAGTGCAGTCAAAATCCAAATATCTTAAACCGATATCATGAAAAAGACAGGCAACGCCGAGATCGTGAATGTTTTGCCGGGGCAGTTTCTTTTTGACGGCGATCAAAACTGCCAAAGTACAAACGCTGATCGAATGCTCGTATATGTCTGCGCTTCGTTCCTGAATATCAAATATCTGCTCTATGAGTCTGTCGTCTTCAAGAATGTTGGTAATGATTTTGTCTGCCGTAGCCGTCAGTTCTTCCAACTCGTCATTATCGCTGTAAATGTGGCGTTCAACTACCGAACGGACCTTTTCTTTGAACAAGGCTCCCACATCTTCCCTTAAAATGACCACCTGCTCAGGGCTTAATCCCTCATCTTCGATGAAAACTTCCGTAATTCCCATCTGTACGATCTTGGAAATGTATTCGGGTTTAAGTACTGAGCCCGCTGCCAGAAGTTCCCGATAATCATCGGTCATTATCGGTCTTGCGAGTCGCTCTTTTCCGACAAGCTCGGTAATTTTACAAAGCTTCATCTGTTCTGGGCCTGTACTTTCATTGCTGTATTAAGTGCTTTTTCCTCTTCGGCTCCAAGGGTCAGATCGCAGAAACCACCTTTGATCTCCTTGGTATATGTGTAACATCCGTCGCTTCCGTGAACGGAATTGATGATAAATCCGTTGTTCTTCTCATCAAGCATGGCAAGAGAGAAGCTTAACTTTCCGCCCATCTGGGGGAAAGCATCGTACTTTATCAGGCCGACTTTCTGGAATGCGGATTCCATATTTCTGTATAAAACCCTGATGTCCTTGCGGTTTTTTTCGGACTGTTCTCTTAAAGACTTGTTTTCACGGAAAACTTCTCCGATCTCCGTCTCTAAGGATTTGGCGTCTCTTCCGCCGCAGAATCTTATATATCTCTTTTTAAGTTTGCTTAACTCTACTATGAGTACTATACATACGACAGAAAGAACAAACAAAAGCCCCGCAAATATCAATATCACAAGACCCATGTCCCAGGTGTCGAGTCCCAAAGACTTCAGTACTTTACTATTCATAGATTACCCCTATTTCATCTTTTCTATAAGTCGGTCAAGTTCGTCGTTTGAGAAGAATTCGATCTCGATCTTCCCGGTTCCGTCGCCCTTGCCGGTGACAGAAACCTTGGTTCCGAGAGACTGTTTAAGCTTTTCGGCAATATCCTTATAAAAGACATCGAACTCCACGTTTTTCTTATTCTTCTTTTCCTTGGGCGCCTTGCTGAAATCTTTAACTATCTTCTCTATATCACGAACGGACAATTTTTCATCGAACACACGTTCGGCTACCTCCAGCTGAACTGCTGGATCTTCGATGGCAAGCAACGCTCTTGCATGACCCATGGAAATCTTTTCTTCTATGAGCATATTCTGAACATCGCCCGCAAGTTTCAATAATCTTAAGGAGTTGGTTACGGCAGAACGGCTCTTTGAAACGCGTTCCGCAAGATCATCCTGCTTATATCCGAACTTATCCATCAAACGCTTGTAAGTTGTGGCGATTTCAATGGGATTAAGATCTGTTCTTTGCGTGTTATCCAACAAGGAAATCTCTTCCAGTTCACGCTCGGTGTAGTTTCTGATAACGGCGGGTATTTCTTTAAGTCCTGCCATCCGGGCAGCTCTCCAACGACGCTCGCCGGCTACTATCTCATAATGGTCCGTATGATTGTCCTGAAGAATGATAGGATTGATTACGCCGTGAAGTTTGATGCTTTCGGCAAGTTCTTCCAAAGCATCCTCATTAAAATTCTTTCGGGGCTGTTCTCGATTGGGATCGATCTTTGTCAGCTTTACTTTGGTAATTACATCGCCTTCATTAACAGTAACCTGTTCTTTGGGCTGAACCTTTTCTTCCTTATCCTTCTTGGGAATCATTGCTTCGAGACCTCTGCCAAGTCCTCTCGTTGCCATGGGGATTTCCTCCTGTAAGCTTATTTGTTTATTACTTCCTTGGCCAATGCGGAGTAGCTTTCTGCTCCGGCTGACTTCGGATCGTAAAGATTTATGGGCATGCCGTGGCTGGGTGCTTCGGCAAGTCTTACGTTTCTGGGAATGACCGTTTCAAAAATTCTCTGATTGAGAACACTCTTAACATTATCTACAACCTGGGTAGAAAGATTGGTTCTTGCATCGAACATGGTAAATACCACACCTTCAATTTCAAGCCCGGGGTTAAGACGCTCCTTCACCAGGTTAACCGTATAGATGAGCTGACTCAAACCTTCCAGCGCATAGAACTCACACTGGATCGGTACGAGAACCGAGTCAGCGGTGGTCATGGCGTTAATTGTAAGAAGGCTCAAAGAAGGAGGACAATCGATAATGATATAATCATAATCGTCCTTTATCCAGTCAATCTCTTTCTTGAGAATAAATTCACGCTTGTCCGCATCGATAAGTTCAACCTCTACTGCTGCGAGGTTAACGTTTGAAGGTAGGATCGATACCCCTTTGACCGCATCTTTGATTATGCAGTCACCCACGGAACATTCTCCCAGGAGAAGTTCGTAGATAGTATTGTCCAGCTCGTTCTTTTCAATTCCGTAACCGCTGGTGGTATTTCCCTGAGGGTCCGCATCTATGACCAAAACCTTCTTTCCCATCTCTGCCAAAGCAGCCGAGAGATTAATAGAGGTCGTGGTCTTACCCACGCCGCCTTTCTGATTGGCGATTGCAATAATTCTGCCCATATGTACATTTCCTTTTCTGTATGTTACCGAAACATTGTATCACAGTTTCCGGCTCTTTTATATAAATATATGGTTTTTACGTAAAACTTATTTGTTTCACGCTCGTTTCACAAAAATGTTTCACGAAAAAACCTACATCTTGGGGTTAAAATGTTTCACGTGAAACATATTTTGCGGTTGATTTTTAAATTCGAAAATGTTTCACGTGAAACATTCTACATCAGATTGTTATTTATGGCATAAACCGCTGCCTGAGTTCTATCGTTTACACCTATCTTCTTAAACAGACTGGTAAGATGATTCTTAACCGTGCGCTCGCTGATATCGTACTCTTCGGCAATATCTTTATTGGTCTTTCCAAGAGCTATGCTACGTAACATCTGCTTTTCGCGTTTGGTAATATCTTTGCTGCGATTCCTGTCCGTATCCCTCTTAAGGAGTCTGGAGTTCAAAGATGGAATGAGCTCAGGCTGAATAAACTTCTCTCCCCGAACCACGGCTTTGATTGCCTTGATCAAAGTATCGGACCCGGATTCTTTAAGAACATATCCGGCCGCACCGATATCAAAAGCATTAACAAGATATTCGATCTCGTTATGAACGGTAAGTATAACTACGGGAAGATCGGGATTCATTTCTTTGATCTGTTTAAGTAAATCAATCCCGGACACATCCGGAAGATTAATGTCCAGAACAATAACATCAAATGTCTCAATCTCAAGAAAAGAAAGACATTCTTCACCGGTAGACGCCTGAGAAGAAACAACTATTTCGGAATCGAATTCCAAAAGTTGCTTTATACCTTCGCGGAGCATTTTATGGTCGTCTGTCAATAATACTCTTATAGCCATTAACTAAAGTATCCTCATTACTGTTAAAACGGAATCTCGATTACCACCTTGCAACCCCGATCAAGGAGAGGAAAAGAGAGTTTTCCGTTTAAAAATGCGACACGTTCTTTGATGATCTGCAAACCGAAATGATTAACCTTTTCGGAAGCCGATAAATCTATACCCCTGCCATTATCATTTACTTCAATGTAAATCTTATCTTTCTGGTTCAAAACAAAAATGTTAACTTCGGAACCGCCGGAATGTTTGATGGCATTAACAACAAGTTCCTGTACAAATCTGAATACTGTAATCAAAATGGCTGAATCAACATTTTCGAAATCATCAATGTTATGATTGATCACCATATCCGTACGGGACTTAAAAGAATCCAGCTGTTCTTCCAGTGCTTTCTTAAAACCGAAATCATCGAACTGCATGGGACGAAGATTATAAATCGTCTCGCGAATCTCGTCGATGGTTTCCTTAACAAGTTTCTTATTGGAAGTCATCTCAAGCTTGGCACGAATCGGATCCTTGTCAATGAACTTTTCGGCAAGTTCTATATTATGCAATACCAAAGAAAGATTTTGAAGAACTCCGTCATGAAGATCTGCAGCGATTCGTCTCCGGTCATCCTCCTGAAGCTTAATATACAAAGACCTGTCTTCGGTAACCGGTGTCAAAGAAGATTGCTCGGAAGGCGCTTCGGAATCAGCAGAGGATGGTGTTTCGGTAACAACCGGTTCTTCATCCTTTAAAACTGAAAGCTTAATATTGTTAAGAGAATCAAGTTTCTTGGTAACATTACTGAGCTTCTTATAATTGACCCTTAACTTCTCCTCAAGCTCTTCGATCTCCGTCTGCTTTTCATAAATGCGATCCTTGTAAACCTTGGATGCACTTCTTGGAGAAAAGATACTATAGTCGCAGTCTTCCTTCTTGTTAAGGGAAGAAACATAATCCTTGTTCTGAGCGATCTTGGTCTCAATGTCCTCGATGATACCCTGAAGCTCTCTGCGCTCTTCGATAAAACTTTTTTTCAGTTCGAGAAGGACATCTTCGGAATTATTATCAGCCATAAATACCTCTCTTAAACTAAAGGTTGCTTTGACGGTTTTCCTGCTTTCCGCGGGTACTGCGAAGGAGTCGATCCGACCTTATCAATAAAAAGAATGGTCCGATTCATGTCTGTTCCCGGCAAAAAGAAACTTTCTTTCTTTGTAAGTTTCCCACCCAGGGTGGTAATTGCAAATTCGGACAAAGAAAGTTCTTCGGAAACATCCGACTTATATGCGATAAAGGTGCCGCCCTTCTTAACAAAGGGAATACAGTATTCCGATAAAACAGGTAGTGCGGCGACCGCTCTCGCAGTGGAATAATCAAAAGCTTCTCTGTATTCGGATAACCTGGCAAGATCTTCGGCACGTCCGTGAACGGCTTTAATGCCGTCAAGTCCAAGTTCCTTAATAACAGTATTCAAAAAACCGATTCTTTTATCAAGAGAATCAAATAAAGTAACCGAAAGATCGGGCAGTAAAATCTTTAAAGGAATTCCGGGAAAGCCAGCTCCGGTTCCCACGTCGCAAAGTGTCTTTCCGGAAAAAGCATCTTTCAATCCATCAAAGGAAGAATACATCCTGATAAGGCACAAGGAATCGGTAAAGTGCTTTAAGCAGACTTCCTCAAAATCGGTAATGGCGGTCAGATTGATCTTTTCATTCCATTCAACCAGGAGCTTATAATAATCAATAAACTGACACAACTGTCGCTTTTCTAAAGAAATACCGATGCTTTTAAGAAGCTCATTGAGTTTTTCGAGATTAAGCTCACTCATGCCGCGTCTTCCCCCTGTATAATTGCTCAAGGTAAACGAGCAATACGGAAACATCGGCGGGTGTTACTCCGGAAAGTCTCGAAGCCTGACCCACGGATACGGGCCTGAACTTCTTTAACTTCTGTCGGGCCTCGATACGAAGACTGGGAACATCATCATAATCAATATCATCGGGAATCAGCTTCTTCTCTGTCTTCTTAAACTGCTTAACCTGATGCTCCTGGCGTTCAAGATAACCTTCATACTTGATCTGGATACAAACCTGCTCAATAACATCCATGGGAAGTTCCGGTCTTTCGGGATCAAGCTCGGAAAGTTCCTCATAAGAAAGCTCGGGTCTGCAAAGAAGCTCAGCTAAAGACATACCCGTCTTTAAAAGGGCGCTTCCCTTGCTTTCAAGAAAACTCTGGGTCTTTGCATCTCCGCCGACGACCGTAGACTTAAGTCGAAGTATCTCGGCATTGATCTTTGCTTCTTTTTCAAGAGTCGCATCATAAAGCTCCTTGGAAACAAGACCTACCCGGAATCCGAATTTTCTGAGACGAAGATCGGCATTATCCTGTCTAAGAAGAAGCCTGTATTCAGCTCTCGAAGTCATCATTCTGTATGGTTCGTTATTGTCCTTGGTCACAAGGTCATCAATAAGCACGCCGATGTAAGCCTCGGATCGATCGAGGATCAAAGGCTCTTTACCGAGAATCTGCATGGATGCATTGATCCCGGCAATTATTCCCTGAGCAGCAGCTTCTTCATAACCGGAACTGCCGTTAAACTGGCCGGCACAGAAAAGTCCCTTCACTGTTTTGTGTTCAAGTGACGGCATAAGCTGGTTTGACTCAAGGCAATCATATTCAATGGCATATGCATTTCTTACAATCTTACAATTCTCAAGACCGGGAACTGTTCTGTACATTGCAAGTTGAACGTCCTCGGGAAGTGAAGAAGACATGCCGCCTATATACATTTCATTGGTATAAAGACCTTCAGGCTCAATAAACACCTGATGTCTTTCTTTTTCCGCAAATTTAACAACCTTATCTTCGATGGAAGGGCAATACCTGGGACCCGTGCCTTCGATCACACCCGCAAAAAGGGGAGATCTGTCCAGATTGTTTCTGATAATCTCGTGAGTCTTTTCATTGGTATAAGTAAGCCAGCACGAAACCTGATCGATCTGTACGGTTTCCGGATCCGTGGAAAAAGAAAAAGGAACCACTCTCTCATCGCCGAACTGTTCTTCCATCTTGGAAAAATCGATGCTTCGCTTATCCATTCTGGCGGGAGTACCTGTTTTAAAACGACGAAGCTTAACACCGTTTTCAATTAACGACGCAGAAAGAGAATTTGCGGCCTGAAGACCGGAAGGACCGGTATGGGTAATGGCCTCACCGCAAAGACACCTGGCTTTAAGATATGTTCCGGAACAAAGCACGGCTGCTTTGCAATAATAGGTTGAACCGGTATTGGTCACCACACCCGTAACTTTGCCGTTTTCTGTAAGAAGTTCGCACACTTCTGCCTGCTTGATGGTAAGGTGATCCTGATTTTCAAGAACTCTGCGCATGCTCCTTGAATATTCGGCCTTGTCGGCCTGAGCACGGAGAGAATGAACAGCGGGACCCTTCGAAACATTCAGCATCTTAGACTGAATGAAGGTCTTGTCGATATTCTTTCCCATCTCGCCTCCGAGAGCATCAACCTCTCTGACAAGGTGGCCCTTGGAAGAACCTCCGATATTGGGATTACAGGGCATAAGCGCAATACTGTCGATGCTCACCGTAAAGATAACGGTCTCGAGCCCGAGTCTTGCACATGCAAGGGCAGCCTCGCACCCGGCATGACCCGCGCCGATAACACAAACATCAGTGTATATTTTCAGTTGATTCTTAGAAGTACCAAGATCCGACATTTCTACTTACCCATGCAAAATTTGGAGAAGATCTCGTTGATCAGATCATCGTCCGTCTCTTCTCCTATTATACGACTTAATTTGATATATGCGTTATTTAAATCTATAGAATAAAAATCTTCGGGAAGACCGTTTGCAAGAGACTCTCTTACCATATCAAGAGATTCCAAAACTCCCTTAAGCTCATTGGCCTGACGAATTCCGGTAATGTAAAGTTCATCATCAGAACCGATCTCACCGTTAAAGAACATGGATTCAACGGTCTCTTCAAGATCCTTAAGACCGGTTCCCTCTTTGGCGGAAATCTTTATGATGGGACAATTTGCGGAAATAAGACTTTTAATGTCGGTTTCGGACACAACGGCTTCTTTGTCAGCCTTATTAAGAAGAGCTATAAGCTTTTTAGACTCGATCAAAGCAGCGATCTTCTTATCTTCATCCGAAATCGGAACAGAAGTATCCACTGTAAAAAGAATGAGATCGGCGTCCTCAATGTATTTTTTCGCACGCTCCACACCAAGATTTTCCACATAATCCTCTGTATCTCTGATACCTGCGGTATCGATGAGATTCAAAGAAACATTTTCGAGAGTGATCCTTTCTTCAATGGTATCTCTGGTGGTGCCGGCGTATTCTGTTACAATAGCTCTTTCATACCCGGAAAGAAGGTTTAAAAGTGAGGACTTTCCGACGTTGGGCTTACCGACTATTACAGTATTTATGCCTTCTTTAATGAAACGACCCTTTTTAAAGGAATCATACAAAGCAGAAACTCTCTCATAAATCCCGTCCACAACCTTTGAAAGCTTTTCCGGATATCCTTCAAGGCTGATATGCTCGGGATCGTCTAAGGCAGATTCGATAAAAGCAATCTCATAAAGGATCTTATCACGAAGATCATTTATTTCATCAAAAAGCCTCCCCTTAAGATGATTCAGGGAGTTGTTAACGGCGCTTAAATTTTTGGAAGAAATAAGATCCATTACAGCTTCCGCACGAGACAGATCGATTCTTCCGTTTAAAAAAGCGCGTTTAGTAAATTCACCGGGCTCTGCAAGCAACGCTCCGTTCTTTATGACAAGATCCAGGATCCTTTTGCATACAAGAACACCGCCGTGGCAGTTGATCTCCACAACATCTTCTCTGGTAAATGTGTTGGGAGCCTTCATAACGGAAACCATCACTTCATCAATCATCCGGTCTCCATCATAAATAAACCCATAATGAATAGTGTGGGTTTTAAAGGATAAAAGCTTTTTTTCGTTTTTCTTTGTTCTGAAGATCTTGTCCACAATATTGAAGGAATCACTTCCGCTTACTCTTATGATTCCGATCCCGCCTTCACTTAAAGCGGTGGATATTGCGGCAATGGTATCTGTTTCCATAGGCTTTACCAAAGGATAAAAAAGGGTGCCCGGCGGACACCCTTTAAATCATTTCTTCATTGTAACCACAACATGTCGATAGGGTTCTTCGCCTTCGCTGTGAGTTGTAACAAACTTGTCATCCTGCAAAGCCGAATGAATTATTCTTCTTTCGTAAGGATTCATGGGTTCAAGTGAAACCTGTCTTCTTGAACGCTTAACCTTAAAGGCCACATTTTTTGCAAGATTTTCGAGGGTTTTCTTTCTTCTTTCACGATAGTTTTCGGTATCGACCTTAACTCTGATATATTCTTCGGTACCCTTGTTTGCAACGAGTGAAGCAAGATACTGTAAAGAATCAAGTGTCTGTCCGCGCTTACCAATCAAAACCGCGGTATCATCTCCCGAAACATCGATATTTATAAGTTTATCCGCCTCATCATATTCTACATTTGCACTTGCGGAAATCTTCATGGCAGAGAAAACGTCGGAAAGGAAGGACTTAACTCTGTCTTCAACGGAATCTGAAATTCTTGCCTTGATTACTGCGGGCTTAGCGTGTAATCCCAAAAATCCCGAAGAACCTTCTTCAACTACAACATAATCAAGCTTATCACTGGTAACCGACAAAGTTCTGCATGCCTCTGTAATGGCATCGTCTACTGTTTTTGCCTGAAACTCTTTATATTCCATTTTACTCTCCTACTTTTCGTTATTTTTTTCGTTGTACTGTTTTACCATATTTGCTTTGGCTGCGATGGAACCGGCACTTTCACCGTTTTTCTTGTTGTAATATTCGGTAGCCTTTCTCATTTCTTCCTTACGCTTTTCGGAATCTGCGGCGCTTAAAGAAGCATTGGAAGAATTCTGAACAGCCATGGCCTTGGTGGAAATGGATGCATTTCTCATAAGCTTGTCGGGATCGATACCGGCTTTTCTGAGTTTTGCGTTTCTTTTTTCAACGTTTTTCTTGATCTCGGCTTCAAGATCGATCTTATCGATGTGCTTGTTGATAAGGATCTGTTCAATACTTCTTACAACGGCACCGGCAATCCAGTAAATACCGAGACCTACGGGAAGCGTAAAGCAGATGACAGCCGAGAAGATAGGCATAAACACGTTCATGGCCTTCATGGAAGACTGCATTGAATCGTTTCCGTTATTTGAAGAAGAAGGCGAGGGTGCAAGCTTAACGCTGATCCACTGAGTAACAGCAGCAAGAACAGGAATAAGAATCGCACCGATCATAAGAAGAAAGGCTTTGGATTCGAATGCCGTCTTGATGGTATAACTGGGAGAATTGATGATGTTGATGCCAAGAAAACTGTTAAACTGGTCCAAAAGACCTCTGACCTTATCTCCTGCAGCGTTGACTCCCGAGAAGATCCTGTGTCCTTCAAAAGTCAGGTCAACAAGACCGTAATGAGAAGAAACCGCTTCCATATCGGAACTTGATAAAGTATTAAGAACATCCACAATACCGTTTGAAAGGTTTTTATCAAGGTTCTTTGAAAACTGAGCAACCGCCTTTGCTATACCGGAAATTTCGGTAGAACGTAAGAAAGCGGCATTATCGGTACTGATGATCTTTGCGGCAAGAACACCGAAGGTTTTGCCGATCTTGGTAACATAGGCGGGAATAGAATAAATAACTCGATACAAAGCAAAAAGGATAGGCATCTGTATCAAAAGCTGTAAGCAGCTGCCCATGGGAGAAACTCCGTACTTGGCGTAAACCGCCTGAGTTTCCTGGTTCATGGCCATCTGGGATTCCTGGTCTTTTTTGCCTTTATACTTATTCTGGATTGCCTGAAGTTCAGGCTGCATCTTAGCCTGAAGTTTGGAAAATTTCTGCTGTTTGATGGTAAGAGGCAACAACAGAAGGTAAACCGCAATGGTAAAAAGAATGATGGCAACACCGACGTTGGGTAAATGGATCCAGTCAAGAACAACAAAAATACCGTTCAGGATAGGACCAAGCACCCATTTTGCTATGGGGCCGAGAATTTTACCGCCGTATTGCGTTAAAACTGTAATATCCAAAAAGATATCCTCCTATTTTTGACCATAAAAGGTCAGATACATATACATTGAAAAGAATGGGAAATCAGGGAACCGGATCGTAACCGCCTTTGGAAAAAGGATTGCAGCGAAGAATACGCCATGCGGCCAAAGCTCCCCCTTTGACAGCGCCGTATTTCTGAACGGCTTCAAGTCCGTACTCCGAACAGGTCGGATAATACGGACATTTGGTTTTCTTCATGGGAGAAATATATTTCCTGTATAATTTTATTAGAAAAATTAGGATTCTTTTCATTGTAAATTTTTCTTAATTACCGAATGAAGCTTTCCCAAGTGTAACAACGCGCTCTCGATCTCTTTAAAACCGATGTCCTTCGCGGTTAATCTTGCGACGACTACGATATCTAAACCACTATTAAATACAGCTTCGTGCAGTCGATATGATTCACGTATCAAACGTGTAATTCTGTGCCTTACGACACTGTTTCCTACTTTTTTGCTAACGGATATTCCGATTCTGTTTCTTTCTGTGCCGTTTTTTGCAATATACATCACCAGGTACTTGTTGGCATGGGAGTTTCTTTCTCCGTATACCTTTTTGAAATCATCATTTTTCTTTAAAGATTCGGAATATAACATATCTACAAATTTTCGATAGAAAAAAAGGCCACAAAAATGCGGCCTATGCTGACAAGCGCTTTCTTCCTTTAGCTCTTCTTAAAGCTAAAACCTTTCTTCCGCCGGGAGTACTCATACGAGCTCTGAAGCCATGTACTTTGGCGTGGGACTTTTTCTTAGGCTGAAAAGTCATCTTCATAAAACAACACCTCCTTACTCTGATCCTTAATTTGCTTAATAAGGTGATATATACTCCGATAAAAATCGGCGTGTCTGCAGAAAATAGCAATACGATTATATTAGAAACATTTTTTTTCGTCAAGAAAAACATGCAAGTTTTTTGGCTTGTGGATAACTTTTATTTACATAATATTATCCACAAAAAGTGTATAACTTGTGGATAAGTTGTTCTTAATTAATAAAATTTTAAAAAATGTCCCTTTTTACCGAGGTTGAAACGGTTCTTAATTATTTTTTATTATCCACACAATTTTACATAATTTTATATTATAATATTTAAGTAAACCCATTTATCCACTAAAAATTATTTTTTTGCGAATATTCAGTGGATAAGTTTGTAATTGAAAATTTTTATTTCATAGAGTAATATAAGATAGATGTGATATTTTGCGCTTTTTTGGAGGTATTTATGTCGGAATTAAAAGAAAAATGGGACTTAATTAAAGACAGAGTCCGTAAAGATTGCGATCTTTCCGACGTATCTTTCAATACCTGGATCATGCCCTTAAAATTTCACGATTTTGAGGATAATAATGTCATCATTTTGATTCCTTCCGATCAGGATAATTTCCTTAAATATATCGATACAAAATTCAAAACATTTTTCAAAGTGGCAATTTCCGAAATGCTCGACAGCGATTACGACGTTGTTTTTAAACTGGAAAACGATGTTAAAAAGAGCACAAAAGTTAATGTAGAAAACAATAATGTTTATAATATCAATTTTGAAAATGCAAATTTAAACCCTAAATATAAATTTGATAACTTTGTTGTGGGCGGAAACAATAAAATGGCTCATGCCGCAGCTTTGGCAGTGGCCGAGTCTCCCGGAACCGCATATAATCCTCTCTATATATACGGTGGAGCGGGTCTTGGTAAAACTCACCTTATGCATGCCATAGGTCATTTTATCCTTGAACAGAATTCAAACACCAAAGTTTTATATGTTTCTTCCGAACAATTTACAAATGAAGTTATTGAATCCGTCAGAAGCGGTAATGCTGCAGCAATAACAAAACTTCGTGAAAAATACAGAACAGTCGATGTTTTAATGGTCGATGACGTTCAGTTTATTATAGGAAAAGACAGCACACAGGAAGAATTTTTCCACACCTTTAACGCACTTCATTCTTCAGGAAAACAGATAGTTCTTTCTTCCGATAAACCTCCCAAAAAGATGGAAACTCTGGAAGAAAGATTCAGATCACGTTTCGAATGGGGACTCATAACTGATATCCAGCCTCCGGATTATGAGACCAGAATGGCTATACTTCTTAAAAATGCCGAATCATGCGATCGCTATATAGATAAAGAAGTAATTGAATATATTGCCACCAACATTAAATCAAACATTCGTGAACTTGAAGGAGCTTTTAATAAAATCCTTGCTTATGCTAAATTGAACAAGGTAGATATTAATCTCCAGCTTGCCGAAGATGCTTTAAGAGATGTTATATATCCCGATAAGCCGGTTAAGATTACTCCTTCTTATATAATGGATATTGTTGCGGACCAGTACGGACTTAAATCTGAAGATCTTCTTTCAAAGAAAAGAACCGCTGAATTAAATCTTCCAAGACAGGTTGCAATGTATCTTTGCTGCTTAATGACCGATGTTTCTTTAAATGAAATAGGAGTTATGCTTGGTAAAAGAGATCATACAACAATTATGCACGGTCGTGACAAAATAGCCGAAGACATTAAAAAAGACGAAGAACTTCACCAGAAAATTGAAATTATTAAAAGCAAAATATCCCCTAATTAGTTAACAAAGATTGTTGATAAGAGTTTATAAATCTTTATAGATAAAAGAATAAAAATATGTCCTGTTGATAAAGCAAGGTTTTTAAACATCAATTTTCTAATTTTTCACAAAATTATAAAGTTACATTTTCTTTGTATTTATCGAAAAAAATGAGCTTTTACACATATCAACAGCCCCTATTATTATTACTGTTAAATTAATATTTATTATATAAGGATTTTTCAAATTTTTTTCTGAGAAGGGAGTTATACACATGAAAATTATTTGTTCAAAAACAAACCTTACTAACGGAGTAAACATTGTATCAAAAGCTGTTCCTTCAAAAACATCTTTATCGATTCTTCAATGTATTCTTATAAATGCCGAAAAGGGAGTTATAACTCTTACGGCCAATGATACCGAACTTGGTATTGAAACCACTATTGAAGGTACTATTGAAGAAGAAGGAAATGTTGCTCTTGATGCAAAGTTTCTTTCCGAAATAGTAAGAAAGCTTCCCGATAATCAGGTTGAAATTGAAGTAGATCAGAATTATATAACAAAGATTAAATGTGAAAAGACATTTTTCAACCTTATAGGAAAAGACGGTGAAGATTTCACCGGTCTTCCAAAGATAAGCAAAACAGACAGTGTTGTTATAAGCGAGCTTTCTTTGAAGGATGTTATTAAGCAGACTATTTTCTGTTTATCCGATAACAACGCAAATCACATGATGAGTTCAGAATTGTTTGAAATAAGCAAGGATGTACTTAAGGTTGTTGCTCTTGACGGATACAGGATTGCTTACAGAAAAATCAATTTAAAGAATTCTTATCCTGATGTGAAGGTCATTATTCCGGGTAAAACTCTTAATGAAATTAGCAGGATCCTTTCCGGTGAAGAAAATAAAGAAGTTGAAATTTTCTTTGAGAAGAATCATGTTCTTTTTGAATTTGACAATACAAAGATTGTTTCAAGACTGGTTGAAGGTCAATACTTTAACTATGAACAGATGTTAAACAATGATTATGAAACCAAGTTCGAAATCAACAAGAGAGAATTATATGACAGTATTGACAGAAGTACTCTTCTTTTGAGAGAAGGCGAAATCAAGCCCATTATTATGGATATTAAAGATAATGAGCTTAACATTTCCATCAAGACTATGGTTGGTGAAATGAAGGAAGATGTATCGGTTGTAAAGACCGGAAAAGATCTTACCATTGCTTTCAGACCTAAATTTATTCTTGATGTTTTAAGAGTACTCGAAGAGGATCAGATCAAAGTTTATACGATAAACGCAAAGAGTCCCTGCATCATAAAGGATGATGAAGGCAGCTACATTTACTTTATTCTTCCCGTAAACTTTGTAAGGTAAAAAAATGGAAACTATCGTTTTAAGAGATGAATTTATTAAACTCGGTCAGGCTTTAAAAGCAGTTGGTTTTGTTGAAGACGGTGTTGAAGCAAAGGCTGAGATAACCGAAGGAAGAGTAAAAGTAAACGGTGAAACGGAAACCCGCCGGGGTAAAAAGTTATATGCCGGGGATATAGTTTCATTTGACGGCAAAGAAATCAAAATATTAAGCAAGAATGGTATTTAAATGTTCATTAAGTCTGTTCAGTTAGAAGGATACAGAAACTATAAAAACAGTACCGTTTATTTTGACAAAGGCACCAATATCCTTTACGGAGACAATGCCCAGGGAAAAACAAACGTACTTGAGTCTATTTTTATTTGCGCCACCACAAAATCTCACAGAGCCTCTAAAGACAAAGAAATAATAGGCTTTGACAGTGATGAAGCAAGAATAGTTCTTTATCTCGAAAAAACGGGCGAAGAATATAAGATAGACATCGTATTAAAAAAAGACAAATCAAAATTTATAGCGGTAAACGGCAGTAAAATCAAGAAAGCAACCGAACTTCTAGGTATTTTGAATGTCATTCTTTTTTCTCCGGAGGATCTGGGAATCATAAAGAACGGGCCTTCCGAAAGAAGAAGATTTATAGACATGGAGCTTTGCCAGCTTGATTCGATCTATCTTTATAACCTTTCAAAATATAACAAGATCATAGATCAAAGAAACAGGCTTATTAAAGATTCTTACGTAAATTCTGAGCTTATCGATACCATCAGCATATGGGATCAGCAGCTTGTAACTTACGGAAATACTATAATAAACAAGCGTCGGGAATTTATAGAAGACCTCAATAAGATCATTGAAGAGGTTCATTACAAGTTAACCGACGGAAAAGAAAAACTGAACATTTCCTACGAACCTGATGTAGAAGCGGAAGATTTCGCGGAAGAGCTTAGAAAAAACAGAAACAGAGACATTAAGCTCAAAATCACCGGCACGGGACCTCACAGAGATGATTTCAGTTTTGTGGTAAACGGCATAGACATCAGAAAATACGGTTCTCAGGGTCAACAAAGAACGGCGGCCCTTTCTTTAAAACTATCCGAAATAGAGATTGTAAAAAATCTGACAGGCCATGTACCTGTACTTCTTTTGGATGATGTCTTATCCGAACTTGACAGCAACAGACAAAATTATCTTTTAAACACGATAGGTGATATTCAGACGATAATCACCTGTACGGGACTTGATGATTTTGTTAACAACAATTTTAAGATAAACAAAATTATTAAAGTCGTTAACGGAGCCGTTACGGAATAATTTTTTGGAGGCAATATGGGTAACACTGAAGTTACGAATGAATACGGAGCCGACCAGATCCAGATTTTGGAAGGGCTTGAAGCTGTAAGAAAGCGTCCCGGAATGTATATCGGAACCACCGCAAGCAGAGGTCTTCACCACCTTGTTTACGAAATAGTGGACAATTCCGTCGATGAAGCACTTGCAGGCTTTTGTAATGAAATAAATGTTGTTATCAATCCTGACAACTCTGTCACGGTATCTGACAACGGTCGTGGAATTCCCGTAGGAATCAACCACAAGGCCGGAATTCCCGCAGTTGAAGTCGTATTTACCATTCTTCATGCCGGCGGAAAGTTCGGCGGAGGAGGATATAAGGTTTCCGGCGGACTTCACGGAGTTGGCGCATCTGTCGTTAACGCTCTTTCCGAATGGCTTGAAGTAACCATCAAGCAGGGCGGAAAGGTTTACAAGCAGCGTTATGAACGCGGCAGAACCTGCTATTCTCTTAAAGAAGTCGGCGTATGCCCCGTTGAAGAAACAGGAACGAGCGTTACTTTCTTCCCTGATAAAGAAATTTTCACCGAAACCACGGTTTTCGATTTTGATATTATCAAACTTCGCTTAAGAGAAATGGCTTTCCTTACCAAAGGCCTCAAGATCACCTTAAGAGATGACAGAGATGATGAACATGCCAAGGCTCAGCTTACCGACAGCATGATTGAAGAGGCTAAAGAAGCGGCGGAGGGAAGAGATGAAACCGAGCGTCCCGATACTCTTCAGACCGTTTCCGATTCCGACAAGAGTAAGGAAAGAAAGAAATACGTTGAGTTTCTTTATGACGGCGGTATCAGAGAGTACGTTAAGTACTTAAACAGAAGTAAAAATGCTCTTTATGAAGACATTCTTTATTTCGAGGGAACCAAGAACGACGTTTATGTTGAAATCGCTTTCCAGCATAACGATTCCTATAACGAAAGCGTATTTACTTTTGTTAACAACATAAGCACTCCCGAAGGCGGTACACATCTTCAGGGCTTCAGAAATGCGCTTACCAAGACTTTCAATGATTACGCAAGGGGAAACAAACTTCTCAAAGATAACGAGCAGAACCTCTCCGGCGAAGACATCAGAGAAGGTCTTACCGCGATCATCAGCGTAAAGATCGAAGATCCCCAGTTTGAAGGCCAGACGAAACAAAAGCTCGGAAATTCAGAAGCAAGGGGTGCGGTTGACAGTTTACTCAGCGAAAAGCTCACATATTATCTTGAGCAGAATCCCGATGTTGCAAAGACTATATGCGATAAGTCGATTACCGCGCAGCGTGCAAGGGAAGCTGCCAGAAAAGCAAAAGAACTTGCCAGAAGAAAAACGGCCCTTGATATCGGCGCTCTTCCCGGAAAGCTTGCAGACTGTTCTGACAGAAATCCCGAAAACTGCGAAATCTACATCGTTGAGGGAGATTCCGCGGGCGGAAGTGCAAAGACCGCGAGAAACAGAGCGACTCAGGCCATTCTTCCTTTACGCGGCAAGATCTTAAACGTAGAAAAAGCAAGACTTGATAAGATTTATGCGAATAAAGAGATCAAGTCCATGATCACCGCTTTCGGAACCGGTATTCATGATGATTTCGATATCGAAAAGCTTCGTTATCATAAGATCATCCTTATGACCGATGCCGATGTGGACGGAGCTCATATAAGCACGCTTCTTCTTACATTCCTTTTCAGATTTATGCCTGAACTTATCAAGCAGGGCTACGTATATCTTGCTAAGCCCCCGCTTTATCAGTTAAAAAAGAACAATAAGGTCTGGTATGCCTACAGTGATGAGGAGCTTGACAGGATCCTTTCGGAAGTCGGAAGAGATCAGAACAACAAGATTCAGCGTTACAAAGGACTCGGAGAAATGGATGCGGACCAGCTTTGGGAAACTACCATGGATCCAGCAAACAGAATTCTTTTAAGAGTTACCATGGACGAAGAAACAAAGTCCGAGCTTGATCTGACCTTCACTACCCTTATGGGTGACAAGGTTGAACCCAGACGCGAATTTATTGAAGAAAACGCCAAGTTTGTTAAAAACCTCGATATTACCTGATATTTTACTAAAAACTTTGGCAAAAAGGATTTAAATCAATGGATGATCGTATTTTTGACAATGTGTCCGAAGTGGATAAGATCCACGAGGTAGACCTGAAAGAAAGAATGGAGACCTTTTACATCGACTATGCCATGAGCGTTATAGCCGCCCGTGCGCTTCCCGATGTAAGAGACGGACTTAAGCCCGTACAGAGGCGAGTTCTTTATTCCATGATAGAACTCAATAACGGTCCCGACAAGCCTCACAGAAAGAGCGCCCGTATCGTCGGTGATACCATGGGTAAATACCATCCTCACGGTGACAGCTCAATTTACGGTGCTTTGGTTAACATGGCTCAGGACTGGTCCATGCGTTATCCTCTTATTGACGGTCACGGAAATTTCGGTTCCGTCGACGGAGACGGCGCAGCTGCGATGCGTTACACGGAAGCCAGACTTTCAAAGATTTCCATGGAATTGCTTGCCGACCTTAACAAAGATACGGTTGATTTTGTACCGAACTTTGATGATACGGAAAAAGAACCGGTTGTTCTTCCTTCCAGATATCCCAACCTTCTTGTAAACGGAACTACCGGTATTGCGGTAGGTATGGCAACCAACATTCCTCCTCACAACCTTCGTGAGATCACGAATGCAGTGGTTAAGCTCATTGACAACAAAATCGAAGAAAATCGCGAAACCACGATTGATGAAATTTTAAAGATCGTTGAAGCCCCCGACTTTCCTACAGGCGGAGTTATTCTCGGAAAACGCGGAGCAGAAGAAGCATATCGTACCGGCCGCGGAAAGATTTATGTGCGCGCGGTATCAAATATCGAGACCCTGCCTAACGGCAAGAGCAGGATCATCGTTACGGAGCTTCCTTATCTTGTTAACAAGTCAAAGCTCATTGAAAAGATCGCCGAGCTCGTTAAGGAAAAGAAAATTGACGGAATTACCGATCTTCGCGATGAATCCAGCCGTGAAGGTATGCGTGTCATCATCGAATTAAGACGTGACGTAAACGCAAACATTATTTTAAATAAGCTTTACAAGCATACGCAGTTGCAGGATACCTTCGGCGTTATTATGCTTGCACTTGTTAACAACGAGCCCAAGGTATTAAACCTTCTGGAGATGCTTCAGTGTTATCTTTCCCACCAGGAAGACGTTGTTACCAGACGTACCAAGTTCGATTTGAACAAGGCAGAAGAAAGAGATCACATTTTACAGGGTCTGCTTATTGCCCTCGACAATATCGACGAAGTTATCGAAATCATTCGAAACAGTGCAAATGCCAATGAAGCAAAAGAAAGACTCTGCGAAAGATTCGGTCTTTCCGACGCACAGGCACAGGCAATCGTTGACATGCGTCTTCGTGCTCTTACCGGTTTGGAAAGAGAGAAGATACAGAACGAGCATGAAGAGTTGATCAAACTTATTGCCGAATTAAAGGCAATCCTTGCCGACGAGAAGCTTCTTCTTAAGGTTATTAAAGACGAAATGCTCGAAGCTGCGAAGAAATACGGCGATGACAGAAAGAGCGCCATCGGTATGGATGAGTACGACATCAACAATGAGGATCTCATTCCTCATGAGAATGTCGTGATCGCACTTTCCAGCCTCGGATACATCAAGCGTATGACCGTTGACAACTTTAAGTCTCAGCACAGAGGCGGTAAGGGCATCAAGGGTATGAATACCATTGAGGATGACTATATAGAAGACCTCCTCATGACCAGCACCCACCACTATGTGATGTTCTTTACCAGTTTCGGCCGTGTATACAGACTTAAAGCATACGAGATTCCGGAAGCCGGAAGAACAGCCCGCGGAACGGCGATCATCAACCTCCTTCAGTTAAATCCCGGTGAAAAGATAAGTGCCATCATTCCCGTTAAGGATTATGACGAAGGCCGCAACCTCTTTATGGTTACAAAGAAAGGTATCGTCAAGAAAACTCCCATAATCGAGTTTTCAAATGTAAGAAAGAACGGCCTTGCAGCCATCAATCTTCGTGACGATGACGAACTTATCGAGGTTAAATCCACAGATAAGGATACGCACATTTTCCTTGTTACAAAGGACGGTATGTGCATCCGCTTCCTTGAGACCGATGTAAGAGCTACCGGCAGAACCTCTATGGGCGTTATCGGTATGAACCTTGAGGATCAGGACGAGATCATCGGAATGCAGCTCGATCACCAGGGCGATTCACTTTTGATAGTATCTTCGAAGGGTCTCGGAAAGAGAACCGAGCTTTCGGAGTTCAAGCTCCAGAAGCGTGGCGGTAAGGGTGTTAAATGCTACAAGATCACCGAAAAGACAGGTGATGTTGTGGGCGTTAAGGCCGTAACCGATGATAATGAGATTATGATGATCACCAATGAAGGTGTTATAATCCAGATCCCCATGAATGACATCAAAACCATCGGTCGTATCACCTCAGGTGTAAAGGTTATCACTCTTAACGAGGGCGTAACCGTTGCTAAGATCGCCAAAGTCAGAGAAAAGATCTCCGACGGCGACAGAGAATACGATAATATCGAGGATGTCGATGTAGGAACCTTCGAAGCCGAAGAAGAAAACGATGATCCCATTGAGGACCGCGACACCAGATTCGACGGAATGGAAGACGAAGATTAGTTATTAGGAGATTTATTGTGTTTACAGAGCATATAAATGACATTGCGAATTTTAAAAAGAAAGGGTATGTCAGATTCTTTCTCGTAAGTTTTCTTTATATGCTCCTGATTTATTTCCCGTTATATACAAACGGTTTGGTAAATCACTGGGATGGAATATGGGAATATAATTATTACAGAGCCGGCCGCTGGTCTATTTCCTGCGGCCGTTGGCTTTGGCCTTATCTCGACAGAATAAGGTTTGGGATTGGCATAGAGCCGTTTATGACTATGGTGACCTGTGCCATTTTTGCATTGGGTTTTTGTGTTGCTTTATACTTCCTGAACGGTTTTGATAAAACTCTCCGTCGATACTACCCTGCAGCCTTTATCTTTCTGGGCAGTGTCTCCGTTTGTATCTCGCTGTCTTACAGATACATGTCCACCACCTTCGGCTTTGCCTTTTTGTTTTCCGTTCTTTCAACCGTGTGCTTATCGAAATATTCATTCTTTATTTCTAGAAATGATAAGCGAGCATTTATCGTGCGTGTCGTCGAAACGGTGGTCTGCGCTTTTTTGATCGCGGCACAGATGGGTCTTTATCAGGCATACATAGGCTGTACCGGTCTTTTGGCGGTTATTCTTCTTCTCGACAGACTATTTGATAAAGAAACAAAATTTAAAACCGTAATGATTCTTGCGGGAAGATTCCTCATTTCCTTGATCCTTGGCGGCATTCTTTATATCATTGGGTTAAAGATCCACCTTAGATTTTCTTACACCACACTTTCGGAATACAAAGGTGCGACGGACTACGGCGTGCTCAATACCATTAAAAATCTGGAAATCAGTATAAAGAAAGCGTATTCTTCCTTCAGTGATTTTCTCCTGGGATTCAATCACCGATATATGTACTTTATGAAAAACAGGGCGCTGTATAATGTTTTCTTTGGGATTATAATTGCCTGTCTTTTGGTCGGAATTGTAATACAGCTGATAAGATTATTTAAAAAAGACGTCAAAAAGGCGGTAACGGCGATTGTTTTGATCGCACTTTTACCGATTGCATGCAATGCAGTTTTACTTATAGCCACCAACGCGGACACTTCTCTTCAAATGACCGCCCCCATGGCAATGTTTTTACCCGCGATCATTTGTCTGTTACTAAAATACAAAGAAAAAGAATCTGCGGGAATGATAATTAAATCCTTCAGTGTATTCCAAGTGATTTTGCTGTCTGTTTTGATATACGGAGTGTCGCTTCAGACATTAGTCGATCAGGAAGCAATGCGTTCAGGGATGGTGAGTGTATCAAAGATTGCCGACGAAATTACTTCAGATTTAAAAGAAGAAGGATATTTATCCTCAGAAAAAAGTGTATGTATTATCGGAGTTCCCTCGGAAAATGAGATGTACTACATTTCAAGAGCCTGTGAAGGTGCAAATCACTATGCGATTTTCGGTGCCTGGGGAACCTGGTCTGACAATCAATCCTGGAACGGAGTATTTCACAATCTTCAGGGATTGAATATTAAGATAGCATCAAATACCGAATATGACATTGTGAGGGCCAACCCCGAAGTAGAAAAAATGCCCTGCTTTCCTCAAAAAGGCTATATAAAAGAAGATAACGGAATAGTAATAGTCAAAGTGTCAGAAGCATATTAATCAAATAGTTACCCCCGGTCAAGTCGACCGGGGGTTTTTTAACCTATCAGAACTCTATGTAGTTTGAGCGGCGTTTTTTCCAGCCTTTTTTCTTTTTGGAACCGCTCAGTTCAATCTTGTATTTCGGGCCCTTGCGTTTCTTTCTTTTTCCGAAGGAAGACTTCGGGCGGGTACTTCCGCCGAAATGGTAGTTTGAAAGAACCTTTACAATAACGGCAATCAGGAAAACTACTAAAAACACTGCGGCAATTCCGTAAATGATGTAATTTACGTAAATGAAAGTCGGCTCATTTTCATCCTCGGTCTGTTCATCGGGCTCTTCCTCGGTCTTATCGAAAACAAAAAGCTTTTCCTGCTTGTCGGAATAAAGTATATCGGCGCTTCCGAGGGCTACGCCTTTATAGTCGTAATAAACGGTCGCAATTGAGGAATCCGAGTCGTCGCTGTAAACAAGAGAAGAATTTAAATCCGAAAATTCCAGGTTTTTCGGAACGATCACAAAAGAGTTTCGGTCGATGGAAAGAATCGGCGAAGAATCGCCGAAAACTGCGGAATTGGAATGGAAAAAGTCCTCATCGGTGACGGTGTATTTCTTTTCGAAATCGCTGACTTTAAGCTTTTCAAAATTATTGAAACCGTATTCGAGCAAAGAAAGAGTGTCTTCATACTGGTAAGGAAGCTCGTCCTTCATGACAACGGCGATGAGACGCATACCGTTTCTTTCCGCGCAGGTGACAAGAACCTGTCTGGAATCATCCGTGTAGCCCGTTTTTGAACCTACGATGCCGTCGCAAATGTAGCGGCCCTTAAGAAAATAGTTGGTTGAACCCAGAATCAGATCCTCCGGCTGATATTCCGTCGGATACCAATGATAGGAAGGAGTCCGGCTCATCTTGGAAAGAAGCTCGTTTTTAAAGAATTCCCGGGCGATAAGGGAAAGATCGTAGGCGCTGGAAACATGGCTTTCGTCGCAGTACCCGTGAGCATTTGTAAAATGCGTGACTTCGCAGCCCAGTTCCTTGGCGCGTTCGTTCATCAGATTTACAAAAGTATCGATGTCGCCGCTTACGTATTCCGCAACGGCGTTGGATACCTCATTTGCGGAGCAGACCAGAATGCCGTAAAGACATTCTTCCAGAGTCATCTTGTTTCCGATGTTCATGCCCATACTGGAGGCGTCCTCGGGAATGGGCGAAATGGCACTGTAGGAAAAAGAAACAAGGTCGTTCAGATTGGATCCTTCTTTTTCCATGGCAAGGATGGAAGTCATGAGCTTGGTGGTACTGGCAGGGTACATAGGGGCGTGGGAATTCTTATCATAAAGAATGGCGCCGGTATCATAGTCCACCAAAATTGCGGAATATGCACTGACGATGGGACCCTGAGGCCAGTTTTCCACCAGATTCGACTGAATCGGGAGAGTCCTGTTAACTTCCAAAGCATCGGAATAAATGCTGGCGAAACTCTCGGAAAAGAAAGAAAAAGACACCACAAGAGAAAGAAAGAGCGCAAGAGCGGTCCTTCTGAAAAAGTGAGTGGTTTTTTTCATTGATTTGTCAAATAATCCCGATGTTTTCATGTGCTATGATTATATAACATCTCTTGGAAAAGTGGAACCGAAGCATTGACATGAATTGAATAATTTTATAGTATTTCTTTGTTTGAAAATGAGGAAAAGACAATGAGATTAAAGCATGTAAAAGGGTCGGAAGAGACCGTCGAAAACAGCCCTCTTGTGACAAAGAACCCTTGCGAAAACAAAGGACAGTGGGCAAAGGTATTTGCGGAAAACAAGCCTATCCGGATCGAGATTGGAATGGGAAAAGGCCGTTTTATAGTTGAAAACGCAGTAAAGCATCCTGAGTATAACTATATCGGAATCGAAAAATACACAAGTGTATTGGTCAGAGCACTTCAAAAGGTGGAGGCGATGGAGAATCCGCTTTCAAACCTCACTTTTATCTGCATGGATGCAAAGGACATCTGCGATGTGTTCGGTGAGGGAGAGATCGACAGGATTTATTTAAACTTTTCGGATCCCTGGCCCAAGGACAGGCATGCCAAAAGACGCCTTGAATCGCGAGAGTTTTTGAAAAGGTACGATAAGATTCTCAAAAAAGACGGATGCATAGAATTTAAGACCGATAACAGGATTCTTTTTGATTTTGCGGTGGAGGAAGTGGAGCCGGCAGGTTGGAAAATCGACAAAATAAGCTATGATCTTCATGCAGATGCGTCCATGAATGAAGGCAATATCATGACCGAATACGAAGAAAAATTTTCGTCCGTCGGGAACCCGATTTTCAAATACATCATATCGCGATGAGCGGTTATAATATCCGTCTTTTCGCCAAATGTCCGCGATTGACAAAAGAAGCGGTCTGTTATAAAATCATTTTTGCCTGTTTAGGCCATCGGGGTGTGGCTCAGTTTGGTAGAGCGCCACGTTCGGGATGCGAAAACATCCGGTGGATGTTTTCGGGGAACGGTTCGAGCGCGGCAGCGCGAGAGTGACCCGAGAGAGGCCGTAAGAATATTTAATAGTATAGTAAAATATCGGGGTGTGGCTCAGTTTGGTAGA
>JAEEGK010000951.1_pt1 | contig 72425 bp, 58 predicted proteins | sample 8958771 | NCBI WGS metagenome assembly JAEEGK01 (sample SAMN16246547, study PRJNA631951) | gut metagenome | biome: gut microbiome; feature: rumen; material: SC-attached | host: Bos | place: Iran: Karaj | collected 2018-10
CTCCCAACCAAGTCCAGAGTTACCCATGCGGCTGTTTGGATTAAGAGCTGTTGCGGAAGCACCATCCATAGTGATGGCTGAGTTCGACATCTTAGCCAGTGTCTCGTAAACGCCGATGGCCTCGTTACCGGCCTTACCATAAGAGAGACGCAGCTTCAGGTTGTTCAGCCAACTCTGTGTCTTCTCCATGAACTTCTCGTTAGTGATGTTCCAACCGAGAGCTACTGATGGGAATGTACCATATTTGTTATCATCACCGAATACTGATGAACCGTCGCGACGTACAGTGAAAGTAAACAGGTAACGGCTGTCGTAAGAGTAGTTCAAACGCCCCATCTGTGATACAGTCTTGTACAGGTCGGTATACGACTTAGAAGTCTGTGTGCTACCACCACCCAGATTGTGCCATGACAGCTCGTCGTTAATGAACTTAGCACCTGTAGCGGTGTTGTCGTGATACTTCTTACGTGATGAAGCGTACAGCAGCGTGATGTCGAAGTGGTGCTTCTGAATATCCTTAGCATAGCTCAGGATGTTCTCAACGGTGCGGCTCTGTGTCTCTGCATTGAAAATGTAGCCATAACCACCAGATGTGTTGAACTGAGCTTCGCCGTTATAGTAGTTCTCGCGCTTAGGAACGTAAGAGTAACCGAAGTTAAACTTATAGTGGAGTCCAGCCAGAGGCTTCCAGATGTTCTCGAAGTTAATGTCTGCATAACCGTTCAGGTTAATGTTCCACTGGCGACGCTCGTGATCCTGGTCAACATTCTGCATAGGGTTGAAGAACAGGGTCTCTGAGTACATCGGATACTGGCAGTAGCTGCCGTCTTCATCGTAAACCTGTCCGTAAGGCGACATGGCCTCGGCCATCAGGAAGTTCACACGGCCACCATCGCGGTTGTGCGAAACGATATAGCTGTTAGTACCAATCTTCAAGTAGTCTGTTACGTCAGCATCTACATTCATACGCAGTGAGTAGCGCTTGTAGTTAAAGCCCTTCAGTACACCTTTCTGACTCATGTAGTCGCCCGAGATGAAGTACTTCACCTTATCGGCACCACCGTTGATGGTTACGTTGTGATCCTGGATGATACCAGTCTGCGAAATCATGTCGTACAGCCAGTCTGTCTCTTGTCCTGCAGCCTGTGCAGCGGCCTCGCTGGCGTTCTTTACATAGTCGTTGTACATGGTCTCACCGGCATTCTGGGCTACATAGTCCTTATAACGCTGTGTAATCTGGGCACCATTACAGAAGTCGAGTTTCTTGGCAAAGTCCTCAACACCCAGATAACCATTATAGCTGATAGTAGGTTTACCGTCCTTACCATGCTTGGTGGTAATAAGAATTACACCATTCGCACCGTTGGTACCATAGATAGCGGTAGCAGAGGCATCCTTCAGAATTTCCATCGACTCGATATCGGCGGGGTTGATATCGTTCAGCGAACCACCGCTCTTCGAGATGGGAATACCATCGACAACGATGTAAGGGCCAGTTCCTGCGTTGATAGAGTTACGTCCACGAATCAATGCAGAGGGAGCATCACCAGGAATAGAACTGCCCTGCGTGATATTTACACCAGCGGCTGCGCCTTGAACAGCCTGCAGAACGTTAGTTACGGGCAGTTTGCTCAGGCGTTCCTTATTAATAGAGGTAACAGAACCGGTCACATCCGACTTTTTCTGAACACCATAACCTACTACAACCACTTCTTCAAGAGCAGTAGCATCTTCTTCGATAGTGATGTTAAGGCTTTGGCCAGGAGTGAAACTTACTTCCTTTGTCAGATAGCCAATGTAAGAGATGATAAGGGTACCACCGTTCTGCACGTTGAGTGAGAAATTACCATTGAAATCGGTAACGGTACCTGATTGTGCATCTTTGACTTTTACGGTAGCACCAATCACGGCGTCACCATTCTTGTCAGTCACTTGGCCTTTTACTACGCCAGTCTGCTGGACGTTCTGAACGGCCTGTTCTGCCTTAGTCGACAAAGGGAATGACATGATCCCCGCAGCCAACGCCACCACGAAACATAGTTTGCGAGATGGGAGAGTTAAATTAGCATACTTCATTTGTTACTGTTTTAAGTTTAATGTTATAATTGTTAGTAAGATGAATTATCGTAGTTCGTTGATATTCCATGAATCACGCCATCTGATGACAGGTTTCCCCTTCTCAAACTCAATGGGCAACCAGATATATCTGGCGTCACTTGGATGTCTTGGGCGCCAGATGTCAGCCATGAAGATGAAACGGTCGCCATAAGGAAGAATGAAAGTAGACTGTCCTTCGAAAGTGATTTCCGACTTTGGGCCTACGCATGGGGTGGGGTGTTGTGTCCATGGTCCCCAGATGCTTGGAGCGGAAAACATACGAGCCTCGTTGGGAGCCCATCCTGTGCAGCCCGAGGTAATCATCCAGTAAGTTCCGTCTTTCTTGAAGATGGCTGGAGCCTCGTTTTGTCCGCCAGGAGCTACTCGCGTATAGCGACCGGAGTGGTGAAGATAGTCGCCCGTGAGTTCTGCAATATGCAGGGTCAGATTGTCTTCAGAAGAAAAGATGTGATAAGCTCGTCCGTCATCGTCAATGTAGAGCGTCATGTCACGTGCCATTTGTCCTGTGCCAAAGTCGCGCTTTAAGAAGAGTCCCTGCTTGATTGCTTTGCGCCAATCGGGTTTCCACCACTCTTTAAAATGCTCTATATTGAGCGTATCGACGATGGCAAGCTCTTTTTGGCCGAATTCAACGGGATAGGTGCCGGCATTAGCTCGTTGTGAGTAAAGGAACTTGTAGGGGCCTTCTGGTTTGTCGCTTACAGCTACGCCATAGCGGGCGGCACTGTAACCTTTACCTTTTAATTCCAGATGAAACCACATACAGAACTTCCCCGTCACCTTATTATATATAACCTTCGGGCGCTCCAAAACACAACCACGCTCTATATCCGATCCTTTCTCATTGCTAACGGACAGGGCAACGCCGCAGTTGCGCCAATTTAGAAGATCTTCCGATGCATAGCACATCACACCGACCATTGCACTTGATGTGGTATCGGCTTTATGTTCACCAAACCAATAGTAGGTGTTCCCGTATTTCATCATGCCGCCTCCATGGGCGTTAATGTGCTTGCCATTCTCGTCTGGCCAGATTTCGCCAGAACGGATGGTCTTATTCTCGGCCGATGCAATAGAAGTTATCAGTATTGCCGTAAGGAAGAGTTCTTTTCTCATTGTTGTTAGTTATTTAGAGTTTCTGCTTGCAAAAGTACGTTAATTGATTTAAATCAATGTCTCTTCTGTGTGATTTTGGGGGAACAAATCGTGAAAACAGCCTATTTTTACCCCCAATTGGCCTCGGAAGAGTCTTTTTTTTGTTATTTTGGATAATTTATGAGAAATTTCACTATCTTTGCAGCAAGAATACTAACTAATGACGAAAAGGCTGTTACTGGCGATTGTGATGATGCTGAGTATAACGGTTTCGGCGCAACGTGTGCCGCTCAGAATCATGTCTCAGACTCCTGTTCAGGGGACTGAGGAGGCGCGTAGCCTGATGTTCGACCATTATGGACTGATGTGGGTAGGTACTGACCAAGGTCTTCGGGTTTTCGATGGTTATGCATTCAAGACTTTTCGCAGTGATGCCTATTCGCCAGGAATCATACCCAATAACTATGTACGTTCGATTACTGAAGACCATAACGACGGCCTTTGGATTGGTACCCGTGATGGTCTGGCCCGTTATGATCGCAGAAAAGGAACCTTCAAGACCTATCATCTGCGTGGCGAACAGGCTCGTCTTATCAGTGCTCTCTATACCACCAGCGACGGAACGGTTTGGGCAGGAACCAATGCTGGCGTTTCTCGCTATGATGCCACAATCGACGATTTCATCGACATCAACATGCCTCAGGCAGCTATCTCATTTGCCGAGGATCGTCATGGAAATCTTTATATAGGAACATGGGAAGGAGGTTTATTGCGCCTGAATAAGAAGACTGGGCGCATGGTGAGCTATCCGCGACTCAGTGAGCGTAATACCGCCCAGACGTTGCTGATGGATAGTCGTGGCCGTCTGTGGGTGGGCACTTGGGAGCACGGTATCGTGCGCCTTGATCATCCCGAGAACGAGCAATCTCCTGTTATGCACTGGATGAACGAAGGACGCCGCGATTTCCGTACGTTTCACCGCTTGGTAGAAGATTCTGTGAGTCATTCCGTTTGGGGCTGTTGTATTGAAGGTCTCACGCGTGTCGATATCGATGATTATACTCAGGTAGATAACTACCCCATACTCACCTTTTGCTACGATATGATTACCGATGGAATGGGTAATCTTTGGGTCATCACGCGCAACCAGGGTATCGTTCATCTTAGTACCCGCCAGTCGCCTTTCCGATTCTTCCATCTCGACCCGGCAGGACTTGAACTGCCAGTCAACCGCATACAGACCGTTTTTACTGCCGATGGCAATCGTTTCTGGTTGGGACTTCAGCCCTATGGCCTGGCTCTTTATGAGCGCTCTTCAGGGCAGGTGGCCTATAACACCCAGATATCAGGAATGGCTCAGATGACAGGACCACAGGGAATCTATGTCCAGACGATTTCTGATATTCAGCAACAACCCGATGGCTCAGTATGGATGGCAAGTTCTCATGGAATTGTCGTATGGAAAGATGGTGAACCTTCCCGCCATCTGTCTCGAAGCAGTATGCCCTATATCAGTGATGAAGAGGTTAAGGCTTTCCATAAGTTGCCTAGCGGTGCCATGTTAGTAGGACAGACCAATGGTCTGGGTATTGCTCTCTCTGAAGAAAAGGGACGTATGCTGTCGCTGACTGAAGATGGGCGCGATTTTAGTCGTTGTAACGTACAGGCTGTCTTCGAAGACCATGGGCACCGTCTCTGGATTGCCACCGAGGGTGAGGGTATCATCTGCATCACAGGTCGTCTTGATCAGCCTAAGTCCTATTCATGTCATCAGTATGCGCCCGCATGCAATAACTATCCAATCGACGAGGCAACCGCCGTTTATGAAGACCAAGCCCATCGTCTGTGGGCCATCTCTGCAAGTGGCGGACTCTTCCTTTATAACGATGAAACCGACACTTTCTTGCCTGTAAACCATCTCTATCATATTGGTACGGGCGGACTCTATAGTATTCAGGGCGACGACACTGGTGCAATCTGGCTCTCGACCGATAAGGGACTGGTACGACTGATGCTTTCTGGCAAACATGCCACCACTACTTACTATAATATGGAAGATGGTATCGAGGCCATCCGCTTCTCTCCCAATGGCGCTTTCCATTATGGTAATGAGTTGTTCTATGGAAGTGCCACGGGTTTCTTCTCATTTGATGCCGCTCAGACGGAGCGCTGGCAACAAGGCAGAATGCCATCACTTGTGGTTACCGATTTGCTCATCGACGACCATACCTATCTTTGGCTCGACTCTGTCCGTCGCCAGACGATTTCCCCAAACACCCCATTCTTCACGCGAGAAATCACCATTCCATCGGATGTCCGTAAGTTCTCTGTTGAGTTCTCGCTTCTGGCCTATCAGAATCAGGAACAGTGTCGCTATACCTATCGTCTGGAGGGCTATGATCGTGATTGGCACAACACCGACGCCGAAAACCGCCGCGCTACCTATCAGAACCTGCCTGCTGGCAGCTATGAGTTGAAACTCCGTGCTTACGACAGCTATGGTCGTTTGGTAGAGTTGCCTTATTCCATCCATGTGCGCGTGCTGCCCCCTTGGTATCTGACCTGGTGGGCTTACCTTATTTATTTTGTTCTCCTGATAGCAGCTGTCTATGGTGTCAAAGAGTGGTATAAGGCTCGTGTCAACCGCCGTGCTCGTCTGCAGCAGCGTGTCAGCGAACTTCTCCATTACCGGGAACTGATGGTAATCCGCCAGTATGAGGGAGCGCGCAAGGCATTAGAAGCAGAAGAGCAGCAGCATTCCTCGCCCGACGAATTGTTCCTTAGCAAGGCTATCGATTGTGTTAAGCAGCATCTCGACGATGCAGACTACGACCGTGAGCAGTTTGCTTCTGACATGTGTGTTTCTTCCTCGACCTTATATAATAAGCTCCGTGCACTGACCGATCAAAACGTTACGGGCTTCATCAATAGTATCCGTCTGAAGGAAGCTTGTCGCATTCTGCGACAGCGCCCCGACATCAAGATGACGGAACTCTCAATGGCAGTAGGTTTCAATACACCTAAGTATTTTACCAAGCTTTTTAAGAAAGAGTTTGGTGTTCTTCCCAGTGAGTACGCAGAACAGGGAGGTGAGATTTAAATAAACTCTTTGAAGGCTTCGTCGTAGTCTGGACTGGGTGCAAGGCGGCCGTTAATGAGACAGACGAGCGTGATGTCGCCATAGAAACAGAGTTTTTCATCAGAGGCCCTATAGATGGCTTGATGGAAAACGTATTTGATTCCTTGCTTCTCAAGAGCCAGACGTGAGATGAATTCATCGTCGCAACGTAGCGGTGTCTTGAACTGCAGATTCATACGAGCCACGACGGCATCAACCCCCTTTTCGTGTAAGGCAGCGAAACTGACGCCAAGACTGCGGAGAAACAGGTGGCGGGTATGCTCGGCATAATGCAGATAGTTAGCATTGTTAACAATGCCTTCAATGTCGCATTCATAGTCGCGCACTTCCATGCGGGTTTCGAAAATATAGTTCATAAGAGTTTAAGTATTTCGTTGAAATGGGTTATTTTAACAAGGCGTTCGTGCTCAATGTCTTCAGAGTGTTCCAGCTGCCATGTAACGTGGAAGGGGATGTGGATTGCAGAAGCTCCGATGTTGAGGGCTGGTGCAATGTCGCTCTTCAGTGAGTTACCGATCATCAGCAAGTGGGCAGGTAGAATGTCCAGGTGTTCGCAGAGTTGCTGAAACTCTACTTCTGTCTTGTTCGATGTGATCTCTACATGTGAGAAGTATTTTGCAAGTCCGCTGCGATGGAGTTTGTTTTCCTGATCCTGCAATTCTCCTTTAGTAAAGACAGCAAGCCGATAGGGCCAGGCCTGCAGACGCTGGAGTGTTTCTTTAACCTCAGGAAGTGGGGTCGCAGGCAGATGGAGCAGTGATTTGCTGTCGCTGAGAAGATCGGAAAGCTCTTCTGCTGACAAATGGTCGCCCGCTACGCGGAGGGCGGTTTCTATAATAGAGATGGTGAAGGCTTTGCAGCCATAACCCAAATCAGCCATATTACCTGATTCTGTCATGAACAGTTCATGGGCGGGATTGTCACAATAGGGTGCAATGAGACGGTAGAGATGGTTCTCTACAGATTCAAAGTGAGACTGGCAGTCCCATAATGTGTCATCGGCGTCAAAAGCCAGAACGCGTATATTTCTGAAATCTATCATTTTTTATTGCAGTGAGGGCAGATACCCTTAATCATCATATTGGCCGAAGTCATTTTGAACCCCTCAGGCAACTGTATCTCCGGCATGTCGGTATAGTCGAGGCAGTAGGTATCATGGCACACTTCGCAGTAGAAATGCGGATGCTGGTCGTCATCATGCTCATGATTGTGACTATAGCAGAGTTCATATTTGGTGCCGTCACTGCTCCCTTCGATGGCATGTACCAGATGGTGCTCTTTGAAGAGTGTGAGGGCACGAAACACATTCGACTTATCGATAGTCGAGATTTTACGTTCCAGTTCTGCCAATGACTGGGGCTGTATAGAACTTGCAAGAGCCTTAGCCACGACAATGCGGTTGGCGGTAGGTCTGACGCCATGTTCTTCGAGTAATGCGACACACGCTGCTTCGTCCATGCTGTTTGTTTTATTGATGAATTTGCGCACAAAGATACGAAGAAATATAGAATAAATAAATATGTATTAAGAAATTTTTCGTATCTTTGTAGCCGAATAGACTAAAAACCAATTAAAAGATGAAAAGGTTATTACTTCTTGTCTTGAAGATTCTCGGTGGTTTTGTCGCTTTGTTGCTTATATTGTTGATAACGGCAGCCATCTTGCTGAATACCAGTTCGGTTCAGCAGAAACTGCTAAGCTATTCAACAGGCTTGTTGAAAGAGAAACTTCAGACGGAAGTTAGGATAGACAGCGTCAGCGTGAACTTTCTGGCTTTCAATATTAATCTGATGGGACTTGATGTGGAGGACTTGCAACAACGCAAGATGTTGCAGGCCAGGAAACTAGCCCTAACTCTCGATTTGTGGGAACTGACAGCACGGAAGGTGAAAGTTTCCAAAGCAGGGGTCGATGGCGTGAAAGTCCGTCTGTATCAGCCAGAAGACAGCGTCGCCAACTATCAGTTCGTGATCGACGCTTTTAAAAGTGATAAACCTAAAGCTAAGCAATCTGAGGGTGAGAAGCAGGAAAAGAAGCGGAAACTATCATTGGATGTCAGCGATTTGAAGGTCGCTCATATCGATATCGTATATAATGAAGACACATTCTATCTGGAGAAACTTGATTATAGTAAGGGGTGGGCAGGGCATCAAAAAGGTGAGATACGCCATCTGAGAGGTAAGTTCGACAGACTAACGAAGAAAGGTAAGATGCTGACAAGTCGCATGGGTTTATCGCGTCTGAAGCTAACAGAAGAAAAAGGCCAGTTGCTTGTAAGTGTTGATAGTCTGCATTATATCCTCAACAATCACCAGCCCCGTAAGAACACAGGCAGACCCCACCGCGGTGCTTTCGATGCTGGCCATCTGGATGTGCTTGCCCACATGCAGTTCACTGTGAATCATTACGGCAAAGATACAGCCAATATCACCATGACCAGCTTTGTGGCAAAAGACTCATTGACGGGCTTTGACGTCAAAGACTTGCGTTTTACGGCGGGAATTAATAAAGAAAAGGTACATCTCAGCGACGTGACTATCCAACAGGAAGGTACCATCCTGACCTTCGATCATGGTGAAGTCATCCTTCCAAGTAAGAAAACAGGAAGGAAATTAGTCTATAACACCTCAGAGATTTCTGGTAAAACGCAACTTAAGGATATCTCCCGTCCGTTTGCGCCAGTTCTGTCCAACTTTACGATTCCGTTGGAACTGAAGGTAAAGCTGAATGGAACAGACAGTACGATGCAGTTTAGCGATATCCATGTGAATACAGCAGACCAGAAGCTGAAGCTCGATGCTTATGGCAGTATCAGGCATCTGAAAGAGAAAGAACTGTTAGACATCCGTTTCCATGTCAAGAATATGACCACCCCAACCAAGACGGCTGTGGATATCATTAACCAGTTTGCCGTGAAGAAGTTTATGATGAAACAGCTCAAGGCCTTGGGTACCATAGGCTATACAGGCGACTTGGCCGTTCTTTATAAAAAAGAGCAGTTCAAGGGTTTACTGCGTACGGCTGTGGGCACGATGAACTTCAACCTGACGCTCAACGAGAAGACCAAGTATGTGTCTGGCAACGTGCATACCAGTTCTCTCAGGCTGGGCAAAGTCTTGGAGATGAAGGACATCGGAGCTGTTGCTTGTCGGGCCAACTTCACTTTCGATATGTCGAAACCACGTACGGCACAGATTAGGAGAAGAAAAGGTGGCAAACTGCCTATTGGCCATGTAAATGCCACAGTGATGGAAGCAAGCTACAAGAAAGTGAAAGTGAAGAATGTCGATGCGACCATCAACAGCGACGGAGCAATCGCCCATGGCCACCTCTCGCAGAAGAACAAGAATGTTGATCTACTTTGCGATTTCTCCTTTACCAGTACCGACTCTATCCATAAGATGAAGGTGAAGCCCAACGTGAAGCTCCATCATATGCCCTGGCAAAAGAAAGATAAGAAGGCCAACAAGAAAAAGAAAAGAGAACGTTAGGTATTAAAACCCCCTTTCTGCCCAGTCGCCACGATCCAGGTTCCTGTAGCCGATGGCCTCGGCAATATGATGGCTCTGCACCTTTTCTGTGCCTTCAAGATCTGCAATGGTGCGGGCCACCTTGAGAATGCGACTATATGCACGAGCGCTGAGGCTCAGTCGCTCCATGGCCATTCGAAGCATGTCAAGACTGGCATTGTCAGGCTCGGCAAATTGGTGTATCATTCGTTCCGTCATCTGTGCATTACAGTAGACACCCTTGAAACCGCGAAAGCGCTGTTCCTGTATCTGTCGGGCTTTGATGACTCGTTCCCTGATAACAGCACTTGGCTCTCCTGGCTGCATCTGCGACAGTTGTTTGAATGGTACTACACTCACTTCGCAGTGTATGTCTATACGGTCGAGCAGCGGACCGCTGATCTTGGAGAGATAACGGCTTATCTGACCTGGCGAACAGACGCAGTGATGGGTCGGGTCGCCATAATAACCGCAGGGACAGGGATTCATCGACGCAACGAACATGAAAGAACACGGATATTCCACCGTGTACTTAGCGCGGCTGATGGTGATTTTCCGGTCTTCAAGTGGCTGGCGCAGCACTTCGAGAGTCGATTTTGAGAACTCTGGCAGCTCATCGAGGAAGAGCACCCCATTGTGGGCCATAGATACCTCACCAGGCAAAGCTCTGTTTCCACCTCCAGTCATAGCAACCTGCGAGACGGTGTGGTGTGGACTGCGGAAAGGTCTTTGAGAGATGAGTGATGTACCACTGCTCAGTTTCCCTGCCACAGAGTGAATCTGCGTTGTTTCTAAACTCTCAGCCAGCGAGAGTGGGGGCAGGATGCCCGGTAGGCGTTTGGCCATCATCGATTTTCCACTGCCAGGCGCACCTATCATGATGAGGTTATGACCGCCGGCGGCAGCAACCTCCAGGGCTCGTTTCACACTCTCCTGTCCTTTGACGTCGGCAAAATCCAGGTCGCAGGCATATTGTTGTTCGTAGAACTCCTTACGGGTGTCAACGAAGGTTGGCTCGTATTGGTCGCTACCGTTCAGAAAACTAATCACGTCGCACAGATTATCCACGCCATAGACGTCGAGATTGTTCACAACGGCGGCCTCGCGGGCATTTTCTTTTGGCACGAACAATCCCTTGAACTTCTCCTTCCTGGCACGGATGGCCACAGAGAGCGCACCGCTCACAGGCTTCAGCTTTCCGTCCAGTCCCAGTTCTCCTATCATCATGTAGTCCGACAACAGACTGTCGCTCACTTTCCCGTGTGCAGCCAGAATGCCGATAGCCAAAGGCAGGTCGTAGCCACAGCCTTCTTTGCGGATATCCGCAGGACTGAGGTTAACGGTCAGGTCGGCTGTAGGTGGCTTGAAACCTATGTTGGTCATAGCCGCACGAATGCGGTCATAGCTTTCTTTGACAGCTGTGTCTGCCAAACCCGACAAGTGAAACATGACGCCCCTTGTCATATTGACTTCGATGGTGATTGTCGTAGCTTCCAGCCCCATGACGGCTGCACAGAATGTCTTTACAAGCATAGTATTGGTGGTAACAGGTTTATGAGCGGTTATTAATTATTATCTGATGTTCTCGTCTAGTTTTCTTACCAGTTCCTGGTAGTTCAGGGAGTGCCCGAGTATCTTGCCTTGACTGTCGAAGACCACGTTGTCGGGCAGATACGAGAGCCCTGTTTTCCTGATTATGGGCGACTCCCACATAAGTCCGTCGCAGACAGTACTCCATTTCAGGGAGTCGCGTTCTGCAATGCGTCGGCAGTCCTTGATATTCGCATCAATGCTGACAGTAATCACTTTCAGGTTTTCACCATAGTGTGTCGTCATTCTGTGAATCTGGTTCAGCAGGTTCACACTTTCATAGTTCCATGAGGCCCAGAGCATAATGACATTCACCTTGGCGTTCATGTCTGCCAGAGAAACGTGCTTGCCATTGATGTCTGTTGCGTTGAAATGGGGCATTTTCTCTCCGTCTTTCAGCGATTGCAGTCCTGAAAGCTGTTCTGCGAGCGATGCTATCTGCTTGTTGTCGGGCATGGCCTGACTCATTATCTCCGTCAGTTCTCGTGCCTGTCGGAAGTCTGGTACCTCCGTTTGGATAAAGTTCCTGTTAAGCAGATAGAGACTGATAGGAGAGGTGGGATGCTCCTTGATATACTGAACCACCGCCTGGTTGTATTCAGGTGGCGTCATATTGCTTGTTTGCAGACGGAAGGCCGTCATTTCCTTGTTGGTCTTTGTGCCTTTGATTTCTGTTTCTTTCAGATGGGTGGCGTCACCACTGATCTTGATGGTAGCTCCAGGCTCCGCGAATACAGGCAGTTCGGAGAAGTTGGGGAATACGATGACAAAGGTTGCCGGTTCGTCGAGTGCCACCTGGTAGTTGAACTCTCCTCTGGCCAGACCAATCGTGTCCAGCTTATGTGCACCGCTCATGTCATAGATATACAGCTCTCCCTGGTTCATACCACGGAAGCTGCCCTCTATCTTGAACTTTCCTTTGTCGCCGCCACAACTTAACAGTAAAAAGGTAAAAAGGCAAAAAGGTAAGACCTTTCCACCCCATGATAAGATAGTCCGTATTACGCTTTTTGCCATTTTACCTTCCTGTTGTTTTTTTTATTTTCTTATCTTTTCCAACTCAATGTCGTTGGCTGCATATTTTGCAAACGTCGGGTCTTTGCTGATAGCATTCTGAAGTGCTTCGTTCGCATCGGCCGCGTTTCCCATACGGGCATTCATCAGCGCTTTCAGATACTCTGTTGTTGCGTCAGGGTTCTTGACGTACTTCAGCGTCACGGCAGCCGACACATAGTCCTTGTTGAGAATCTGGGCCAGAGCCGCGCTGTTGGTGTAGATGTCGGCAAAATCCTGCTCTGCCTGGGCGTAGTTGCCCTTGGCCAGATTCAGGTTACCCATCACCTCTGCCAGACCGTTGGCACCGGTAGCGCTGGCAATCAGCTGCTCGGCAGCGGCAATGTCGCCGTTCTTCAGAGCCAGCAGTCCCAGGTTTGCGTTAGCCTCTGGCAGTCCCTTTGCTTTCTCCAGATACTGCTTGGCAGCATCGTAGTTGCCCTTGGCATATTCCAGTGTGGCAAGGTTGTTGAAGGCGCGGCTGTCGTTAGGATAGATCTGAGCTGCCAACTGGTATACCTTCTCCTTTTCGGCACTTGTCTCCTTCAGGGTGGCACCATAGAGCAGTTCCTCGATGCTCAGCTTCTTGGGGTCGGCAGCCATCTGTTCTAAGATCTGCTCGTCGCTGCGTCCGATGGTCTCGTAATTGATTGTCAGACGGGCACGGCGCAGTTCGGGCAGAATGCCGTCAGCCAGTTCGCGGAAGGCAGAAGAGATGTTTCTGATCTGCTGTTCGCGCTCCTGCGGATCCTTATACATAGAGAGCACACGCAGGATAATGTCCTTATCCTGGATGTTGCTGGCCTTTACCAGTTCCTGGAAGCCCTCCCAGTCCTGTGCTGTGTACTTGGCGTCGACGGGGGCCTTCATCTTAATCTTCTTCAGTTCCTGATTCACATACTGCTCAGAAACCTTCTGTCGCTGGTTAGCCAGCTTGTCGTTGATGTTGAAACCACCATCGGGCGAAGCATAAGCCGACACCTCTACATTGTCGAGGTTCAATCCCTCATGATCGCTGTTAATCTGCTTCAGCATCTTCACAAACTCCTGTACAGAGTTGTTCTTCAGCTCGCTCTTGCGCAGGTTAGCCTGCTGAATCAGGAACTTGATGTTAGCCTCCTGCTTCTTCTTCGTGATGCGCTGATAGGCATCAGGAGCAATGGCTGCCTGCGAAGTCAGGATAGTACGCTTATACAGTTCCGATGTGGCGATGATGCCATTGGCCACCTTCACCTCGGGAACCTGAACCTTCTTAGAGCCGATGCGGGCGTCGAAGGTGAGGAACATCTCTGCCTTGTTGTCGTCGGCATAGGCGAAGTTGGTCTTCATCGTGTAGTTGCCACCCATGCGGTATGAGATGGTCTGATCGTTACCAAGCACACTCTCACCTTGGAAGGTGGCGGTGTTGCCTTGTACAACTGTTCCGTTAGAGTAGCGCAACTCAGGCACGACGGTTACAACAGCCTTTTTCTTCATGTACTTCTCTGGGAAGTGGCCATTGATGGTTGCTGGTACTGTACCCTGCTGGGTCTCTAAAGGATTAGGGGTCACTGTGAAGTTGTCAGCAGAAAGCGCTCCAAGCTTAGAACAAGAGGAGAGAAGCATCAGTGATGCGGCTGACATAAGTAGGTAGTTTTTTTTCTGCATATTGTTATAGTATTAGTGCCGCTAGCGGTGTTGGTACGCCGCTTAGGCACATTGCCTTCGGCTGTAAAATTGTGCCGCGAGCGGGACTCGAACCCGCACAACCATTTCTGGTCAAGGGATTTTAAGTCCCTCGTGTCTACCAATTCCACCATCACGGCTAAACCGAGTGCAAAGATACTTCAAAAAAGCCGAAAAGCCAAACTTTTCTACATTATTTAATAAAATATTAGCAGGTAGTCTCTAATTCCACGCTCTCAAGAGCCCGTTTGCGTCCAGAACGGCATAGTATTTTAAGAGCGTTCGTCCAGAACTGTTGCAAACGCCGTTATTCACATCATACGAGCGGTCGCACTTGGCGCAATGCAACAGGGTTCCGTTCTGTTGCCATGTGAGCGGATAGTTCGTCCCTCCCTTTTCTTTCAGGCAGTTGGGACACTGCCCGTCGTAGGCCACCAGCTGGTTGTCATAGCTGCTGGTGCCGATGATGATACAGTTGTTGGCTCCCAGTTCACACTTGCTCTTCTCAATCTCATTCCTGAGTATCACGTCTTCCGTAGCATGATCGTAATTACGGGTGGTCTGCAAGTGTCTTACCCCTTGAATAACGCTGGTCTGTACCTTGACAAAATGGCCGGGGTTGCCAAGAATACCCGTCAGATGACAAGGCAACGGATGCAATTGAGTGTTGAAGATGAAGTAGCACACATATTCCTTCGAGATGCTGCTGTCGCCGCTACAGGCAGCCAGTAGCATGATAAAGATACTTAATAGCCAGTGCTTCCTCCGCATGGTCGCTTATTTCAGCAGGGCCTGTTCAGCCTCTGTCATCCGTTCGAAGTTAAATCCGTCGAGTGTCTGCTGCATCAGCGCCTGAATCTGGTCGTTGCAGAGATTGCCGATAGAGCCTTCGTGTGTGTGGTGGATATCGTGGCTGGCCTTGAAGGTGCCAGCTTCGATGTCGAGCCCCACCTTCTTATAGGCATCGCGGAAGGGCATGCCGTTGGCAGCCAGGCGGTTCACCTCCTCTACCGAGAACATCGGGTCGTACATGGGGTTGTCGAGTATGTGCTCGTTTACCTCTATCTTATTAATAATGTAGGCGGCCATCTGCAGGCAGTCCTTCAGTTCGCCAAAGGCGGGCAGGAACACCTCTTTGATAATCTGCAGGTCGCGGAAGTAGCCCACGGGCAGGTTGTTCATCATCAGCATGATCTGCTGAGGCAGACTCTGCAACTTGTTGCACTTGGCACGAATGAGCTCGAAGACATCGGGATTCTTCTTGTGGGGCATGATCGACGAGCCTGTTGTGCACTCCTTGGGGAGTTTTACGAACGAGAAGTTCTGCGAGTTGAACAGGCAGGCGTCGAAGGCCATCTTGGCGATGGTTCCTGCGATGGTGGCGATGGCGAAGCCCACGTTGCGCTCCATCTTTCCGCGCCCCATCTGGGCATACACCACGTTATAGTCCATCGAGTCGAAGCCTAGCAGCTCCGTAGTCATCGTACGATTCAGGGGGAAACTTGAGCCATAGCCGGCAGCCGACCCCAGCGGGTTGCGGTTGGTCATCTTGTAGGCAGCCTGAAGGAAGAGCATATCATCTGTCAGACTCTCTGCGTAGGCGCCAAACCACAGGCCGAAGCTCGACGGCATGGCTATCTGCAGATGGGTATAGCCAGGCATCAGCACATCCTTATACTGATTACTCTTCTGGATGAGCTCGTCGAAGAGGATCTTCACCTCGTCGGCAATATCCTTCAGCTCGTGACGGGTAAAGAGTTTCAAGTCAACCAGCACCTGATCGTTACGACTGCGGCCAGAGTGAATCTTCTTGCCCATGTCGCCGAGTTTACGGGTGAGCAGCATCTCCACCTGAGAGTGAACATCCTCCACATCGTCTTCAATTGCGAACTCACCGCGTTCACAGAGTTGGTAGATGTTCTTCAACTCGGCCAGCAACTGTGTCAGCTCCTCTTTCTCCAGCAGTCCGATACTCTCGAGCATCGTGATGTGTGCCATCGAACCGAGCACGTCGTACTTAGCCAGATAGAGATCCATCTCACGGTCGCGTCCAACGGTGAAACGCTCAATCTCCTTGTTAATCTCGAAATTCTTTTCCCAGAGTTTCATCTTTACCCTTTTTACCTTTTTTGTTTTTTATCTTTTTACCTTACACGTAGTGTACCTGTGCCAAGGCGTCGGCAATCTTCTCGACACCCTCCTGAAGGGGCTTCTCTACCATGCTCTTGATAAATGGGTTCAGCTCGGCCTTCACCGTTACCTTCATCTTCGAGTTGTCCTCATCGACGGGGAGCACCTGAACCCATACGTTGAAGGGGACGGGCGACTGTACGGTCTCGAACTTCACGCACTTGGGCTCCTCGCGCTCACAGATGCGGAGTTTCAACTCGCCTACGGGCGGAACCTGCAGACTTACGGTGTCCTGGTCGAAGCTGAAGTCGCTCACCTTATCCTCGGGAATGCGGTCGCGCACCTTCTCGAGGTTGTTCAGATTGCTGATATTGTCGTATACGGCCTGCTGAGGGTAGGGTATCTGCTTCACGCTACTCTCAAACTTGCTCTCACTTCCGAATAATCCCATAACTTATATTGAAGATTGAAAATTACTGCTTCCAGGTATCAGGACTCTTGCGCCACTCGGCGAGTACGGCCTTCTCCTCGTTCTTGATATATCCGGTCTTGGCAGCCTCTTCCACCACGTGCTCATAGTCGGTCAGGGTGATGAGTTTTACGCCTGCCTCCTCGAAAGCCTTCTCGGCAACGGGGAAACCATAGGTGAACGAAGCCACCATGCCAACCACCTCGACACCATAGTCACGCAGGGCGGCCACGGCCTTCAGCGAACTGCCGCCAGTAGAGATGAGGTCTTCTACCACCACCACCTTAGCACCTTTCTTAATCTCGCCTTCAATCTGGTTGCCCATGCCGTGATCTTTCGGCTTCGGACGGACATAGCTGAATGGCAGTCCAAGCTGGTCGGCTACCAATGCGCCTTGGGCAATGGCACCTGTCGCAACGCCTGCAACGGCGTCGGCCTCGGGAAAATTCTCCTGAATGGCGTGACACAACTCCAACTTCACGAAAGAGCGCAAGTCGGTAAACGACAATGTCTTACGGTTGTCGGTGTAGATGGGTGACTTCCAGCCCGAAGCCCATGTGAACGGGTCGTTTGGCTGTAACTTGATGGCCTTGATATCCATCAGTTTTTTTGCTAATTGATTCTTAATGTCCATACCTATTAAATAATTTGGGTGCAAAGATACAAAAAAAAGTAAAAAGGTAGAAAGGTAAAAAGGTAAAAAAGTAAAAAATCTAAGATTTTGCGAAACAGAGCGCTAAGACGCTCACTTTCACGCCACCGGCCTTTGTCAGTTCCTTGCTGCAAGCCATGACGGTGGCTCCGGTGGTCACTACGTCGTCGATGATTAGCAGGTGTTTGCTCTTAATGTCTTTACCGTTAACGAGTTGGAAAGCCTTCTCTACATTTTCCTTCCGTCCCCAGAACCCCTTACTTGTCTGACTGCCTTCAAATGCGGTACGCTTCACGGCATTGCTGATGATGGGCAGTCTGGTGACGGTGCTCACCCCTTTGGCTATCTCCATGCTCTGGTTATAGCCACGCTGGCGCAACCTTTTCCTGGCAAGGGGTATAGGCACAATAGCGTCGATTCCATCGAAGAATCCCGATGCATTCAGCTCCTGGGCCATCATGCGCCCCATGACAACGCCCGATTCTGGGTGGTGATCGTATTTCAGCGTATAGATGATGCGGGCAGTCTCGGCCTGAGGCTCGTAGTAGAAGAGGGCTGCAGCCCGCTCTATGGGTATCTGTGCCCAGAAAAGGCGTGCCATCTCGTTTCCGCAGGCGTCGCGAAGAAAGCCTGTCCGTGGCAAGTGGAAGTTACATCTGGCGCATATCACCTCCTCGGTAGGTGTCAGCCTATGACCGCACACCATGCATGTCCTTGGTGCTATCAAGTCGAGCAGTCGCCGCCAGAAACTAATCGGTTTCATCGTCAGAATCCTCGTCGAAATCGTCTTCGTTTACGTCCAGACACTGGCGGATGATGTCGAAGCCGAAGCCTCGGCTCAGGGCAAAGCGCACCAGTTTCTGGTTCAGTTCGTAGTCGCTCTCCGCCTTGATGCTTTTCCGTTTCTGTTTCAATAATGGTCGAAGCACGTCAAGATAATCTTTTTCATCGATTTCATCGAGCACTTGTTGTTGGATATCGTCGCTGATGTGTTTCATCCATAGTGCCTGCTGCACCTTGCGTCGCCCCCATTTGTTGTAGCGTATCTTGTCTTTCACAAAGGCCCGTGCGTAGCGTTCTTCGTCAATATAGCGTTCTTTCGTCAGGCGTTCCACCACCTTGTCCTGTGCCGCTTCGTCCAGTCCCCAGCGCCTCATCTTGTCGCGCATCTCCTGTTCGCAGTGTTCTGCCTGAGCGCAGAGGGCTGCCAGCCTCAGGTAGGCCTCCTGTTCTGTCATTTCCTTTTTCATCTCTTCTTAGCTTTAAGCATGCGTTGTTTGCCAAACAGATCTTGGCGAATCTCTATCTCCTCGAAGCCCAGACGACTCAGGTAAGTGCTCACCTCATTGGCCGTCAGAGGGTTCAACTCGTAGAAGAGCAGTCCGCCAGAGGTGAGGCTCTTCCATGCATAGTCGCCAATGCGCTGGTAGAAGATGATGGGGTTCTCTTCTGGTGCGAAGAGCGCCAGTTCGGGCTCATGGTTCAGTACGTTTTCCGCCATTCCATCGCGCTCCTGAGGTTTGATATAAGGGGGATTGCTCACAATCATGTCCCAGAGTCTGCTGTCGCTTGGCGGGCTCAGGGCGTCTTGCTTCTCAAAACACACGTCGGCTTCCAGTGTCTTGGCATTACCCTGGGCTATGCCGAGAGCCGCGTCAGAGATGTCCCATGCTGAGACCTTTGTCTCTGGCATCTCCAGGGCCAGCGTGATAGCGATGCATCCGCTGCCTGTGCCGATGTCGAGCAGTGCAGAGGGACGGCTTTTCTGCGTCAGTATCCACTCGCAGAGTTCTGCCGTTTCAGGTCTTGGCACCAGCACGCCTGGCTCTACATGAAACTGTCGTCCGTAGAAGTCGGCCGTACCCACTACGTATTGCACGGGCTCGCCTTTTTCCAGTCGCAGCATCATTTTTTCCAGTTCTGCTTGGTCGTTTGCGGATAAATCAGTAACTTTGCCGCAAAGAATATCGGCCATCGATAAACCGAAGCGCACGTCAAGCACCCAGCGGGCGACGGCTTTTGCCTCGCCAGCCTCATACAAGGGCGTCAGTCTGTGCCACAGTTCTTCGTAACTCATTGCGCCTGCAAAATTAAATAAAAAAAACGATAATATAATGATAGACGACGAGAAATTCATGCAACGCTGCATACAGCTGGCCAAGAACGGACAGCAGAACGCCAAACCCAACCCCATGGTGGGGGCAGTCATCGTAAGTGCCGACGGACGTATCATCGGCGAGGGCTACCATGTCCGCTGTGGCGAGGGCCATGCCGAAGTGAATGCTTTCGCTTCTGTGCGCCCTGAGGATGAGGCATTGCTGAGCGAGGCCACCATCTATGTGTCGCTCGAACCCTGTTCGCATTACGGTAAGACACCCCCTTGTGCCGACCTGATTATCAGAAAAGGTGTGCGCCGTGTGGTGGTGGGATGCATCGATGAATTCGCTGAAGTTCAGGGTCGAGGCATCCGTAAGCTCCGCGAGGCAGGTATCGAGGTCGAGGTGGGTGTGCTCGAAGAAGCATGTAAGGCGCTGAATCGTCGTTTCTTCACATTCCATCGGGAAAACCGCCCCTATATCATTCTGAAATGGGCGCAGACGGCCAATGGCTTCATCGACGATCACTGCCAGCCCGTTCAGATTTCCAATGCTTTTACGAAGATGCTCTCTCATAAGCTGCGTGCTGAGGAGGATGCCATCCTCGTGGGGCGTGTCACTGAAGAGCGCGACCACCCTCAACTGACGGTGCGTGAGTGGTGTGGTCCCAATCCAAAGCGGCTTGTGGTCGATCATGCCCATCCGCTGAATCTTGAGAGCCTGCATGCCCACAACATCCAGTCGCTCATCGTCGAGGGTGGTGCTCAGACGCTCCGCAACTTCCTGGTTCAGGGCCTTTGGGACGAGATTCGTGTGGAGACCAACACGCAGATGACTGTCACCGATGGCACCCGTGCTCCCCACATCCCCGCCAACGCCATCGTCGCCAGCTCTCAGCAGTTCAACGGTAACACCATCGTCACTTTCCGCAAAGCGTAAGTTTATGCACGATTTGTATAATCATGCATTGTCTGACTTCATCCTATAGGTCATGGAGTTTGGACGTACCTAACGGGTAGTTTGGACGTAACAACCTCCTCGTTAGGTACGTCCAAACTACCCGTTATCAGTATCCTAACAAAAATGCATAAATTTTCTGTTTTGAGGTCCAGACCTAACCCATTCGCAGGGAATGCCTTTGCAGAAAGGACATTGGGCGGGTTAGGTGTGTGGAAAAGAGGTAACCCAGACCTAACCTACACCTAACCCGACACCTAATCACTTTGAAAAAAAGTCGCAAAAAGTATAGAATAATTGGGGGAAAAACTTGCAAAACACAAAAAAATTTTGTATCTTTGCACATTGAAAGCACGCTATGAGAAGCGCGGCAAAAACTTAAACTTTAGTATTAACGATTTAAATCTTTTAGATGTCAAAAAGTCTGTCTATTAATGGCGAGGCACTCCATGCCTCAAGCGAAGCTACGCTCATGATTGAGCAGTTTCTTCATGACAACTATCTCTTCCGCCGCAACGTGTTGAACGGAAAGATAGAGTTTACAAAACTACCTGCTGAGGCTACTGATGCTGACTCGGCAGTATCCTCTGTTGACCTTAAAAATTTCAACTACCGTCCTCTGTCGCAAGAGGCCCTTAACAGCATCATCATCCGTGCCAAGCGCGAACATGTGATAGAGAAGGGCTCTCCCAAAACGGAAATCATGGAGTTTGTGCACTCTGAGGAGGTGGCTGAGTTCAATCCTATTCAGGACTTCTTCGACCGTCTGCCCGCATGGGATGGACAGAACCATGTGGCAAAGCTCTTCAGTCGCCTTCCTGGTATCAGCACAGAGCATCTTAACTACCTGTCCATCTGGTTGCGTGCTGCTGTAGCCCATTGGCTGCAGATGGATACGCTTCACGGCAATGAGTGCGTGCCTACGCTGATTGGCGCCCAGGGATGCGGAAAGACCACTTTTGTGGTGCGTATGCTGCCTCCTGAGCTTCGTCAGTATTTTCTGGACCATCTGAACCTCTCGAATAAGTTCGACAAGGAGATGGCGCTGACAAACAATCTGCTGGTGAACCTCGATGAGCTCGAAGCCATCCGCCCCAGTCAGCATGCCGCCTTGAAGCAGACACTTTCAAAGAGTAAGGTGAACGGGCGCCCCATCTATGGCTGCTCGCAGGACGACCGCCCCCGTTTTGCCTCGTTTGTGGCAACGACCAACAATCCCCATCCGCTGTCAGACGCCACAGGCAGTCGCCGTTATATCTGTCTTACCATTCCCAAGGGACAGTATATCGACAACACGGGCGAGATAGACTATAAGCAGCTCTATGCTCAGGTGCTCTACGAACTGCGTGAGATGAGAGCTCCCTACTGGTTCAACAACGACGAGGTGGCCCGCATTCAGCAGCTGAATGAGAACTATGTAGAACAGAAGGATATAGCAGAGATTATCCAGGCATGTTTTCGCAAGCCCGAGGAGGGAGAGGTGGTAAAGGGTCTGAGCAGCGGTCAGATGTTGAAACTCATTCAGCGTGAATATCCCTCAGTAAAGAGCGATCACAGCACGAAAGTACATATCGGTATGGCGATGAAAGAGCTGGGTTATGAACATACGGCTCCAAAGAACGTTGTCAGCTATAAGGCCGTTCCGCTGAAGTCGGCCTAAAGGGTTAGGTGTTGGGTTAGGTGTAGGTTAGGTCTGGGTTACCTCTTTTCCACACACCTAACCCGCCCAATGTCCTTTCTGCAAAGGCATTCCCAGCGAATGGGTTAGGTCTGGGCTCTATGGACAGCAAAAAAGTGCCATCCTATTTTATTTAGGATGGCACAAGCCCTAAAATTAATAATCAACGTGTTCTGTCATGGGGAAAATTATTCTACTTATGTTACTACTAATTAACTAAAGACTCAATTCTATTATATATGTACTGCTCTGTTATATATACTGCAGAAAGTGCAAAATACTGCACTATCAGCATAAAAGATTAAGATTCTTTAGCAAAATATCATATTACATCTTTAATCTATATCCTAACGTCAGCCATAGCGACTTGGTTTTATAGTCATCGTCAACTTTATAACCGTATATATTCTTTATGCCGATGTTATAACGCAAGTCAAGAACAATGTTTTTATACTCATAGCTGACTGCGATGGGAATAGACCAATTCTCATTGCGGTAGTCCCTTTTATTATCATTTAAGTCATAACCAAGGGCCTTTTTAGTTGCTTCTCCATATTTTTCATCGTTATGGGCCCCAAGCAAAATGCCATATTGTATACCACTCTTCAGGGCTAATCCCTTGAAGGTGTAGATATTTGCCAATACGGATATATTTAGGTAATTCAGGTCCTGGGTTATTTCGTACTTCTTAAAACCTTCGTTTGAATAAGTCACTCCAAGAGTGCCTCCTAACCATTTAGTGAACATATAATCGGCATCAAGCCCAGCAACAATTCCAACTTTTCTATCCGTATCACGTACTTTAGCCATTTCTTTTTCTGTTGTCTCGGGAAAGACTACCCAATACTGATTGTCTGTTGTCTTTGACGAGTTTATACCTATTCGAGGAATCAAGGACCACCTATTGTGATTGTGCTGTGCTTCTATACCAATAGTCGCAGACAAAAGCAATAATGCAATAAATACTCTTTTCATTAGTTTATAATTTTAATGGTTTTTATATAGAACTGCGTGAATGCCAAAATCTTGCATGATTCTGTTGTGAATTTAAGATTCTTTAGCTGAATAGCTTCGTGTCCTGTCATGTGGACAATAGAATTATATTATACAACTAGTTGCCTTGGAATGTACCGATGAAGAAGACGACATTGCTGCTGGCCTCCTGTATGATGTAGACAAACGGACGGTTGGCGTGGAAGTCACATTCTAATAGCTCCAAAGGAGCAAATCCATTGCCTCTTTCTACAGTAACAGTTGTTGTTTTAGTGCCTTCTTCGGAAACCTCTATGGCCGCCTTCTGCTTTATCTGGCTCACGAAGAACTGTTTCTGATTCTTACTAATCAGTGAGAAGTCTGCCTTTTGGGAATCGAATATCGATGGCGCTCCCAGTTTAGCAATCATGTCATTGAGCGTGACGTCGCTCTTGGTGGTGAAGCGCGGAATCTTGATGTCTACGATGGCAATCTCTCCGAAGTTCAGCCCCCAGGAGTTGCTTGTGAGATTGTTGATAATATCGTCAACCGTCTTTCCCTTCTCAGGCAGGAGAACCTTCATGTCCCACTTGTCACCACTGCCAAAAGACAGACTGATGCCTGAATAAATGTCGTTGCTGCAATATCGGATTAGGGCCTTGCAGTGCATCATGGGCAGTTTCGTGCTGGTGCCGTCAGCCAATGTGAAGGCCTCGTCTTTGGTCTCCTTCTCGTCAAATTTCTTAGTCCATGTGGCTTTGAAATACACCGCATTCATCAGTACCAGCAGGTCTTGAGGATTCAGGTTTTCTATAATCTCAGGAATCATACCCATGCTTTTCTCGTTGCACCAACCGTTCAGATAGTCTACGGATGATTTCTGTGAGAAGTCGAGCGATGCCATTTCTGCAGAATAATAGTCCGTGACATTCTTTTTATAGGTGTCCTCCAGATTCACATTCTGGTTAGCGGCGACGATATTCGCTATTTGAAGCGTCACTGACGGGTCGGTTATGGGAGCCTGCTCTATCAAGGCCTTGCAATAGTTGTTGATGGCCTGTTTATCGCCATCGCCAAAGCCCAGCACCTTTGCAATCTCCTTGGCAGTGATGCTGGTAGCGCCGTTGTTGAGCATCCCCAATACATAGGCTACGCTGAGGGGCGAGGTGATGTTGCTTTTCTTGTTGTCTGCCGCCTGAATGGCTCGATAGAGGTTAAACGAGAAGTCGTTGTTCATAGCCACAAACGCCTTCTGCTCCTGTGTCAGCTCTATGGCACGAGTCTGGGGCAGCATCTCAACCACCATACTGTCGGACGGAGTTGTTGGATTCTCCGGCTCCTCAGGATCGGGATCTGTCGGAGTCTCTACTTCTGGCTTCTCATTAATCGGCTCATCATCGCTGCTGCATCCTATTGGAAGAAGAACGGCCAACAGAAATACTCCGAGTTTTACAATAGCTTTTTTCATTATTTTATAATTTTAATGGTTTTTTATATAGAACTGCGTGAATGCCAAAATCTTGCATGATTCTGTGCAAAGTTAATGCTTTTTTGCAGTTTGACAAAAGAAAACGTATGAAAAATACATATTTCATTATAATATCCAACTTCTAAGTCAATAATACTAGGGGTTTGCGCATTTACGTGTACGCTTGATAATGAAAGCAGTGCTGTCATTAACGAAATTACTAATAGTTTTTTCTTTGTCATATTTTTGCAATTTAAAGTTATTTGCGATTGCAAAAATAGACGATATGAAAAACTCCTTAAAACAAAGGGTGCTTTATTAATTCACTCCAATTCACTTTGGAATGTTAAAACAGAAATGTTAATTCTGTATTGTCCTTTATATACTGCTTTTCTTGGACTTAAGCAGTTCTTCTCCAAGAAATAATTCACTCGAATTCACTTTTGGGGATTTTAATCCCTGATGAGCTATTTTCTGCTAGAGATGATGTTGTATTTCTGTCTTAAATTGTTGTATAATGTGCGGGCAGACGTTTCTGCGAAAAAGACTTCGTTCAGTTCTGATTTGATGTTGCTGATTCGGCTGGGCTTCAGGTTGAGCCAGTTTGCAATACAACTGTCGGATATTTGTAGAATCACAAGGAAGCATACTCGGGTTTTCTGCTTTGAAATGTTTGGAGCGTTATGAATATCGATTATCAGATCAGGGAAGAACTTCCTGATTTCTGCGTCAAGTTCTGCCCAGTCTGCCTCTTTCATACTTGAGAGGGGATTGAGTTCCAGCATCTTTAGCCGCTTAACAATCCGCGTTTGCATAAACTCGTTCGTGTTCTCTAAATATCTCAATATACCGTTTTGCTGTTCTATGTTTTTAATAAGTTTCGCCAATCTGCGATTCTCTTCTTTGAGCTCAGCCATTTGTTCTTCGTACTCGATGTTATCTTTTTGCATTAATGCAATGTCCTGTTGGCGGGTCTTGTCTAATAGTTGCATGGTATAGAGATTGCGGCTATATTCATCTGTGGCACGAACATGCTCGGCCTTAAGATTCTCTAATTCCTGTTGCCGCTGTTTCTTGACTTTTTGGTATTTGTTCCATAAGAAAAGAGCAGTAATAATCACAAGGAAAACGAAGATGAGCAAAAACATTCGTGCATGATTTGCTTTAGATTCACTCTCTAGGGCTTCCTTCTGGAAAAGGCTATAGTTGTATGTTGCAGCCATTTGAGCAGTAAGATCTTGGTCTTTTTTAGCAATAGAAGAATCATTTACTTCACAATAAAGGCGGGCATACTTAGCTATAGAATCGGTCTCATGGCGTTTTGTATATACACTTAATAACCCTTTATACATTGAGTTAAGAGCTGTAAAGGGCATATTTGGGTATAAAACCTTTCTATAATAATATTCTGCAGAATCAAGATTGTTGATACCTTCATGATATTGTCCTTTATAATAATAATAAAGGCGCCTAGGTCCCGTTAATTCATGATGCTTGTTGAACAAATAAGAGTTCTGTTCATATTCATCCATTAACCGTTTTGCTTCAGAGAGTTTGGCGGAGTCTTGAACATACATATACATTAATATTGTTGAGGATTGCCATACCTCTTGAACAAAACTGGTTTTCAAATATAATTGCTTAGCTCTTTCTAATAATGTTTCTGCGCTATCTTTTTTATTTAGTAATATATATGCACTAGCAGATTTACTTATGTTGAGAATAGTCTGAAGAGTGTCATTTACTATATCTGCAAAATGATTAGAAGAACTCCGAGCTATAAGTTCATTAGAAAATAACAACTGTTTGTGATATATTTCTGCTATTTGTGCATAAATACAACTTAGTGTATAGAAATCGCAGTTGTTGTTGGTGGTGTCTGCTTTGCTGATGGCGGTTTGGTAGGCGTCGATGGCGCGAGGGGAATCGCCAAGGTCGCGGTAGACGCAACCGAGAAGATAGTTGGCCATCATGCGCTCGTTGGCATTGCCCCAGAAGTCGTAATAGCTGACGAGGGCTTGGGCGATGGAATCGGAAGAAAAAGGAACGTAGGCCTTATTCTCGGCCTTGAGTCGCAGCAGGTCGTAGCGCATACGTTGGCTTCTGACCCAGTGGGGCTTCTCGACCATCAGAGAGTCGAGCACGTGAAGGGCAGAGTCTGGCTGATGGCTCATCAATGTGTCGATATAAGACAACGCTTGGTCTGTCTTCTTGTCTCCACATCCTGCCAGCAGGCCTGCCGCAAAGAGGATGACGATGATGATGGTCTTGGTTGTTTTCATATATCGGATACAAAAAGCGATGCTACTTTCTGCCGAAGTCGGCGGGGACTTCGCCCCATTTCTGGGTTTCCCACTTGATGATGGGGTTGCGGTAGTTGTGGGTCTGAAGCCATCGCTCGGCGCGGGCGATGATCTGGAACAGGGGCTCTGTCTGGGGCGTACGCTCCAGCTTGGTCTTACACTTACGCTTCTGAACCCAGAGGATGGCATTGTAGGAGTCGGAATAGATGGTCTTGTCGTGAAGACCTTGCTGCCATGCTAATGCCAAAGCATGGACAATGGCGAGAAACTCGCCGATGTTGTTGGTGCCGTGGACGGGGCCGTAGTGGAACACCTGATAGCCCGTCTGGAGGTCGATGGCCTGATACTCCATGGGGCCGGGGTTGCCTGAACAGGCGGCGTCGACAGCCCACGCGTCTGCCTTTACCTCGGGAGGTAAGGGCAGTACGGTGTCGTGTCTATAGTCTGGAGGGTTCTGCATTACATTCGCTCAGGAACTTCGATGCCAAGCAGACTCATGGCGTTCTTGATGATCTTGGCTACGTTCTTGGCCAGAACCAGACGGAAGAGCTTCTTCTGCTCGTCGGCCTCGTTGAGGATGGAGTAGTCGTGGTAGAACTGGTTGAACACCTTGGTGAGCTCATAGCAGTAGTTGGCAATGCCTGAGGGCGAGTAGTCCTTGCCGGCCTGCTCGACGGCGGCGCCGAACTCGTTCATCTTCTGGATGAGTTCTACCTCCTTCTCGTTGAGGCTGATGGCGGCTGTGCCCATGTTGGCCTGGTCGCCTGCCTTGCGGAGGATGGAGCGGATACGGGCATAGGTGTACTGGATGAAGGGGCCTGTATTGCCGTTGAAATCGATACTTTCTTCTGGATTGAAGAGCATGTTCTTACGGGCATCGACCTTCAGGATGAAGTACTTCAGGGCGCCCATACCTACGATGCGGGCTATCTCGCGGCGCTCTTCCTCGGTCATATCGTCGAATTTGCCCAGTTCCATCGAGGTCTTGTAGGCATCTTCTACCATGAGCTGCATCAGGTCGTCGGCGTCGACTACGGTTCCCTCGCGGCTCTTCATCTTACCGTTGGGCAGCTCTACCATGCCGTAAGAGAAGTGGACGAGCTCTTTGCCCCACTTGAAGCCGAGGCGGTCGAGGAGGATAGAGAGCACCTGGAAATGGTAGTTCTGCTCGTTGCCCACCACGTAGATCATCTTGTCGATGGGGTAGTCCTGGAAGCGCATCTCAGCCGTACCGATGTCCTGAGTCATATAAACGCTGGTGCCATCGCTACGGAGCAGCAGCTTCTGGTCGAGGCCCTCGTTGGTGAGGTCGGCCCATACGGAGTTGTCGTCGTGGCGCTCGAAGAGGCCCTTGGCAAGGCCTTCTTCTACCTTTGCCTTACCCTTGAGGTAGGTCTGGCTCTCGTAATAGATCTTATCGAAGCCTACGCCCATCTTCTTGTAGGTCTCGTCGAAGCCGGCATATACCCAGTTGTTCATCTTCTCCCACAAGGCGCGCACCTCTGGGTCGTTCTGCTCCCACTTTACCAGCATCTCATGAGCCTCCTTGATGAGGGGGGCTTCCTGCTTGGCCTTCTCTTCGTCCATGCCCTGAGCTACGAGCTCCTTCACTTCCTCGCGGTAGTGCTTGTCGAAGGCTACGTAGTAGTCGCCAATCAGATGGTCGCCCTTCTTGCCAGAGCTCTCTGGTGTCTCGCCGTTGCCGTACTTCAGCCAGGCAAGCATCGACTTACAGATGTGGATGCCGCGATCGTTCACGATGTTGGTCTTTACCACCTTGTTGCCGTTGGCTTCCATAATCTGGGCCAGCGACCAGCCCAACAGGTTGTTGCGCACATGGCCGAGGTGGAGGGGCTTGTTGGTATTGGGTGAAGAATACTCGATCATCACGAGGGGTGAATCGTCGGTGGCCTGCTTCATGCCGAAGTGCTCGTCCTTATCGATGGCGCCAAGCAGCTCTACCCATGCGCCGTCGCCAATGCTCAGGTTGAGGAAGCCCTTTACAACGTTGAACTTCTCTACGGCCGAACAGTGGGCACTCAGATACTCGCCAATCTCCTGAGCGGTCTGCTCAGGGCTCTTTCGAGCGGCCTTTACAAATGGGAATACTACCAGTGTCAGGTTACCCTCAAACTCACTTCTCGTCTTCTGCAGCTGCAGCATCTTTTCTGTGGCATCCATGCCATAGAGCGCCTTCACGGCCTCGCCTGCAGCTTTGCTGATCAATGCTTCTATATTCATACTTCTTCGGAATTTTGGGTGCAAAATTACGAAAAAACAAGATAAAAGCCAAACATATAGAAATAAAAAGCGTAACTTTGCAACGAAAATGAACAAAAGAGACCATCAAATACTTCAAATTGCCATTCCCAGCATCGTATCGAACATCACGGTGCCGCTGTTGGGAATGATTGATGTGGCCATCGTGGGGCATATGGGCAGCGCTGTGTATATCGGCGCTGTGGCGGTGGGCTCGATGATCTTCAACCTCGTTTACTGGCTCTTCGGATTCCTGCGTATGGGCTCGAGTGGTCTCACCTCGCAGGCTTTGGGGCGCAGGGATATGGTAGAGGTGGTGAGGCTGCTGGTGAGTTCGGTGGCGATTGCTCTGGGGATAGCGTTGCTGTTTATCGTGCTACAGACACCGATGAAATGGCTCATGTTCTGGTTTATCGGCCCTACGGCTGATGTGGCGCCGTTTGCCTCGACTTACTTTGATATCGTGATTTGGGGAGCGCCTGCCATCTTGGGGCTCTATAGTCTCTCGGGGTGGTTTGTCGGTATGCAGAACACCTGTATCCCGATGTTTATCAGTATCATGCAGAACATCGTCAACATTCTGGCTTCACTCACGCTGGTCTATGGCTTCGGACTGAAGATAGAGGGTGTGGCTATGGGTACGGTCATTGCGCAATATGCCGGTTTCATCGTGGCCGTTGTGTTGCTGATGAGGTATTATGGGCGGTTGTCGCGCTATTTTCAGCGTAAACGGCTGTTCCGTCATATCGGCGTGTTCTTCAAGGTGAACCGCGACATCTTTCTGCGCACACTCTGTCTGGTAGCTGTCAATTTGTTTTTCACCTCTGCGGGTGCTCGTAGCGGAGCGGTCATCCTCTCAGTGAATACTGTGCTGATGCAGCTCTACCTGTTTTTCTCGTACTTCATGGATGGCTTTGCTTATGCGGGCGAGGCATTGGGCGGGAAGACCTTTGGCGCTCGTAACACTATTGCCCTCCGTGAGACCTTGCAACGGCTTTGGATGTGGGCGTCGATAGTGACGGGTGTCTATACTTTAGTATATATTTTTGGTGGTGAGTGGCTGGTGCGTCTGCTGACTGATGAGCCTCAGGTGAGGGAGGCGGCTCATGCGTTTATCTGGTGGGCATGGCTGATTCCTGCTGCTGGGGTGATGGCGTTTATCTGGGATGGCGTTTTCGTGGGCATCACTGCTACCCGTGGCATGCTGGTTTCTTCGTTCATAGCGGCCTTACTGTTCTTTGCGACATATTATGTTTTGTGCGGTTTCATCGGCAATCATGCGTTGTGGCTTGCCCAGGTCGTCTATCTGGTCACACGAGGTGTCGTACAAACCGTCTGGTTCCGCCGACTGGGCATTCTTTCCTTATAACTCTGCTTTGTACGTCATCCAATACTGGCGCTCATCGTCTGACATCTTCTCGATGGCATAGCGGAGAGCAGTGCGAGGCATCTCATGGGCGTGCTTGCTAAGAAAGTCTCTCAGCATATCCATCGAGACCCGTTTGCCCATCTCGCGGAGCATCCAGCCAACAGCCTTATGCATCAGGTCGTGTGGGTGGTGCAGATGGATCTCTGCATAGCGCAGGCACCATGAGGGGTCGCCCATCTGGGAGGTCTTCCAGGAGCAGACCATGCTCATGCGCTGTCGCCAGAGACTCTTGCTTTGGGCCAGCTCGTCGAGAATCGTTTGCTTGTAATCACGATTGCCAAGATTTGAGGGCAGAAGCAGCCAGTGACCAAGAATCTTATGAACCGAGAGGTCTACCAGGTCCCAGTTGTTGGCTTGGTCGGCATATTTGAGATACATCAGCAGGATTTCATCGCGGCCCTGTATGGCGGCTGCGTCGTTTTCCAGCCGTTTGGTGGCCAGCCGTTCGAACTTTTCCACAAGAATCAGGAAACCACAGAGGCGCACTTCGTGCCAGCGGTTCATTAGCAGTTCGGGAACCTCGTCTAATGGGAAGTCTTTCCATGCGGCCTTGACGACCTCTCTTGTCTGAGGCACTTTCAGTCCTAAGAACTCATCGCCGTAGCCATATTCTCCTTCTGCGGTCTTGAAGAATCGCATTAATATCTGTCGTTGCGCTTCGTCTCGCATCGACTCCATGTAGGTTCTCACTTCCTTGGCAGTCATCTTCTATCTGTTTTATTGGTTTGATATTGGGGCTTAGTGCTTGTCGCGGCGGAGGAACAGTCCTGCCAGAATGGTTCCGCTGATGCTGTGCCAGGCACAGCTGATGGCACAGGGAAGAACTGCCAGTGGCTGGGCGGCAAAGAAATTTCCTGCAAGGACTGTGGCAAGACCGGCGTTCTGCATGCCTACCTCTATAGAGATGGTGCGCTTCTTGGCCTGGTTGAATCCTGCTAACCGACCCGACGTGTAGCCCAGGATATAACCTAGGGTGTTGTGGCAGAACACAACGGCAAACGTCCAAAGGAATAGCCATAGTCCGCGAGCAATCAGGTCGTCGTGAACCGTTGAGATGACACCGCCAACAATGCATGCCAGACATATTACGCTGAGACCAGGCATCAGGCTCTGGATGGTGGGGAAGTGTTTGCTCTTAGAATAGATATAGTTGAGAAAACAGCCCAAGCCAACGGGGATGATGGTGACTATCAGGATGTTAATGAACATGCCGATAGCGTCAATCTCGATAATCTGACCTGCCGTAAGCTCCATCAGCAGTGGTGTCATGACTGGAGCCAGAAGGGTTGAGGCACAGGTCATTCCAACACTGAAGGCCACGTCGCCATGACAGAGATATGACATGATGTTACTCGACACGCCGCCAGGACAGCAGCCAACCAGCAGGATGCCCAATGCCAATGCGGGCTCCAACCGGAAAACGTTTACCAGCAGGTATGCCACGCAGGGCATGATGAAGAACTGTGCACATGCGCCGATAAGGATATCAAACGGCCGACGGGCCAATATGCGGAAATCATCGGTGGTAAGGGTCAGTCCCATCGTGAGCATGATGATGCCCAGGATGACCGTCTGAGTGGTGCCACGCACCCATACAAACAATTCTGGTATGAAGAACGTTATCACTGCAACGGCGATGACGAACAGAGAGGCGTTGCCCGCCAGTCCTCGGCTAAGTAGTATCAAAGTTTTCATCGTTAATATCGTATTAGTATCATCATTTTCATATTGCTTATTCTGTTCGTGCGATAACAACTCGCTTCTCCGTGCCGTCGGGGGAACGAAAGACGAAATGGGTTTCCTCGCCCGGTTTCTTTCTGGAGCGAATAGCAGTAAAAGTACATAAATCATCAATGGGTATGCCTTCGACTTCTATCAGATAGTCTCCTGTGCGTATTCCTTTTTCGTAGGCTGCTGAGCCTTTGCGAATAACAGCCCGTAACATGCCTGTACTGTCCGACGGCACGAAATTTTGACTATGGGCATCTTTGTCGTTGAGGGTGATGCTTGAAGTACCGTCATGTGGCAAGAAAACATAATGTTTCTTAGGACCGTCGATAATCAGCGACGCATGTTTAAGCAGTGCTGAGCCTATGTGTTTTACTTTGTTGGCTGTTGAGGCGTATGCGTCTTTTATGGTCAGGCTACCCATTTGAACCGATGGCAGGTGAAGTATGTTCTCTATCAGTGTATCGGCATCGAATCCGAAGATACCGAAACTTGCATTGAAAGTCGTGTCTTTCAGCACTGTTACCGCTTCTATCGCACTCTGCTTCTTCTTGCCTTTTTTGAGCCAGTATGTTAGTGCTTGCTGAGAAAGTTCAATGCCGTGACCTATCGCCCCCGTGTCGAAGGACATATTGGCACTGCCAAAAGGAAAGTCCACATTAACCAAGGGATATGATTCGCTGGCCAACCAGTATTTCACAGTAGGTTGTCCCTTCGTTTCTTCGTCGAAAAAACCCTTACGGTCGGTTAATATTAGTAGACTATCTTTCGTGTCGAGTTTTATGGATAAGCCTTTGCTCACGAGGTCAAAGCCAATCAGCCCGTCGAATAACCCACATATATAGTTGCCAAGATGACCACCCACATGAACAGGATAGTTGCTGATGCGGAGCCCACCCATCTTTATCTCGGGAATCTGAGAAATTGCGATTTTTTCTTTCTTGCCATTGATGTCGCTCGCCTTTACGCTGTCAATTGATAACGGTTTCATCCAGTTTTCCTGATTGCCAGCCCAAAAGCCGTGCTCTGCCCCCGTATCAAACAGCAGATGCCTTTCCTGCCCGGCTATCTCTACAGGGACAATCACCGCTCCATTCTCGACCTTTACGTGGATCGTGTCCACAAAGTACTTTTCTGAAAACTCCACGGCTTTTAAGAAAGGCTTCCATGAAACCTTCTTTTGTGCAGTAGTCGCCATTGCGACGAAAGCAAGCATCATTGTAATAATTACTTTCTTGCCCTCGTGCTCGCAAAACTCGCGCAGCACCTCCAGATCAATCGTACTTGTTCCGAATCTCTGTTCCATTATCTTTCTACTTTGGGCGCAAAGGTACGAATTTTTGTTTAAAACGTGCTATGATACCCCATAAAATGCTTGCCAAAGTATCTTAGAATGTCACGATATTATATGAGCTGACACTTAAAAACGTAAATAGATAACCAAAATTTGTTCAGACGAAAAAAAGAAAGAGGAGTCAGATTTCTCTAACTCCTCTAAGCGCTTCAGGATGGGCTTGAACCAACGACCCCCTGATTAACAGTCAGGTGCTCTAACCAACTGAGCTACTGAAGCAGGTCTTGCTGTTAAGCGGGTGCAAAAGTACGGCGATTTTTTGAAACTACCAAACTTTTAAGCGAAAAAATTCATAGAAACTTAAATTTTTTGCAAAAAAGGAGGGAAAAAGAACGTTTTCTTGAGATAATCATGTAATTTTGCAGCTGTATTTATCAACTTAAGGAAGTTATGAGAAGACATATCATACCCGTTCTGATGATGATGGTTGTTTCGATGACGGCACAGGCTCAGAAAACGAACGACCACAACTTTGAGGTGGCGAAGCATCTCGATATCTTTAATCACGTGTATAAGAACCTGGAGCTGCTCTATGTGGACACCCTGAACCCGAAGGAAACCATCGGTACGGGTATCACGGCTATGCTTCGCAGGCTGGATCCTTATACGGAATATTATGCTCAGGACGAGACGAAGGACCTGAGAATGATGCTCACGGGTAAGTATGCCGGTATCGGCGCTCTTATCAGAAAGCACCAGAAACTGGATCGCGTGGTGATTGATGAACCCTATGCTAATATGCCGGCAGCTGAGGCTGGGCTGAAGAAGGGTGACGTGATTCTGAGCATCGACGACTCGATGATGACGGATAAGCAGGTGGGCTATGTGAGTGATCATCTGCGTGGTGAGCCTGGCACGAGTTTCCTGCTGAAGGTGATGCGTCCGTCGACAGGCAAACTGATGAGTTTCAAGATTACCCGCAGGAACATCAAACTGCCTGAGATGCCGTACTATGGTATGAGGGACGGCAATATCGGCTACATCAACCTGAACCAGTTTACGGAAGGATGCGCCAAGGAAATGCGTCGTGCTTTCGTGGATCTGAAGAAGAGGGGGGCGACTTCGCTGATTCTTGACCTTCGTGGTAATGGCGGCGGCTCAGAGCAGGAGGCTGTCGATATCCTGAACCTGTGGCTGCAGAAGGGAATTACGGTGGTGGCAAATCGCGGTAAGGTGAGACAGGCGAACAAGGAATATAAGACCACAGTGGAACCTGTCGACACGGTGATGCCGCTGGTGGTGCTTGTGAATGGTGAGACGGCCAGTGCCAGCGAGATTACCAGTGGTGCCATTCAGGATCTGGACAGAGGTATAATACTAGGTACGCGCACGTATGGAAAGGGATTGGTGCAGGTTCCTATTGACTTGCCTTACAATACAAATATGAAGGTGACGACCTCGAAATACTACATCCCCAGCGGGCGTTGTATTCAGGCTATAAACTATAAGCACGACGGAAGCGGCTATCGTGAGCATATACCCGATTCGTTGACAAAGGTGTTCTATACCCGTCGCGGTCGAGAGGTGCGTGATGGCGGTGGTATTAAACCGGATGTTGAGGTGAAGGCCGATACGATTCCCAACATCGCCTTCTATCTCTCGGCCAGTGGTCAGGACTCTACGGAGGTGATGTTCGACTATGTTGTAGATTATATCGCCAAACATCCTGTAATCGCTTCTGCGTCGGAGTTCCACCTGACTGATGCTGACTGGCAGGAGTTCAAGGCACGTGTCATTAAGAGCGGATTCACCTACGACCCCGTGAGCAAGAAACAGTTTGCCGAACTGGTGAAGACGGCTAAGTTTGAAGGGTATTATGACGATGCCAAGCAGGCATTCGATACGCTCGAATCGAAGTTGAACCATGACGTGGCTGTTGATTTGGAGAAGTATAAGACGGTGCTGATGCATATTCTTGAAGCGGACATTATCGCTGCCTACTATTATCAGTCGGGCGCTATCGAGGCCGGACTTAATTTCGATCGCCAGCTGAAAGAGGCCGAAAGGCTGCTGAAGTCGCCTGAGGAGTATCAAAAATTGCTGACTCCCAAGAAGGGCAAGGATACTTCTTCAGTCATCAGAATCGACAAGAAACCATTTGGAAATATCTCTCTGAAACAGAAGGAATTAGAAATATTCAGCTATATTGCGTAAAAAAACAGCTAAATATTTGGTAGTTAGCGGGAAAATGCTTACCTTTGCACCCGTTCAGCGGAATGAGAGGCTCGAAAGAGTCTCTCATTTTCGATATTAATATGTATTAGATGATAAATAAGGAAACTATTCAAGCATTGACGGAAGAGTGGTTGCAGGGCAACGACTATTTCCTGGTAGACATTAATTTTGTGGCCAATGAAAGAATCGTCATTGAGATTGACCATGCAGACGGTGTGTGGATTGAAGATTGTGCGGAATTGAGCCGATTCCTTCAGGAGCGTCTGGGCGAGGAGCTCGGAGAGTATGAGCTGGAGGTTGGCAGCGCTGGACTTGGACAACCGTTCAAGGTGGCTCAGCAGTACCAGAATCATATTGGTGATACATTGGAGGTTCTTGGGCTCGATGGAAAGAAGATACAGGGCGTCCTGAAGTCGGTTGAAGGACGCGATTTCGTGTTGACTGTTCGCGAAAAGCAGAAACAGGAAGGAAAGAAACGCCCCGTGCTGGTGGATGTGGATAAGACATTCTCGATGGATCAAATCAAGTATGCCAAGTATCTGTTGGCATTTAAGTAAGCTAATGAATAAAAATAAAGAATAAGACAATGGCAATTAAGAAAGAAGAGAAAGGCCCCTCAATGATTGAGACCTTTCAGGAATTCAAAGAGACAAAGAACATCGACCGTACCACGTTGGTGAGCGTTCTGGAGGAGAGCTTCCGTAATGTGATCGCTAAGATGTTTGGTTCGGATGAGAACTTTGATGTGATTGTGAACCCCGACAAGGGCGACTTTGAGATTCATCGTAACCGTGTGGTTGTGGCTGACGGTGATGTGCAGGACGAGAATAAGGAGATTGCACTGAGCGAGGCTCAGAAGATCGAACCCGACTACGAGGTTGGCGAGGAGGTCTCTGAGGAGGTTGAGTTCGCTAAGTTCGGCCGCCGTGCCATCCTGAATCTGCGTCAGACTTTGGCTTCTAAGATTCTTGAGCTGGAGCATGACTCTCTCTATCAGAAGTATAAGGATAAGGTGAATACCATTGTTAGCGGTGAGGTTTACCAGATCTGGAAGCGTGAGGTGCTGCTGATGGACGACGAGGGTAACGAACTCCACCTGCCTAAGCAGGAGCAGATTCCTTCAGACAACTATCACAAAGGTGAAACCGTTCGTGCCATTGTGAAGGAAGTGCAGAACGAGAATAATAATCCTCGCATCATCCTTTCTCGTACCAGTCCTGTATTCCTGGAGCGTCTGCTCGAGGCCGAGGTGCCTGAGATCAACGACGGTCTGATTACCATCAAGAAGGTGGCCCGTATGCCGGGCGATCGTGCCAAGGTGGCCGTTGAGAGCTACGACGAGCGTATCGACCCAGTTGGAGCTTGTGTTGGTGTGAAGGGTAGCCGTGTGCACGGTATCGTTCGTGAACTCTGCAATGAGAATATCGACGTAATCAACTACTCAAGCAATGTACAGCTCTATATCCAGCGTGCGTTGAGTCCTGCTAAGGTTTCAAGCATCGTTCTTGATCAGGAGAACCGTAAGGCAGAGGTTTATCTGCAGCCCGAGGAGGTTTCTCTGGCCATCGGTCGTGGTGGTATGAACATCAAGCTGGCTTCTATGCTGACAGAGTATACCATCGACGTATTCCGCGTTGTTAGTGAAAACGAGGCCGATGAGGATATCTATCTGGATGAGTTCTCTGATGAGATCGACCAGTGGGTGATCGACGCTATCAAGGCTATTGGTCTGGATACAGCCAAGGCTGTTCTCAATGCTCCACGTGAGATGCTGATTGAAAAGGCTGACCTTGAGGAGGAGACGGTAGATCATCTGTTGGATGTTCTTCGTGCTGAGTTTGAGTAAAAAGAAAAGAGGAAAAAATAAAAAGGTTAAGAATGGGAGTCAGATTAAATAAAGTATTAACAGAATTGAACATCGGTCTTCAGACGGCTGTAGACTTTCTGAAGAATAAGAGAGACTTGGGTGAAATCAAAGACGACGCTAATGTCAATACTAAGATTACCGACGAGCAGTATAACGCGCTCGTTAGGGAATTCAAGGGCGACAAAGACGTTAAGACCCAGGCTGGCATGATGTTCCCAAAGAAGGAGAAGAAGCCTAAGAAGGACGCAAGATCGGAGTCTGTATCAGAGCCGAAGGAAGAGCGCCGCCAGACTTTCACTCCTCTAGGAAAGATTGACCTGGACAGCATTGGTAAGCCCAAGCCCCAGGAGGACAAGACGCCGAAGGCCGAACCCGTAGCTGTGGTGAAGGAAGAAAAGGAGCCAGAGCCCGTAGTGGAGAAGAAGCCCGAGGAGCCTAAGGTAGAGCCTGTCAAAGAGGTGAAGCCGGAGCCTATTGCTCCTGTAGTAAAGGAAGCTCCAAAGGAGACTCCCGTTCAGACGGAGCAGGCTGCTGATGATAATAATGTCTTTAAGTTGAGGACTGAACAGAAGTCTGTGCCTAACCTGAATGTGGTTGGTAAGATTGACCTCGATTCTCTGAACCAGAGCACTCGTCCTAAGAAGAAGTCAAAGGAGGAGCGCCGTAAGGAGCGTGAGGAGAAGCAGGCCCAGATGCACGGTGGCGTTAATGGCGAGAAGAAGAAGCGTGAGCGCATCCGTGGCGGTAAGGAACGTGTGGATATCGAGGCTGCTGCCAATCAAGATAAGGGTCAGAATAACCAGAACAAGAAGAATAAGAATAAGGGAGGCAACCAGAACTTCCAGGATAACGGCAACCAGCAGGGTGGTAAGAAGAATAAGAAGAACCGCCCAGTGAAGCAGTTGGAGGTGGATGATGAGGCTGTAGCCCGTCAGGTAAAGGAGACACTGGCCCGTCTTACATCTAAGAATCAGAATAAGAAAGGTGCTAAATACCGTCGTGAGAAGCGTGATGCCGTCGCCGAGCGTATGCAGGAGGAGATGGAGTCACAGGCAGCAGAGAGCAAGATACTCAAGCTGACAGAGTTCGTGACTGTTTCAGAACTCGCTACGATGATGAATGTTGGCGTCAACCAGGTTATCGGTACATGTATGAGCATCGGTATCATGGTGTCTATCAACCAGCGCCTGGATGCTGAGACTATCAATATCGTTGCCGAGGAGTTCGGATTCACCACAGAATATGTATCAGCTGAAGTGCAGAACGCCATTACTGAGGAGGAGGACGATGAGAACGATCTGATCAGTCGCGCTCCAATCGTAACAGTGATGGGACACGTTGACCATGGTAAGACATCTCTGCTCGACCACATCCGTAACACCAACGTGATTGCCGGTGAGGCTGGTGGTATCACCCAGCACATCGGTGCCTATAACGTGAAACTGAAGGATGGCCGTCAGATTACGTTCCTCGACACGCCTGGTCACGAGGCTTTCACTGCCATGCGTGCCCGTGGTGCTCAGGTAACTGATATCGCCATTATCATCGTTGCGGCTGATGACTCAGTAATGCCTACTACCAAGGAGGCTATTGCTCATGCTCAGGCTGCCAACGTACCAATGGTATTCGCCATCAATAAGATTGATAAACCAGGTGCTAACCCAGATAAGATTCGTGAAGACCTGGCCAACATGAACCTGCTCGTTGAAGAGTGGGGTGGTAAGTACCAGTGTCAGGAAATCAGTGCCAAGAAGGGTATTGGTGTCGACGAGTTGCTTGAAAAAGTGCTGCTCGAGGCTGAGATGCTCGACCTGAAGGCTAATCCTAACCGTAAGGCCACTGGTAGCATCATCGAGAGCTCACTTGATAAAGGCCGTGGCTATGTGTCAACAGTGCTTGTGTCTAATGGTACACTGAAGGTCGGCGATGTTGTCATCGCAGGTACTGCCTGGGGTAAGGTGAAGGCTATGTTCAACGAGCGTAACCAGCGCATCAATGAGGCAGGACCTGCTGAGCCTGCTATTATCCTGGGTCTGAACGGTGCGCCTACCGCTGGTGACTCTTTCCATGTGATGGAGTCGGAACAGGAGGCTCGTGACATCGCTAACAAGCGTATCCAGTTGCAGCGTGAGCAGAGCTTGCGTACAACCACCAAACTGGGTCTCGACGAGTTGTCACACCGTATTGCCTTGGGTGAGTTCCACGAGTTGAACATCATCGTGAAGGGTGATACCGACGGATCTATTGAGGCACTGAGCGATTCGTTCATCAAGCTCTCTACCGAGAAGGTTCAGGTGAATGTGATCAACAAGGCCGTAGGTCAGATTTCTGAGAATGATGTCATGCTGGCATCAGCATCTGAGGCTATCATCATCGGATTCCAGGTTCGTCCTTCTGCCGATGCACGTCGTGCCGCTGATCGTGAGGGTGTTGAAATCAATACCTACTCTATCATCTACGATGCTATCGACGATGTGAAGCAGACCATGCAGGGTATGCTTGACAAGGTGAAGAAGGAGGTTATCTCTGGTGAGATCGAGGTTAAGCAGGTATTTAAGATATCCAAGGTCGGTACTGTTGCCGGTGGTCTTGTTACCGATGGTAAGGTACATAACAAGGATAAGGCTCGCGTCATCCGCGATGGTATCGTGATCCACACCGCTCCTATCGACGCCCTGAAGCGTTATAAGGACGATGCCAAGGAAGTGGCAACCGGACTGGAGTGTGGTATCTCACTGGTTAACTTCAACGACATCCAGGTGGGTGATATCATCGAGACCTTCACTGAGATCGAGGTAGAACAGAAACTGTAAGAATGTCAGAAAAGAAAAATGAGTTTGTCCGTCAGGTGGCAGAACAGAAATACGAATTCGGTTTTACCACTGACGTACATACAGAGATTATAGAGAAGGGGCTGAACGAGGACATCGTTCGGCTCATCTCTGCTAAGAAAGGGGAGCCTGAGTGGATGCTCGAGTTCCGCTTAAAGGCGTTCCGCTACTGGAAGGAGCAGACGGAGCCCAAATGGGGACATGTGCATGTGCCTCCTATTGACTATCAGGCCATCAGCTACTATGCCGACCCTTTGGCCAAGAAGCCCGAAGGCGACGGAAAGATTGACCCTGAACTTGAAAAGACGTTCGACAAACTTGGTATTCCTCTGGAAGAGCGTTTAGCGCTGAGTGGTAATACCGCTGTCGATGCCATCATGGACTCGGTTTCGGTGAAGACCACCTTTAAGGAGAAACTCCGTGAGAAGGGTGTTATCTTCTGCTCGATAGGTGAGGCCATTAAGGAACATGGTGATTTGGTACGCCAGTACTTAGGTACGGTGGTGCCTTATCGCGATAATTTCTTTGCAGCCTTGAATAGTGCTGTGTTCAGCGACGGTTCGTTTGTCTATATCCCCAAAGGTGTTCGCTGTCCCATGGAACTTAGTTCTTATTTCCGCATCAATGCAAGGAATACGGGACAGTTCGAGCGTACATTGATTATCGCTGATGACGATGCTTACGTATCTTATCTCGAAGGATGTACAGCGCCGATGCGTGATGAGAACCAGCTCCATGCGGCCATCGTAGAGATTATCGTGATGAACCGTGCTGAGGTGAAGTACTCAACCGTTCAGAACTGGTATCCTGGCGATGAAAACGGTAAAGGTGGTGTGCTGAATCTGGTAACTAAACGTGGCGATTTGCGTGGTGTGGACTCTAAACTCTCCTGGACTCAGGTTGAAACGGGTTCCGCCATTACTTGGAAATATCCGTCGTGCATCCTGCGTGGCGATAATTCTCAGGCAGAGTTCTATAGTGTCGCTGTGACCAACAACTATCAAGAGGCTGATACGGGTACCAAGATGATTCATATTGGTAAGAACACCAAGAGTACCATCATCTCTAAGGGTATCTCGGCAGGCCATTCGCAGAACTCTTATCGCGGATTGGTGCGTGCTACCAGCAATGCTGATAATGCGCGTAATTACTCTTCGTGCGACTCGTTGTTGCTGGGCTCTGATTGTGGTGCACATACCTTCCCTTATATGGATGTGCATAACGACACGGCTATCTTCGAGCACGAGGCTACGACCTCGAAAATCTCTGAGGATCAGCTCTTCTATTGTAACCAGCGTGGTATCCCTACCGAGCAGGCAGTAGGACTCATTGTCAACGGCTATGCAAAGGAAGTGCTCCAGAAACTCCCCATGGAGTTTGCCGTTGAGGCTCAGAAACTGCTGAGTGTATCACTTGAAGGAACCGTAGGGTAAAGGTAAAAAGATAAAAAGTAAAAAGGTAAATAAATGCTTGAGGTAAGAAATCTACATGCTCGCATTGGCGACAAAGAGATATTAAAAGGTATTGACCTTGTGATCAACGATGGTGAGACACATGCCATCATGGGACCTAACGGTTCTGGAAAATCGACCTTGAGTGCTGTGCTCGTGGGCAATCCGCTTTATGAGGTGACTGAAGGCGAGGCTTTCTTCAATGGCAAGAATCTGCTGGAGATGAAACCAGAGGATCGTGCTCATGAGGGGCTGTTCCTCTCGTTCCAGTATCCTGTTGAGATTCCTGGCGTGTCGATGACTAACTTCATGAAGGCAGCCATCAATGAGAAACGTAAGTATCAGGGTCTGGAACCCATGAACGCCGCTGAGTTCCTGAAGCTTCAGCGTGAGAAGCGTAAGATTGTTGAACTCGATTCCAAGCTGGCTAACCGCTCTGTAAACGAGGGCTTTAGTGGTGGTGAGAAGAAACGCAACGAAATCTTCCAGATGGCTATGCTTGAGCCAAAGCTGAGCATTCTCGATGAGACCGACTCTGGTCTTGACGTCGATGCGATGCGTATCGTGGCCGAAGGAGTGAATAAACTGCAGACACCAGAGACTTCATGCATCGTCATCACCCATTACGATCGCTTGCTTGAGATGATCAAGCCTCAGTTTGTACATGTGCTGTACAAGGGGCGTATCGTGAAGACTGGCGGCCCAGAACTGGCCAAGCAGATTCAAGAGCATGGTTACGATTGGATTAAGGAAGAAATAGGAGAAGAATGAACTCAGAACAACAATATATAGAGTTGTACCAGCAGGCACGTGAGATGATTTTCTCGCATGCACCAGAGGCGATGAATGCCGTGCGTGATGAGGCCTTTGAGAATTTCAAGACTCTGGGCTTTCCCTCACGTAAGGTGGAGCGCTATAAGTACACCGATATGCAGAAGCTCTTCGAGCCTGACTATGGTGTGAACCTCAGCCGTCTCCAGATTCCCGTCGATCCTTATGAGGCTTTCCATTGCGATGTGCCCAACCTCTCTACCAGCCTCTACTTCGTGGTGAACGACATGTTCTATCACGATGAAAAACCAAAGGGACATCTGCCCGAGGGTGTGATTATCGGCTCGTTGAGAGATTATCCTGAGTTGGTGAGCAAATACTACACCAAGCAGGCTAAGACCAGTGAGGATGCTGTCACAGCGCTCAATACCATGCTGGCACAGGATGGTATGCTGGTTTATGTGCCCAAGAACGTGAAGGTTGATCGTGCCATTCAGGTAATCAATATCCTGAAGGCACCGACCTTGCGAGTGAAGAGCGATGCTCGCATCAGCTCTTCCGAGCCTGAGGTGGCTCGGCCATCGGCCAAGGCAACACCCCAGAATGCCCAGCGTCAGGTGCCTGATCTGATGGTGAACCGACGTGTGCTTATCGTGCTCGAAGAGAACGCAGAGATCAAGATGCTCTTCTGCGACCATGCTGCCGACGATCGTAACTTCCTGGCTACTCAGGTCATTGAGGCTTATGTGGGCGAGAATGCGTCGTTAGACCTCTACTGCATGGAGGAGACACACCATAAGAATGTGCGTGTAAGCAATGTCTATATCGACCAGCAGGCTAACAGCCGTGTGAACCACAATGTAATTACGCTGCATAATGGTATCACGCGCAACAAGCTCGACCTCACTTTCTCTGGCGAGGGGGCTGAGTGTCAGTGCTATGGTTGTGTGATAGCCGATAAGCAGCAGCACGTGGATAACAACACGCTGATTACCCATCAAGTGCCGCACTGCACTTCGAACGAACTTTATAAATATGTGCTCGACGATAAGGCTGTTGGTGCCTTTGCTGGCCGTGTGTTGGTAGAGCATGGGGCTCAGAAGACTATCTCGCAGATGACCAATCAGAATCTGACGGCAACCAAAGAGGCGCGTATGTACACCCAGCCCATGCTCGAGATTTATGCCGACGACGTGAAGTGTGCCCATGGCTCAACCGTTGGACAGCTTAACGATGCCGCCCTCTTCTATATGCGTCAGCGAGGCATCTCGCTCAATGAGGCTAAGCTCCTGTTGCAGAATGCCTTCATCAACGAGGTCATCGACCACATGCAGCTCGAACCTCTCCGCGATCGCCTTCACTACTTGGTAGAAAAGCGATTCCGTGGCGAACTCAACAAATGCTCTGGTTGTAAATTGTGTAAGTAATATGTACGATATAAATAGGGTACGTGAGGATTTCCCCATCCTGGGTCGCGAGGTCTATAAGAAGCCGCTGGTTTATCTCGATAATGCAGCAACCACGCAGAAGCCGCTCATGGTGCTCGACGCCATGAGGGATGAATACCTCAATGTAAATGCCAACGTGCATCGTGGTGTTCACTATCTTTCGCAACAGGCTACCGATCTGCACGAGGCAGCCCGTGAAAAGGTCCGCGGATTTATCAATGCCCGCAAGATAGAGGAGATTGTTTTTACCCGTGGCACCACAGAGGCGATTAACTTGGTGGCTCAGTCGTTCTGTGAATCGCAGATGCAGACTGGCGACGAGGTGATTGTGACTGAGATGGAGCACCATTCCAACATCGTCAGCTGGCAGCTTCAGGCGATGAAACGGGGTATTGTTGTGAAGCATGTTCCTATTACGGATGACGGATTGCTCTGCCTCGATCAGTTGGAAGCGCTTATTACAGAGAAAACCAAGATTATCAGTGTGGTCCATGTCAGCAATGTATTGGGAACTGTTAATCCTGTCGAGCAGATCATCAAAATAGCCCACGCTCACGATATCCCCGTATTGGTGGATGGCGCCCAGAGCGCACCCCACTTCAAGGTGGATGTGCAGGCGATGGATTGCGACTTTTTTGCTTTCAGCGGACATAAGATGTATGGTCCTACGGGCATAGGTGTGCTCTATGGCAAGGAAGAATGGCTCGAAAAACTGCCTCCCTATCAGGGTGGTGGCGAGATGATTGATAAGGTGACTTGGGAGAAGACGACTTTCGAGCGCTTGCCCTTTAAGTTCGAGGCTGGCACCCCCGATTATGTGGCTACCCACGGACTCGCTAAAGCCATCGAATATATCGATTCCATTGGCTTCGAAGCTATTCAGGCACATGAACAGCAACTCACAAAATATTGCATGGAACAACTCATGACAATTCCTGACATGCATATTTATGGCCCGAAGGATACATCGTTGAAGGATGCTGTGGTGAGTTTCAACGTAGGCGATATCCACCACTTGGATATGGGAACCTTGCTTGACCGTCTGGGCATCGCAGTTCGAACAGGTCATCATTGTGCCCAGCCCTTGATGGACAGACTTGGAATCTCTGGTACTGTGAGAGCCTCGTTTGCACTATATAATACGAAAGAAGAGATTGATGCCCTTGTAGCAGGTATCCGTCGTGTTTCGCAAATGTTCTGACAAGATGTTGGCGAGTCATTACTACGAAGGCAAGATTGAAGCAGGTTGTGATGAAGCTGGGCGTGGCTGTCTGGCTGGTAGCGTCTATGCAGCTGCTGTCATTCTGCCTGATGGCTATCAAAACGAACTTCTCAACGACTCCAAGCAACTTACCGAGAAGCGCCGTTATCAGCTTCGTGAAATCATCGAGAAGGATGCTGTAGCATGGGCTGTAGGCATCGTCACCCCAGAGGAGATCGATAAGATAAACATTCTCAACGCTTCGATTCTTGCCATGCATCGAGCCCTCGACCAGTTGAAGGTTCGCCCTGAGGCTATTATCATCGATGGTAATCGCTTCAAACCCTATAAAGACCCAGCAGAAGGAAAGACGCTGCCCTCTACCACCATTGTCAAAGGTGATGGCAAATACCTCGCCATCGCAGCAGCATCGATTCTTGCCAAGACCTATCGTGACGATTATATGAACCAGTTGGCAGAGGAATATCCCCAATATGACTGGCTCTCCAACAAAGGCTATCCCACGAAGAAACATCGCGAAGCCATCCGCCAATACGGCATTACCCCCTATCACCGCAAGAGCTATAACCTCTTAGGCGACGGTCAACTCAGTATTGACTTTGATTTCTAAGATATCCGAACCTTTGTGATGGAAAAGATGATTTATGAATGAGCTGATTACTACGATAAACGATGCCGTGTGGGGCTATGTGCTGATAGCTGCGCTGGTGGGTTGTGGCGTGTGGTTTACGGTGAAGACACGCTTTGTACAGTTCCGTATGGTGGGCGAGATGATTCGTCTGCTCACAGATTCGGCGGTTGATACCGTTGGCGAACAGATTACGGAGAACGCTGCCGAGGGCAAACGTAAACACATCTCCTCGTTCCAGGCTTTTGCAGTGAGTGTGGCCACCCGCGTGGGCACAGGTAACTTGGCTGGTGTGGCTTCGGCCATCGCCATCGGAGGCCCGGGAGCGGTGTTCTGGATGTGGGTGATAGCGTTGATAGGTTCGGCAACGGCTTTCGTCGAATCTACATTGGCGCAGCTATTCAAACAGAAACATAAGGATTCGTTTATTGGCGGACCAGCCTATTATATCCAGCAAGGCCTGCATCAGCGTTGGCTTGCCATTACGTTTGCGGTGCTCATCACGCTGCAGTTCGGACTCTCGAATAACTCTATTCAGGCCAACACCATCTGTGGTGCCATGCAAGAGGCCTTCGGCTGGTCGCCCGTTTGGGTGGGAGCAATGTTGGCTGCCTTAGGCTTATTCATCGTGTTTGGCGGTATTCAGCGTATTGCCCATGTCAGTGCGGTGTTAGTGCCTGTGATGGCTATTGGCTATGTGGTGCTGGCATTGGTGATTATCGTGATGAACATCGAGCATATCCCACACGTATTGAAGGTAATTGTGAGTGATGCGTTCGGCATCCAGCAGATAGCTGGTGGCGGTATCGGTGCTACGATCATGAATGGTGTAAAGCGTGGACTGTTCTCGAACGAGGCGGGCGAGGGTAGTGCGCCGAATGTGGCAGCAACGGCAGCTGTGAGTCATCCAGTGAAGCAAGGACTGATTCAGGCATTGGGTGTATTTACCGATACGTTGCTGGTATGCTCGTGTACGGCCTTTATCATCCTGATAAGTGGGCTTTATCAGACACCAGAACTCAATGGAATTGCCCTTACGCAGTCAGCTTTGCAGAGCGAGGTTGGATCGGCCGGACCAGTCTTCGTGGCTGTCGCTATCTTTCTTTTTGCTTTCTCCAGCATCATCGGCAACTACTATTATGGCGAGGCAAACATCCGTTTTATCACCCCTAACACGAAGGTGATGACCATCTATCGCATTTGTTCGGCAGGCGTGATGGTTGTGTTTGGCGCATTGGCTAGTTTCGAGTTGGTTTGGAATATTGTTGACTTTTTTATGGCTTTCCTCACGGCTTGTAACCTCGTGGCTATCATGCTTCTGGGTCGCTATGCCTTCCGTCTGCTCGACGACTATCGCCAGCAGAAGCGACAGGGCATTAAAGAACCTGCGTTCCACCGCAGTCAGTTGCCTGAGTTGGAAAGCGAGTTGGAGTGTTGGGAATAACATTCTGATAAGAGGAGTTAGCAATTTGGAAGATTGTATGATTCGATGAGTGGAATTTTGAGTCGAGCAGGTGTGAAATCTGCTTAAAAGCAACGTGTTATCGTACTCATTTCGAAGAAATTTTGTAATTTTGCACCGCAAAATAGAACGTACGTTTAAATTAGTAATAAGATTATGGCAAAGAAAGCATTATTGATGATTCTCGATGGATGGGGAATCGGTAAGCATGGTAAGGGTGACGTGATTTTCAACACACCGACTCCTTATCTCGATTTGTTGACAGCTACTTCGGCTCACTCTCAGCTCATGGCCTCTGGTGAAGACGTTGGTCTGCCCGACGGACAGATGGGTAACTCAGAGGTGGGTCACCTCAATATCGGTGCTGGTCGTATCGTTTATCAGGACCTTGTTAAGATCAACCGTGCATGCAAAGACGGTTCTATCGTAGATAATCCTCAGGTGAAGGCAGCTTATACCTACGCCAAAGAAAATAATAAGAAACTGCACCTGATGGGTCTTTGCTCTGACGGTGGTGTACACTCTTCACTCGACCACCTGTTCAAGCTCATCGAGGTGGGTAAGCACTATGGACTGAAGAATCAGACTTTCGTTCACTGTTTCATGGACGGTCGTGATACCGACCCCAAGAGCGGTAAGGGATTCATTGAGCAGGTGACTAAGGCATGTGCAGACAATGATGCTGCTATCGCCTCGATTGTAGGTCGTTTCTATGCAATGGACCGTGATAAGCGTTGGGAGCGTGTGAAAGAGGGCTACGACCTCATCGTGAATGGCACAGGTAAGCAGGCTACCGATATGGTGAAAGCCGTAGAGGAGAGCTATGCCGACGGTGTGACCGACGAGTTCATCAAGCCTATCCACAATGCCAGTGTCAATGGTTGCATCGAAGAGGGCGACGTTGTGATTTTCATCAATTTCCGCAACGACCGTGCCAAGGAGCTCACCATCGTACTGACTCAGCAGGATATGCCTGAGCAGGGCATGAAGACCATCCCTGGACTGCAGTACTATTGCATGACTCCATACGATGCCAGCTTCACAGGTGTCAACATTCTCTTCCCCAAGGAGAACGTTGAGAATACGCTGGGAGAATATCTCTCACAGCAGGGCAAGAAGCAGCTCCACACCGCCGAGACCGAGAAGTATGCTCACGTAACATTCTTCTTCAATGGTGGTCGCGAGCAGCCTTACGAGGGCGAGGATCGCATCCTGGTTCCCTCTCCGAAGGTAGCAACCTACGACCTGAAGCCTGAGATGAGTGCTTTTGAGGTGAAGGATAAGCTGGTGGCTGCTATCAACGAGGCAAAGTACGATTTCATTGTGGTTAACTTCGCTAACGGCGATATGGTAGGCCATACTGGTGTGTACAACGCTATTGCCAAGGCCGTCTGGGCTGTTGACAACTGCGTGAAGGACGTAATCGAGGCTGCTAAGGCTAACGACTACGAGGCAATCATCATTGCTGACCATGGTAATGCTGATAACGCCATCAATCCTGATGGTACGCCAAACACCGCTCACTCACTGAATCCCGTTCCATTCATCTATGTAACCAACAACAACTCGGCAACAGTGAAGGACGGTCGTCTGGCCGACGTGGCTCCCTCTATCCTCCATATCATGGGACTGGAGCAGCCTGCCGACATGACCGGTGAGAACCTGATTACAGACTAATTTTCAGGCACGGATTACACGGATTTCACGGATTTGGCGAAACAAAATTAATCCGTGTTAATCTGCGTAATCCGTGCCAAATTATTAAAGAAATATGGCAGTACAGATAGAGGACTCTTGGAAGCAGTATTTGCAGGGCGAGTTTGAGAAGCCTTACTTTGCTCAGCTCACTGAAGCTGTGCGTAAGGAGTATCAAACCACTACGTGCTATCCTCCAGGCAAACTGATTTTTAATGCCTTTAACCTGTGTCCGTTCGACAAGGTGAAGGTGGTGATTATCGGTCAGGATCCCTATCACGAGCCAGGACAGGCCCACGGACTGAGTTTCTCTGTGCAGGATGGTATCCAGTTTCCGCCCTCGCTGCAGAACATCTTTAAAGAGATTCAGGACGACCTTGGTACACCCGTTCCTACCTCTGGCAACTTGACACGCTGGGCTGAACAAGGTGTGTTGCTGCTCAATGCATCGCTCACCGTTCGAGCTCATCAGGCTAACAGTCATTCAGCCTTAGGTTGGCAGAAGTTTACCGATGCCGCTATCCAGGCCTTGGCACAGAACCGCCAGCATCTGGTATATATGCTTTGGGGTGGCTATGCCCGTTCAAAGGCATATATGATTGACAAGCAGAACAATCTCGTGCTTGAATCTGTCCATCCCTCACCCCTGAGTGCCAATCGTGGTGGTTGGTTTGGTCAGCATCAGTTCTCACGTTGTAACGCCTATCTCGAACAAAACGGCATGACTCCCATTCTTTGGTAAAAGACTTTAGGCACGGATTACGCGGCTTTATAAATAAAGACACGGCTCTGTGCATAAGAATAAAGCAGTGTAAATCCGTGTAATCCGTGCCAAAATTCAATCAGAAGATGAATCAACTTCCACCCATTATCCAAGTAGGCGATGTGTTGCTCTCGTCAGAGATATTGACGGAGAAATTTTGTTGTGACCTCAGCGTTTGCAAAGGCGAATGCTGTGTAGAGGGCGACGCTGGTGCACCTGTGACCTTCGATGAGGTTGCTGAGATTGAGAATTGTCTCGACGAGGTGTGGGGCGATCTGTCTGCATCGGCTCAGGCAGTGATCGACAAGCAAGGTGTGGCTTATACCGATCAGGAGGGTGACTTGGTGACGAGTATCGTTCGTGGCAAGGATTGTGTGTTTACCTATTATGGTGATATAGAAGATTGGAACACCCATTTGCCCATCAGGAACTGTTGTCTTTGCGCATTAGAAAAGGCTTACAGAGCAGGGCGAACCCGTTTCTGCAAGCCTGTAAGTTGTGCGCTCTATCCTATTCGTGAGAAGCGTATTGGCGAGGGCCTTATAGGCCTGAACTACAACCGTTGGTCGGTCTGCAAGATGGCCGTTGCCAAGGGTATTCAAGAGAACCTCCGGCTCTATGAATTCCTTCGCGACCCGCTTATCCGTCGTTTTGGCGAGGCATGGTATCAGGAGTTGCTCGATACCGTTGAAGAGCTGCGCCGCCAGAACTACCTATAGTTTACGGAACTTATTGGGCGAGATGCCTACATGCTCCTTGAAGAATTTACCCAGGAAACTCTGATTGGGGAAATTCATCTCTTCGGTAATCTCCTTGATGCTCTTGGTAGAGTTCTTCAGAAGAACGCGCAGTTCCATCATGACATAGTTGTCGACCCATTCGTTAGGTGTACGACGGCTAACGGCCTTTACCGTTTCCGACAGATACTTCGGTGTGATGCCAAGCTGTATGGCATACCAGCTGATACGGCGTTCATGTTTGTAGTTAGCCTCAACCATCTTGATGAAGTTGGTGAAGATGGCTTCAGCGCGTGTCTGTGGCTTGTCGAGCTTCCTCACTCGGTTGATGATATTGCCAACGTCGTAGAACATAGCCAGCAGCAAAGTTCTGATCAGATCCTTGTGGAAGAAGTTTCCATTGTCGCCAATCTTTTGCTTAATCACTTGGAAGTACTCCTTAAAGGTGTCCTGCTCCTTCCTGTCGAGACTCATCACAGGGTGACTACGGGCAAAGAGGAATAGTGAGTTGACATCCCTCACGTTCTGGATAATCTCATGGAAGAAGTTCACGCTAAGCATCATACACAGTCCTTCCATGTCGGGCGAGGGTTGATACTTATCTACCACATGCTTATCGCTGACAATGAGAATATCGCCAGGGTTGATAATCATCTCTTGGGTGTCGAGTCGATACTCGATTCTACCTTTAGTACACAGTCCGATGAGGATAAAGTTCATCTTTCTGGGCTCTGTAGGCATAGGAGCCTTGTTGATGTGCTCCGTCAGCAGGAGGTCGTCGTCAAGGAAAACCGACTCGCTCCAGCTCTTTGCCTTGTTCAGATCTGTTTCTTTGATTTGTAATTTTACCACGTCTTGATATTTTGAGTTTGACCTGCTTTCAACTTAATAGTCTTCTGCATGTTATTATATAATAAGGTGACACGGCCGTTGTTCTTAGCCTTGATTTGGCAGTCACGCACCTTGCCGTCTTTCCATTCAAATGCCACCTCATAGCCGCCTCTGGCACAGAGTCCGCTGACAGCCCCGTCCTTCCATGCTTCAGGAATGGCGGGCAGCAGTTCAATGACGTCGTCCTTACTCTGTATGAGCATCTCGCAGACGCCAGCTGTGCCGCCGAAGTTACCGTCGATCTGAAAAGGTGGGTGAGCATCGAAGAGATTAGGATAAGTGCCCCCGCCTTTGCTGTAGTTAGGTGCTTTGCTTTTCTGAGGTGCAACAGCTGTCAGCAGTTTGCGGTATATCTGATGTGCCTTCTCTCCGTTCTTCAGTCGTGCCCACAAGTTGATGCGCCATCCGGTGCTCCATCCTGTTGTCTCATCACCTTTGATCTCAAGAGTCCTTTCAGCTGCTTTCTGTAGAGCCGGATCAGTCAGGTGACTGCCTGGGTATAGGCCAATCAGGTGACTCTGGTGGCGATGCTTAAAGTCCCAGTCGTCCCAATCGTAGTACCATTCGTTCAGGTCGCCCATGTGGCCGATGGTATAAGGATGCAACTTAGCCAGAGCCAGCTCCATCTCCTTGTCTTTTTGACCGAGAATTTTGCCTGCGGCAATCGTGTTGATGAAGAGCTCGCGTATAATGGCCAGGTCGGCTGTACCGCCATAGCAGGTGGTGCCGTGATAGCCCTTATCTGTTTTATACTCGTTCTCGGGCGACGTGCTGGGAGCTGTTATCAGCTCGCCAGGCTGTTTAGGATTCTCAATGAGCCAGCGCAGACAGAACCGGGCAGCACCCTTCATCAGCGGGTAGGCAATGTCCTTCAGATAAGCCTTGTCTTGTGTAAACTGATAGCGCTCCCACAGGGTATTCACCAGCCAGGCCCCGCCCATATTCCAGTTCGACCACATAGGGCTTTCGCGCTTCTCGCCTACAGGGTTTGTCATCGCCCAGATGTCACTGTTATGGCTCGAGCACCAGCCTTCACCGATATTATAGTAGTTCTTGGCGGTAAACCTGCCGTTAGTAGCAAGCGCGCTGATAAAGCCGTCGAGTGGGGTAGCCGTCTCTGCCATATTAGCCACGAAAGCGGGCCAGTAGTTCTCCTCAAGGTTGATGTTTACCGTATAGTTGCCACGCCATGGCGACCAGAGGTGAGGTGTCCAGAGTCCCTGCAGGTTAGCAGGAACGCCAGTTGTACGTGAGCAGGAGATCAGCAGATAGCGTCCGAACTGGAAATATAGCTCTTCGAGATAGCGGCTCTTGCCTCCATGGTTGGTATAGTCGAGCAATAAGTCATCGGTATTACCCTTGTGGGCTATGGCCTTATCCGAGAGACGGATCTTTACACGGTCGTAGATAGCCTTGTAGTCAGCCAGATGACGGGTGTAGAACTCGTCGTAGCTCATGTTCTGAGTGTGCCAGATGTCGTTAGCTGCATTCTCTAGATAGGGTGCGCCTTCTCTGACGGGATGCTTGTCAAAACCGTTAAAACTCGTCTCGTTGACGATATAGAGAATCGCCTCCTTGGCATTCGTGATTGTTACGGAAGAGTCTGATGCAGCCACTTCGCCATCCGTCTTAACGCTGAGCATCGTGCAGAAGTGGATGCTCTCTTGAGAAAGGCCCGTAGCGTGACCTGTCATCGTGAGTTGGGTGGGGATGGCCTTTACCTGATGAGGCACCTGAGCCGTTAGGGCTATCCTGCAGTTGATGTCACCCTTCAGTCGGATGGCAATCAGCTTGTCGGGGTTCGAGGCGAAGTACTCTCGCTCAATAGTCTTTCCGTTGCGTACGTACCTGTCTTTGATAATAGCCGAGTCGAGGCTGAGGCTGCGCTGGTAGTTTGTGATAGCGCCCAGCCCCAGGTCTTTGATATGCAGCGTACCCAGCGGTTGGAAATACTGTGAGTTGGGACCCTGTACGTGCAACTGCAGTGAGTCGGCAAGCTTGTAGTCTTCACAGAACAGCGCTTCGCGTATCTTTGGTATCCACTGGTGGGCATCGGCATCAAGGTTTCTGTCTACGGGTTTCCCCGTCCATAAGGTAATATCGTTCAGGTAGATGATGTTGTCGTCAGTACCACCATATACCAGGGCGCCAAGTTTACCGTTACCTATGGGCAGCGACTCCTCGAAGTAGGTGGCAGGCTTGTCGTACTGCAACAGCATAGGCGCCTGCTCAGTCTGTGCTTCACACAAAGAAGAGCTTCCCATAAGAATAGCAGAAATTAGCAGATATTTCCTCATAATCATTGTTTTTAGTTCTTTCCGCTTGCAAAGATACAAAACTTTTTGTATATTTGCAGCATAAAACCAAAAATTTAAAGACCATGCAGCCGATAAAGACCCTGAATGATATGATTGTCTTTCTCCAGCAGCGAGGCGACAAAAAGCGTGTAGCCGTGGTGTGTGCCAACGACGCCAGTACCCGTTATGCTGTAGAGAAAGGTGTGGAGATGGGCTTCATCGAACCTATCTATGTCGATGGCGACGATAAGGAAGAGTGCGCCCGTCGTGCGGTGGCCCTGTGTAAGAGCGGTGAGGCCGACATCCTGATGAAGGGACTCATCAATACCGATGTGCTTCTGCGAGCCATATTAGATAAGGAAAGTGGCATCATCCGCCCGGGTCATGTGCTCACCCATGTGGCGATGGCCGAGATCCCCAAATACGAGAAACTGCTCTTTTTCACCGATGCCGCCGTGATTCCAGTGCCCACCGAGGCTCAGCGTCGCCAGCAGATTCACTATGTGAACTATGTGTGCCATGCCCTTGGTATCGAGGAACCGCGTATCTCGCTCATCCATTGTGCAGAGAAGGTAAGTGCCAAGACATTCCCCTATACTGTCGACTATCTGGAGATTATCGCCGAGGCCCAGACAGGTGCCTTCGGGCGCTGCATCATCGATGGACCGTTAGACCTGAAGACCTCGCTCGACTCCGTCAGCCTGCGTGAGAAAGGCATCCGTTCCGTCATCGACGGACAGGCTGATGCACTGATATTCCCCGACATCGTGGCAGGCAACGTGTTTTATAAGACCATCACCCTCTTTGGCTATGCCAAGACGGCTGGTGTGTTGCAGGGTACACAGTGTTGCTGCGTGTTGCCATCGCGTGCTGACAGTCCGGAGTCGAAGTACTATTCTCTCGCCCTTGCTGCTATATGAAGATACTTGTCATCAATCCAGGCTCTACCTCTACAAAGGTGGCAGTCTTTGAGGATGAGTCGCCCTTGCTCGTCCGTAACATCGCGCATACCCCTGAACAGCTGGCTTGTTTCGACGATGTGATAGAGCAGCAGGACTTCCGTCGCCAACTGGTGCTCGATGAACTTCGCCAGGCCAACATCCCTGTAGAGTTCGATGCCGTCATTGGGCGTGGTGGCCTTGTAAAACCGCTTGAGGGTGGTGTCTACGAGATTAACGACCTTATGATTCAAGACACCCATAGCGGCATAGCCCTCCATAATCATGCTTGTAACCTGGGTTGCCTGATAGCACACGAGATAGCCGCCTCCATTCCTGGCTGTCGTTCTTTCATTGCCGATCCAGGTGTTGTCGACGAGCTCAACGACTATGCCCGTATCTCCGGCTCCCCTTTGATGAACCGTATCTGTATCTGGCATGCCCTCAACCAGCGTGCCATAGCCCGTCGCTATGCCGCCGAGATAGGCAAGGAGTATGAAGACCTCAACCTGATTATCTGTCATATGGGTGGTGGCATATCTGTGGCGGCTCACGACCACGGACGTGCCGTTGATGCCAACAACGCCCTCGATGGCGAAGGCCCTTTTTCACCGGAACGTGCCGGCTCGCTGCCGGCTTCCGACCTTATCCGTCTTTGTTTCAGTGGCAAGTATAACGAGAAGCAGCTCTTGAAGCGTATCGCAGGAAAGGCAGGTCTCAATGCCCATCTGGGTACCAACGATGTGCGCGAGGTGATCCGCCGTATCGAAGACTATGGTGACAAACATGCCGAACTCATCCTCAATGCCATGATCTATCATGTTGCCAAGAGCATCGCTGCCGAGTCGGCTGTACTCTGTGGCCATATCGATGCCATCCTGCTCACGGGCGGTCTGGCACGTTCTGAGTATGTTGTCAGCCGCCTCCGTCAACGTGTGGAGTTCTTGGCTCCCATCCACTGCTTCCCTGGCGAGGATGAGATGGAAGCCCTCGCCCTCAATGCCCTCGCCGTACTCCAAGGCAAACGAAAAGCCAAGGTATATGAATAGAAAAACATCCTCCCCGCCAATTGGCGGAGAGGATTCCTATCTACATGCAGCTGACCACAGCGCCAGCTCCGAGTACCGAGACAATAGCTGTTGCTATTGCTGCAATTAGTTTGAAAATCAGTTTTGTTGTCGTCTTGTTCATTCTCCTATAATTGTTTTTTATTATTTATAATATAAGGTTTGCTCACGTGAGGTGATGTTTTTTTAGCCGTTTCCTCCTTCATCAGGGTTCTCTCTAGGATTAATGAGGGAATTAATCTGCTTCTGTGCATCTTTTGTCCAGCGGAAAGTGGCGTCACTGTTTAATTCTTTGCGTGTGAACTCTCCCGTTGCCTGTGCTAACAAGCGGACAGACCCAATGGCTGGTTGTACGGTGTCGATGGTGACTGTAGTGGGCATAGTACCCAATCCCGCCTTTACCTGATAGCCTTGCTGAAGTGTAAGTCCATTAGCATCTACTGAGCACTTGAAGATGGCCAGGTCGTCTATCTTTACTGTGTTTCCGCTAAGACAGAGTTCACGAGTACAGTCAACGAAGTCACGCAATATACCTGTAATGGTACCTACCGAGAATGGCGTGTTGTGTTGCGCCATGTGCTTAGCCATTTCGTCAATTCCGAGCGTTTCCTTATATTCCACGCGGGCATAATATTTGCCGTAGCCCGCATTAAGCTGATTGTTGTTTTTTGAAATGTTCAGTTCTAACATACTTCTTGTTTTAAAGGATTAATAATTACGCAAATACCGTTGCAACTTGTTTGCGGCTGCAAAGGTACGACAATTTATCAATCCTTTCCTTAAAATATCAGCGCTGGCCAAATCCTAAATGCCACTACCGCACACTTATCTTTTCTGCGTGGTTTTTGCCGTTTGCATTCAGATAAACAACATATTGTCCTCGTCTAAGTCCGTTGGTACTGATATCGATTTCCCCAGTGTCAGCACCATCGTTTCTCTCTATATGCTGATACACATAGCCTTGATTACTTGCAAGCATAGCTACAATCTTTACAGGCTTTTCTGTCTGGTAATGAATACTTATCCCTTGACCGTTTTGGCTTATCTCATATCTGAATCCATCGTCATTCTTCGTGTTCTTCTCATTACGAGAACTCTCTCCGACCTTTGCCACGGCATCCCTCACCACCTTGTTTACATCATTAGATGCCAGTCGTTCCTGATCCTCAGGGTTGCAATAGAAAAGTAGTTGCTCCATCACTTTCTCGCTTTTTGTGGTAATAATGGCTTCCAGTATAGGATAGCGATACCCATCAGCAAACCAGCGGTAGACGTTTTCCTGCATCTTTGTTCTTTCAGCGGTCTTGTTGCCATAATCCAGGTTAATAAGCCTTTCCGTGTGTACACGAGCCACTCCATATATTTCCTTACCCGAAGGAAGAATAATTTTACCGACTGAATCAGCTTTCGTTACGTATGTGCCATATCGATACACGGGGACCTGTCCGCAGTATAGTCCTTTTCCGCTGAACTGTCCTGCGATGGAATCGCCCTGTTTCATTGGAAATCTTAGATATTCCTCAGCCTCTTTATAATCAATCTGCATCAATTTATCTTCTATGCTGACGATAGACTGTCCGCCTCTCGACTGTTGGTAGAGTACACGATTAAGTAAGCCAATGCTTAAAAGAGTATCCTTTTTTTCGATATACCTTGATCGCAGCCTCTTTTTATATAGTTTCACGCCCTTCAGATTCCACGTCTTGTCTTTTCCGTCTAAGTCAAACCCACTGAAATCCATTCGTCGAATTTCCAGAGAGTCACCTCCATATATTCGATTCTGCATTGCGGTTATTTCTTGGGCATAAAGATTCCAAGAACTTGTCAAAAAAAGAAAAAATAATATAGTTTTTCTCATTTTGCTAAGATTTATGTGTTAATATTTTAGTGGTTCCGCTGAAGGTGACATAGCCACCATCGACCAGTATCTGCTTCAGTGTCCCGTTCTCGTAGATCATAATTTCTTTTTGATTGTAAGTGTACTCATTATCCTGTAGCGTATAGTCAATAAACTTTTATTCTAAACCTATTCAATCTGAATTTATATCTATATTTGGATTTTTTGTCATTATTGGATATAAGAATCTGTTGTTTACATACGGATATACAATGTATGTTGGATCATAGATCAACTCAAAGGTTGGCCATGCATTTTCTCCTTCTCCAATATAAAGATTCTGAGGGTAATTTAAATATCTAAAAACTTCAGAATTTCCTGTAGGATGAATAAACTTACCAAATTGGCTGCCCAATTCAGAAAGATTATTTATATCAGATAGTAATATTAGTTTAACATCTCCTATATTTGTATAACCAACAATTCTTTTGTTTTCTCTATAAATATAGTTATAAACCAAGTCTTTTTCATTTCTTAAAGAAAAAATAAAAAATAAAGCAGAATCCTTTTGAGAAAGATTCAATGATAATATCTGTTTATTTGATTGTAATATAGAAAGATGCATCTCAACAACGGAATCAGCTATAGATTTCATGTCACTGTCATCGATTACAAATTCTTCCAGGACAAATCCTTCTTCTTTATTAGATGAATTACAACTATACAACAACCCAATAATAGAAATAAACAGTAATAATATACTTAATTTACCTCTAACGTACTTTTTTGATACCATTTTTATCATATTCAAAAATTTTTTTATTATATATATCATATACTTTGAAAGTTGTTCCAGGATATTTTGCCGCAGTACGAATGTCATCTGGACTTGGTGGATAAGAAAATGGTAGATTGGGAGTTCCGTTGTTTTTGTAAAATTTTTCCAACGGATGACTATGCTCAAATAAGCTAATCTGTTCTCCGAAATCGCTTAATGAATTTGCAAATCTTGCAGATATGGAAACATCTTGATCTTTGTGATTGTTAATAATTAGGGAGGATTCTGATTTATTTTTATCTGTATGTCGGATATGCGCCCACTCAACATCTGTATTAGCAATTACTGCTTGGAACACTTTTTCAGCATAATTTTTGTCTGTAATCTCGAACTTGGTATATTTTGTCCCATTATCCAAGTTCGTTATTGTACCTTCTGGTAAAGTAAGAATAGGTTCTTTACGCCCCTCCATGAAAATTTTATCCTTTCCGTTACCATATCCGAAGAAAGTTTTTATCATATCCCAAACAGAGGTCGTGTTAACCATATAACCATCTCTATTTATCTCAAAGTCCTCTTTTCCATTAGGATCCACGAAATTCACAGGACTATTTCCGCAATAGGCATACGGACTTATGTTGTAATACTTTTCGCACATGGGATCCATCGTGGTGAAGCGCATGATGGCGGGATCGTAGTGGCGGGCACCGTAGTCGTACCAGTGTAGGCCGTGCATCATATCGAATTCTTTGTCGTTGTACTTGTACTTCTGTGTGCCATCGTTGGTGCTCTCGCCGAAGAGATAGCCGAAGGGATAGTAATGGTTCACCTGCTCAATAGTGCCAGACTTGTTCATCACCACGCGGTTGTTACCCTGATGGTCCTTCAGGTAGTAGTGATATACGGGCGTGGTTCCGCTGAAGGTGACATAGCCACCATCGACCAGTATCTGCTTCAGTGTCCCATTCTCGTAGATCATATTATTGCAATAGTCTAGTGTACTGCTCGGACTGCCGTAGGTTACATGGAGCTTCCTGCCCGTTGCATCATAGGTGTAGGTGATGCTACTGCCCGTTGAGTACGTTATATTTTGCGGCAAATTTAACAAATTATATTGAATTGAAGAAATCCTTTTATTCAAATCTTTTGTCATGTTGCCGTTTTGGTCGTAAGTGTACTCATTATTCTGCTGCACGTAGTCGATGAAATGGTAACCACTGTTATAAGGATAACTTAGCGAATAGTCGTCATCGTCGATACGTGTCACCTGATTGCCGTTGTAACTGATGTCTTCAGGGATGTCAACAATGTCGAAATAGTCATCCTCCACCAGACCATAACGCTCAAAGTCGGTCATGTTGCCCATTTTGTCATAGTAGTAATAGACATCATATTCCCAGTCGTGTGATGTGCCTGTGTACGATTTTGCATTATCCAGCCATCCGAGTGGGTTGTATCTGAACTGGTAGGCTCGGGTGCGGTTCTCATTGCCAGTCTGCCACCTCATAGCGGAGATGTTGCCGCCATAAGTCTGGGCCGAAGGTGAAAGACTACCCGTTGTTGTGTTGTAGGTCAGCGTTTCGCTGAAGTTTGTGCTGTTGATGGTCTTCAGCCAGTTACGCACATTGTAGGCATAGGTCACCGTTTCCTGATTCATAGGCTTTCTCGTTACCAGTCTGCCCACGTTATCATAGGTATTCTGGTTGAGCGTGATGGCCGTATTGTTGTTCAGTTTATAGGTGGTGCCAAGCAGGCGGTCGGCTCCATCATAGGTATAAGTATATAGTTCTGTCTGCGTGGGCTTTCCTGTTGCACTGTGTTCATGTTTCCTTGAGGTCACTGGTCCTGTGAACTTATAATTCAGGTATTCGTGGTCTAATCCGCCGAGATGGTTCTGGGCATGACTCTGTACCAGCTGCTCCTGCTTGCCATAGTAATATGAAGTATAATAGGCGGTGGAAGTACTGTTTAACAGAGCTATCTTCGTACCCGTCAGCAGACCTTTTGCATTGGAGGTGGAAAAAGCGGCATCACTGCCACCAGAAGAATTGAAGCCAAGCCCTGTTGCTGTGAGACTGGAATAATTATCGTAGTAATTGGTCTGCAATGGTGTCCGAATGCCTAAGGATGTCTGAGTTCCCATCACGGTCTGACGCCCAAAATCGTCATATACATAGTAGGTTTTGCTGCCACCTGAATGACGCTGATTACCATCCTGGCGAGTCACCATCCGGTCGGCCGTGTCGTAGGTCATAGCGATATATTCGCAGCCTGGCAGGTACTTTTTCGTACATCGGTTGCGGCTATCATACTGATAGTGGTAGGCGTATCTCTGAAGAGTGGTGTTTGTTGAAATGCTCCATGTAGAATTCGTTGCTGTTAGGACATCGCTGGCAGCAGGAGGCAGCACAAAGGCCAGATTGCTGTAAATGTCGTACACATAATAAGTGTCATATTTGTCAGAACCATCCATTCGTCGTTCGAGGATAAGTCTTCCCTCTTTGTCGGTGAAGGTATAGCTGATGTTTCCGTCCTCAGTAGTGCTTTGTATAGTGAACAACTCACCCGCAGGATATGTGCCAGTAGACTTCAAGGCAGTACCGCTACTGGTCACTTCATAAATACGACAGTTGTCGGCTGTTGTATTTCCCCTATAGATATTTTTCATGGCCTTGCCATTGTTTTGCCAGTCACTTCCCGGGCCGAACTGTTTCAGTGTTTTGTTTGACGGGCACTTTTCATATTCTGTCAGACTGTAGGGCTTACTGTCATTCTCGTAATAGGTACGGGTTCCAGAGGTATAGCTTGTGGGATTGATATAATTACCTGTGTTAGAGAATACGGTAGGCAACCATTGGCGAATGGGACGGTCAAGCGCGTCATACTCTGTCAGGGTAACAAGGTCTTGTCCTGTCGGTGACTGTCCTTTTGCCACTATCTCTGAAAGACGACCGATACCATCATAAAAATCAGTGGTTTCTCGGTAATTACTGCCTGATGTACTAGTCATTGTGCGCTGACGAACATAACTATGAGTACCATAGTTGTAGGTATAGCTCTCAATCACATTGTTACTATGATCCTTGATACTGGACAGGCGCCCCATGGCATCATAGGTGAAATAAGTCTTCTCTCCTCGTGGTGACTGTATGGAGGTTATCCCTACCAGAGGTGTCCAAGTGTAGGTAGTGACGAGACCATTTGTCAAAGTAGAATTGACATTATATATCTGGTTATTCGTCGGAGTATTTGCCAATGTCGTGATGACATTACCTAGAGTATAATAGACATTTTGTTTTGTCATTCCTTCTATCTTTGCCACAGGATGTAATCCTTTGTAGCCCCAAAGGAATACGGTTTTATCCGTACCGTCCTTGACGATATAGGCCAGATTCCCAAAACTGTCATAGTCGTATTCTATTCTCTGCTCCAATGTATTTGATCCCTTACCTATATAACGAGCCGAAGGCAGGTATAACCCGCTATAAGTGCTGTATATTGTTCGCGTACTGTCGATAGTAGCAGTCCCTCGCATTGTTTTCGTTCCGACTGGAGCATGTATGTTTGCTGCTTTTAGTGCATTGTAGGTCGATCCTGTTGAAGTGGCAGGATAAGTATAGGATGTTTTGAGGATGGTTCCATTGCTGGTGGTTAGTGATTCTGCGACAGGCTGATGTGTACGCCATGTTCCGTCATATGTGTAGGTGGCTGTGGTTGATACATCATTATTGTAATCTGTAATGGTCTTGGAACTCAGTTTGAAGAATGAAGGAACTGCCCATACATCTGAGTATACAAATTCATGATGAAAATTAGATGTATCTAGTATTGCATCATCAATAGCTATTCCGCCATAGTTGATTAGTACGTTGGATTCTTCAAAACGCACGCCGAGCCGGAAAGGTGCCTGTGTTACCTCTGCATAGTCATACGTTTCTGAACTTTTGGGCGAATATGATGATCCTTCCAGAGCATAGACAATCTTATTAGTTAGAACAGGATTAAGAATTCCCTGATCAAAATTATACTGAACAGAATAGAGACGCAACGGATCATAGATATGTCCATTATCCTCCAGATTATTCATACTCGGTCGTTTTACGTCATAAAAAAATTCCGTTTTTCCATGCCCTTCCACAAACTCTGTGACCTTTCTGTAATACATAGGATGTCCCCAATCTCCAGTCAATGACAGAATAGACGAACTCTGGTTGATGGTATGGTCGCCTACGTTATATTGTAGACCCGCGCTATCATGATAGCCATAGAAATAATCCACGTCATATTGATACAAGCCATCATTAATTTCTTGAGCGGGAGTTCCTTGTTCATAAACATAGGTTTTCCTGCTGATGGTATTACCATCGGCATCGTTATTTGTTATTGAATTTACCCTTAGACCGCCCCATGTACGGTAATCCAAAAGCGTATTCGGCTCCATAACAAAAGTTGTCGTACCGCCCGTTGGATATTGGATGCTGGTCAACGTTCCTGCTCTCATATAATTATTGGGGGAACGATTCGATGAAGAGGAAGTCGTCAAGTAGCTATCAGTAGGAATCCATCCTTGACTTGTGCCATTATAATATCCCCAATAATCCTCATGACATGTCTGATCTGAACCTACGATGAAATAATTAGGTAGAGGGGTGTTATCATAGTTGAAGCCATAAGTCATAGCTCCCGTGGAAGATGAGCCTTGTATAGTCACCCCTTGCAATAACATACGATAATTGTTTGGGTTTGTGCCTAAATAGTGGTTATTATCAAATGTAACTGTACGAATCGTTGTTTGATTATTGTATTTTACAATCATACTAGTTAGGCGATCCAGATTCCATCCTCGTTCATGTCTGTCTTGGGTATAATTGAAGTTGATGGTATTATCTGCCCATGATATCTGAGAGAGTAATACCGTTTCGTGATACAAACCGCCGTATGAATGGTATGAGTCACTGTAGTTGGTATTTATAATCATGTCATACTCACCAAAGATATTCTGCTGCATTTCATAGGAAGTACCATTATTGTCCATCTGAGTAATATAGCTCATCGTATATCCTTTACCTGATACATAAGTAAAGGTAATAGGAATAGCGATTGTTGATGGCTCGATTCTCGTCAAATACCATGTAGTGACAGCAGTCAAAGAGGCCGAATTGAAATCACTATTTGTTTCCTCATACGTAAAATAGTACCTGGTACCGTCATTGTCTATAATCAAGTATCCACCTGTTGAAATATGTTCAATTTTAACATCTGAAGTTGGAATCGTACGAATAGTATTATCTGTCACACAATAACGAAACACACTACTTTTACCGTTGATACTAAATGTATAGCGATCTGATTCCGTGTCACCCTCTCCTTTATGAGCTAAACGGCTCCACCAGTAGTTGGTACGGTTACCAAAAGCCATTGCTGTGTCTATTTGAGATTCGGTTTTATAGTCAAGCAGAAGATTGCCATTTTGAATCTCATCCGCAATTCCTTTGCATTGTCTGTTTACAACGCCCCCTGCACTTAAAGTCCACCCTAAACCTACAGGGGTTGCCATATCCTGAACTTTTATACCTGAAGCGTGATATACAATAGAGATGGGCAGGGTGTAGCTCCCTACTTTTATTTCATAAAGTGGGATAGAAATATGAGGAATACCCGTAGAATAATCCATTGGATATTCTCCAAACTTCTGCAATGCTTCAGCCTGCGGTGAGATGGGTAATGTGTTCTTTATAAGTTGATCATAACCACCATCTGTAGCACTTTTTTTCCCGTCCGTATGACCCTGAACAACGTTATTGAAATTTTCCTGATTGGTGATTAACGGATCTTTGTCGTTACTCCTTTCTGACAGGGAATTCTGGGCTACAGCGTTGACCGTTAAAAAGAGTAATATGAGTGTTGGAAGATTTTTAATGGGGTTCATAATTGCTTGGTTTTATGATTTTGTGAGCAAAAATATGACAGATTTCTGATTCCTGCAAATTTTCCGCGTTGCAAATGAGGAATATTTTGCAACGGACCGTTTCTGAATAAAACAGTCCAAATCCTCCTGTTTATCAGTAAGTTCAGAGATTCTGCTTATCAAAAGTGCCAATTTTGAAACGATTATTCTGCTCTTTCTCTTTGTACAATCTCCTTGGCATACCAGCCGTGATGGCCGTTGATGGCACCATATCGGAAATGGGCGGCTTTCAGGGCAAGGGTTAGTGACTTGAGACTGGGTACGTCTGCAGGGCGTAGATGTTGACGTAGTGTGTTTTGAATGTCTATAGCCTTTACAAAGTTCTTTTTATTGCACTCTGCAGGCTCAAACCATGCCAGAAGTACTGACTCTGGTGATGACTGATATCGATAATCCTGATTGTGACGCTCAATTTCTGCCTCTTCTTCTTTTGTGAAGTGCCATTGGGCTCCTTGGCGTAGCTCTGCAACTGCCTGCGCATATAATTGGCAGTAATCTACAGGTGTATCGGTATCTATCACTCCCTCTATCTCACAGCAGAGATAACGCCTTGAACCAGTTGGATCACAAAGCGGTTCCCTGTCGTTTGTCGTGGCAATAAATGAGGCCATACGTGGCAGCATCACGTATTGGTCGGAACGCATACGTCTTGTTTGGACGTCCTTCTCTGTCAGCACACGCTTGATTTTCGCCTGCTCACGGGTAGTCTTGGCATTGTACTCGTCAATGTTCACGAGTAGCATCCGCCCAAGCATCCTTTCAACCTGTTCGGCATTGTCGAGTTTAATGTCGTCGATGTAATACTCCCGTAGTTCTGGTGGTAATAGCATACGACAGAAGGTGGACTTGTGGGTGCCTTGAGCTCCAATAAGCATTGGCACGACAGCATTGCCGAAGTTACGGGAGAGATTCTTCCATTGTGCTACCATCGCTAGCATCCAGCGGTGAAAGAATTGGGGCCACCATTTGTATTGTGTGGGCACTCGTTGTGCAAAAACGCCGATATGGTCGGTTACACCATCCCATGCCCCACAGCGATCGAGGAAGTCGTTCACGGGATTGTAGTCGGGGATGAGCGCACTACGCACATACAATTCTACATCTATCGACCAGGCTACGCCCACCTGTTCCATCTGTTCAATGGCTATCCGCCGTAACTCTCTGTCGGTGAGCTGTTGCCATTCCCCTGCTTTTTCGGAGATAAGCCCTGCTTTTTTGGCAATAACCCGTGTCTCTTTAGAGCGTGATCTAAACTCTTCTGTTTGCTTCATGATATTATAGCGAAGTTCATAGTTCTTTTCAAAGAATAGTCGTATTCCTTGTGCAATGCGTTGCCGTTCTCTAGTTGAAGATAGATATTCTCTCACACATTCCTTTTCGGTTCGCTTCTTGTGGCGTATTATGCACCTCAGTAGCCATTTCCATATTTGTTTCATCATTATCTTTCGTGTATATATAGTTGTTATATCCGTTTTTTATCCCTCACTTCTTACACTTCCCGCACCCGATTCAGGTGAGGGAAGTGCGAGAAGTGTGGGTTAATTCCCGAGTTTCGTTACTACCACGCGCGCGAGCTGTTTCATCCGCCATTTGCGCCACGCTTTCTTGCCGTGTAGCTCATAATGACAGTGTCGACATACCTTGCGTCGCGTCCCTGATGGGTACAACTCGAACTGTTCCTCTGGCAGTTCCCGTCTGCAATGGCTACAAATCATATGTTGTAATTATTTATGGCCATATGTCGGTTTTCTTTCGGGTCTAGGCATACGGAGCAGTGTATGCACACCGCTCCACTGCGATTATACTCGAATAATAACTGGTCGAAATCCACGTTTTTCTTGATAAACATGAAGTATTCCTCACCTCGTTGTTTGCTTGGCAGATAGATGTCCATTGCCTCGCCCGAGAGGTGTTTGGAATTGCCCACCCCATGAACCCCCTCGTTCACAGCCTGACTGCGGAAACCGCTATTGATACGTATTGGGCCAAAAACCTCCCGAAGTGGCTCGCCGAGTTTCCAGCAGAGGTTAATCAACCCTGCCAGTTGCAGTTCGTCGGGTGTATTGTCTATTCCGTTTTTCTCTGCCCATGCTGAATGTGTCATCTCTTCATAACTGAAATGTGGACTTAGCATTAATTTTTTTTTATCCATTGTTTTCTGTTTCTTTAAATGTTATTATTACTATTTTTTGTCCGGACGGTGCAAAATTAGGCTGTTTTATTGGTGCTTGCAAGGGTTGACCGACAGAGATTTGACACCGTTCTGACACTTTTTGCTTTTTTCATCTTACGCGGAGACCACTGGCTACAGCACTTCTTTTCTTGTTCTTGCTGAGATTGGTATATATATTGATCCGATCAATATAGTAGTTGCGACGTGCGGTAATACAATACGTATAGATGTCGCGCAGAATGGCATAAATACGTCCTGGTTCAAACATCTCCAGATCGAACTCCAGATGATTAACAGTTTGCGGAATATCGTCTTTCAAATAAAAATCCAGTCGGTCTGTATATTTTAAGAGTAATGGTAGTCTGTCTGGTTCCGTCATCCGCTTAAAGAATGCGAACGACAAAGGTTGGGAGGGTTGCTTGTCAGTCATTAGTTTGATTTTTGTTTATGGTCCACAAAAAAGGGCAGACTCTAAAAGCCTGCCCTTGCCCGCCTTTTTAATAAGGCAGAAATGAGAGATGTGTTAGTCTTTTACAGATAGGATGTACTATGTGATAGTACCTTTCTTTGTTTTTAAGGTGAGAAGATAGTCACCGATAGCATAGCCAGACAGGTCGTAGAAAGCCATCTGTCCATTGCAAACTGGTATAACATTGTTCTCAATAACCATGCCGTTCTGGCTGATAGAATAGTTTTTCTCATATTACGTGTATTATTTGTTAAATCATTGCAAAGGTAACTTGTATATCATAGATTCTAAAAGCAATTTTTATAAATCTGTCGACTTGGCCGTTTCTGCAGGCAATAACATAACTTACTAAAGATAAGAGAATTAATTGTTGTCTTTGTCAAATGTTATGGACTTGAGAAACGTTTTTATTTGTTTCTTAGACCATTCATACAACCGTATTATTTTTAAAAAAATCCAAATATTGCTCGTTCTCTCTTGTATTTTAGTATTAATTTGTACTTTTGCAGAAAATTGTAAATTATGAAGCGAATCATCTTTTTGTTAATTTTGGGAAACCTGCTCTTACTTAGTTGTCAGAATAATAAGATTAATATACGATTAGCAGAGATTGATTCACTCATCATAAAGGAACAATACGATTCTGCTTACTACTTGCTGAATCTGATAGACACTTCAGGTCTGGTGAATAATGATGATTACCCTCATTTTAATTTATTGAAAGTTCAGTTATCCTATCTTATTGACAAGCCATTGTCGGTCTCAGATAGTTTGCTTGATACAGTTATCTCATATTATCAGAAGAATGTTGATAATGGTAAACTGGCAGACGCGTTTTATTATAAGGCTATAGGATCTTGCAAAAATTCTGATTATCAGACAGGAATTCTATTATATAAGAAAGCAGAGCAATATGCTGAAAAGACGGATAATATTCTACAGCATTATAATATCTCAGAAGGAATTTCGTATGTTAACGGACTTTTTGCGAATTGCAGCATTCAACTTCAGTATGCAAAAAAGACCTTAAAGTTATCCAAAGAAATAGGTAATAAACGAAAGATAGCGTATTCATATTTCTGGTTAGGCTATTCTTATTATAATATGGAAAAAACCGACAGTGTTTTGTATTATCTGGATAAGACGTTGCCATATATAAATGATGTTGACAAACAGAACAGACCATTGTTCCTTTCTAATATAGGCTATTTGTTGCGTGACAGTAATCCTGTGGAGGCAAAAAGGTACCTGGAGGAGTCCTTGAAATATAAAGAACTGACAAACACCTATGAATATCTTGCGGAGATATATTATGACGAAGGTGATAAGGAAAGAGCTTATGAATTAAGAAAGAAAGCCCTTTTAGTAGACGATAATACGCGTAAAGACGATGTTATACATAATATTATTGAGTATGATATGGAACGTGGCAAGACGGATAGTATCAGTGAGCGTATTAATGAGATTATTGCCATTCGTGATAGTATAGATAGTCGGTTGAAGAATGACACAATCAAAGACCTGCAGACTCGATTCGATCATGAGCTTGCCATGCATGAGAAAGACCAGATTGTCATCAGATGGCAGTGGGGCGCAATTATTCTTATCGTGCTATTGTTAATTGGCATTGTCTATTATTTTATAAAGAAATATCAGACCAGAATTCAGCTACAGAAATGTCAGATGCAGATTAATGACTATATGGATCAAATCAGAACCTTGTCAGACCAGGGGAATCAGGTTGCCGAGATTGAACGGTTGAATATGGAAATCAAGAAGATTATGGATGAGAAGTCACCCAGATTGGCTCAGGGTCGGATGCTGTATGACAAGATTGTGGCAAATGAGAAAATGGGGCGGTGGAAGAAAGATGACGTAGAGAAGGTTATAGAGTACTATACTGCTGTCAACTACAGAGCAGTGAATAGGTTGAAGAATATTTCCAGAAATTGTGAATTGACGTCTCATCACCTGTTATATCTGATTCTTATTGAGATTGGCAAGACTGATCAAGACATTCTAAGAATCTTGTCTATCTCTAAGGAAGGCTTGAGAACTCTGCGTCATAGAACAAAATCTTTAGAGGAGCGATAAAAGGCATAAATGAAAAAGTTCCATCCCTTGCGACGAGATGGAACTTTTTCATTTATCATTTCACGACAATCTTTTCTGTAGCCTCTTCTTTGCCGATTATTGCCTTGATGATATAGATGCCCTTTGGCCATCCTGTGGTAGAGATGGTGGTAGAACGGCTATTGATTTTCTTTGAAGTCTTCAAGTCACCCATTGTTGCACTGCGTATTTCGTAACTCCAAGGTTGGTCATGCATTAGACTCTTAGTTGCGACAGCATCTTCGTTGAGCGAAATGTTTATATTGCTGCCCTCGTATGATATGTTGAGGTGATAGGAACCTTGAGGTATAGCATATAGCTGATAGTGATTTCCGCAGGCGTCAGCTATATTAATAATGATAGGCTTGCCGCCATTGTTGGCTGGCATAACCATAAAAAGTTTACCCTGTGAAGAATCAAGGCTGAAAGACGAGGGTGTTGTACCTGTATGATCATACGACACAGAGGCTCCTATTAAGTTAGGTGATGTGATGACGGTGCTAACTCCTGGCTTCACATTGAAGATGTGAGTATAGTCGATTGTACCAGAGAGATTATCAGAGGTGTATCGGCCATAGAAATCTGGGGCTAGAATCAATTCTTTTGTCAGAGTAGCTAACAGATTCCCGTTTTTATACACCTTCGCATTAAGTTTTCCCGTAAACAACATGGAAAGGTTATTGGTTATTGTGCATAAGTTCCCTGATTTCTGAATAGTTGGCGCAGGTGGGCCAGAACCATCTGATATCGACCATTGAACAGTCAAACCAGAAGGTAGGTTATTCAGGGAGAAGGTGGATGAAGAGCCGTGGCAAATGGTAGAATTCTCTAGAAATTGCATATTGCATGCGGTCAATACTGCCGCAAAAGTGTTTAATACGCCATAGCCTATTTCATTGTTCCAACCATTGTTATAACTATATCCTGAGACTTTTGTAGCTGTACGTCGTAAAATATCGCGAATTTGGGTTGGGGTTAAAGAAGGATTCTTTGATAACATCAGCGCGACAGTTCCAGTGACAAATGGAGTCGCAAATGATGTTCCTCCAGATGCCCCATAATCCTCTCTTATCGTACTAGTAATGAGACTACCTGGCGCTACAAGGTCTAACCCTGCTCCTACTATATTTGCCCAAGCGTGATTTGAATTATCGATAGCGCCAACCGCAATGGTCTTAGGATGAGATGCGGGATATGGAACAGCCGTACTATGAGAATCCCCTGCTGCGCAAATAATAGGTACACCATGGTTATAGGCATATTCTATAGCATCATCTATATCTGAATTATTTGGTACTCCTAAACATATATTTATGATATCTGCACCATCATCAACGGCTTTCATAATAGCATTTCCAACCTTAAAATCCATGACATACTCATTACCTCCTGATATGTATGCTAAACGATATGAAATCATAGTAACTCCTTGATTATGATTTCCACCAGTGATTCCCGCAATACCTATTCCATTGTTGGTTTTAGCTCCAATAATACCAGCAACCATACTTCCGTGGTTATCAATAGGGTAACTATATGCGGTTTTGTTGATATAATCGTATCCTAAAGAATAGCTAACATTTGAATAATTATTGTTTCCGCTTCCATAGCCCAAATCTTCATGATTTCTTTGAAAGCCAGTATCAATAATTGCAACCTTTATGTTGGGACTGCCAGTAGAGATGTTCCATGCATCATATGCTTTGATTTTATTATAATAATTGGATTCAGAGGAAATGCTAGGCATTTCTTGGTCATTAGGAGTAAAATATATACGACCTCCTCCAAGATATTCAACCGTCTCAAATTCTCCACATTCTTTGAGTTCTTCAACATATTCGACAATGTTGTATCCTTTAGGAATAATTGCAACTGTGTAGCCAGACTTGGTTATCGATTCTCGAATAATCTTTGTTTTTAAACTTTTGATGGATGATTTAGGCTTAATGAGAATTCTAGTCTTGTCTAAGGAGAAACGTTCTCCGTGACTCATGAGATATAGACCATTTTTTGTTTTCTCAATGTGCTGTTTCATATTATTCTCTTGCGCAATACAAGTTATTCCTATGAAAAATAGTATTAGAGATAATAATCTTTTTGTCATTGTTAAATTAATTTTATTTGTATAGTGATATTCTTATTATTTAGCTTTGGATAGATTCCCCAGAAATAGAGGAAATGTTCGACAAGAAGACTTCCTTTGGGGATATATGATGTGCAACACAAGTCAAGTCTATAGTCATCCTTTGTGTCATAGAGTCTAATGTCTTTCAGACTCCCTGCAGACTTCTTGCCGATTTCTGTGACTTTTAGTTGTTGCCCGATGATTAGAGAATATCTCGAAAAGTCTATCTGAGGAATCTCTTTACTACCATGATAGATGCTTTTAAGTTCTTCTTGGCTGTTAATCAGATGAATATGGTTTCTATCCCATTCTTCCCGATTAAAGAAAGTTTCAGGGTATGTGTCAGTATAGTCGGCCCACTCGGAATTAAAGAATGTACTGATATCTTTTCCAGTGTCAATCCTTTCAATGATAGTACCCTTTATTTCTTCATCATCACTATTGCATCCTATTGGCAGAAGAACAGCCAATAAGAATAATCCGAATTTAAAAATAGCTTTTTTCATCTTTTCAAATTTTAATGGTTTATATTAGGTATAACTAAGAAAGCATAGAAATCTTGCATGATTCTGCTGCAAAATTAATGTTTTTTCTCAAATTCACAAAAAGAAATGAGATAAATATTCGATATAAACGTTTCTAAAATGTAAGATGTAAGTTGCTGATAAACAACGAGGAACTGCCTTTGGTATGCTATGTGTATACCTTTTAGAAACGGTATTCTGCTATATGGTATCTCTGTCAAACTATGAGAATCCCCACCTGAATAGGATAAGACCTATCGCAAGTGGGGATTTGAAAAGTATTTGAAGTATTTGATATCGTGCCTTACGCGTCGATATTAGCGTAGGTGGCGTTCTTCTCGATGAACTCGCGACGTGGTTCTACGTCGTCGCCCATCAGCATAGAGAAGATCTCGTCGGCCTCAGCAGCGTTCTCGATGGTTACCTGCTTGAGCAAGCGGTTTTCGGGGTTCATAGTGGTCTCCCACAGCTGCTCGGGGTTCATCTCACCAAGACCTTTGTAGCGCTGGGTGTGCAGAGCCTTGTCGTCGCC
>JAEEGK010000953.1_pt1 | contig 72344 bp, 52 predicted proteins | sample 8958771 | NCBI WGS metagenome assembly JAEEGK01 (sample SAMN16246547, study PRJNA631951) | gut metagenome | biome: gut microbiome; feature: rumen; material: SC-attached | host: Bos | place: Iran: Karaj | collected 2018-10
GAAGACAGCATCTTCGTCGCTCTTGAGCTTCTTCCACTCCGCGACCGCCTTGTCCCAAGCCTCACCCTTCGGAGCGTATTCACGTCCTTTCAGGTAGGCAAAGGTTGTTTCGTCCGGAGCAATAATGCCAGCACGACTGCCCATCTCGATGGAGAGATTTGAGAGCGTGAGACGGCCTTCCATCGACATATTGCGAATGGTGCTGCCAGCATATTCCACAGCATAACCCGTGGCTCCGCTGGTTGTCATTTGAGCCATGATGTAAAGGGCAACGTCCTTGGCTGTCACGCCCGGCTGAAGTTCGCCCTCGATATTGATGCGCATGGTCTTGGGCTTCTGCTGAAGGATGCATTGGGAAGCAAGCACCTGAGCTACTTCGCTCGTGCCGATACCCATCGCGATGGCTCCGACCGCTCCGTGAGTTGAGGTATGCGAGTCGCCGCAAACAATCGTCATACCTGGCAGGGAAAGAGCCTTCTCAGGACCAACAACATGAATGATGCCGTTATCCTTCGTGCCCATAGCAAAGTGGCGGATGCCAAACTCCTTGCAATTGGCGGCAAGCGTCTCCACCTGCTTGCGTCCGACAGGGTCGTCAATACGTTCCTGTTGGTCGCTTGGTGTGTTATGGTCTGGCATAGCGACAATGTGGTCAGGACGGAAAGCTTTGATGCCTTTGTCGCGAAGCGTGTCGAAAGCCTGCGGACTTGTCACTTCATGAGCATACAGGCGGTCAATATAAAGCTGTGTCGGCCCGTCCTCGACGTTCTGCACTACATGAGCGGCCCAAATCTTATCGAAAAGAGAAGACCCCCTATCCCCCTTTAGGGGGAACCTTGTGCTACCTTGGGATTCTGATATATTCATTGCAAATAACTATTTATCTTCTGTATTACATTATCTATATCATATAAAACTTGTTCGTTGGTAAAACGTATTACGCGATACCCTAACTCTTCAAGCATATGTGTTCTTAACTCATCATCATATTGTTGTTCCAATCTTGAATGATAACCTCCGTCAACTTCAATTATCAGTTTGCAATCAGGGCAAAAGAAATCAACGATGAATTGACCTATTATATACTGAAAAAGGAATTTATGACCTAAACTGTTTGCCCTTACGCAATCTCTTAAAACTGCTTCGGCTTCAGTAGGATTGGACCTCATCTCCTTAGCTCTCCCTTTCAGTTGAGCATAGTATAAAGGATTTGCATTCTGATAAGAGAAGTGATTGTAAGACATGGGGGATTATGCTCCCCCTAAAGGGGGTTGGGGGGTCATCTTATTTATACAATCAATATACGCTTCCACCGAAGCCGTTACGATATCTGTGTTGGCGCCAAAGCCGTAATAGACCTTGCCGTCGTATTCCACTTGCATGTGGACCTTACCCATGTCGTCGGAACCCTTCGATATGGCTTGAATGGTGAACTCGCGGAGTGTCATCTGACGCTTGATGATGGTCTTCAAGGCCTTGATGGCCGCATCGACTGGACCATTACCCGAAGCTGCACTCTCGAACTTCTCGTTGGCAATAAGCAAGCCGATACTTGCCACGCTGCGAACACCCTTGCCCGTCGTAACCTGCAGATAGTCGAGCTTGACATTATGAGAAGCAGAGCGGTCTGCGCCTGCCAATACCAAGATGTCGTCGTCCGTGATTTCCTTCTTCTTGTCGGCAAGTTTGAGGAACTCTTCGTAAACCTTGTCGAGGCGTTCGCCATCAATATCAACGCCATTCACGCTCAGACGATGTTTCAAAGCAGCCCTGCCGCTTCTTGCTGTCAGCACGATAGCATTATCGTCGATGCCCACGTCCTTGGGATTCATGATTTCGTAGGTCGAAGCATTCTTGAGGACGCCATCCTGATGAATGCCGCTGCTGTGAGCGAACGCGTTCCTGCCCACAATCGCCTTGTTTGGCTGCACAGGCATGTTCATCAAGGAACTTACCATTCGGCTTGTCGGATAGATTTTAGTCGTGTTGATATTGGTGTCGATGCCGAGGTCGGGATGCGTCTTGAATATCATAGCAATCTCTTCGAGCGAGGTATTGCCTGCACGTTCGCCGATGCCGTTTATCGTCACCTCTGCCTGACGAGCGCCATTCAGTATGCCAGCCACAGTGTTAGCAGTAGCCATGCCGAGGTCGTTGTGGCAATGTGTTGAGAGGATGCTCTTGCCTGCAGCAAAGGCATCGACATGCTCGTAGAGGTACTTGATCTTCTCACCATACTCGTAAGGTGTGCGGAAGCCTGTCGTGTCGGGAATGTTGCAGACGGTAGCCCCTGCCTTCGTGACTGCTTCGATGACGCGAGCCAGATATTCGTTATCCGTGCGGCCAGCATCTTCGGCATAGAACTCCACATCCTCGACATACCTTTTGGCATACTTCACGGCAGCCACGGCACGCTCGATAATCTCCTCAGGCGTTGAGTTGAACTTATATCGGATGTGGCTTTCGCTTGTTCCGATGCCCGTATGGATGCGCTTGTGCTTGGCATATTGCAGAGCCTCGGCAGCGCAGTCGATATCTTTCTCCACTGCACGTGTCAAGGCACAAATCGTGGGCCAAGTCACAGCCTTACTGATTTCTATCACACTATTGAAGTCGCCGGGACTGCTGATTGGGAAGCCTGCCTCAATCACATCCACACCGAGTGCCTCGAGCTGTTTGGCAACCTGAATCTTCTCGACTGTGTTGAGCTGACATCCCGGCACCTGTTCGCCATCGCGAAGAGTCGTGTCGAAAATAAATAATTTGTCCATCTTATTTATCTTGATATATATATATTCCTTTTGGGGCGCAAAGTTAACACTTTCCTTTGTTTTGGACAACAAATTGCTACATTATTATATATATTATGCGCGAAAAAGCTTCCTAAGGAATAAATATGCTGTCATAAACAACAAAAAGCAGCAGCCAAACTGACTGCTGCAATAATAGATGTCTCTCGTTTGTGATGTGAAGTTACTTCACCATGACCTTCTTGCCGTCCTTGATGAAGATGCCACGAGGCAATTTACCATTTGACATTTGCTGACCGGCTACGTTGTAGATAAATCCGTTGTCTGTTGTCTGCCTGCCGTTGGCTATCTCGTCCACGCCGTCTACCAGGTCTTGTATTGCTTCTATGTTGGGGCCGATGACAACCCAGTCGTTCGTCACTTCTGTTCCGTCGGCATTATAGATACGCTTGTTCGATAACCGAGCGCCGATAGGATAGCGCACATCGATGCCTTCGCCCAAACGAACAAGACCGTAGCCCAACCGGAATGTTGGGTATGGTTCGGCTCCGAAGGCTGCTAACAAAGCGCCGCTCTCTATCGTGCAATTTGCACCATCTTCCATGCCTCTGTCATTATAGCCATAGGAGTCGCTGCTGTGCGCTATTACCGACGTGCCTGTCCGAATGGTGAAGCGTGCGTAGTCGAAAGTCTCGATGGCTGACTGCTTGGCATTTATTCTCAGCGTTCCGCCGCCTTCGATGGTGGCTCTTCCTGAAAGGCTGAGACCTGTATGGTCTTTGGCATTGATGGTGCAATTGCCCACCACTTTGATTGTGAGGTTTCTGCTCAGGTTGAGGCTCAAGGCTTCGTCAGCATCGTTCCAGTCGAGTGTGGCATTGTCGAGCACGAGGGTTGGTGCGTCTGGTTCGCTTACTTCGACGTGGGCCAATCCGCTCTTTACTCCAGGCACATTGTTCATGTTGTGCATACCCATCTTCTGCCCGTTGATGCTGAAGCCCAGTGACTGTTCTTTTTCGATGATGACATCGCTTTTGTAGGCATTTGTGCCATCCACGGTGATGCTGTGCAGCTCGGGACTGAAGTAGCCGCCGAGTGGTTCGGAGATGAAGATGCCTTCGCCTAAGTTCAATGCAGACATATGCAAGGCTCTACAACCCTCGCCTGGATGCAAGGCAAGTCGTGTAGTGCTGCCCATCACGTTGAGCGTGGAATTGTTTGAGTTATCATATATAGCTTCTGCTGCTGAGGTAAAGTCAAACTGCGGACCATTGATGGTGCAGGTACAGTCATATAGAAGGATACAACACCAAATATCCGGGCCTACTGTGGCTGTAAGGCTGCCATTGCCGGCAAGGGTGATGTCTTCTTCTGAGTAGATAGAGTTCGAATAGGTATTGAAGGTGCTCTCGCCGACAAAGTTGACGGTGAGGCCATCGATGCCGTAGTTATAGATGCCGCCATATCTTTGGTATGTGCTTTGGTTCTCGAATGTGGCATTGTTGACGGTAAGCGTCTTTGTGGAGGCGTCGTAACTGAAGTGGCCGCCGTCGTTAAGAATGTCGGAGGCATTAAGCGACGTTACCTGCGTCTCGCCTACCCAAAGGTCATAAGCCTCTGAGCGGGTGCTGCTGATGAGGACATCGCCTTTGTAGGGATTTGTGCCATTCACGGTGATGCTGTGCAGGTCGGAATCGAAGTAGCCGCCAGCGGGTTCGGAGATGTAGAGACCTTCGCCTATGTTCAACTCAGACATACGCAAGGCATGATAGCCCACGCCTGGATGCAATGCAAGTCGTGTAGTGCTGCCCATCACATTGAGCGTGGAAGATAATTCAGAATCAAATATAGCTTCTGCTGCTGAGGTAAAGTCAAACTGCGGACCATTGATGGTGCAGGTACAGTCATTTAGAAGGATACCAAACCAAACTGACGGGACTGTGGCAGTAAGGCTGCCGTTGCCGGCAAGAGTGATGTCTTTTTTTGAGCAGATAGAGTTCCTAAAGGTGTCGAAGGTGCTCTTGCCGTAGAATTTGACGGTGAGGTCGTCGATGCCGATGTTATAGATGCCGCCATGGTTCGACTTTGCACTTTGGTTGACAAGTGTGGCATTGCTGACGGTGAGCGTCTTTGTGGAGGCGTTGTACTTGAAGTGGCCGCCGTCGTTAAGAATGTCGGAGGCATTGAACGACGTTACCTGCGTCTCGCCTACCCAAAGGTCATAGGGTTCATATCCTGTGACGACAACCTTCGAGAAGACGGTGTTGCCGTCAACCTCAAATCCGCTTGTGCCAATCACACCATCTTCTGGTGTCGTGACGGAGCAGTCTTCGAGTCGTATCGAACAACCCCTTACCGGTTTGTCTCCGAAGGTGCTTGTCTCCCTGAATTTATCATTACAAGGCACCAACATGACAGTCTTCCCCACCGAAGGATTGAACTTGACAGTACCATAGCCGTTGATAGCATTTTCTATCCCACCTACTATTACATCATCCTTCAGAGTTAGGGTGCCACTCTTTTTATCAATTCCTATGTTTTTATTCCCTGCAAGTATAATGTTGCTCAGGGATACATCTGAAGAACATCTCATGCCAATTTCACCATAAACGGAATGCCCGCCGCCGTCGATTGTGATTGGCTCATCAACAAAAATTCCTATATTGTCCTTAATGTACGAATCGCCAATCCTTTCATCATACTTCCCTGTCGCTCTGACATCTTTCTTCAGAGTTAGGGTATTTGTGGATTCATCGTATGTGTAGTAGTCCTCAATACCGTATGACGGATTGGAAGATTCTTCGTTTAACGACCATCCTTTCGTCAGGGCGACACCCTTAAGCCCGACTCCAATATAATCCTCATCGAGAATAATCATCACGGACTTCGCCTTTGAAGTATGAGCTCCTAAATGATAGGTACTTCCATCATCTTTATATATGTAAGCTTCGCCTACAGAACCGTGATCAGTTGCCCATGGATCTCTTATAAAGCATCCAAAACAAGCCATAGTTCCAGCCCAGATGCTGCCTTTATTGTTCTGGATTGCACAGTCTGCACCTTGCGCATAAATTCTTGAGTCGTAGATATACACAATCGTACCGTTCGTTTCAATGGCACGCCAGTACTTTGATGTCATTTTCAATTTTGCAAAATCCGAGATGTTCAGGTGTGTCTCGTTGGGGCAATAGATGCATTGCGCGTTATCCCCCGTACCCTGGAACTCCACCAAATCCGTTGAGCCATGCATTTCCGTGTCCTTGTCAAGACGGAACACGCACTTGTCGCTCCTGAGCCTGCAATATCCCTTGAAGACAATCTTCAGGCCTTCCACATTCTTGTTGTAGAAGATGCGGTTGTCGCCGGTGACGGTGGCATAGGCGCCGTCGAACGTCACCGTCTTCGAGGCGGCGTCGTAGGAGATGCTGCCCATCTGGATGGCGCCATTGATGTTGTTCGTCGGAGTGTACTTCCAGTTGTACTGGCTCGTCTGCTTCTGGCCGCAGCAATAAAGGTCGTCGTCTGCTGCCCATGCAAAGCCTGCCATAAACAGCAGGACAAGAATAAGGTAGTACTTTTTCATAAACATTATTATATTAAATTACGCCACAAAGTTACGAATAATTTTCGTAAAACAGAATGGCAATAAGTGAAAAAAATCTCTTTCCTTGACGGAAATTATCGTTCGTCAACAGAAAAAGAAGTGAAAAATCCTTTACAAAAAACCGACCCTAAAACGAGGCAAAAGGCAACTCCACACGAGAAGATTCCAAACGCCACACGCCTACTTTGCCAACTTAACACGCCAAGTTTGCCAACTTAACACGCCAAGTTTGCAATCGCCCCCTGTGGAGTTGGCAAACGCTCTACAAGGAAATTTGCCCAAAAACACGCTCCGTTTTGCAATTTAACACACGATGATTGCACTTTCTTTGCTTTGTGCGTCAAAAAGCCTCCTCGCAAACCACCATCCACAAAGGAAAACGCGATTTAAGCCCATATTTTGCCTTTAGGGTAGGAAAGTGCCACAAGAGCAAAAACAAGCCGCCAGAGAGCGTCTGCCCAGAAAGAATGTTTACAAAATTAAAAATGAAGAATGAAGAATGAAGAATGAAGAATTAGGAAGCATGCTCACCTCGCCTCGAATGTACCCCACCTCGGCCTTCGGCCACTCCTCCCCTTATAGGGGCGGAGAGCACTGCATCCCTGCTCCCCTCCCATTCCCCGAAGGGGAGGGGAAGAGCGAAGCGAGGGGTGGGGTCAATGAATGAAGAGTGAAGAATGAAAAATTAAGAATGGAGAATGAAGAATGAAAAAGGGAAGATTGAAGAATTAAAAAAGAAGGGTGGAGAATTGGAGATTGGAGGTCTTTAAAAAGATGATTTCTGTGTGGGAAATCATAAAAAAGCTGAAAGTTTTGCGGCTTTTGTTTGTCGGGTCGGAAAAAATATGTAACTTTGACCTGCAGTCGAGACTGCTTTCGCTCTGCAAAGCTCAAACATGTTTGGCTCTGCTCTCGCTTAATCGCAGCCTTTAATGCTGAATGTACTTTACACGAACAACAATATGAAACGCAAAGACCTGAAAAAACACATCAACTATCTGTGCGGCGAACTGCTGGCAGAGTGTATGGCTGCTACCGACTTCACAAAGAAGGACAACAAGCAGGATGTGGAGAATGTGATGCTCGGCATCCTGAAGATGCAGAGCGACTGGATATGCCGCCTGTCGCATGTGGAACCCGGCAGCACCAAGCTCTTCTTCAAGAAACTGAAAGAAGACATGCAGAACCGGACAGACGAGATTATCGACCAGATACAGAACCTTTGAAATGTTGAAAAATAAAAAGTTGAAAGATTAAGAATGAAGCCTTTTCACCTTTTCACCTTTTCACCTTTTCACTCTTTTAGTAATTGGATTCTGTTCGGTTGGCTTCGCTTCAAGGAAACCATTACGGAGCCATTGCCAGAGAAATGTATCATTGCTCTTGCACCACACACGAGCAACTGGGACTTCATCATCGGCAATCTCTACAGCCGTGCCCGAAACTTCCATTGCGACTTCCTGATGAAGAAGGAATGGTTCTTCTGGCCTATGGGCATCCTGATGCGCAAGCTTGGCGGCATACCTGTCTATCGCAGCAAGCAGATGCACTCCACCGACATCATCGCCGAACAGGCAAGACAGGCCAAGAGCTTCCGCCTCTGCATCACGCCCGAAGGAACACGCAAAGCACAACCCGAATGGAAGAAGGGCTTCTACTACATCGCCCTCAAAGCTGAAATACCTATCCTGCTCTATGGCCTCGACTTCGCAGAAAGGAGAATCGTCTGCACAAAGACAATCATCCCCAACGGCGACATAGAAGCCCAAATGCAGGAAATAAAAGAATACTACGCAAACTTCAAAGGACTACACCCAGAACAGTTCTCTGTTTGAACATTGAATATTGAAGATTGAATATTGAAAATTGACCATTTATGAAACGCATAATACTTCTTCTTACTTTTCTTTTCACCTTTTTACCTTTTCACCTTTTATTCGCTCAAGACAACGACTATGCTAACCTCCGAGAATACTTCGAGGGATACAGCAACCCGTACTACCCCAACCTCAAGAAGATAACAGTAGAGGACATCATCACCAATGCCCGAGACAAACACATCACCATTGTGCTGAGCGACAACTTCATAGCACAGCCGCTCACGCCTCTTGTGGTGGGCGACCTCTACAATGATGTGAAGAAACTGCTCCCGATGCCCTACAACACCTACGACGTCAGCATCTTTGCCAACGACACACCCATCGAGCAACTCATCCCCACAAGCATGATGGACAGGGCTGATACGGCTCGCGTCTATAAAAAGGAGCTTTACAAGGGCAATCCCTGGGTGACGCCAATCAACAGACCATACAGTATAAAGAAAGGACTGCTGGGCCGACATCTGAGCGTATGCCACAGTCACGGCAAGTACTTCAACTTCGACAAGCTGGAATGGAGATGGCAAAGGCCAAGACTCTTCTGCACTACCGAAGACATGTTCACACAGACCTTCGTGGTTCCCTACCTCATCCCGATGCTCCAGAATGCAGGAGCCGTCGTCTTCACACCAAGAGAACGCGACTGGCAAAAGCAGGAAATCATCGTGGACAACGACTACATCATGGACGGCAGCCGATATGAGGAACGCGTCACCAGCTATCATTGGCAATACGGAGGCGTGGGCTTCGGTCACAAACAAGAAGGCTACGAGAATGGCGAGAACCCGTTCAAGATGGGAACCTACAGGATGATTGAGGCAACGACGAACAAGAGGGTGACAAGCGACATCGTATGGATTCCGGAAGTGCTCGTGGAGGACGACTATGCGGTATATGTCTCCTATCAGACTGTGCCGGGAAGCATATCGGATGCCAACTATACCGTGAAGCACGGAGGCATCTCCACTCAGTTCCACGTCAACCAGCAAATGGGCGGAGGCACATGGGTGTATCTCGGAACATTCCACTTCACCAAAGGCCTGAGCGAAGACAACTGCATCGTCCTCACCAACCAGAGCAACTACAAAGGTGTGGTGACTGCCGATGCCATCCGTCTTGGCGGAGGCATGGGCAACATCGTGCGAGGCGACTCCACAATGTACCTGCCTATTGGAAGCGACTTGCCCCGTTGCCTGGAAGCTGCACGCTACTCTGCACAATGGTACGGAATGCCCGACAGCGTCTATTCTCCCAGAGGCAATGATGACGGCAGAGACGACGTCAACGCCCGACCTTTTACCGTCAACTACCTGACAAAGGGCACCAACTACCTGAAGGGCGACAGCGGACTCTGCGTCCCAATAGAACTCTATATGGCTGTGCACAGCGATGCCGGCTACAGGTTGGACAACACGCTTGTCGGCACTCTCGGCATCTACACTACAGGCTTCTACGACGGCAAGACTGCCACAGGTCTCTCAAGGCTCGTGAGTCGCGACCTCGTGGACCTCGTCATGACACAAATCAATGCAGACATGTCGAGGGAGATAGGCTTCTGGAACCGACGAGACATCTACGACCGCAACTATGGCGAGAGCCGCGACCCACAGGTGCCTGCCGTACTGCTCGAGATGATAAGCCATCAGAATTGGGCTGACATGCGCTTCGGCCACGACCCCTACTTCAAGTTCCTCATGTCGCGCTCCATATATAAAGGAATACTTCGTTTCATTGCCACCATTCACGGAGGCAAGGATGTCGTGGTTCAGCCCCTTCCTGTGGCAGGCCTCAGTGCTGAGCCAAACAAGGAGAAGGGCGAGATAACTGTTCGCTGGACACCAAGGGAAGACCCGGGCGAACCAACGGCAAAGCCCGATGGATATGTGGTATATGTGAAGAAACCAGGAGGCGACTTCGACAACGGACACTATGTGAACGGACGCGACTGCTCCTTCGAGATGCAAGCAGAGCCAGGCATCCTCTACAGCTTCCGTGTGGAAGCCGTCAACGAAGGCGGTGCCAGCCTGCCAAGCGATGAGGTATGTGCCGCAATTGCACAGAGCGAGAATGCTCCCTCCATCCTTCTTGTCGATGCCTTCCAGAGGTTGGCAAGTCCGCTTCCCTTTGATACGGAAACCACTGGCGGCTTTGACTTCGACAGCGATCCCGGCGTGATTGATGTGAAGACTCCCGGCTACTGCGGACGCCAGCTCAGCTTCAACAAGAGCGGATATGGGAAAGAAGTGGAAGACGGCATGGGTGTGAGCAGCGACGAATGGGAAGGCATGTTCCTTGCAGGCAACACACACAACTACTCTGTGCGCCATGCCTCCGACATCTTCGCCAAGAGCCAGGACTACAACATCAGCAGTTGCACACCTGTCCAGCTGCCGCATCTCGACCTTCGCGGCTATCGCATTGCCGACTTCATCCTCGGAGCACAGAAGGACGACGGCTACTCCTTGACGCGCCGGAGAGCCTTTACGCCCGAGATGCTTACCGCCATCTCACAGCTGACGCTTCAAAACACATCCATCCTGGTGAGCGGTGCCTTCATAGGAAGCGACATGCACGATGCACAGCAGGATGCCTTCATGGCAGACAAACTGAAGTATCGCTTTGCATCGAGCGTCCCCACAGACAGCATCTGCTCTGTTCAAGGACTCAACAACACCGCCACCATCTATAGCCGTGCAAGCGAACAAAACTATTGGCTGGCAAGGACTGATGTCCTGGAAGGTGTAAGCGGAGCCTTCAGCACGATGACATACACAAACGGAGGCTACTCGGCAGCCATTGCCTATCCTGGCCCCGGATACAGAGTGCTTGCTTTCGGCTTCCCGCTTGACTGTATCAGAGAAGACGACTCGCGGCAGAACATCATGAGCATAGCCATCGACTACCTGCTCGGGAAATAAGCAAGCCAAGCTGTCCATAATGTTAGTTCTTAACTCTTAACTCTTAATTCTTAATTCTTAATTCATTAAGATGTACACAATACTTTGCAACATGAAAGGTTCCCGGCAGCTTTCTGTCGAAGAATCCCACCTGAATACCATTGAGCGCTATGCCCTCTTCTCCGACTTGCTCGACAGCAACGGCATAGTAGAGGAAGGTGTCCTCGAAAAGCTGAGGCTGAATGTTCGTTCCCTGCTTGCTTCGGGAAGTCCAGACCCTCAGCTGCTCGACTTTTGCGAACGCATCCTTTTCCACAACGACATGAAGGCTTTCGGCCTGCACCAACTCATCCTGCTCTACATCGATTGGGAGAAGGAGAAACTCGATGCGCTGAAAGCCTCGCTCAAGACAGAGGAACAGGAGTCCTGACAATTGTCGTTAATGGCAAAACTGACCGATTGGCTTCCCACCACAAAGAAAGAGATGGAGTTGCGTGGGTGGGACTGCGCTGATGTCATCATCTTCAGCGCTGATGCCTATGTGGACCATCCTGCCTTCGGTGCTGCTGTCATCGGCCGATTGCTTGAAGCAGAAGGCTTGCGAGTTGCCATAGTGCCGCAGCCCGATTGGCACGGCGACTATCGCGACTTCAAGAAGCTTGGCAGGCCTCGGCTCTTCTTCGGCATCTCGCCTGGCTGTATGGACTCGATGGTGAACAAATACACAGCAGCGCGTCGCCTCAGAAGTGAGGATGCCTACAGTCCCGACGGGCGTCACGACTTGCGTCCCGAGTATCCTACCATCGTCTATTCCGACATCTTGAGGAAGCTATTTCCCGAAGTAGCCATTGTTATTGGAGGCATAGAGGCAAGCTTGCGACGTGTGATGCACTACGATTATTGGCAGGAGCGCTTTCGTCCCGGCATCCTGTGTGACTGCGATGCAGACCTCATAACATACGGCATGGGCGAGAAGCCGACGCTGGAGCTTGTGCATCGTCTGGAGGATGCCATCAACGACTTTCATCCCCTACTCCATTACGACGAGAATGGCGAGGCCTGCATCACACGGGAAGTGCTTCGGGAAGTGGCTTGCGAGGTGCCGCAAACCGTTGCCCTCTACAGAGAGGATGAGATACCAGGCGGCATCAAGCCCGACGACATCGTGCTGCACAGCTATGAGGATTGCCTGCGGGAGCCAAAGCTTCATGCCGAGAACTTCCGCCACATCGAAGAAGAGAGCAACAAGATACACGCTAAGCGCCTCCTGCAGCAGACAGGAGACAAGTGGATAGTGGTGAATCCTCCCTACCCTCCTCTCACTTCCGAGGAACTGGACCGCAGCTTCGACTTGCCTTACACACGCCTGCCGCATCCCAAATACAAAGGCAAACGCATACCTGCCTACGAGATGATAAAGTTCAGCGTCACGCTTCATCGCGGATGCTTCGGAGGCTGTGCCTTCTGCACCATAAGCGCCCACCAGGGCAAGTTCATCGTGAGCCGCTCGAAAGAAAGCATCCTCCGTGAGGTGAAGGCCATTACCAAGATGCCCGACTTCAAAGGCTACCTGAGCGACCTTGGCGGACCAAGTGCCAACATGTATATGATGAGGGGAAAGCGCCAGGAGCTGTGCGAGAAGTGCAAACGCCCCTCGTGCATCCATCCCTCTATATGCCAGAACCTCAACGGAGACCACCGTCCCTTGCTCGACATCTATCGGAGCGTGGATGCCTTGCCTGGCATCAAGAAAAGCTTCATCGGCAGCGGCATCAGGTACGACATGCTCCTCCACGACTGGAGGCAAGGCTCGACGGCCGAAGGGAAAGTCAAAGACGAAGCCCTGAATCGCGCTGCACGAGAATACACCAGGGAACTCATCACCAGGCATGTCAGCGGACGCCTGAAGGTGGCTCCCGAACACACAAGCGACAAGGTGCTCGCCATCATGAGGAAACCCTCGTTCAGCCTCTTCCGACAGTTCAAAAGCATCTTCGACAAGACTTGCAGAGAGGCAGGACTAAGGCAGCAACTCATACCCTACTTCATCAGCTCACACCCCGGCTGCACAGAGCACGACATGCAGGAGCTTGCGCAAATCACAAGGCAAATGGACTTCAAGCTCGAGCAGGTGCAGGACTTCACACCCACGCCCCTCACCGTCAGCACAACATGCTGGGCAACAGGCTACCATCCCTACACACTCGAACCCATCTTCAGCGCCAAGACACCCGAGGAGAAAAAGAAACAGAACAGCTTCTTCTTCTGGTACAAGAAGAATTAAGAATGAAGAATGTAGAATGAAGAATGTAGAATGAAGAATGAAGAATTAAATATTAGAAGATAATGCAAAGCGAATGGTTTGAATGCAAGGTCCGTTACGACAAGACCTTGGAGAGCGGTCTCATCAAGAAGACCACAGAGACATATTTGGTTGATGCCCTCAGCTTCACGGAGGCAGAGAAACGATTCATCGAAGAGATAGAGCCCTTCATGTCGGGCGAGTTCATCGTGACAGACATCAAGAGAGCACGACTCGCAGACCTCTTCGACAGCGACGACCTGAACGACGACAGATGGTTCAAGGCACGCGTCGCTTTCATCACGATGGACGAGAAGACTGCCGTGGAGAAACGTACCGTGCAGACAGCACTTGTTCAGGCAAACGATTTCCATCGTGCACTCGCCAGGCTCGATGAAGGCATGAAAGGAACACTCGGCGAATGGGAGATAGTCTCCATCACAGAGACAGCCATCATCGACGTCTTCAAGTTCAAAGCCGAGCAAGAGGAAACTCAGCCGAAGGCCAAGGCTAACAAGAAGAAATAAACCACGAATTACACGAATTGACACGAATTGACTCATTAAATATAACAACGGATTGAACAGATTGTACGGATTAAATAATTCATAGGTAATAAAACAAGACCTCAATCCGTGTAATCCGTAAAATCCGTTGTAAGTAAAAACTAAAAATGGTAAGTGAAAAGATAAAGCGTATCAAGCAGTCGTTGCCCGAGGGCGTACGGCTTGTAGCTGTCAGCAAGTACCATCCCATCGAGATGATTCAGGACGCCTACGATGGCGGGCAACGCATCTTCGGCGAGAGTCATGTGCAGGAAATGGTGCAGAAACGAGAAGCGCTGCCAAAGGATATCGAATGGCACTTCATAGGGCACCTTCAGACAAATAAGGTGAAGTACATTGCACCGTTCGTGAGCCTCATCCATGCTGTCGATTCCGAGCATCTGCTAAGGGAGATAGACAAGCAGGCGAAGAAGTGCGGACGCATCATACCAGTCCTCATGCAAGTGCACGTGGCAAAGGAAGAGACCAAGTTCGGCTTCCTGCCCGACGAACTGCTCGCCTTCATGCAGAGCGGCGCATGGCAGCAGTACGAGAATGTCAGCATAGAGGGCCTCATGTGCATGGCAACGAACTGCGATGATGAAGAGCAGATAGCCCGCGAGTTCGAACAGGCAAAGGAACTCTTTGATATGGTAAATGGCAAATGGCTAAATGGAAAGTGGAAAGTACGTTCCTGGGGCATGAGCGACGACTACCCCATCGCCATCCGCCACGGCTCGAACATGGTCCGCATCGGCAGCCTCATCTTCGGCGAAAGAGTGTATGGGTAGTTGAAGATTGAAGATTGAAGATTGAAGATTGAAAGTTGAAGATTGAAGGCTGCGATTAAGCGAGAGCAGAGCCAAATCCTGATTTGAGCTATGCCGAGCGTGAGCAGTCTCGACGAAGTCAAGATTGAAGATTGAAAGAAATCCCCGCCACAGAAAGACCTGTAACGGGGATTTTGTTTTGGTGGCGCAGAGGACTAATGGTTTCGATATATTAAATTTATTTGCGGATTTAGAGATAAAAAAGAGATTAAAAGAATATTTTTCATGTTAATGTGTGTAATATGATTAAAAAGTAATATATTTGCAATCGCATCTTCATAGATGTAAACATATTTGCTCGATTGCCTAAGAAATCACCACTCTAAGAAAAGAGAGCAAGTTCACGTACAAATAGAGTCAACGCATAGGCGTAGGCTTTACCGTATTGTACGTGGGTTTGTGGTGAACCTCTTAGGCGTATGGCGAAAGTCCTGCGCCTTTTCTTTTCGAATCGTGTGTAGGCTAAATGGGAAGTATTAGTTTTTGTTTAACCATAGAGCCGATGGGTAATGGCATATAAGCTCCCACCTACTGCGATGAAGAAAACAACGATTGTAATGCTGTTTGTGGCCATGTTTGGTCTGTTTACGACATCTTGTTCGAAAGATGATGATGTACCAGAACCAAATGTAGTTCTGTCAACGACGAATATTGTGATGTATTATGAGCAAACCAAAAAACTTACGGCTGAGAACGCAACGAGTTGGAGAACAGAAAATGATTTTGTTGCGACGGTTGACAAGGATGGTCTTGTTACGGGTGGTCATGTTGGCACAACAAAAATTATTGCTTCCAATGGGAGTTCTTCTGCAACATGTAATGTAACCATCCAACCAAAATACAACCTATATGATTCACCCATATTAGACTGGGGTGCCTCTATGTCGGAAATACGGAATAAAGAAACACACGAAAATATGACAACGGCTTCCACTTCGACATCGCTTGCGTACTTCTATAATAAAAGCACTGATAATCCCGTTGTTGTACTATATTCTTTCGAAAATGGGAAACTGGATTATGCTTCCGTTATTCTAAAGTGGAATACTTTTTCTAGTGCTGTAAATCATTTGCTCGAACGCTATCAACCAGTTTCCATGGATAGGGAAAAACAAGTCGCTTTGTTTTGGGATGCGTATACGAGGGAAAAACTCAAAACAGCTGTTACTATATCAGTCTCTGAACTTTCCGGTACACCTGTCATACAAATTCTTTTTGCTGATGCGGCAAAAGTTGAATCGGCATATGAATCATCAAAATTAAAGAACATAGTTCAGGACAATCAAAGCGCAAATGTCTTGGAGATTACCAATTATATAAAGAAATGTACTCCTAGGGCACTCGCCGCTCCCACGTTATTGCCGTTCAAGACTAAGTAATAGATTTATAGCATCTTACACAATGAGGCTCCGCAAGTAAGCATTTGACTTGCGGGGTCTTTTTTGTTACATCTAACATGCTTTATGAAAAAAAATAAAAAAAAATATCACATAACTATTTAACTATGAAGCAGTTGTGTTATAGAAAGTTAGAAAAAAATTTGTGTAGTGTTCAAATTTCGCAGTTAACACGTTGCCACTCAACCAAATACAAAAAGGCTTTTAGACTTCTTTAAGTTTTACATTGTTCATTGTGGACAAATGCCTTACTTTGCACCATCAATGATTTTAAAAAATAATCGAATTATGGAACAAAGTAATGTAAATGAGTGTTTCAGCATCTTTCCCTGCGGATGGTGGAACGAAGCGAAGCAGGAGGCTAGTCCGCAGCAGCGGCCACAACAGACACAGACCATCGAGTGGGTCTATGAGTATATAATATCGGAACGCGCGCGTAAGCCGACGGAGGAGCTGCGGGCGATGATACCTACGGCTACGAAAGCGCAAAGGGACAATTTCAAGGTGCTCAACTTCGAGTACGCCACGTTCTCGGGTGTCTTCTCGTACCGCAACACAAATTGTTTGGGTGTGCGTTCGCCTTACCTCTGCCTTGACATCGATGGCTTGGATTCGACAGACGAGGCGCGTGCCGTACAACATGCGCTGTGTGCGGATAAACATGTGGAGACGGAGTTGTGTTTCGTTTCGCCATCCGGGAATGGCGTGAAGTGGGTGGTGCGCTTGCCGGAGGCGGTGGAGGGCATGTGTTTCCGCGACCAATGGTACGAGATGCGCAATCACCTTGCCTTCAACTACGGCCTCGTGGCCGACCCCGCGTGTAAGGACGTCACGCGTGCGTGCTTCCTGCCTTGGGACAATGAGTGTTTTATTAACAATAAATATTTATCAATTTAAAATTAAAAAAAAGATGAAAGAGTCAAATTCTTTTACAGACCTTGAGCATTTACAGCTCGTGGCTGGTCGAATCGCTGAGAGCGGTATCGACATTACAAGTACTTACAATGATTGGTTGAAGGTCACTTTTTCGTGCGCCTCGCTCGGTGAGGCGGCGCGGGAACCCTACCACACCATCTGCAGTCAGTATCCCAACTATCGTCGCGAAGAATGCGATACGAAGTTCAACAATTGTCTTAAAACGAAATCTAATACCGACAGCGTTGCCCTGCTTATACAGATGGCAAAGGACCATGGTATTGATGTCTCTCTTCCTCGTGGGCGACGCCCTTTGAGCGAAGAACAGCGCAAGGCGGAACACGCCAGCGTGATGAATGAAGTGAAAGACTATTTGCGAAAGAACCGCAAATGGCGACACAACACGCTGACGGGAAAAGTAGAGTATCAAGAGAACGGTGGCAGTTGGAAAGAAGTCGATGACCGCTTCATCGACACCATCCTTACGAGGCTTCGTGAACAAGGGCTTCCCGTCAAGGACAACGTCCTGCGTTCACTTGTCAACAGCGAGGATTTCGCGCCCGACTTTGCGCCACACCTTGAGTGGCTCAAGTCGCTCCCCGCGTGGAACCCGGAGACAGACCCCGACTACATCCACGATTTCTTTTTCAAACACATGGAGTTCGGACCGATGGCTGACCCAGAACTCTACGACCTTGTGTTCCATCGTTGGCTCGTAGCCGTCGTGGCTTTGTGGCGTGGAGAAATCGATGCCAATCCCATAATGCCCACTTTCTGCGGTTCACAACAAATTGGCAAATCATTTCTCGCTTCACATATACTACCTCCTTGTTTACAATCCTATCAGACGGCCATAAGCCCCAACGACCCCATCAACAAGGACACCCTATTGACACTCTCCGAAGTCCTGTTGGTCATCTTCGACGAGATAGCCATCAACAGCGACTCGAAAAGTAACACAATGAAGTTCCTCCTCACATCAGGACAAATCAATCTTCGCGACGCCTACGGCCATTATCGCAAGTCACGTCCACGAATGGCATCCATCATCGCCACAACGAACTACCATCAGTTCATACGCGAAACGGAAGGCAACCGCCGATACATCGGCATCGACCTCGTTGGGACAAGGAATATCTACACCCATCCGCTCAACTACGAAGGCGCTTATTCTCAGGCCGTTTACCTTCTCGAACACGGCTACGAACCAAAGCCGACCTTCGACGAAAGCTTTATGATAAGTCAATACAACCGACAATTCCTTTCGCCCAACGATTGTGAGGAAGCCCTCCTTACCTTCGTCCGACGTCCAAAAGAAGACGAAAAAGCAGAAGCCTGTACCGCGGGCGACCTCTTGAGGGAACTCAATTACCGAGGCTTCCAAGGCCGAGGATTCAACGCCGTCAACATCGGCAAAGCCATGAAATCACTTGGTTTTGAGCCGCGTAGAATCAACGGCTACAACAAGTACCATGTCGTCTTGGCCGACCCCGTCCGTCAACAATTGGAACGACAAAAAGACGCCATTGTAGAGTAGCACTTTACTACCCAGTAGGGGGAGGAAGGGAAGATGGTTTTTAGGAGACAAGAAAGAAAATCCCTAATACATTATATATTTCAGCCAGGTGAATTAGGCATTTATCTCACTATCTTCTTAAATCATCTCCACCTTCCCCATTTACCTCAAAATCTCCCGATTTTGTATGAAAATAATTGCCAATTTACTTGCGCAATCCAAGATTTTTTTGTACCTTTGCAGTGGATTTAAAAGGGGGATGACGAGGCCCGTTGAACCGGTCGACCAGGCATGCCTATCCGGCCAATATGGCACGCCTACTTAAGCAACTTGGCTGACTCTAAACCCCTAAACCCTCAACTCTAAACTTTAAATTCTAAAACGCCATGATCAACTACAGTATTGCAATTCTGGGCACGAAGCCCGGCACGAAGAAGGAGAACATCCAGGAAACAAAGGCCTACGGCACGGCGCAGGTCCACGAGATTCTCGACCTCGACAAGTTCTGCCAGCACATCGCAGACCACAACTCGCCTTTCTCCAAGGGCACCATCAAGGGCATCCTCACCGACGCGGTGGCGTGCCTCAGAGAACAGATGCTCGCGGGCAACAAGGTGAAGCTGGGCGACATGGGCGACTTCTACCCTGAGCTCAGGACGGAGGGCGCTGTCACTACCGACGACTTCTCGGTGGAGAACATCAAGGAAGTGAACATCTGCTGGCTGCCTTCAAAAAGTTTCAAGGACCTCAGAAGGGACGCCGAGTTCCAGCTCGTCCCCAGCCGCTCAGCACAGGGCGACGCCATCGAGGTCATCAGGAACACCGACACCATCCACGGGCTGGAGTAGACCCACTCCCCAACCCCTCCCTCTAGGGAGGGGGAAGGGGAGATGGATGATGGCTGGAAGCCATGACTTTGAGAACACCAGCGTTGCTGCCTGACCGAAGGGAAGAACCGAGGGCAGAGCCCTCGGACAGAACATAGAGAGCACACTCACCCGCTCCTGCCTGAAAGGCAGTACACTGGCCTCTCCTCATAGTACTGCCCTCCAGGCAGCGAGGTGCATGTTATCCGCTGATTCCGAGGGCTTCGCCCCCCGGATACTAATTATTGCTGTCGGGGGAATTCGGCCTGTAGGGCCGTTAAGATGTCAGCCCAGGGCATCGCCCTGGGTTTATGGTGCAACGGTAGAATGCGCCCTAAAGGGGCAAAAGATTTGTGTTTTGTTCTTTTGCTCTTACAGAGCGCTATTTGACGCGGCATTTCAATACCCAGGGCGCTGCCCTGGGCTGACATCTTTCTGCCCCTTTGGGGCGTCCCAAGCCTCTGCCAATCACATGTTGCTCTAAATGCCGATGGTTAGGAGGGTGCAGGTAATAATGAAATATTTTTACCGGACAGCAATAGTTTCTAATAGTAAAGCCTTACAGGCTATACCTCATCCGCTCGAACTAGGCACAAAAGTATGGCGGGATTGCAAAAAAGCCCTCTTTTCGGAGGGCTTTTCCTTTATTTGTAGAGGAAGCGTTTGATGCTTTTCTTCGGGGTCTTCTCGAACTCCTGGTCCATCACCTTGATGCTGAAGAGCTGTGCGTATTGTGGCAGGTTGGGGTTGATTTCCTTGCGGTTCTGCTCCATGATGGTCTCGATGTCGGTGGGTGAGAGTCGCAGCTTCTTCACCTGCTCCTGTTCGGGATAGACGAGCCCCACGAGCTTGTCGCCTCGCTGCACCACGAGGCATTCGCCCACAAGCGTCATGTTCGACAGCTTGTCCTCTATCTCTTCGGGATAGACGTTCTGTCCGTTTGCGCCGAGCAGCATGTTCTTGGAGCGCCCTTTGATGAAGAGATTGCCTTGCTTGAGCACACCGAGGTCGCCCGTGTGGTACCACCCCTCTTCGTCGATGGCTGCCTTCGTGGCCTCTTCGTTCTTATAATAGCCGAGCATGACGTTGAGTCCGCGCGTGAGTATCTCGCCCGGTATGCGTTCGGGGTCTGGGCTGTCGATGCGCAGTTCCTGGTGGATGACGCTCTTGCCGCAGCTGCCCACCACCTGGTCCTTCCAGTCGTTGTAGGTGATGATGGGGGCGCACTCGGTGGCTCCGTAGCCCACGGTATAGTGGAAGCCTATATCGTGGAGCAGCTGTTCCACTTCCTGATTGAGTGCTGCGCCTCCGATGATGACTTCGTAGAAGTTGCCTCCGAGGGCTTGTGTCAGTCCGTCGCATATCTGTTTCTTGATGCGGTCTCCGATGATGGGGACGTTCATGAGCATCCTGACCCTCGGGTCTTGTATTCTGGGCATGACAGCCTTCTTGACGACTTTTTCGATGATGAGGGGCACTACGACGAGGATGATGGGCTTCACCTCGGCAAGTGTGCGCATCAGTATGGTGGGCGAGGCGGCTTTGGTGAGGAAGTTGACATGCACGCCCACCATGAATTCGTAGGTGAACTCGAAGGCCATGCCGTACATGTGTGCCATGGGGAGCATGCTGAGCACCCTCTCGCCAGTCTTCACCACGTCGCCGAGGACATGCTGGGCGAAGTCGCAGTTGCTCCACAGAGCGCGATACGGGAGCATGACACCCTTCGAGTTGCTCGTCGTCCCGCTGGTGTAGTTCAGCACGGCAAGCTCGTCGGGGCTGTCCTGATGATAGCTCAGGAGCTCGGGCAGGAAGCGGCTGGGGAACCTTTCTCCGAAGAGACGATTGAGGTTCTCGCGGGCATAGGCCAGCTTGTCGTTGCGGCAGACGAGCAGGCTGTAGTCCACAAGGGATATGATGCCCTGCAGGTCGGGCATCTCGTCGCCATTGAGCGTAGGCCACACCTTGTCGCCCACGAACAAGAGCTTCGACTCCGAGTGGTTTACGATGTCGTGCACCTGCGAGGGATGGAATTCGTGGAGGATGGGCACCGCCACGGCTCCGTAGGTCAGTATGCTGAAGAAGGCAGCACCCCATCGGCTCAGGTTCCTGCCGCAGAGCGCTATCTTGTCACCCTTCTGGATGCCCGCTTGCTCGAAAAGGATATGCAGCTTCTCTATGATGCGAGCCACATCTTTATATTGTAAGGTAAACACCCCGTAATCAGACATGGAATCCAGGAACCAATGGTCCTGAATGCTCTTCAATATCATCTGATTGTATGAAGGTACGCTTGTTGTATTCATTTGCACATTTTCTTTAATTTTGTGCAAAGGTACGGTTAATTATGGTAAGTAACAAGAAAAACGGTAACATTTTTTGCACACATGAAGAAAAATCGTGCAAGAATAGGGAGAAATGCAACAAAGGATTAAACCTTTCGCTCCGCAGAGTGTCAAAAGGGATATATATAATATAATTAAATTTCGGGAGTTATAAAATGAAGTTAAATAGGGAGTTATGTGCTTCGCGCAGGGAGTTAAGCCAGCAAGCTGGCTGGACAATAGCTTTGGATGCTGTTTGCTCATATGGTATTGTCCATTTTAACTCCCACGAGCGTAGCGAGTTTACTTCCTATTTTACTTCCGAAACTTCAGTAATATAAATAATGTAATGACATGAAAAAGAAAAGCACCAATGCACACGACATGAATCGCCGTCAGTTTCTCGAAAGGCTCGGCATAGGGTCGGCAACTGCTCTGTCGCTCATAACAATCGGTTCGATAGAGACCATCGCAAGCCAGGGCAAGCAAGCCTCTCTCCCACAAGAAGGAGAGGGCACGGGCTCCATGACCTACCGCACCCAGAACGGCTCAGGCGAGAAGATATCCCTGCTTGGCTTCGGCATGATGCGCTTGCCTCGGGAACAGGAACAGGTGAACGAGCTGGTGGACTATGCCCTCGCCCACGGCATCAACTACTTCGACACAGCACCCATGTACGGAGGCGGAAGCAATGAGACAGCAACAGGCATCGCCCTGAGCCGACACCCTCGCAACTCATACTATGTCGCCACAAAGATGTCGAACCAGAACGAAGCATTGTGGCCTTTCGAAAAGTCGAAGGAGATGTACGAGAACTCGTTCAAGAAGCTTCAGGTGGACTACATCGACTACTACCTGCTGCACAGCGTGGGAGGCGGAGGCTTGGACAACCTCAAGGGACGCTTCATCGACAACGGACTCCTCGACTTCCTCCTGGAAGAGCGGAAAGCAGGACGCATCCGTCACCTCGGATTCAGCTATCATGGCGATGTGAAGGTGTTCGACTGGCTCCTCGACAACAACGACAAATACCATTGGGACTTCGTGCAGATACAGATGAACTACCTCGACTGGCGCTATGCCCAAAGACGGGGAGGAAGGCGCGGACGAGGCGACGCAAATGCCGAGTACCTCTACGACAGACTCAGCAAACTGAACATACAGGCCGTCATCATGGAACCCCTCAGAGGCGGCGGACTCACCAATGTGGCCGACGATGTGCGTGAGCAGCTGGCTCGTGCACGCAAGGACGACACACCCGCAAAGTGGGGATTCCGCTGGGTGGCATCACATCCCAATGTGCTCACCACACTGAGCGGCATGAACCGCATGGACCACCTCAAGGAGAATGTGGCAACCTTCTCTCCCCTCGAGCTTTGCACTACAGTCGATAACGAACTCCTGGCACGTATCGCAGACAAGATGGCAGGCCTGCCCACCATAGGCTGCACCACCTGCGCCTACTGCATGCCCTGCAAGCACGGAGTGGACATCCCAGGCAACTTTGCCTTCTACAACAAGGCAGTAACGGAAGGACGCATGCCGCTCCCCGACAGCTCGGCACCCGACTTCGAAGAGAAACGGCAGGCCTACCTCGCAGCCTATCAGCAAGCCATCCCAAGCAAGGCAAGAGCCAACAAGTGTCAGGACTGCGGAGAATGCCTGCCCAAGTGTCCGCAGCAACTACCCATACCCACGCATCTCAGCAGACTCGTGGAGATGACAAGAAAGAAACAAGCATAAAGACATGAACATGAAGCATACAAACAGCACGTTCTTCCCCATCGAGGGAATCAAAAGAGGGCTGCTCCTATTTGCCGCCTTCCTCTTCCTGACCAGTCAGACTACCGACGAACCCGTCATGACAAAGCAGAAAGACATCACCATCGTCAACACCACATCGCTCGCCACAGACATCGAGGGCTATGTGGGCACCACACCTGTGAAGGTTTACATACAAGGCGGGAAAGTGCTTCGCGTAGAGGCACTCGAGAACGAAGAGACACCCAAGTACTTCGACATACTTGTGAAGGGCGGACTGCTGAAGAAATGGAACGGCAAACCCGTCAAGACTGCCGACAAGCAGAAAGTGGATATAGTGACAGGAGCAACAGTCTCGTCCGAAGCCGTCATAGAGAATGTGCGCCGAGGCATTGCCTACTACAACTACATGAACAAGAAGTAATTAGCCAAAGCCAAGCACATCCCTGCACATCATCGTAGCAGGGAACAGAAAACGCCGCGTGTGGGGATTGCAATTTCCGCGTGCGGCGTTACCTGTTTCCGCGTGCGGCGTTGGGCATTTCCGCAGGCGGCGTTGGCATTTCCGATTCTATATCCAGACCGCGACAGGCATCGATGATGTATATATAAGTAATGTAGAGACTCCCATCTACAACCTCGCCGGACAGCAAATAGGAAATGGCAAACGCCCAAAGGCATCGTCATCAAGAAGCAAGGCTCGGCGAAAGCCAACGGCAAGAAGGTACTGATGAGATAAAACCACCGGCAAGACAAGAGAAAAGGAGAGGCACAACCTCTCCTTTTTTGTTATGGAGCGATAGACGGGGCTCGAACCCGCGACCTTCGGCTTGGGAAGCCGAAGCTCTACCAACTGAGCTACTATCGCATCGTTTCTTGGCGCAAAGGTACAACATTTAATTCATAAATCATAATTCATAGTCCATATTTTCTTATTTGTTTGCACTTTTGTACTCAAAAAAGAGTATTGTTCATAGAAAATGACTATATTTGCATTAAATAAGACACGCAAACGGATTCAATTATTAACCAAAAAACATTAACCCTTATGAAGAAAAAGTTCATCTGCGCCGTATGTGGATATATCTACGAAGGCGATGCAGCACCCGAACAGTGCCCCATCTGTAAAGCTCCTGCCTCTAAGTTCTCAGAGCTGAAGGACGATGCCGACATGACCTACGCCACCGTTCACAAGATTGGCGACGGCAAGCCAGAAGGTGTCAGCGAGGAAATGATTCAAGACCTCCGCAACCACTTCAACGGAGAATGTGGCGAAGTAGGCATGTATCTGGCAATGGCTCGTCAGGCTGACCGCGAGGGCTATCCCGAGATTGCCGAGGCATTCAAGCGCTATGCATTCGAAGAGGCAGACCATGCAAGCCGCTTTGCAGAGTTGCTGGGCGAGTGCGTCTGGGACACCAAGACAAACCTTGAGAAACGCGCTGCTGCCGAAGCAGGCGCATGCGAAGACAAGTTCCGCATTGCCAAGAACGCCAAGGCAGCTGGCTTCGATGCCATCCACGACACCGTACACGAAATGGCAAAAGACGAAGCCCGTCATGGTGCAGGCTTCGCAGGCTTGCTAAAGCGCTACTTCGGAAAATAAGAAGACCCACCACAACCTTCCTCCTTTATGGGGGAAGGCTTTTGTTTCCTCCCCTTTGGGGGAGTTAGAGAGGGGCTACCTTCTGAAACACCTTTACCGACTGCCATCCTTTGGGACACTTCAACCAGTCCTGGAGGGTGGCGGTCTCTTTGTATCCGCACTTCTTAAAAAGCGCTACAGAAGCCTGATTGTTCGTCGGGACAAGGGCGTAGAGCTGATGAATGCCTAGATGAGCGGAAACATAATTTGCAAGCAGCTGAAGGGCTTCGCTTGCATAGCCCTGCCTCTGATGCTCAGGAACCACGACGATTCCCACCTCGGCACGATGATGAAGAGGTGCGTAGTTCTGCACATCGACAAAGCCCACGCTGATGCCATCGGGAGTTTCAATCACCAAACGCAACTGCCGGTCGTGGAAGATATCGTTGCTGCACTCGGCAATGTACTGCTTCAAAGCATAATGCGAGAACGGGACAGAAGCCAGTCCGCAAGGCCACAACTCTGTATCATTCTCGATGAGATACATCAAGTCGAGGTCCTCGGGCTCAACGGCTCTCAGCTTCAGCTTGCTACTCCTTAGCATTTCGCTTGATGTCTATCAGAGGGAACACAAGAGCGATGGCCAGAATGCCAAGCCCATAGAGTTGCGATGTGTTGTCGTACTTGAAGTAGAGCACCAGCACGAAGAGAGCAGAAAGCACAATCGTCGCCAAACGGATGTAGGCATTTACCTTCCTATAACGAATGGCAAAGAACGCTGCAAGCAGAATGCAAGCTGCACAAATCAGGGTTAGGATGTAGGTTATCATAGGCTGGTTGTTGAATTAGATGTGTCTATTTGGTCAATTAGACTTGGTTAGTTTTCAAACTTGACGGGCTTAGGCTGAATCTTCTCGTGTGATGTTTGCAAAGTTCTCGTGTGGTGTTTGCGAAATCCTCGTGTGGTGTTTGTGAAATCCTCGTGTGGTGTTTGTGAAATCCTCGTGTGGTGTTTATCCGCCGAACGGGACACGCCCTGCGAGGGCTCTGCCCAAGGTTACTTCGTCGGTGTATTGCAGTTCATCGTTTTGTGCTATTCCCCGGGCTATGACAGTCACCTTGACTTTCCTTTCTTCCCTTCGGTCTGACGCAGACGGAACTTGGTTGACACCTATCTCCTCCAGTTTCCTGTAGATATAATAGTTGGTGGTGTCGCCTTCCATCGTGGGACTTAGGGCAAGGATGACTTCCTCTACCCCGCCCTGCCTGACGCGTTCCACAAGACTCTCTATCTGCAAGTCGCTCGGACCAATGCCGTCCATGGGACTGATGACGCCGCCAAGCACATGGTAGAGCCCTCTGTATTGCATCGTATTCTCAATGGCCATCACATCCTGAACATTCTCCACCACACAGACAAGGCTGGCATCACGAGAGGGATTGCTGCATATCTCGCATCGCTCATCATCGCAGATGTTGTGGCAGACCTGACAATAATGCACACCTCTGCGCATCTCCACAAGACTTTCTGCCAACGCCTCCACCCGCTCTTCATCCTGACGAAGCAGGTGGAGAGCAAGCCTCAAAGCCGTCTTACTGCCTATCCCTGGCAGACGGTTGATTTCCATAACCGCTTTCTCGAGAAGTTGCGAGGAATATCTTGTATTTATCATTTCACAATTTTACTATTTCACAATTTCACAATTAAATTGTCCGATTGTCAAATTGTCTGATTGTCAAATTACAGCACTCCCTTGCTTGATGGGAGTTGGAAGTGCGTGATGTCTCGTCTGACAGCCATTCTGAGGCTGCGGGCAAAGGCTTTGAAGATGCCTTCTATCTTGTGGTGCTCGTTCTGCCCTTCTGCCTTGATGTTGAGATTCATGGCGGCGCTGTCGGACAGGCTCTTGAAGAAATGGAGGAACATCTCTGTGGGCATCTCCCCTACCTTCTCGCGGTGGAACTCGGCATTCCACACAAGCCAAGGCCTGCCGCCAAAGTCAAGGGCCACCTGGCAAAGGCAATCATCCATCGGCAAGCAATAGCCATAGCGTTCTATGCCTCGCTTGTCGCCAAGTGCCTTGCGCAGACACTCACCCAAAGCCAACGCCACATCCTCAATCGTGTGATGCTCATCCACCTCCAAATCGCCTTTGCAACGCACATAGAGGTCTATCATGCCGTGCTTGGCTATCTGTTCGAGCATGTGGTCGAAGAAGCCAAGACCAGTCTGGATGTCGCTCTTGCCGTTGCCATCAAGGCACACCCGCACCTCGATGTCTGTCTCCTTTGTGGTACGCTTTACTGTTGCGTTTCGTTCCCCTGCAAAGAGCAGTTCTGTTATCTTCTGCCAGTCCAGATCCTCGGAGAGTATGAGACTGCGGCAACCGAGGTTCTCCGCGAGCTTGGCATCTGTTTCTCTGTCGCCGATGACAAAGCTGTTTGCCAAGTCGTATTCCTCTGTCATATAGGCAGTAAGCATACCTGTGCCTGGCTTTCTGGTGGGGAGATTATCCTTCGGGAAACTTCTGTCGATATGTATTGCGTCGAAACAAATGCCCTCACCCTTCAGGATGTCGAGCATGAGATTCTGCGTCGGCCAGAATGTCTCTTCAGGATAGCTGTCCGTGCCAAGTCCGTCCTGATTGCTCACCATGACGAAAAGGAAGTCGGTATGCAGTCGCAGGAAACGAAGAGCACTGATGGCTCCAGGCACAAAGCTGAACTTCTCGAAGCTGTCTATCTGCTCATCAGCAGGCTCGCGAAGTATTGTGCCATCCCGGTCGATAAAAAGAAGCTTTTTCATTGAAGATTGGATGTTGAAAATTGAAGATTGAAAGATTGAAGATTGAAAGATATATTTTTCAACTCTTTACCTATTTACCTTTTCACCTTTTATCTATAAAACCGCAGCGCTCCGAGGAGTTCGTTGTTTTCCTGTCGTGTGCCAATTGTGATGCGGAGGCAGTCTTTGCAAAGCTGGACGCGGTTTCTGTTGCGCACCACTATGCCTTTATCTATGAGATAACGGTAGATTTGGTCTGCATCGGTCACACGCACAAGCACAAAGTTGGCATCGGTGGGAAAGACTTTCTGAACAATCGGAAGCTCATGAAGGGCAGGCAGTACATTCTCTTTCTCCCTGCGAATCTGGGCAAGCCAGTTGTCGATGGCTCCACGGTCTTCTATCAAGGACAGAGCTTTCTCCTGAGTCAAGAGGTTGACATTGTAGGGATATTTCACCTTGTTGAACAGCGCAATGATTTCCTCACTTGCGAATGCCATACCAAGTCGGATGGCTGCCGAAGCCCATGCCTTGCTGAAGGTGTTGAGGACGATGATGTTCGGATAGTTGTCGAGCAAACTTCGGAAGGGCTGATTGGTCGAGAAGTCTGAATAAGCCTCGTCAATCACCACAATACCATCGAACGAAGTCAGCACCTTGTGAATGACTTCGCGTGGGAAGTCGTTGCCGGTTGGATTGTTGGGAGAGCAAATCCAAATGACTTTTGTGTTTGAATCGCAAGCATCAAGCAGGACTTCAGGCTCAAACATCCAATCATCTGACAATAGGACTGTTCTGTACTCAACATCATTGATGTCTGCACACACCTTATACATGCCGTAAGTTGGAGCAATGGCAACCACATTGTCTTTACCTGGGTTGCAGAAGACACGATAGACAAGATCGATGGCTTCATCGCTTCCGTTGCCCAGGAAAATCTGTGAGGGGCGAACACCCTTCATGGGAGCAAGGCGTGATTTCAGCTGCTCTTGCAATGGGTCGGGATAGCGGTTTATCGGGTCATTGTAAGGATTTTCGTTGGCATCAAGAAAGACATGAGCTTCCCTGCCCTTGAACTCATCGCGGGCGCAACTGTAAGGTTCGAGCGCCCAGATATTAGGGCGAACTAATGATTCCAGAGTCTTCATAAGCTTTTCATTCTCAAAGTCATTGCATTCTTGTGCGCATCCAGTCCTTCAGCCTCAGCCATCTGCTCCACAGCCTTGCCAATGGAGCGAATGCCTTCTGGTTGGATGTGCTGGAAAGTTATCTTGCGGCAGAAACTGTCGAGGTTCACGCCACTATAAGCCACTGCATAGCCGTTGGTGGGCAAGGTGTGATTGGTGCCGCTTGCATAGTCGCCGGCACTCTCAGGTGTGAGCGAGCCGAGGAAGACGCTGCCGGCATTGACCACCTTCTGAGCAAGTTCCATATAATTGGAGGTCTCGATGATGAGGTGCTCAGGAGCATAGCGATTGGTGATTTCCATCATCTCGTCGTCATCATGAACAACAATTGCCTTGCTGTGTTCAAGGGCTTGAGCCGCGATGTCCTTCCTTGGCAGAAGCGCAAGCTGACGCTCCACCTCTGTCTCTACCTTCCGAGCCGTCTCCTCACTCTTGCAGACGAGGAGCACTTGGCTGTCGATGCCATGCTCCGCCTGACTGAGTAGGTCGGCTGCCACGAAGGATACATTGCTTGTCTCGTCGGCCAAGACCCCCACTTCACTCGGACCTGCAGGCATGTCGATGGCAACATCATGCAGACTGACCTGCTGCTTGGCACACATCACAAACTGATTGCCTGGGCCGAATATCTTATAGACCTTGGGCACACTCTCTGTGCCATAAGCCATCGCTCCTATTGCCTGAACGCCGCCAATCTTGTAGATTCTGTTGACGCCAGCAATTCTGGCTGCCACAAGGATGGCAGGATTGACGCTCCCGTCCTTAGCCGGAGGAGTGCAGAGCACAATGTCTCGGCAGCCTGCTATCTTAGCCGGCGTAGCAAGCATGAGGACTGTGCTGAAGAGAGGAGCAGTGCCGCCAGGGATGTAGAGACCAACCTTCTCGATGGCCACAGCCTTTTGCCAGCACTCCACACCCTCTACAACCTTGACATGCTCGCCGTCAAAGCGCTGTGCAGCATGGAAGCGTTCGATATTATGATGTGCTATGCGAATGGCTTCCTTAAGTTCTTCGCTGACCAGTTTCTCAGCCTCTTGCATCTCAGCCTCACTGACAGCCAGATCGTCGAGGCGCACCTTATCAAAGCGTTCCTCATATTCCTTGACAGCAGCATCACCGCGTTCGCGGACATCCTGAAGCACAGCCGAGACCGTAGCCCCAAGTTCCGAAGCATCTCGAACAGGTCGCTTCAGCAAAGCATCGAGTTCATCTTTAGCAGGATATATGTATATTCTCATTGAAAATTGAACATTGAAGATTGAAAATATTGTCCTCCCCTTTGGGGGAGTTAGAGGGGGGCTTTTACGGTATCATCTTCTCTATGGGCACCACGAGAATGCCTTCTGCTCCGAGGCTCTTCAGTTCGCGGATGATTTCCCAAAAGCGTTTCTCGTCGATGACTGTGTGAACACAGCTCCAGCCTTCTGTGGCAAGAGGCATAACCGTCGGACTCTTCACACCTGGCAACACGGCCACTATCTCCTTCAGCTTGTCTGTCGGGACATTCATCAGGACATATTTCTTGTCCTCTGCAGCCTTGACTGCTTCTATGCGGAACAGCAACTCATCGAGCACAGCCCGCTTCTCCTCGTCGAGCTTCTTGTTGGCTATCAGCAGGGCTTCACTTTGCATCACAGTTTCCACCTCAACAAGATTGTTGCTGACGAGGGTTGAACCGCTGCTGACTATGTCGAAGATGGCATCCGAGAGGCCAATGCCCGGACTTATCTCCACGCTACCGGTAATGACATGGATGTCGGCTGCAATATGCTGCTTCTGCATATAGCGGCGAAGAATATTGGGATAACTCGTGGCTATCTTCTTTCCCTCGAACCACTTCAAGCCATAATAGCCGCAACCCTTGGGCACAGCAAGAGAAAGCCTACACTTGCTGAAGCCAAGAGGACGAACCACTTCGGCATCCTCAGCCCGTTCTTCAAATTCGTTCTGACCAACGATTCCGAGGTCTGCCACACCACTTGCCACACTTTGCGGAATATCATCATCGCGAAGATAAAGGATTTCGACAGGGAAGTTGCTGCTTTGCACAAGAAGTGTGCGCTTGCTGCTGCTCACCTTGATGCCTGCCTCTGCAAGCAACGAAATTGTATCTTCGAAGAGACGCCCCTTCGATTGTACTGCAATTCTCAACATGTTCTTTTACCTTTATAAATACAATTCGGGCGCAAATTTACGACAATAAATTCAATGTTCAAAGTTTAGAGAGTGGAGTTTTCGCTTTTTCCCTTATTTCTTCACAAAAATCAAGGGCGCAATTGCAATGCATAATCGAGGAGAATGCAGAAAAGCAAAGGCATCATCTATGACTAAAAAGGGCTGAAGGAGAAGATACAACAAAAGAAAAGCCCCCAAAACTGAGGGCTGATGTTTTCTTTTCTTCTATCTCACATCAAGAGAAAGTGAGCTGCATCTTGCTTACCAGTTCGCCTACTTCTGTATTCTGCCGTTTCATTTCCTTGAGCATTTCGGAAGGATTGTAAGACTTCACGACTTCCTGCAATTCTTCGAGCTTGGTTTCTAGGGTGAAGTTGAAGTTGCGGAGGCTACGGCGAGCCACATTCAATATCTGCGGCATCATGCCCTCGATGGTCTGCTGAACCTGTGGGTTGCTGACGGGAAGCACAGCGGTATTGTCGTCCTTGACTGTAGGCTGCAGACCCTTGAGGCGCTCTGCAAGACCTGCATTGTCATGAGGAAGGGAATCAAGGAAGGCGAACCAGGCAGCCGTGAGTTTCTCGGAATTGATGGGTTCCACAGGATGCTCCTCCTGCCTGTTTTCCTGCTTTTGTTCTGGCTCTGCATCTTCTTGCTTCTTCGCTGCACCGATATGTTTGAAGGAGACTTTGGGCAAAGGACGCTTAGCCCCTTCTGAATCTCTCTGAGGAGGGACTTGTTTGACTGCCTCTTGCACAACTTGAGGAGTGGGAGTCTGCTGCTTGTTTTCCTGCTTAACTGGCTCTTTACTATTCTTATTTATATTGTTTTCTCCCCCTTGAGGGGATCGGAGAGGAGCTGCGTCTTCGGCTGTCTCTTTTGCTGCGCTTTGGATGAGGCAAATCTCAATCTGCAGGCGCTTGTTGCGACTTGTTCGATAAGCCTGGTCACAATCATTCGCAAGCTTCAGCACCTTATAGACAAAAGGAATCGGGCATCGCTGTGCTTGCTCCTGGTATCGGGCTCGCATCTTCTCGCTCATCTCCAAGAGAGGCAGCGTCACAGCATCTCGGCTGACAAGCAAGTTTCGCATGTGTGTGGCAAGCCCTGCAACAAAGTTACCTCCGTCGAAGCCCTTTTGCAGCACTTCGTTGAAGAGAAGCAAGCATTCCGATACACGACCTGCAAGGAAGTGGTCAACAAGCTGGAAGTAGTACTCCTGATTCAAGACATTCAGATTCTGGCAGACGCTTTCGTAGGTAAGGTTGCCTCCAGAGAAGCTGACCATCTGGTCGAAGATAGAGAGAGCATCTCGCATACCGCCATCAGCCTTTTCTGCAATGAGTGCAAGCGCCTCAGGCTCTGCTGTATAACCTTCCTTTTCAGCCACATAAGCAAGATGTTCAATGGTGTTCTTTGTGGTCATGCGCTGGAAGTCATACACTTGGCAACGGCTCAAGATGGTAGGCAGTATCTTGTGCTTCTCTGTGGTGCAAAGAATAAAGATGACATAGGAAGGCGGTTCCTCGAGAGTCTTGAGGAAGGCATTGAAGGCCGACGGAGAAAGCATGTGCACCTCGTCGATGATGAAGACCTTGTACTTGCCTGTCTGAGGTGGGATGAGCACTTGCCGGCAAAGCTCTCGGATGTCATCCACAGAATTGTTGCTTGCGGCATCGAGCTCGTGGATGTTCAGGGAGCGCTGCTGGTCGAAAGCCTGACAACTCTCGCACTCGCCACAAGGTTCTCCTCCCTCCTGCGGATTGAAGCAGTTGATGGCCTTGGCAAAGATGCGTGCGCAAGTGGTCTTACCCACTCCACGAGGTCCGCAAAAGAGATAGGCATGAGCCAACTTGCCACTGCTGATAGCATTCTTCAGCGTTGTTGTCAAAGCCCTCTGCCCCACAACTGAGTCGAAGTTCAAAGGACGGTATTTAAGCGCAGAAACAATGTATTCTTCCATCTCTCATTCACCTTTTAGTCATTTATCGTTTACTATTTTGTGCAAAGATACAAAATAATTCAGAATACATTGTTCAGAATTCAATGTTTTTTTATACTTTTGCGAAAAATTACAAAACCGACATCTTATGAGCAAAATACATTCCGCTTGGTTGTTTATGTGCAAGCATAAATACATCATTACCATTATACTCATCGCCCTGATTGTGGGTGTGGTGGATGAAGACAGTTTCCTGAACCGCCATCCTCGCCGTGTTCGCATCGAGACGCTGAAAAGTGAGATTACCAACTACAAGAACCAATACGCTGAGGCAGACTCCAAGATCCGTGAGCTGGAGAGCAATCCTAAGGCTGTGGAAAAGATAGCCCGTGAGCGCTACCACATGAAGCGAGCCGACGAGGATGTGTTTGTCTTTGTGGGCGAAGAACCTGAGACAACTGAAACAGCTGAAGAATGAGGGAGTTGACACCACTTCAGAACCTTTGTTTCCGCACAGGGGCTGTGCTGATGCTCATCGGCGCAGCTATGTTCATCCTGTATCCCATGGTCGGAATGTTCGTGTTTGGCATCGGAACTCTGATGTTCTCCCTTATGCAAGTCAAAGCAGAGTATCTGGGAAGGGACATCACCCTGCTCCGCCTTCGCCGCCAACAACTGTTTGCCTGTTGCTGCTTTGTATTGGCATTGGTCATGATGAGCATGCAGGTTCATGGCTGGGGACCTTTCCGCAGACAGGAATGGGTTGTGGCGCTGACTATCGGCTGTGTGCTCGAACTCTATACAAGTTTCCGTATTCCGCAAGAGCTTAAGAAAGGATAAGATACCCTCTACCACCTCTTAGAAAGTATGGAGCCGGAGGAGGCTTACGGCAGCATATTCCTGAACCTTTGGCAAACCTCGTTGTCCGTATCGCCCAAAGCCACAAAGAGATTGTAGATGGCCTGAGCATGCATGAAGCGAATCTTGCCATTTAGCTGTAGCTGACTGAAGCGTTTGATGAGCCTTCTGGCTTCACTTGCCGACTCTTCTGAAAGAGCGCCCCGTTCCTCCTTCTCTGCCAACATGTTCTCGCTATCGCTTATCAGCGTATTTATCTTCTTGTAGGCACGGGAAGTATAAGAACCTGCTCCACTGTCGGAAACCTTTGCAAGCTCCAGGAGCTGTATGTCGCAAGCCGAAATCCTTGGGGTTCTGACTGCCAGCACATCACCAAGAGGCACTATCACACAGCCTCCCTCGTGCCCCTTCACACTCTCCAGAACACCCTTCAGGCCTGCAAACTTGCCATCCAGGATGCAGACGCTGTCGCCAGCCATGATTTCCTTGTTCGTGGGCACAAAGTATTCCACCTGTCCTCCAAGCAAACCAACCGCCTTGCGCATCATCTGTATCTCCTCATCGGTAATATAGATGCAGCCCATGGGGTCGGCAGAAGGATGCAGGAACCTGAGCGTAGCATCGAAAGGCGGTTCCTGACGAAGGCGGAGTATGTCCTCCTTTGTCGCTTTGATGAAGATATAGTTGCCTGCAATTAGTCTTGTCGGCGCATCCAAAGATACATCCAGGGGAACAAAGAAATCATGTATGCCAGTGGTGGCACACTCCTCCTGCTTATCCTTCAGGTTGTCCAAGATGCTGATATCGCCGCTGTTACTGTAACAAACGAGCCATTCAAGTGGCATTATATTCTCTACTGTAGTGTTAGTTTTAGGTATCATTTCAGGTGTTTCTGAATGCAAAGATAGCAATAAAAAACGAAACCTCCAAAAGAATTGGGAAATATTGCACATTATGCACGAAAATACCCTTCCCCGTTCCCGGTCACCCTAAAGGGCTCAGCAACCGCAACAACTGCCAATTCCTCAAGACATTCCTTATAATATATAATAATGTATATATAAAGGAACAACCACAGGGCTCACAACAACGCCAGATGTAGCGGAGGAGAAAAAGAATGCTCCCAAATCTTAGGGGAGCACATCTTCATTTGTAAAAGAAGATATTGGCAGAACAAAGAGCAAACCCACAACACACTGAATATCTGCGAGATAAGCAGAGTCAGAGAAGCCTGCCTGCGGGGACGCAAAACGCCGCCTGCGGAATTGCCCAACGCCGCACGCGGAAATGCCCATCGCCGCACGCGGAAATTGCCATCGCCGCAGCCGGCGTTTAGAACCCCTCTTTACGATGCTTTCAAACGACGAAGTCAACGCCTCAATTCTTATCCTTCCCTACCCCCTCTTTTGGACATTATTGCCCTTAGATATATGTTGTTCAGCATGTTTTTGAACTTTTTATAAAAGAATTTGCAACTTTTTACTGAAAAAGTTTGCGGGAATGGCAGAAAAACCCTATCTTTGCATCGAATTCTATACGGAATGAAGAAGATTATTATCATATCACTCACATTGGCGATGGCTTTCGCCCCTGTTTCTGTGTTTGCAGAAGCAGAGCGCGAGGGCATTGAGGCAGTTTCCGGCATTCAGCTCAGCATCAATGGCGGCAATGTGCACATTGTCGGTGCCAATGGCGAGGTGATGGAGGTCTTCAACCTGACCGGAACAAAGGTTGCCACCATTCGCATTGACTCTGGTGACAAGACCTTTGCGCTGAACCTCTCTAAGGGCTGCTACCTGATTAAGGTAGGAAAGGTGGTTCGCAAGATTTCTATTCAGTAACAGCCTCACTTCTAACCCTCTCCAAAAGAGAGGGATTTTTTTATCCATCGGCTTTAAACTTTTCATCATTGCATGTGTCTAATACAAGAAGACAATAGCCAACGGACTTCTAAGCAATAAAGAGCGCCCGAGCTTCGAAACATCTGAGAACAGACAGCAGCTTGTCCAACCGACCAAAGCCTTAGCCTGAAGCAGGCAGCCAGCGATCCGTTACTTAAAAAGAACCATGATAGACGAGAAAGCACTCATTAAGCAACTGGGCGACCCATCTACCAAGGAGTCGGCATTTACACATTTGGTGCGCGAGTATCAGGAGCCGCTCTATTGGCAGATACGCAAGATGGTGCTCATCCACGACGATGCCGACGATGTCCTGCAGAACACATTCATCAAGGCTTGGAGTGCCATCGACAGCTTTCGGGGAGAGTCGCGCCTGCAAACCTGGCTCTTCCGCATCGCCATCAACGAGTCGCTCAACCACCTCTCGAAGAAAAAGCAAGTGCTTAGCCTCGACCAAGACGATGGAAGCATAGCCGGCATGCTCGCCTCGGACAGCTACTTCGACGGCGATGAGGTGCAAAGACAATTCCAGTCGGCCATCGGCACGCTTCCCGAAAAACAAAGGCTCGTCTTCAACCTCAAGTACTTCGACGAGATGAAGTACGAGGACATCAGCGACCTGCTCGGCACCAGCATCGGAGCCCTGAAAGCATCCTATCATCATGCAGTAAAGAAAATTTCCACTTTTTTTGAGAACCTCGATTAAACCTTTTACATAATATAATATCTAATAGGTAGAATGAAGACAAAAGACTATAACACAGAAGAGCTGGAGGCAAAGCTTCTTGAACGCTTTGGGCAAGAGAAGCACTTCACTGTTCCTGAAGGCTATTTCGAAGGCCTGACAGGCAAGGTGATGAGCCGCATAGCAGAGAGAAAGCGACGTCGTCGAGTATGGCGATGGGCAGCAGCAGCCGTCCTGGCAGGCTGTGTGGCAGCTGGCGGCTGGCTCTTCGAGAGTCAATACAAGACACAACTGGCAGAAGCCGAGGAGATTCAGTACATCGAAGATGCTCTCGATTACTCGATGATAGACAATATGAGTATCGCTTCCTATCTGACAGAAGCGGAATAAGAACAGAGAAAAGTAAAGAATAAAGAAATGAAAAGGATAATATTATCATTCCTCTTGCTCCTTGCTCCCTGCTCCTTGCTACTCATAAACGCCCAGCAACCACAGCGAGGCAAATTCAATCCGCAGGAGTTCAAGGCAAAGCTCGAGGCATATGTGACTGCAGAAGCCGGTTTCACCCAAAGCGAGGCACAAGCCTTCTATCCCATCTATTTCGAGATGAAGGGCAAACAACGAGGCTTGCAGCGCCAGATCTTCCAGCTCAAGAAGAATGCGCCTCAAGCAGGCGACGACAAAGACTATACCATCATCATCCAGAAGATAAAAGACTTAGGCGTAGAAATGGCCAAGTTGGAAGTCAACTATTACAAGAAGATGTATGCTGTGGTTTCGCCACAAAAGGTATATAAGGCAATGTGTGCCGAAGACAAGTTCCACAGAAAAATGCTGGAAGGCTTCGGACAAGATAAACACGACCGAAAAGGTCAGGGGCCGAAACAAAATAATTAGGTTTTAAGGTAAAAAAGATGTTTCGGTAGAGGAGCAGAACCAGCCAAGCGAGGCTTTCTGCCCCTCTTTTTGTTTGTCTCAACTGTCTTTTATGTAAAGAAGGATTATTTTCACTTCCACTTTCATTCATTATTCTTATTTTTTTTGTATCTTTGCCTCGTAAACTATGTATTTATCGTTATGATTCATGTTTTTCGGGCACTCGTTGTGCTTTGTTTAGCCTGGTTGCTTGCCTCCTGCTCAGGGCGAGAGGCAAAGGACAAGGTGAATGCTTTGCCCGAGATATACCCCGACTATATTGAGGTAACTGTGCCAGAGAACATCTGTCCCATGAACTTCTCCGTGCCAGGGGCTGAGCACATACAAGCTCTCGTCGAGAATGACAAAGGGGAAACCCTGAAAGAGAGTGGAGCAGACCATGTTGAGATGCCCGTCAAGAAGTGGCGCAATCTGCTGGAAGGCTCTCAGAAATTAAAAGTTACAGTCTCTGCCTGGAGCAAAGGGCATCCTGAAGGCGCAACATACAAGCCCTTTACCATCCATATTGCCCAGGACAAGATTGACCCATGGATAGCCTATCGCCTGCTTCCTCCAGGTTATGAGAGCTGGAACCACATGGGCATCTATCAAAGGAACATCGAATGCTTTGATGTGGAGCCCATCATCGAGAACTCGCAGAACAACAAAGGCTGCGTGAACTGCCATTCCTTCGCCAATTACGACCCGAAGGACTTTACCTTCCACGCAAGAGGCGAGAACGGAGGCACCATCGTGATGCGAGACGGCAAGATGAAAAAGGTGGACATCAAGGAAATGAGCGGCGGCAGACACGGCTCCTACAACATCTGGCACCCCTCAAAGCGGTACATCGCTTTCTCAAGCAACTCCACACATCAGAGCTTCTACGGACAAAGCAAGAACAAGATTGAGGTGTATGACTTGTGGTCAGACCTTATCGTCTATGACATTGACAACGAGAAAGTCCTGCAGGACGAAAGATTTACCGACAGCCTTAATCTCGAGATGTTTCCCTCCTTCTCGCCCGATGGCAAGTGGCTCTATTTCAGCACAGCCAAGCCGGTGAACATGCCGATGGAAACCGACAAGCTGCATTACAGCATAGTTCGTGTGCCCTTCGACGAAACGACAGGAGGATTGGGGGCAATCGACACAGTCTATAGTGCCTTCGAGCAAGGCGGAACAGCTATGATGCCAAGAATCACTCCCGATGGCAGGTATATGCTCTTCTCACTTGGAGAATGTGGAGGCTACAACCTTTATCACATGGAATCGGACCTCAAGATGATGGACTTGCAAACAGGAGAGATGGTTCCCACAGACATCCTTAACAGCCCAAGGGCAGAGAGCTTCCATGCCTGGAGCAGCAACGGGAAGTGGATGATGTATGTCACCAAAAGATATGACGGACGCTATACTCGCCTGATGCTTGCATATTGGGATGGCAAGACGTTCCATAAGCCTTTCCTCCTGCCTCAAGAGAATCCGGAAGACAACATCCAGCTGTTGATGGCATACAATGTGCCCGAATTCATCAAGGCCCCAGTAGTCGTCTCGAAAGACGAACTGGCAAAGTTCTTTACACACGAATGATGAAAAGACATAATCTCATATTTTATTCCTTGCTTTTGGCTTTGATGCTTTTCTTTGCCATCTACACAGCCACGAAGTTCCCTTATACCTATATCACTATGGAGGGCGACGACTTCTGGGTGCCGACGAAGGACTTCTGGCAACTGAAGCTGGCGATGCTTCCTGCCTTTACCAATTGGCTTGCCGACTTCCTGATGCAATTCTATCGTTCTCCTTTTATTGGTGCAACTATCCATGCGTTGATACTCGGAACAGTTGGCTTGCTGGCTCATGCAATACTGATGAAACTTTCAGGGAACAGGCGCGGCCTTTGCTGGCTGGTTCTCCTGCCCCCTGCCCTGCTTGGCTTTTATTGCACATTCAGCCTCTCGTTCCAATTGCAATGGCTGTTCTTCTTCGCCCTTCTGCTGATTTACCAAATCATCCCCAATCTCAGAGGCAAGCTCTTTTGGAGCGTGCTTTGCGTACCTATTGGTTTCCTGCTGATGACGATGCCTTTGCTTATATTGCTTATTGTATGTCAAGCCTTTGGGGCTTTCAAAAGCTTTGGAGCAAAGAAGTGCGCGCAATGGCTCTTGCCGACGATTATATTAGGCATCACACCTCTCGCCTATAGTCAGCAAGTCGCCTTCATCCCTTTCCAATTGCGCTATACTTACATTGGATGCAAGGCAGAGCCTATTACAAGCAAGATAAACCGTGACGGAGAATATTTAAAGAAGTTGGTATGCATGGCAAATGACGAGCGATGGGAAGACTTGCTTTACAAGGAACATGTTCGCAGCCAAGCACGACAAGGATGGGGAGTCAGTCTCCAATATGCCTTGCTGGCTGAAAGCGCTCTTGGCACATTGCCTGAGAACCTGTTGGATTATCCTATCCGCGACGAGAACCAGTTCCTCTATCAGCATAAGACAGACCGCATTGCCCTGCAGCTCAACAGATTGTTCTACTTGAACCTTGGCATCTATGACGAGGCCTTTCATCATGCCGAAGAATATGGTTTGCTTCAAACGAGCGGCAACTGCTTCTCGAGCCTGAGGCAAATGATAGATTACAGCATCGAGGAAGGCGATTGGGAGATAGCAGACAAATACCTGGACATCCTATCCAAGTCATCTTGCCACAAGACCTTTATCAAAGAGAGACGAGCCAAAATGGAAGCTGCCAAGAAGAGCTTCAACAAAGACATCCAGCTTCGAGCCGATAACTTTGTGGGGGGCTATCCTCTTCCCATTGAGATGCTGAGGCTTGCACGTTATTATAAAGACTCGCCTAACCGGAAGAAGATGGTTGACTATGCTATCTGCTCATATATACTCAGAGGAGATGCAAACAGCTTTAGGATTGCGACACAGGCTTTCGACATATATAAGGACAAGGAACTGCCCAAAGCATACAGGGAGTTCTTAGGACAATAACATTTGACAATAAACAATAACCCTCAACCTATATTATTATGTTAACAGAAGACAGACGTTTATATGTGGCACACGGCCAAAACGGGCCGATATGCCTCAATGGCAAGATGGCAAACCGACACGGATTGATTGCAGGAGCCACAGGCACAGGTAAGACGGTTACCCTTCAAGTGCTTGCCGAGACATTCTCGCAGGCTGGTGTGCCTTGCTTCATGGCCGACATGAAGGGCGACCTCTCGGGCATCTCACAGACAGGACAGATGTCCTCCTTCATCGAGAAACGCTGCGCAGAGTTTGGCATCGAGAACCCTCAGTTCCACGGCGCTCCTGTTTGCTTCTATGATGTCTTTGGCGAGCAGGGACACCCGATGCGCACCACCATCTCGAACATGGGCCCCGACCTGATGTCGCGTCTCATGGAACTCAACGAGGTGCAGTCTGGCGTGATGACCATCCTCTTCAAGGTGGCCGACGAAAGAGGCTTGCTCTTGCTCGACCTCAAGGACTTGCGCTCGATGCTGACTTATATTGCTGACCATGCAAACGAACTGACCAAGACATACGGTAATGTATCGACAGCAAGTGTGGGAGCCATTCAAAGAGCCCTCCTTAGCTTAGAGAACCAAGGTGCAGACAAGTTCTTCGGTGAACCGGCTTTCGACATCATGGATCTCCTTCAGGTCAGTGCTGATGGCAAGGGCATGATGAATGTCCTGGCAGCAGACAAACTGATGCACCAGCCAAAGCTCTACTCCACCTTCCTGCTTTGGCTTCTCTCCGACCTCTATACGCGACTGCCGGAAGTTGGCGACCAGGAGTTGCCACGACTCGTCTTCTTCTTCGACGAAGCTCACACGCTCTTCACAGACACGCCAAAGAGTTTGGTGGACAAGATTGAACAAGTGGTTAGACTCATCCGAAGCAAGGGCGTAGGCGTTTACTTCGTGACACAGAACCCCACAGACATTCCCGATTCAGTACTCGCCCAGCTGGGTAACAGAGTTCAACATGCGCTTCGTGCCTTCACACCAAAGGAACAGAAGAATGTGAAGGCTGCTGCCGAGACCTTCCGAGCCAATCCGAACTTCAAGACAGAGGACGCTATCATGGAGCTTGGCACAGGTGAGGCACTTGTCTCTTTTCTCGATGAAAAAGGAACACCAGGCATTGTGGAGCGTGCCAAAGTGCTTTTCCCGCTCAGTCAAATCGGTGCAATAACTGAGTCACAACGCGAGCAAATCATCAAGTCTTCCCGCATCTTTGGGCGTTACGACACGATGATAGACCGCGAAAGTGCCTTCGAAGTGCTTCTTGCAGAGAGTGAAGCAGAGGCTCAGGCAAAAGCTCAGGAACGCGAGGCTGCAGAGCAAGAAAAGCAAGCTAAGAAGGAAGAGAAAGAAGCCGGCAAGTCGAGTGCCAAGAAAAAAGGTTTCTTCTCGAAGGTTATAAGCGCAGTCATTACAAGCGTGACCGCAGCTCTGGGCACATACGTTGCCAACACTATAACCGGCAGCAAGAGTCGCTCGAAAGAGAATCTCGGCAAGAAAGTCACGAAGAGTGCCGTTGGAACCGCCACCAGAACTGTCACACGCGAACTAAGCCGCAGCATCCTGGGCAATTTGATTAAGTAGAACTAAATCTTTAACAAAGAAAGAGATAGGGCACAGCATTCGTATCTATGCAGCTCAAATCACTTTAATAACTTAAAAGCTATGTTTTCCGGAATCATAGAAGGAATGGCACGAGTGGTGGCCATCGAACACGAGCAGGACAATGTGCACCTGACGCTTACATGCCCCTTTGTAGGCGAGTTGAGCATCGACCAAAGCATCGCCCACAACGGCGTCTGCCTCACGGTTGTGCGTCTCAAGGACGACACCTATACCGTTACCGCCATGCGGGAGACTTTGGAGCGCAGCAATCTTGGTTTGCTCAAGGTGGGCGACGAGGTGAATGTGGAGCGCTCGATGATGATGAACGGGCGACTGGATGGACATATCGTGCAGGGACATGTGGACCAGACCGCCACTTGCATCGCTGTGGAAGACCAGCAAGGCAGCCATCAATACACCTTCAAATACGAGAGTTCGAAGGAGATGGTGAAGCACGGCTACTTCACCGTCGATAAGGGCAGCGTGACGGTCAATGGCGTGAGCCTCACAGTATGCAGGCCAACGGAAGACACCTTCCAGGTCTGCATCATTCCCTACACCTTCGACAACACGAACTTTCATGCCATCAAGCCAGGCACAGTTGTCAACATCGAGTTCGACATCATAGGAAAATACCTGGCAAGGATGCATAATCTGACCATTTGACAATTCCACATATTCCACAACTCCAATAATGACAACATGAAAAGGGTTTCTTTTTTTCTTATTCTCTTATTTTCTGTATTCCTAAGTGTTCAGGCAGGAAAGCATGTCGTTATCTGGCCGAAAGGCAAGATGCCCGATGCTCAGCCTCAGCAAATTGCGGCAATGACTGCGGAGACGAGTCAGAAAGACTTCAATCCCGACAAAGCACGGATGCCTTATCTGGAGTGGATGGAAAAGCCGCAAAGCGCAAACGGAGGCTGCATGATACTCATCTCGGGAGGCGGCTACTACAACACTTGCGACAACAACCTCATCAAACTTTGGGCGGAGCGTTTCACGCAACTTGGTTTCCAATGCGTCAACTTCGTCTATCGTACGCCTCGTCCCGAAGGGCTGCCCATCTACAAGACTGCATGGGAAGACGGACAGAGAGCGGTTCGAATGGTGCGTAGCGAGGCTAAGAAGCGCGGCTTCGATCCCGAGAAGATTGGCACAATCAGCATGAGTGCAGGTTCGCATCTGGCTCTTCTCCTTGCCACAAGTTCGCAGACACCTGCTTATGCTCGCGTTGATGCTCTCGATGAAGTGCCTTGCCATGTGAACTTCGCTATCGTCAATGCCCCTGCATACGCCCTCTCCGATAGCGAAGGCGGTACTCCGAATGTGCGGCTGGGGTATGGTCCTGACGTTAAACTCGACACTATCTTCCACTTCGACGCAAAGACTTGTCCCATGAGCCTGCACCACGGTGGCAACGACCCCTACTCGCCCAATGCCTCTACACAGGTCTTCCGCCAGCTTCGCAAGCGCAAGATACCTGCCGAACTGCATCTCTATCCGGGCAAAGGGCATGGAGCTTTTGGTTTAGAGCGAGCCATAGAGTTCCTGCAACAAATGGATTTACTGCTCACGCCACTTGCTCCTGAAGTGGAAATCATGAAGCGTTTCGACAACGATAACGACCGTGCAAAGTATGCGAAGGAGAACATCTGGCCCGATGGAAAGATGCCTTATGTGCAAGAGAATCAGGGCACGCCCTATATCGAATGGCACATCCCTGCCAACCTAAAGACGAAAGCCATCCAGATTATCTACTCTGGAGGCAGCTACAACGGCAACAATCCTGACGGTTTCGAGGTGGCTCCTGCCCGCAGATACCTCAACAGTTTGGGAATGGCAGTCGTGACGATGCGCTATCGCACCCCTCGTCCTGCCCCTGAAACAGGTTTGAAGAAGCACATCTCGGCTTGGCAAGACCTTCAGCGTGCCATCCGTATCGTCAAGAGTAAAGCTGCAGAATATGGTCTCGACCCGAACAACATCGGCATCATGGGCAGTAGTGCCGGCGGACATCTCACTTTGATGGGTGTCACTTCATCTGTTCAGCAAGCATATCTTCCCATCGACAATATTGACAAGCAACCTTGCAACGTGCAATGGGGCATCGGCATCTATCCTGCTTACGTCCTGACAGACGGAGCAGAAGAACACAATACAACGAGCGGCACAGACGATAGCGCAATACTTGTTCCCGAGTTCAACTTCGACCTCAAAACTTGTCCGATGCTCTTCGTTCATGGTGATGAGGATGTGTGGGCTGCGATGAACTCCGTGAAGACTTGGGAGAAGATGCGTGCGATGGGCATTCAGAGCGAACTGCACATCCTTGCAAAGCGCAACCATTGCTTCCAGAGAACGGCCTCTCCTGGCACAGGCAGCTACACTTATCTCGAGCGCATCAGCGACTTCCTGAAAGAGATGAAGAAGCTCTGAACGCGTTTTCAATCCTCAATCTTCAATTCCCGATCTTCTATGATTAGCATCATCGCAGCCATTGCCAAAAACAATGCCATCGGCCTGAAAGGCAAGCTCCTGTATTGGCTACCCGCCGACTTGAAGCGCTTCAAGGCTCTCACCACAGGGCACACCATCATCATGGGGCGCAAGACTTTCGACAGCCTGCCCAAAGGAGCTCTTCCAAACCGCAGGAACATCGTCCTCTCTCGCAGCAAGAAAGACTTCCCAGGTACAGAGAGATTTGCCTCTCTGAAAGAAGCCCTTGCCAGTTGCGCTACCGCAGAAGACATCTATATCATAGGCGGAGCAAGTGTTTACGCCGAGGCACTCCCGATTGCCGACCGCCTTTGCCTGACAGAGGTCCATGACACCCCAGCAGAGGCCGACGCTTTCTTCCCCGACTTCAACCGCGAGGAATGGGAAGTTGCCTTTCGAGAAGAGCATGAACCCGATGAGAAGCACGCCCAAAGTTTCACCTTTATAGATTATGTAAAACCAAAGCTGACTGAAGAGGATAAAAACTGACTCACGAGGACTTAAAAAAATCCACACGTGGATTTGGCAAAGTTCACACGAGGATTTTGCAAAGATAACATGTGATGTTTGCGAACGACACTTGATAAACAATTAAATGGTAAATGAAACAATATCTCGACCTCCTAAAAAGAATCCTTGACGAAGGCGTCAAGAAGGAAGACCGCACAGGCACCGGCACCATCAGCATCTTCGGACATCAGATGCGTTTCGACTTGAGCAAAGGCTTTCCCTTGCTCACGACAAAGAAGGTTCACCTGAAGAGCATCATCTACGAACTGCTTTGGTTTCTGCAAGGCAACACGAATGCCAAGTGGCTGCAAGAGCGAGGTGTGCGCATTTGGAACGAATGGGCAGACCCAGAGACAGGCGACCTCGGCCACATCTATGGCTATCAATGGCGTTCGTGGCCCGATTATGACGGAGGTTTCATTGACCAGATTCAGCAAGCTGTCGATACAATCAAGCACAATCCAGACAGCCGCCGCATCATCGTCTCTGCTTGGAATGTGGCAGACATCAAGAACATGAACCTGCCGCCCTGCCACGCGTTCTTCCAGTTCTATGTGGCAAACGGCAAACTCTCCCTGCAACTCTACCAGAGAAGTGCTGACTGTTTCCTCGGCGTGCCTTTCAACATCGCCTCTTACGCCCTGCTCTGCATGATGATGGCACAGGTTTGCGGACTTGAACCAGGCGATTTCATCCACACAACTGGCGATACACACATCTACCTCAACCACCTCGACCAAGTGCACTTGCAACTAAGTCGCGAGCCTCGCAAACTGCCGCGGATGCGCATCAATCCTGAGGTGAAGGACATCTTCAAGTTCCAATACGAGGACTTTACCCTCGAAGACTATGACCCCTACCCTGCCATCAAAGGCGTGGTAAGCGTTTAAGGTTGCCTGAAGATGATGGGAAGGAAGTAGCGCGTACGTATCACTTCTCCTTTGTATCGCGCAGGTTTCCACTTCGGCATTTGCTTTACGACACGAATCGCTTCCTCAGAAAGCAACGGATCAGGCGAGCGAAATACTTTTACGCTGTCAATCGAGCCGTCCTTTTCTACGGAGAAACTGACGACAACCCGCCCTTGAGGTTGGTTCGAAGTATAGCCTTCGGGATACTTGATGTGCTCTTGAATCCACTTCTGGCACGCTTTGTCGCCGCCCGGGAACTGTGCGTTCTCATGATAATACTCGCATACAAAGGCAGAGTCCGTCGCAGCATATGAGGTCTTCAACGGTTGCGCAAAGGCATACGACACCAATGCCCACAATGCTGACAAAACGACAATCCGTTTCATATCTCTCGTTTGATTATATTATACTTCACTTTATAAGACTTTACTTTCGAAGCGTCCATGAGGCTTCGAGAGCTGCTAATCCTCCGATATTGCCCGCTTACTTACTACTTCACCTTGCCATCTTCGCCCAACCTGAACACGATGGGGAGCGTGAAGCGCGAGCGGACGGGCTTGCCCATTTGAGTGGCGGGCTTGAACTTCGGCATTGCCTTGATCAGGCGCTCCGCCTCCTTCGTGAGCGAAGGGTCGGGCGAGCGCATGGTTTTCACGTCAGTAATCGAGCCGTCCTTCTCGACGGTGAAGTTGACGATGACGCGTCCCTCGATGCCGTTTTCCATGCAGTCCTTCGGATACTTGATGTTGTCGGCAATCCACTTGAAACATGCCGGGTCTCCTCCGGGGAACTGCGCAATCTCTTCATAATCAATAAAGAGTCCGTCGTCCTCGCTTGTTTCGGCATTCGAGGCTCCGATAAACTTCACTTTCGAAGCGTCGCGAGGCTTGGCATCGGGCGTCTCGTCGGGATAGCCCACGGCTATGACGTAGAGCAACTTATAGCCTTCTGGGATGTCGAGACGCTGAAGGAAAGGCTTCGCTCCCTCGCTCTGCAGCAGGAAGCGCACGGGGCCTGTCTGGATGCAAGTGCCGAGGCCGAGCGACTGGGCAGCAAGCATCATGTTCTGCCCCATGAGACCTGCATCAAGGTCGAAGTTTCCATCCTTCGGAGCACAGACGCAAATCAGGTTAGGAGCATTGCGGAACATGTTCTTGAAGCCAGGTTCACGACTCACCGCCTCAGGGTTCGCCTGCTTATAGACCTCGCTCACATCGGCAATCAGCTTGTAGTCCTCAATAATCCTGACAGCCCAATACTGCCAGTTCCTCGCGCTTGGAGCATTGATGCCAGCTTTGGCAATAGCTTCCAACTTTGCATGTTCCACAGGTTTATCGAGGTACTTTCGGACAGAACGACGAGCCATAATGTTGTTGAAGACTTCGTTCTCGAACTCACCTTGGGCAGCTAAAGAGAACACACTCAAAGCTGCAATAAGGCACAAAAACAATCTTTTCATAGGACAAAACTAATGGTTTCTGCTGCAAAGATACACATTTATTTTAAAACAACTGCTCTAAGGAACAAAAAATCCTCGCTGCTTTACAACAACGAGGATTTCTTATTAGTAGGTTTATCTGTTATTACCATTCTTCGTCCCAGACATTGACAGATTCCTTAGCAGCACCGCCGGCAGGACCTTGGTAACCGTCACTACTGCCACCATCTGTTATACCAGTATTACCATCGACTGAGGTGGCTATAATTTGGCTGTGCTGCAGGACTACAGCAAACATTGTGGGCTGAATATATATCTTTTTCATAATGCTTAAACCTCCTATTTATTTAATGATTACCTTCTTACCGTTCACGATATTGATGCCCTTCTGCATCTTGCTGATGCGCTGGCCAGCGAGGTTGTAGATAGCGCCGTTGCTTGCCTTTACGTCGTTGATTACCTCAATGCTTGTTGCATCGTCTTCGCCGGCAAAGTTCAAGATGAAGTCCTTGACTTGAGCACCATTGCTAATCACAAAGTAAGCGCGGTTTGCACCGAGTGTGAAGCCTTGGCTTCCAGGATAGTAAAGCTTGTTGTTAGAACCAAAGAAGCGAATGTTCTGGTTATTTGCCTCCAAGGAAGTGTTTGAGTATGTGCCTTTGAAGGTAACGTTGCTGGATACGACGTCGTTCGTAATGTTCTTGATGGTTACGCCTTCAAACTTGGGACTGCTCTTGGTAGCACCCTTCACGAGGAACGGTGTGCCTGCAGAGATGCTCTTTGAGTCGGCAATCAGCGGAGCGAAGTTGATGGTCAATGTGCTTCCCGTGTAAGATGCGTTAGCGAGTTCATTAACTTGCACATTGCCAATAGCGCTCTTCAACTGTGCGACAGTTACGTCGAAAGGCAGACAGAGGGTGTTCCAGTAGCCGCTGGAAATGGTGCGACCAGAGAGAGTAACGTCAGCATAAACGCCATTCTTTTCAGTAAGAATGGATGAATTGTCGCCAAGGTTTGCGAGTAAAACCTCCACAGCAGGAGCATCGCTTAAATATGCTTTACCTTCGTCTTCACCTTCTGTATAAACAGCAACATGGAATGAAGTGTTATCGCTGGTGAAGTTCGTAGCATCGAAACTTCCGCCACCATTAACGGCAACGATTGTTCCTGCGGCGTTAGCTGCTGTGGTGACACCTATGGAAGCTGTTTCAGCCAAATCACCTGTTACGTTAATTGCACCGTTGATGTACACATTACCTGTGTTGTTGCCTGTTACCTGGACATTGCCCTGAACATTAAGGGTGCCTGTGCTATAGACGCCTGCGCCTTGGGTTGCATAGTTGCCGGTAACAGTAACATCCTCAAGAGTCAATGTGCCTGTATTGAAGATACCGCCGCCATTGACATTGTTGTGACCGCCGCGAATGGTGCCGTTCTTAATGGTCAATGTTCCTGCGTTCGAGATAACAAAGCCGCTATTTACAGCTCCCACAATATCTTTAGCACGGTCGAGAGTGAAGCCATTCAAATTGAGTGTTACAGTACGACCATCAGCTACAACGAGTGGAGTATCCTCGGTGCCGGCAGTAATATCGTTTGCAAGGGTAATTGTTTGAGCAGTTCCTGCTAAACCCTCCTGTACATCCAGCCAGGTCTTATAATGCTTAACAATATAATATGTATTGCCGTCAGGTCCATTTACTGGAGTAACTTCATCACCATCATTATATGAAGTTACGACCTTAACTCCTTGAGCAGTCTCGGGCTCACTGAAGGAAACGGTGTAATAGCAATCCTCCAGAGTGCAGTTGCCACCATTTTTGTGGTAGAACTCACTGGAGCCGTAAAGATTGGATGCAGTAACTTGAGAAGGAGCAAACAAGCAGTTGGAAATTGTGGAAGCTGCCTTGTTCAGAGCGATGAAGCCTGCAGAATATGCGAAGTCTGCACCAGTAAGCTTGCCGCTGAACCAGCTATTGGTAATGGTGGCACCACCTTCAGCAATGCCAACGAAACCTGACTGATTGGCATATTTGTTGCTGCCTTGGTCGCCAGAAAGATAATTGCACTCCATATCGACTGCAACTTCAACGTTGTCAATGGTGACTGTGCCGCTTCCGGTTGGACCGGTTGAACCGACCAAGCCGCCTGCAAATGTACCTGTGGTAGTAATCTTACCAGTGACCTTCAGGTTCTTAATGGTTGCATTAAGGGTGTAAGCGAAGGGAGCGGTGTAGTTGGGGTTAGTCTCAGCAGATGTCAGGTTCACGTTAATCGTTTTACCGTTACCATCGAAGGTACCAGCGAAACGCATTCTACTGTTAGCATTGCTGTTGAGCTGGCAGCCCATAGTCTTTGTGATAGGACCAATGTTGTCTGTCAGCTTGAAACTCATTTCAACAGTTTCACCACCTGCTGCTATAAAATCAGCAAGAGCATTCCAATCGTTAAGGGATTGAATTAAATAAAAGTCACCATCTTCTGCCAATGCGGGGAATTGGGGTGCTTCAGGCTCCTGTGCTTTCACGCTTTGTCCCAGGGTTACCGCAAAGAGCAGCAAACCGAGACGATAAAAGAAATTCTTTTTCATTTTGTCTGTTAAAGTTAATTGTATGTCGGTTAATTTCTCTTCTTTTTTCCTCTGTTTCCTTAAAATAATAAGGAATAAAACATGTTTTTCCGTAAAATCGGGTGCAAAAGTACAAAATTTTTATGACATAAAGTCATATCTTGAAGGACTAATTGCCATTCCTGCCAAGATAGTACACGACTTTAACAAACGCCGCTCAAAAAGAGCAAAGTCGCAGCATGCTATGATGCTCGATTCGACACGCTGCGTTTCAAAACGCCGCCTGCAGAGTTCGTTGATTTATCATGATGCAGCAATTGATTGTTCATGATGCAGCAATTGATTGTTCATGATAAATCAATGAACTAAGCACGCCAAGTTTGGAAACATGGCTGGCCATCTTGGGCAACGAGGCGTGTTGAGCGGGGAAACGAAACAGGGCTCCCGGCCTAAGCCGAGAGCCCTTCTCTTGTTCTGTAGCGGGAGTGGGTCACGATCCCACGACCTCCGGATTATGAATCCGACGCTCTAACCAGCTGAGCTATCCCGCCAAACCTGAAAACAAGAAAATGTGAAAAGAGGGAAGAAAGAAAGGAGGTTCTGCATCTCCCGCTCTCCGCATTTCTCATTTTTGCGACCGCAAAGGTACGGCTTTTTTGCGGAACAGCCAAACTTTTGCCTAACTTTTTTCACATTTTCTCATTTTTAACTTTTCACTTTTCCCTTTTCTGCGTATAATAAATATATAATGTGTATCTTTGCAAGACAAATGAAACAGGAAGTTATCATAAGCCAGAACTTGAAGAAGGATGTGGGAGAAGCTGTCTCCCGGTGTCCTCACGACCGCCTTTTCGTACTGACCGACACCACGACTGTCAGGCTTTGCTGGCCGCTCATCAGCGATTTGCCGCAGTTCGAAACGGCACAAGTCATCACAATCGGCGACACGGACGAGCACAAGACGCTGGAGTCGTTGGTCTTCGTCTGGAAGGCAATGCAGGAAGGCGGCGCTTCGCGTCACTCACTCTTGGTGAATGTGGGGGGCGGAATGGTGACGGATCTGGGCGGATTTGCCGCAAGCACTTTCAAGCGCGGACTCGCCTACATCAACATCCCGACGACCTTGCTGAGCCAGGTTGACGCGAGTGTGGGCGGCAAGACGGGCATCAACTTCGGTGGTTTGAAGAACGAGATCGGCGTCTTCAACTGCGCCCGTTCGGTCATCCTCTCAAGCGAGTTCCTGCGTTCTCTTGACCAGAAGAACCTGCTTTCCGGCTATGCCGAGATGCTCAAGCACGGCCTCATCAGCGATGAAGAGAGCTGGAAGGAGTTGCTTCGCTTCGACCTCGAATCCATCGACTACAATCTTCTTGGCACTTTGGTTGCCAAGAGCGTAGAAGTGAAAGAGCGAATCGTGGAGGAAGACCCTACGGAAAAAGGTCTCCGCAAGGCTCTCAACCTCGGACACACCGCCGGTCATGCCCTCGAAAGCCTCGCTCTGGAACTCGGCAGACCAGTCCTGCACGGCTATGCCGTCGCTTGGGGTCTCGTCTGCGAGCTCTTCTTGAGCGTCGTGAAATGCAGCTTCCCGAAGGACAAGCTCAGGCTGACTGTGCAGTTCATCCGAGCCAACTACGGCGACTTCGCCTTCAACTGCAAGCAGTACGACCGCCTCTACGAGTTCATGAAGCACGACAAGAAGAACGAAGCAGGCAACATCAACTTCACACTCCTCGCTGACATCGGAGACATTCAAATCAACAAACAAGCCTCGAAAGAAGAGATATTCGAAATGCTCGACTTCCTGCGCGAAGGATAGAAACATTCTAAAACTAACATAATGAAACGATTCGCTTTAACTCTACTTACTTTAATGCTCGTCGGTTTGGCGGGAGCTGCAGACCTGACAAATGCCCGTTGGTACACAATCAAAGTGGGAAACGGCGGCTATCTCAGCTTCAAGTCCACCTACAGAAGCGGCCTCAACCTGCTGCTCAACAACACGACCGAGGACACCAGCGACTACGGCCTCTGGACTTTCATCGGCAACGAGACCGACGGCTACTCATTCTATAATAAGTTCCGGGGCGAGAACTATGTGCTCGGACTGACCGGTTCCGAGGCAAATGCCCGCGCAAAACTGGTGGAAGAGAGCAACACATCCTACGTCACAAAGTTCGATATCGGCACAAACGGCGAAGGCTTCTGGATAAAGGACCACGGCTCGGAGCACAAGTACTGGAACAAGCGAGGCAATTATCTCGCATATTGGGACAACGCGGCAGGCAGCTCGGACACGGGCTCACGCTTCATCTTCACCATACAAGGCATTCCCGACAACTACTTCTCCGACGATGAGCAAGAGAACTTCTACTACATCACCTTCGCCAACTCCGACCTCGTCCTGCAGGACATGGGTGCTTCGAAGAACATCACGACTCAAGGCAGGAAGTATGGCGAGCAAAGTCAACTGTGGAAGCTCGTAGGCGACAAAGACAGATTCCAACTCGTCAACAAAGGCTCCGGCCGCTATGCCTATTACGACGGAAGCAATGTAAAGACCCGTCAGACCGCAGATGCCAATGGATTTACCCTTGAAGCGACGAACAACGCAAACTATAAGGGTAACTACGAAATCTCGTGGAAAGGTGCCGCAGGACAAGCCAACCGCTACTTCAACCAATGGGGCGGAACAGGTCCGGGCAAGGAGATTGGCCTCTGGCAAGCCGCCGACATCAATAACATCCTCTTCCTCATTGCCGAGGCCGACGTCTTGCCTTCCGAGTTCAGCATAGGCCAGAAAGGCACAAGACCAAGCGACATACACGACTTCTCGCTCTGGTACGACATTCCTGCCACTGCCACAGGCGTCTCCGACACATGGATGGAGTACGCTCTTCCCATGGGCAACGGACAGATTGGCGCAACCATCCGAGGCGGCGTAATGTGCGACGATATCCAGTTCAACGAGAAGACACTCTGGAGCGGATACAAGACAAACGGCAGCTCTGTAGGGCAAGGTTACTTCCAGAACTTCGGCTCCATCCTCGTCAAGGACAAGAGCGGCACCTTCTCGGCTGCTGCTTCCGACGGCAAACCCGTCGAGAACTACAACCGCTTCCTCGACATCATAGACGGTGTGGCTGGCGTGAACTTCCAGTCGCCCGACCATCAGACAAGCTTCCACCGTCGCTACTTCACCTCTGCAACCGACAAGGTGTTCGTAGCACACTATGAAGCAGAAGGCAGCGAGCCACTGTCACTTAGCGTAAGCTACGTCCCAGACAAGCAAATCAATGCAGGCGCTGTGACCTACGCAGCCGAAGACGACGGCACGGCTTCCGCAACATTCTCGGGCAAGCTGCAGATTGTCAGCTACGACACTCGCTTCAAAGTCAAGACAGACGGCACGACAAATGTCACCTCGGAAGGCATCGACATAAGCGGCGCAACATGGATGGACATCATCATGGCTGCTGCAACAGACTATGATGTGAGCAAGTCATCCTGCGTGAGTGGGCAAAGTGCTTCTGAGCTTTCGGCTGCTGTGAGCAATCGCATAACAGAAGCTATGGGCAAAGGCTACACCTCTCTCCTCTCCGACCACAAGGCTGCGCATAGTGCTCTGATGAACCGTGTCAGCCTGCAACTCGGCGGTTCTTCAACAATGACTACGGAAGACCTCATCAAGTTCTACAATGCCTCCGAGCAGAACAAAGTGAGCAGCGACGGGCTCTTCCTCGAGGCACTCTACTTCCAATACGGCCGCTACTTCACGATAGGCGCTAATCTCGACACAAGCATCCATGCCCCGTCGAACTTGCAAGGCATTTGGAACGACCGCAGCAACACATCATTCTGGCATTGCGACATACATGCCGACATCAATGTGCAGATGAACTATTGGCCTGCAGACCCAACAAATCTGTCGGAGATGCACTTGCCTTTCCTCAACCACATCCTCGACCTCGGTGCGCCTGGCAGCAATTCGCCGTGGTATCAGTTTGCAAGAAAGATAAAGAGCGGTGCGCCTGGATGGACGGTAGCTGTGGAGAACAACATCTTCGGCGGCACATCCACATGGGGCAACACCACCATGAAGACATTGGGAGCCTGGTATTGCACCCACCTCTGGCGTTACTACAAGTACACTATGGACAAGGACTTCCTCGCAAAAGCCCTGCCTGTCATGTACCAATGTGCGCTCTTCATCAGGTCAATCGCGACGAAAGACAGCAACGGACTCTATGAAATCAAGGACGAATGGAGCCCCGAACATGGTCCGAACGATGTGACCGCCTTTGCACAACAAACAAGTTATGAGCTTTTGGACGAGGTGATGAAGGGCCACGAAGAACTTGGCGACGACTCTCCTCTCACGGCTACCGACATCGAAGCCATTCAAGCCCTCTACGACAACTTTGACAAAGGCTTGTGGGTTGAAACATATAACGGCAAGGACTGCATCTCAGAATGGAAGAACAATCCACTCTCCGACCCAGGACATCGCCATCTATCCCACCTGATGTGCCTCTATCCCTTCTCGCAAGTCAGTGCCTTTAATGAGACGAGAAGAGGCATACGGCTGTTCAAAGCGGCTTACAACGGAATGATTGCCCGCAATGGTGATGTGACAGGTTGGTCGATGGGTTGGCAGACGAACACCTACAGCCGCTGCCTCGATGGCGACCGTGCCCGCAAGAACCTCTCGCTTGCCCTTCGCCACTCAGGAAGCTATGTCATCGAGATGGGCAACTACGGCGGCTGCTACTACAACCTCTTCGATGCCCACTCGCCTTTCCAGATAGACGGCAACTACGGCTGCACAAGCGGCATAGCCGAGATGCTCCTGCAAAGCTACGACGACATCATAACCCTGCTTCCTGCCCTTCCAACGGCTTGGCCAAACGGTAGCGTTACAGGCTTGAAGGCACAAGGCAACTTTATCGTTGACGAGAGTTGGCAGGATGGCAAGATTACGAGTGCCACTATCGTAAGCAATGCCGGCCAGCCTTTGCGTGTCCGCTATTCAGATCTGAAGGATGAGCACTATGCAATTCGCTTGAATGGCAAGCGCATTGCTCTCTCCCCTGAGATGGAAGATGGAGCCATCTACACGATTCCCGACGTAAAGAAAGGTGACACCGTTACCATCACCTACGAAGACGAAACAGGAATTGGCGATGTACGCCGCCCTTTTGGAGAAGGAGCAGGGGAAAAGCTCTTCAACCTCGCCGGACAACAAGTCGGAAACAATAAAGCGACAAAGGGAGTAATAGTGACAAAAGGAAGAAAGTACCTGACGAAGTAAGCTTCATTACGAGCTTGACATCGTGGGGCTACCTTATGCTCGGCAAAGCTAATGCCAGCATTGCTCTGCTCTCACCTGCTATGTCCTCACTTAACCAGAACCTTTTTGCCTCCACGGATGTAAACACCTCGCTGGGCTTTGCCTACGCGACGACCTGAGAGGTCATATACAGCCTTCGTTCTCTCCCCTTCGTTGGAGACGGAAGAGGGCTGTATTCCTGTTGCATCCTCTACGAGTTTGAAGGATTCCCTCTTCTCGTCGGAAGGCAGATAGCAGCTGAAGGCGGGTAATGTGACGGCAGCTTTGGCACGATAAATGTTTGTGCCACTAGTCTTCATATAGTAGCCCTTATTTGCCGCAAGCGTAGTGCCTGGGAATGTACCCGACAAGAGGTTCTCCTGAACAAGAGGCGACAGGTACTTTTCGTCGACTTCTGTCTTGTTGAGTGCAGACAGAGTAATTGACAACCTTGCAGTGCCCTTGATGATAACGGGAGTGCCATACGGCACACACTCTCCTGCCTGAGCAATAGGCTTCAGGATAACAGACGGGGAAGCAATCTCTGATACGATATAAGCTGTACAACCTTCCGGAACCTGCCACACATAAGGCAAGCAGACGGCGACATAGCCATTATAACCCAGCGTATAAGTCCTTTCCTGTTGCTGAAGGATGCCCGACAAGTTCTGCACTTCGCTCTTCTTGAGGGCTTTGCCATAAATGCGTACCATTGCCACATCGCCCTTGAAGGGATAGTTCCCGACGGCTGTGGCTGCATCGTATGTGCCTTTAGCATCACCGCCTATTGCCAGCCAAGTGGTTGGAGTCCACTCGTAAACCGGACACTCCTTGAAGGTCAGCCAACGTGTGCCTGCCAATTCACCGTTGATGTATAGCTGAGAAGTGTAGTTCTTCCTGTCAAAGACGATGACATAATGGGTGTAGTCGGCAGTCAGCATGCCGTTTGCTGTCCAAGTCCACTGCGTCTTGGCGAAGGTTCCGTCAGCCTTGTTGCCTTGCGTCGTCGTGGTATAGCCTATTTTGCCTTTGGAGTCCATCTGCAAGCCGAAGCCATAACCGCTGAGAAAGCCCAACGGACGTGTATAGGATGATGTCAAGGTGGTGCTGTTCTTGCAGAAGACCTCAACACTATAAGCATCCGAGAGCGTGTTCATCAACAATGGGTCGTCGCCTATGTTGTACTTGAAGAACTGTGACTTTGCTCCACTGAACTGTGCTTCATACAGGTTGATGTCGGCATTGTAGGCAAGGGGCACTTCGCCCACCATTGCAATGGGTTTGTCGAGAAAGGACGGAGCGAGGTTGACGGCGCCGTCGGGGGCAAACTGGCAATCCATCATGAGTTCTGTTCCATGCGATGCCTGGGGCTCCGTGAACTTCTTGACATAATCATTATAGAGGCCAAGAGCTGCGTTCTGCGAGAGTGCGCCGTTGTAAATGCGGGCGAAGACAAAGCTGCAAGCCGATGAGTTCTCTGCGCCGCTACTATTACTATAGGAACCCGAAGTGGCATCGCCGCCAAGACATATCCACATGCCTTTGCGCCCCTTAAGCGTTCCGCACAGAGGCATCTTCATGTCTGAGGCTGCACGGGTACCGGTGCAGGCCAGTTTGCCATTGATGAAGTAACGGATGATGTGGCTCGTCCTGTCCATCGTCACGACCAGATGATAGAACTTGCCTGCTATGAGAATGGAGTCGCCTGAGATGCTCTTGACAGAACTCTTCACGCCGCTCACATGCTGCAGGCAGAAGGAGCTTGCCAAAGCCGAGTTGTAGAAAGCCCAACCACCATTCTCCTCGTTGCCCAGTATGCATGTCCTGCTGATATTGCCATCCTTGTCGGCAACTCCGTCAAGGCGGACGAGCATCTCCCATGTCACATTGTTGCTGAAGGCGTTGGCCAGCGCTGTGCCTTCATCGTAAGTGACATAGAAATAGTCCGACGACTTTGCCTTCGAACAACCATAGTAGGTATCGCGGGCTGCATCGTAGAATGTGGTAGCAGAGCCACGCTTGCCTATGTTGCCTTCGTGAGTGCCGTGATTGGCAATGCCGTCTGCCGTAAAGCTGATATCGACGAGACGTTCGGCCTCTTCCACTTCGGCAGAGCGTTTCAGGTCGCTTGTAATGATGCCCTGCGCAAGCATCTTGTTATAGATGTGCTGCGCCATAATCGTAAAGCCGGCTGCCGTGGGATGCAGATTACCTGGAAGCATATATGCGCTCCAATTGCTGCTGAAGGGAATGGTGGTGCAGTCGATATAGTACTGCCCGAACTGCTCGGCTATATACTTGATGCTGGCATTCGCATCGGCTTGCGACCAGCCCTGAGAGTTCTTCTTGTTCACATCCTCTCCTCTCGGCAGAATGCTCAGACATACGACGCGAGTCTGGGGATACCATTTGCTGAGCTTATACAGGAGCAACTGATACGCGCCCCGGAACGAGACAGAGTCTGTGAAGTTCGACGTCCTGTATTGACCTAAAGGCACCTTTGACTGGTTCCAGTCGTTAGTACCTCCGGCGATGAAGACAAAGTCGGGCACGCCTGCTCTGCCAAGCGCCTTAATGCGGTCATTGCTTAAGAAAGGAGCTTTACTGTTGAGCAAGTCGCACGAAACACGACTGCCGCTCCATGAAGCATTGGCCAGGAAAGTGAGTCCCGAGAGGCGACTGAGCTGCATCCACCATTGGTCGCCCACCTGAATGCCAAAGTCCTTCTCACGGTCTGCGGTATAATAGATGGCATAACCAGAAGGAATATAGTCATAATAAGTAGAAATGGAGTTGCCCAACACAGAGAAAGTCAGGCTGTCAGGGTTTTGAGCATCAACCTTGACACTTGCCAGCAACAGGAATAATAATAGTAGCTTTTTCATATTTCGGTGCATGAATTGTTAGTTTTTGCATGCAAAGTTACGATTAAATAAGCGAAAAAACAAATCTATTCGAGAGGAGAAAATCATTATTTTGTTCTATTGCAGTCCAGAACCTAAATTATAGGAATACCTAGGAAATCCTAGGTAACACCTAAAATCATGGCGGATTTGAGGTCCGCCATGATTAAATGTGATAGTTTATTTCCTGATTAACTTCTTACCGTCTTGGATATAAATGCCCGGCCTTAGGTTGCCGTCACTTACCTTGCGGCCTGAGAGATCATAGATACCCTTGAAGTCCTTGGCCTCGGAGAAGGATTGGGGGACTGCCTCGATGCCTGTCGGGTCAGATGACTCGATAGGCTCGATGGTGATGCCTTCCAGCTTGAAGGCATTGATGCCGAAGCTGCTCTGTCCCGTCAAGTTCACAATGATGCCCAGCGAGACAACCTTCTCTTCTGCCAACTCGAATTTGATGCTGCCGCTTGCAAGCGGACACCATGCTATTGCCTGCTCCTCACATTCCGCATCGCTCACCATCGCGCTGCCCTCGCAAGCCACAAGACGACTTGTCTGCATGTCATCGACATCACCAGGCGTAATGCTGAACTGATACCTGCCTGCAGGCAAAGTAACAGACTGCCAGAGACGATAATCGAGTAGAGGCGTTGCAAACCCGCTCCACTGTGTCTCGAACTGAATGTCGCTGTGATGGGCTGTATCGATGTGTGCACCAGTCGTGATGCCGCCCTTGACGATAGCGTTGGCATCCTGCCATCTGGATTTACTCGTCCGCATTGCCAACTTCAGGAAACGGTTTGCATCGTTGGAGTTAACCGTTCCTGATGCCTTGATGTACGGGTTCTTGTAGTTAGTAAGGTAAGTTGCGGAGATGTCTCCATGCATCAATGCCTCTGTATCAAGCGTAAAGACGCCCAACGCCGAGTTCCATGCGTCGCCATCGGGACCAAAGCCTATGCGCTGTGCATTGCAGCCTCCTGATGTACGGTCCTGAACATCGCCGCCGTTCTGATTGAAGTCGTAATAGAGCAACAGGTTGTCTGCCGTCTGTGCTTCCTGAACATCTTCTATATGCTGGTTGCAGTAGGCCTTTATCTTGTCTTCCGTGAAAGCGGAGCCCCAAAGGCGTACCTCGTCCAGCTGTCCCTTGAAGCCTTCGTTCATGGTGATAGTTTCCAGGGGAGGAAGGGTTGAAGCGAGTTTGGAGGTAGAATTGTTGATGAGCATTCCGTCGCGATAGAACTTGACAGTTCCCGAGTTGAAAGTCACTGCATAATGATGCCATTCGTCCTTAACGATGTATCCCTCAATCGACTTGGCCGTCCTGGTGCCTGACATGATGCTGAGCATGCCTTTATTATCTACAGAAGTAGAGAAGTTGCCTTGTGTGGAGGAGAGAGACACGCTGCCTTGATACTGCTGCGGATGCATCCACCAATCGAGGGTAAGTGCTCTTTGTGCGACATCGAAGGGACAGGGGATTTGCAGACTTTCCACGCCAGTAAAGTTAAGACATGAGAGCGGGTCGTCGTTGCTGACAATAAGGTAGCGGTTTCGCGTGAGGGTGTTCTCGCCCAAAGCATTCGAGACATGCAGACTGATGTCATAAATACCCGGAGCCACAGGGACAATATAGGGCGACTGCTCGTCGTTCGTCAAAGCACGGCACCCATTGTTCAGCTCCCACTTCCATGAGAGGGGTGAGTATCGGCTGCCGTCAGTGAGCTGAATGCCTTCGCCCAACATGATGGCTGTCTTGGAGATGTCGAAGCGGGCTGCAGGAGCCGACTCGCGCACGGTCACTGTTTTTGTCACACTGCTGGAGCCTTGGGGATTGGTTGCAGTAAGGGTGACCTCGAATGTGCCTACTTGAGGATAGAGAGCCGTGGCATTGGTGCCGCTCGTTTGCTCGACTTCTGCTCCAGGCATGCTCCACTGATAGGTGCAGCCTGCGCCTTCTGTGCGGTTGACAAAGCTGAAGCGGTCGCCTGCGGGAAGGTTGTCATCAAGCACATCGAAGGCTGCTACAGGTGCCTCGCCTTCTGCAATCACAACACTCTTCTCGGCCGTCCGCATTCTTCCATCGACATAAGTTGCCGTGCAGCTTACGGTATAGGTTCCTGCCTGTGCAAAGGTGAAAGTCGGAATCATGCCATGCAAGACGGGCATCTGTGTGTCGGCAACCGTCCAAACCCAATCGATAGCACTGAGCGGTGTCTTGGCTATGAGACGGAAGGGAACGCCGGCCTGATGTGTCGTCCCTTCTGCTGTGATGCTAAGCGTAGGCGTTGGTGCTGACACAGAGAACGGGCCTTTGTCCATGCAAACCTGATAGGCGTCTGACGAATGGAAAATAGCATGCTTGCCGCTTATATACTCGCGCAACCTGACCTCGCCATTCACCTCTATCGTATCCACTGGCACATATATCAACAGGTCGGGATGCAATAAAGGAGCTGCGATAGGAACACGCATGCTGTTCTTTATCTCTGATGCCGTGCGGGCAGTCTTCCATACGCGTATCTCGTCCAGACCACCTATCCATCCTTGATTGGTCCCCTTGTTACCGAAATTGAGGTCGCCGATGTCAACAAGCCCCGAGTTTGCACTTGAGGTGATAGAGCCTTTGTCTTCACCATTGACATAAAGTGTAAGCACCTTACCGTTTATGACAATAGCAATATGGTTCCACTTTCGTGTTATAGAAAAGACCTTGGAGACATTCAGTCGGTCTGTCGGGGTGTTGTCCCAACCAACGGACGCTTGTCCGCTCGAATCAATGTGGAAGAGGAATTTGCCCCAACCTGGCCCGACTTGATGAGAATAGCTGACATTGCGGTCGTTGCGCATCCAGAACTCTATAGTGGCTTTTGACAACGGATCTATAATAGCATTGGGAATGGTGATGCCACTCTGGTTCAACTCTACGAATTGATTGTCTCCCTGTTCAGGTATCTGCAGGACTACGGCGTTGGAGGCTGCCGACTCCTGTCCGTATTGCCCTGCCTGATATACTGCCCTGACGGTGAAGGCTTCTGTAGCGCCGTCGGCAGGTGTGTAATAGGTCTGGTTTGCAGGCAACTGCGCCACCAGTTTTGTGCCTTCATATACATGATATCCTGTCAGCATGAGGCTGGAAACCTGCGGAGCCGACCATACCAGCACGCCATCTTCCAGGCTGAGATTCGTAGGAGGATAAAGCTGTTCGCCAGGCACAATGACGCTGATTATGGTCTCACGACCATTGTTCTTTATCTCCACATCTTTCTGAGCGAAAGGAATCTCCACGCCATTGCCATCTATTTCATAATTGATGATGGAGGCATTGTAGATGTGACCTTTACCTATGGCTCCTGTTTTGGTCCTGACGACAAAGAAGTACTTCAACGGTTTGGTGCGGTCCACGGCAAAAGTAAGGTCGGTAAGGTCGTAGCCGAACTCCATGGGTTCGTCGTGTATGCCATCAACCCAACGGCCAAGCATGGGCACCTCAGGAGCAGGGGAAGCTGCAAGTGTGTTGCCTGCGTAGCGGAAGTGCTCAAAGAGAGTCGTCCTTTCCGGTTTTGTTGCATTCAGGTTCTCTGAAATACCGGCATAGAGCAGAAGCTCGCTTCGGCGGCTATAGTCCATCAGCACTTTGATGGTGCGCAAAGGGCGGTAATCCTCTCGGATAACGAATGCACCTGGCGTCCAGCTGCCTGTGCTTGTACCCACACCATAACAATACTTGTAGGGACAATAGATGAAGCCCTTGTTCTCCCATCCGTCGCCCCACGAGTTGGCAACAATCCAGGCTCCCACCTCGTCTTCTTCCACCTCGCCGACTTTGCCGTCGCCATCGAGGTCGAACTCTATGCGGTCATCGTATCCGCAGACAGTAAGGGCATGATTGAAGGTGTCGCCCCAAGTCTTCACATACTTCATGCCGGCCACACCGGCGGCTTTATTGGCTGCTGTGTTGGGAATGGCAGCCCATGTGCCATAGGCCGCCACGCCAATTCCTGCCACACCACCGCCATGCATCGTCTCGTCGCCGCAATGGTTATAAAGCCATTCCTTGAGCAACTGGCGACCTTCGGGCGTGTTGGTGGCAGGGAAAGAGAAGTTGTATGCCGACCTGTTCCACATGGCGCTGTACCATTTGTCGTAGCCTTGCATCCAGCCGTAGTCGGGGTCGTCGTGCGTCTGAGGACCGAAGAGTCTGCTGTAGGTGCGTCCGCCGTATGTAGGGACATTGGGTATGCCATTGGCCCTGGCCATTCCTTCGGTTGTACTGGTCTGGTAAGCCATCAGCCAGGTGAAGTGAGAAGGATACTGGTTCTCGGGCAGAGACGCATCAGCATCACGATAGCTGTTTATCTCGTGCGTAAACTGATAACCCACGGCTGCTGCCGAGCCACAGGAGCCGCCGTCCTGATTGAAGATGGGAGGGAAGTACTTGTCCTGGCCGTTATAGACATAAGGAGGCAACTCTGTCTGGCCATTTGCCTTGCGAGCCTTGCGGCGGGCCGCGATGCCATCAGGCAGTTTCGCATTCACTTCGTACTTGTAGTCAGGAAAGACGCTACGGTCTATCTTCATCACCTTCCCGTCGGGCAGAGTGTAATCTTCTATTTGTGCCACAGCACTGAGTGCCGGCACAAGACTTGCCATCAAAAGCAGACTCTTCAGGTTTCTCATATTATTATATATAATTAAGGTAAGTTCTAATTCATTGAAATCACTGATAACATGGAGAATGGCGAGGACTGTTGTGGCATTACCGTGCTGACACATAAAGTTGCACAAACAATAATCGCCGTGCTCACGGAGGACAAAGTTACGGAAAATTTCTTTACGACAGATGATTTCTGCAAGTTTTTTGATGAAATTGCCAAGAAATATGCCAAGAAGACCGACATAAAGGGAGACTGAAAGTCAATGTTTTAGCACTTACCGCCAATTGCACACGAGGACATCGCAAAATTCACACGTGGATTTTGCAAAGTTCACACGAGGATTTCGCAAACATGACATGTGGGTTTCGCAAACATGACTGGCCGTTTATGCCGGATACATATATGATTATATAATAAACCAAGAGGGAGCCTCCGGATTTCCGGAAGCTCCCTCTATTTAACAGATTAGGTCTTTACTTAACCAGTACCTTCACACCATTGAGGATGTACATGCCGCGACCCAAAGCCTTCACGCTGTTGAGTGTTGCGCCTGTACGGAGCAGCTTGCCGTCCATGCTGTAAACATTTCCAGGTTCGCTGATCTTCTCAAGAGCAGCAGGTGCATCTATGCCGTCGGCAATGTTAGCTTGTCCGCTCAGACAAATAGCAACGTCATAGTTTTCATCGGTATCAAACCATGGGCAAATGCCAAGATCCAATACCATACCATAGTTGTATGCATTGAGATTAGCTGTATTCGAGGGATCTTCAGGACAGATGAACTTGTTCTGAGAGTCGGAGAAATACAACTGCTGTGCTGCACGCTTATGGGTAGCGATGATGCCGATGGTGCCATTGATGGTGTCACCCTTTGCCACAAACTCGGGATATGCAGGAATGTGGAACTTCAATGTCTCCATCAGAGGCTCTTCTCCTTCTTCAACTACATACTCAGTTGTATCGCCGAAGATAACGAATGTGGGCTGTCCGGCGCGGAAGTTGAGGTCAACCTCCTTCAGTGCCAAGAAGTCACCGTCTTCGTTTGCGAATCTGCCAAGAGCTGTGTAAGCATGTACCTCAGAATTTGCGCTATCTTCAATGGGTTCATTGACTACATCAGCACCGAAGCACCAGTTGTGGATCTTACCCCATCTTACGTCCTTATAGAAGGTGAATTCGTTGGGACTGAGGTATTCTTCATCAGACTCGCAGATAACGAGACCAGAGTTAGAGGTAGGTTCTGTTGTGTTCCATGTGCAGAGTCTGCCGTCAGACTCGCCACCATGCAAGTAGTTGCAGTTCTCACCCTTGACGTTCTTAGCACTCAGCAAGCTTCTGTAATAGCCAAGAGCCTTGAAGCCGCTTGTGATAGGAGAGGTTGTCAGATAAACATTGTTCTGGTTACCTGTACCGTCAACATAAACATAGAGACCATTGGCCTTGTTCTGGATGAGATAAACAGGATCAGCCTTGTCCTTGCCATAAGGCAGAACATCCTTACCGGCAGCCTGGTTGTAGCTTGCACGATAGGTTCTGTATGCCTGAGAAATAGATGCTACGTTTTCAGCAGTTACGTCCTTGATGAGAACCTTGTTGATTGATGTATATGCATCCAAGAGAGTCTGAACATCCGGGGTCATCTGATTGGTAGGAGTTACAGGATAAATCTGGAACTCGGCAGCGTGGAAGTAAGTCCAAGTCTTGTCATACTCATCTACGCTTTGAGGTTCTGCGAAGGGATCCATTTCAGTGCTGTTACCACCGCCATCAAGCGCTCTGCAAGTGTTGATGAAACGGAGATAGCTGTAAGCGTTGGCACGACCCAAGTCAATAGGCATGCAGGTTACAACTGAGTTAGGAGTTCCGTTATAAGGAGCTTCCAGATAACCAACATTTGTCCAAGTCTCGCCATCGTTACTACCCAGAACGTACATGCGAACGATATGACCAAAGCCATTGTTACGACGAGTGATTTCCACCTGAATCAAGCCGGAAACGGGCTCATCGAAAGCAACCTGCAGATATGGAGGAGCAATGACATTCTTGTGCCAGTCGCTGTGCCAGAAGGTACCCTTGTTGTTGTCAATCAGAGCGCCAATGTTCGTACCTTCAGATACGTCGCTTGCATTACTTGAGAGCTGAGAAGCGTCCTTAATCAGAGCTTCGCCTCTCGTAAGAGGAGTGCTCAAGTCGAAAGCTAAAGCAACATTCTCCTTGGCATCTAAGAACATAGGAACATAGTCAACACCCTCTGCTTCCTTTTCAACGAAGCGGAACAGGCTGACAGCCTTGTCTTCGATTACGTCGTCGGGCATGAAGAAGAGGCGGCTGTCGCGCATAGTCTCTGTTGTAAAGGCCTCAAGATGGCTCTCATTCTTCACTGCATCGGGATCTTCATCCGTAGGAGCTGCTACTTCTTCTGTAACCACATAGCCAGGAGCAACGAATCTGCCATACATGGTACCCTGATCATCCTTACGATGACCGGTCGCATCTGCGCCTTCCTTGCTGAAGCCAAATTCATCATACATTTCCTCTGTGGGGAACATGATGCGATACCACTTGTCGGTCTTGATGCCGTTTGCCTTCTCCATAACGCTCTTCTGCATAGCCTTGAGCATTGCGGCATACTTGTGCATCTCCTCAGTCTTGTACTGGCCAGCCTTGTTGTAGGCATCCACTTCTGCATAGAGAGCATTGAACTGCTCGGCAATTGTTGTATCTTCCCAGTAACCGGGATTTACGCCCTGAACGACACCTCTTGTAGCGTTCTTATAAGCTGCCAAAGCATTGCGAATCTCAGCAGGATCTACCAAACCTGCAGCAAATGCCATGTAAGCATCCAGCAGAGCCTGATAAATCTCCTGTGTGATTTGTTCGTCGGGAGTTTCGCAGTTTGCAATGTAGGTGCTTTCGAGATTTGTGGCTAAATCGCCAAGCAAAACGAACTGAGAGTTGGGATTCTCCTCTACCACGTAGAACTGAATCTCAGAAGCGTGCCAATAGGTACGATGGTCCATAGGAGAACCGTCAGCCTTTTTAACTTCCAAAACAAGCAAGCGAATATACGGATAGGGAGTTTCTACAGTGAAGGGAATAGTGTTCTCTGCACCTTTACCTACATTAGGAATATCCAGGATGGCGATTTCATCCCAATCCTCATCCTCGTTCTTCAGATTGTCCGTACCCAAGAGCACGACCTTTGAAGGATGGTCATTGTCTGCACCGTTTCTTTGGCAGAAGTACAATTCGCAATTGCCGACCATATTCTCCATACCGGAAATCTGAAGATAATGGTATTCATTTTCTACGCCATCATATGTGTAACGCATCTTAATGTCGTTGTTCGAAGCGTGCCAACTGGTATGCCAGAAGACACCTGCTTGGTCAGCATTACCAATATTACCATCAATCAGAACTCCGAGGTCTTTACCTTCAGATTCATCACTGTTAGGACTGGAGAGCTGGCTGACAGAAGTAATCATCTTGACTCTCTGAACATCCTTTGCGAATGTGATTGCTTCGCCAACCTTAGCACGCAGTGCTGCATTGTCCACAACCAGTCTGTCCTGATCCCTCGCGGCCTCGTAGCCAGCAAGAGCCTGGTTAAGCTCACTCTCGGAAACGGGCTCGAGATACCATTCGCTGGTCCACTTATCAGTTGTCCTGGGATTTTCGCCGAGATAATCGAAATCCCATGTTCTATTCCAGAAGCCTATCTCTTCTTCTGCTTCTCCATATTTTTTGCCAGATTCTGTACCCCAGCTTTGACCAAATTCGTCGTTATATACCGAAGCGTGGTTGAGCTGATGGAAGTAGCTTCCATGTTCATTTCTCACATGGTTGGGTCTTGCTTGACTGGCAAGGCGGATACAGAAGATGTCTAACTCGTCTCCAACGCCATTCGGCTCAACATAATCAGGACCAGCATAATCGAACTGTACATAGGCTGCATCGCTGACATCATCTGTCAAGAATACTCTGCTATCAGAGCCCGGTGTCAGAGATTTGCAGACATAAGCTCCGGTGGCAGCATTCTGAAGCAACAGGCTGTCGCCGCTCTCACTCTTGGTAACTTTCCAGATGTAGTTGGCCTTTTCTCTTCCGAGTGCGGCATAGACAGCTTTGAAATTGTCACCTTTCTTATGACTGTCAAAGTAGGAGGCACCAATAGCCTTATCCAGGAATTCATAGGCAGGATTGCCTTCGTCGTCAGTCAACTGTTTGCCGTCCTCGCCCAAGATAGCTTTCCTATAGCGGTTGTGAGCAACGATGCGATAGTAGCCTTCTTCGGGTACATAAGGCACCTCGCTATCAAGGATTACTCTATACAATGAGTCGAACTGTGCGTGCAAAGCCTTTGCGTCAGGCTCAGTGAAAGCATCGGGAGCGGTCGGATCATAATCTTCGTCATTTGCGGGATCATTGAAGTATTCATGTAACTCATCCAGTACACCAAACAGCTCCTGGAACTTTTGCCATGATTCGACGTCGCTATAACAGCCTGGGTCTGTTCCCAATCCGAATGGTGTACTTAAGTCGCCATCTGGATCGTTATTTAAAAGTTCGTATTCAGCATATATTGCATTAAGCAACATGTTTATCTGGGCTCTGCCTGCAGGCTTCTCGAACGTCCAGATAAATGCGGGTTCATAGGTGTAGCAAGGAACGATGTAACCATATTCGTCATATACAGGCTCAACCTCGTCAGAACCTTCCTCTATCGGAGCTACTTCGTAGGTCCAGAAAGCACGGCCGGCATCTTTCCAACTGCTTTCAGCAAAGCCTGTGTTACAGGAACGAATGGCAATTTTGCCTTCAGAGTTCATGTAAAGTATTTGCCTTTCCCAGTCATTACGGTTGTTACTGCCATCCTGACGGTAAACACGGGCTCCAGAAATGGGCGTGCCATCCGACATGTTGGGATGGAGATTACACTTACTGTCTATCAATGTAGAGTTGGAATAGTGCGCTCCATTTCCCGGATCAAGCAGGAAAGCTACATTAAAGAGCTTATCAGCTGCTCCGGAAGCATCCACCTGAGAGACTGCATACATATATGCATCGTCCTGGTTATCGGTAAAGTCGCCGTCCTGTTTAAGGTAGAACTTTACTCCATCTACCTCTGTCGAGATGTAGTAGACACCATCAGTGATGGCACTAATAGCTGCATCGTACAGAGCTTTGTCGGGATCGGCAGCATGCACACGACCCGACGAGAACATTGCTGCCAATGGGAACAGCAACGTCATCAAAAACAAGTAACGTTTTTTCATCGCTAAATTTGTTTAAAGGGTTTGTTAATTAAAGGTATATTTATCTCGTTTTTATATATTTCGATTGACAAAGTTAATCTTTTTACCTATTCGAAGCAACACAAACATAACAATATTTTTGCTATCTTAGCATTTTTTAACAAAAACAGGGCTTTAGGGCACAGTTTTCGACAGACTAAGGCAGACAAATCCGCACATTATATATAATACACGCGCGAATGAAGAGAGACGACAGGAACATCACAGAGTTGAGCCAGAAAGGAGCTGTAGTTTCCAAAGGACTTGAGGGTCTTCAGTTCTGACAGACTTGAACTTCGGCAGGAATGAGTACAGGGGTTTTCAATCCCGTAATACTATTTAATCGCATCGCAAATGCTTACACTCAATCCGGTCGGATTACTTATCCGTCCGAACGGACTGTCATGAACTATCCTATAACGAAAAATTCCCGACACACCTTTGTGCATCGGGAATTGCCTTATGTATCACCTGCCTCGGAAAAGAGGTTCGGATGGGTTTCACTTAACCAGGACTTTCTTGCCGCCCACGATGTTGACGCCCTTCTGCAGCTTGTCGAGACGCTGGCCAGCCACATTATAGATAGCATCACCTCCCTTAGAGGCAGCCATAGGCGAGCCTACGCCATCCACAAGAGACTCGAAGATGCGGAATGTGGAGCCGTCATCGCGGACGCTACCTGAGTCGTGCCAGAACTTGAGCGGGCCGCTCGATCCGCCGAACTGGTTGACACAGGAAGAACCTGTTCCGGCCTTTCTCAGCACGAAGCCATCCATGTTGGGAAGCAAATCCCAGGCATATTCGCCCGGACGCATCACAGCATATTCGCCATCTGGAGAAAGGGACTTATCGAAACCTGTGGAGAGATTATAGACCACCACATGATAGGGATTGCCGCCGAAAGCCCAGTTGAACTGGGGATGCAAGAGGTCGTCCTCGCTGGCATCACCTGGATAATACGGCTCAGAGTCTTGCATGCTGACATAGTAGTTGGTGCGGATGGTCATGTTGTACCAATAGGCTTCGTCGGGCGAGGTGGTGAATTCGAAGGGGCCGTACCATTCCACTTGGTAATCGAGCGTGACATCCTCTTGAACCGAAGAAGGCATATTGGCTGGTTGTGTAAGCTTGACAAAGGCATTGGACCATTCGCCGGATGGAGCGGGCAACGCAGAGCCCTTCGGCAACTGGCGGCTTTCCTCGCCGATGACTTCGCCGTTGAATATGTAACGGTTCGTCACAGCATAGAGCGAAGTGGAAGCCAATGCCAGCGCTTCTGTCGGGTCGAACTCGCCCACTTCAGTTATCTTCCAGCGGTCGCCATCGTCCGGAGTGCTGTAATTGTTGATGACGATTGTGGTGGAATTGTTGTTGAGCCAGCATGTATTGCCGGTCTCCGTAAGCGTGCTTATCATATAGAGGTACTCGCCATCGGGATGGTAGGTGTCGAAGAAGATGGGCGAACCGAGTGCCTCTATCCATTCGCCTCTTTCAGAATAGCCAGTCCTCAAGTACTTCTTCAGGTACGGGTTGTAGAGATAGTAGGTGCCCTCGATGTTGATGATGGCGAACTGCTTCTCATAGTCATAAACCGTCCACCAGGCACTCTGTCCTGCCTCCAGCCCCTTGTAGTCGTAGCTGAGGATGAGGTCGCCACGCTTACAGGAGATGGTGTAGAGCTTGTTGTTGGCAAACTCCACGGGCTCAGCAGGCTCTATGATGTCGGGACGCACGCCGTTGATGATGTCCTGGTAGATTTTCTCTGCGCGCGCGCTCAACCAGTTGGAAGCCTGGGTGGCCTGTTGTGCATAGTTCGTGTTGTCGCCCCATCTCGACTTGTTGTCGTTGAAGGAGTTCTTGGCAAAGTCATAGTAGTCCTGGCAGTACTCGAGGAGTTCCTGCAAGTCGTTCTCCATGAACTGTTCCCAGAGCTGGGTATAGACATCGTTGAGGGGCTTGTATTTCCAGCGAAGGTCGCGGACAAATTCGGTAGCCTCCATCGAGGTCATGTCTTTCCAGTAATTGGCAGTGCTCTCGCTTCTGAAGTAACTTCTGTTACGCTCGTAGCCAAAACACCAGTCGAGGTCCCATACAGGGCCGAAGATGTACTTGCTCTCTTCGTCGTCGAAGTTCTCGCGATAGCAGAAGGTGCTCTTGGGATGATAGAACTCGTAGTTGAGCGTCAGCTCGTTGACCATCATGAAGCGGCAAAGCTGCTCTATATCGACGAAGCGTGAGATGTCCATGCCGTTATAGAGCGTGGATATGAAGCTGTTGAAGCTGCTCTGGACGGTCTCGAGCGTGAGCTGTGTCGTTGCCTCGCTGAAGTCGGGTTCCTTGACATTGATGGGCAGGTTGTAGTACGGACTGGTACGGAACTTCTGCCCTGCAGGCTCGTCGTAGTAGGAGTCGAGCTCGAGCATGGCCGCCATAGTCTCATCGGGGATATCGACGCTGTTGTTCGAGAAGCCCACCTTTTCCGTGAAGTTGTAGCTGCCGCGGTACTCGCCGTTGAGGTAGAGGTCAACTGGCACGATGTGGTTGGCGCCCGAAGCTCCCATCAGGTTGGCAGCCTTCATGCCGATGGCGTTCGACATCAGCGAGCCTGTCTGATAGTTGGAGAGGAGCACCCACGACTTGCCTTTGGTCATGCCCAGAGGCTTCATCTTCTCGGCGAACTTCAGTCGGTATGGCTTCTTGGGCCAGCTCCAGCTGCTGTTGCCTCTGCCCTTTATCTGCACGGGCGTTTCTGCCATCGACGGGAAGATGTCGTGTCCGTCGATTCTGATAGTGGCATTCTTATAGTAGTCCTTGCTGGTTATCGGCTGCCCGTCTTCCGTGTCGATGTAGATGGTAGGCACTTCCGCCCTATCGGTCAGCCAATCGACATGAACGCGGACGCATCGTCCGTAGGGGCGCTGGCTGTAATTGCCGCCTTCCTCTGGCGTCAGGATGGTGTAGCCGCTTTTGGACACAAGATAATAGATGTCCTTGTCGAAGCGCAGACGGTCGCCGTCTCCTCCCTGAAGCTTGCCGTTCGCATAGACCATAGCCGCTTCGTCGGAAAGGCCGAAGGTTGGTGTCAGACGCTTGCCGATGGCAGCTATCGAGGCAAAGACGGTGTCGGCCACCACTTCACCATTGACGGCACCAAAGAGCTGGTCGTTGGTCTTCTTGCCGAACTTGAAGGTGTCGAAGGTCGGGAAGTCCGGCCTGCGTGTGCTGACGGAATCCACTTCGGACAGGGCGTAGGTGAAGGTCTGTCCGAGGTTTGTCTGGATGACGAGCTGGCCATTCGCCTCCGACTGGCTGCTGACAAACTTCAGCGGATAGGCCTCGCATCGTCCGTCGGCGAGATAGACATGCAGAGCCTGGGGGAAGGTGAAGGACGTATACTGGTCGGATGGGAACTGCCCTTCCGTCTTTTTCTCAACACGCACGGGTCGGATGCTTTCGCCGGCATAACGGTCGAAGCTTCCCACTGCAGATACGCTGCTTGCATCGAAATTAATCTGGCACGCACGGTCAGAGTAGGTTCTATCGGCCACGTTCGGCCAATAGAAGCCGTAGGAGCCTTTCCACTGTGACTCGGTGCCGTTGAGTCTGCCCGCGGCGGGCAGGAAGATGCTTGCGCTGTTCTTTTTGCTGGTAACAAGGCGCCCGTTCACTCCGTTCTTCGTCGTCCAAGTTGACGTCGTGTTCTCGCTGTCGATGAGTTCTTCGAACTGAGCCAAGCTTGGCGTCTGCCACTCGCTGCCCCAGTTGGCCGTCGCAGCATCATCCTCGGGGAGCAACACAGTGTTGCCGTCGCCAATGAACGTGCCGTTGCTGTCGTACCAGCAAGCCTCCGTCTGATTGTCGGCAAAGGTGTATTTGTTGATTTGCGTCCAATCTGCCTGACCTGGGTTCATCCACGCCTAATATAATGGTCGGCGCGGGGCCGCCGT
>JAEEGK010000954.1_pt1 | contig 72258 bp, 60 predicted proteins | sample 8958771 | NCBI WGS metagenome assembly JAEEGK01 (sample SAMN16246547, study PRJNA631951) | gut metagenome | biome: gut microbiome; feature: rumen; material: SC-attached | host: Bos | place: Iran: Karaj | collected 2018-10
CATCGACGACCACGTGCATTTCCGCGAGCCAGGGCTGACCGACAAGGCCGACATCGACAGCGAGAGCCGTGCAGCGGCTGCCGGTGGCGTGACCAGCTATTTCGACATGCCCAACTGCGTGCCGCAGACAACTACCCTCGACACCTTAGAAGAGAAGTTCGCGCTGGCCGGCAAGAAAAGCCACGTCAACTACTCCTTCTTCTACGGTGCCACCAACGACAATGCCGACACCTTCGCCCAGCTGCCTGCCGGACGCATTCCCGGCATCAAGCTGTTCATGGGTTCTTCGACGGGCAATATGCTCGTTGACCGTGACGAGTCGCTGGAGCGCATCTTCCGCAGCTGTCGGCTGCCGCTGATGGTGCATTGCGAAGATACGGACATCATCAACCGCAACATGGCGGCTGCCCGCGAGGCTTGGGGTGACGACCCTCCCGTGGCGCTGCATGCCATGATACGCAGCGATGAGGCGTGCCTCGCGTCAACGCAGAAGGCTGTGCAGCTGGCCAAGAAGTACGGTACGCGGCTGCACATCGCCCATATCTCGACGGCGGAGGAATTAGAGAGCCTCCCCCCAACAAGCTTCCCCCTAACCCTCTCCAAAGGGAGGGGGAATATCACCGCTGAGGCTTGCGTCGGCCACCTCTACTTCACGCAGCTCGACCATGAGCGGCTGGGTGCCAGGATCAAGGTGAACCCTGCCATCAAGACGCCTGTCGATCAGTACATATTGCGCCAGGCACTCACGGACGGCCGCATCAGCGTCGTCGCTACCGACCATGCGCCCCATCTGCTGTCGCAGAAGTCGGGCGGCTGCTGCCGTGCTGCGTCGGGCATGCCGATGATTCAGTTCTCACTGGTCACCATGCTGGAACTGGTTGACGAGGGTGTGCTGACCATCGAGCGGATGGTGGAGCTGATGTGCCACAATCCTGCCCGCCTGTTCAGCGTCCGTCAGCGCGGATTCCTGCGTCAGGGCTATCGTGCCGACATCGCCATTGTGCGTCCTCACAGCCCGTGGACGGTTACCCGCGACGTCATTCAGAGCAAGTGCGGCTGGAGCCCGATGGAGGGTCACGAGTACCAGTGGCGCGTCGAGCGTACGCTCTGCAACGGCCATACCGTTTACAGTCAGGGGCAGGTCGATGGCACTTATATCGGTGAAGAAATCAGTTTTGACAGATGATAACGCGTTTCGCCATACCGTTTTTCCTTGTCATGGGGTTCGTCGTCGTTCCCCTGTTGTGCTGTCTGCTTGGGCGCCTGCTGTTGCCGAAGAAGGCACGGCGCGTCTTTGCCCTCGCGTGTACTATTATTATATGGGGGGCGGTGGCTTACGGCATGCTGGTCGGTTTTCAGCAGTTTCAGGTGCGCTACGTCGAGTTTGCCAGCAGCGACCTGCCGGCAGCCTTTGACGGCTATCGCATCGTGCAGTTTACCGATGCCCATGTGGCTTCGATGACCGGTCACAACCAGTGGATGTTGCAGCGTGCCGTCGATAGTATCAATGCCCAGCATGCCGATGCCGTCGTCTTTACGGGCGACATGCAGAACATCCAACCTGAAGAACTGGCGCCGCAGATTCCCTATTTCCGTCAGCTGAAGGCCCGCGACGGCGTCTTTGCCGTGTTGGGCAACCACGACTATGCCGTCTATCAGACGGGTACGGACGAGGAAAAGGAGCGCAACCGCGAACTGACCAAGGACATCATCCGCAAGATGGGCTTTGACCTGCTGCTCAACGAGCATCGCATCATCCATCGCGACTCCGACAGCATCGTCCTCGCTGGTATGGAGAACTGGAGCAAGGCCGAGCGCATGCCTCGCAAAGGCGACGTTGCCAAAACGCTTAATTCTCCATCATCCATCATCCATCATCCATCAGACTTCGTCCTCATGCTCCAGCACGACCCCACCTGTTGGCGTGAGAAGATTCTCCCTGAGTGCAATGCCCAGCTGACGCTCAGTGGTCATACGCATGGTGGACAGTTCCAACTCTTTGGCTGGTCGCCCGTTGCCTTTAGCTACGACGAGTGGCAGGGCATGACCTACGAGGGCTCTCGTGCTCTCTACGTCTCTACAGGCGCAGGCTCGCTCATTCCCTTCCGTTTGAATCAACCAAGAGAAATCACCGTAATAACGTTGCGGGCTAAAGCCCTAAATGATAAATGATAATTGATAATTCGTAAAAATCGTTATAAAAAAATCTGGCTGTTATGAGATTCTTCTATTGTATATATCAGTTGTTCATCGCACTGCCTGTCACAGTGCTCATCACCATCATCACCGCCATCGAGGTGGGTGTAGGCTGTGCCCTTGGCGACGGTCATTTCTGGGGTTACTACCCTGGTCGCTGGTGGGCACGCATCATCACGCGTGTGTTCCTCCTGCCCGTCCATGTCGAGGGGCGTGAACACCTGGAACCTAACCAGTCGTATGTCTTTGTTGCCAACCACCAGGGGGCCTTCGACATCTTCCTCATCTATGGCTTCCTGGGTCGTAACTTCAAGTGGATGATGAAGTACCAGCTCAACAAGATCCCCTTTGTGGGCTATGCCTGCCGTAAATCGCACCAGATATTCGTCGATAAGCGTGGGCCTTCGAAGGTTAAGGCCACCTACGAGGCCGCACGCCATATTCTGCAGACGGGCAACTGCTCCGTTGTCGTATTCCCTGAGGGTGCCCGTTCGTTTACGGGTCACATGGGGGCTTTCAAGAAGGGTGCCTTCATGCTGGCTGACGAGCTCCAGCTGCCCGTCGTACCTCTCACCATCAATGGCTCCTTCGATGTCATGCCCCGCATGAAGGACTGGCACTTTGCCCATTGGCATCCCCTGTCCTTGACCATCCACCAGCCCGTCTATCCCATTGGTCAGGGTCCTCAGAACATCCAGGCCACCATGAACCAGTCCTACGACAGCGTCATGTCTGCCCTCGAACCCCAATATCAAGGCTTCGTCGAGAATCCCGATCAGTAAGTCAAAGAGAGATATTACCGATCGGTATCACAATCTTAAAGATGATGTTACGGCCCATGTTATAGACACCGCGGCGGCCTGTGATGACGTTTTCATCGGCATACTTCAGGCGGCTCAGGTGGTTCTGATAGGCTTTGTTCAGCAGGTTGTCGGCAGTGATGTAGAATTCTGCAATTTTCTTGCCCTTAACCTGGATGTCTGTACCTGCGGAAAGAGAAAGTAGTGCATAACCGGGTGTTGGCGTCTCAGTATCATCGGCACGGTATATGTGCGTCTGCTTCAGATAACAATCCAGGCCAGCGGCGAGGTAGAGGTTGTTGAGTGCTACTCCGTTCTTGGGATGGGCATGGCGGTACTCGTGCATGGCGTGTGAACTGACGGTACTATGCGTGTGATGGAAAAGCTCCCACTTCAACTCCGATGTCCACTTGGGCGCAGGCGTGAAAGGCAGGTACTTTGTATCGGCATCAGCGTGCAACAGTTGGGCGTCGACATACGAAAAGGTGTTGGAGAAATGGACGGAGTGTATGGGATGGAAATCAACACCGGCCTCGAAACCTAACAACCGGGCATCGCCCTGGGTATAGGCATAGGTGAGGTATCCTTCCTCCATCTCCTCAGCCACACGATGCGTGAAGATGTAATTGTCGATGCGGTTGGCGAAGAGTGCTAACTGTGCAGAGACATAGCGCGAGGTGAAATCAACACCGAGGTCAGCCTGCAGACTGTATTCAGCCTTTAGCTGCTGGTTGCCTATTTCATAGCGCAAAGAGCCTTCGTGCACACCGTTAGAGGCCAGTTCGCTCATATTAGGTGTGCGGAAACCACGGGCGAGGTTCAGACGCAGGTTGAAGTGCTCGTTGATATTGCAGACGGCTCCGATGCTACCTGTCAAGCCGTTGAAGTGACGGGTGAAATCCACAAAGCGCATCTCACTATCCTCCATCAACTCATATCCGTGCAGTCGTCTGTGGTCATAGCGCAAGCCACCATTCAGTGTCCAGCGGTTGCCAAGACTTTTCGAGACGGTAGCATAGAGGCCGAAGTCAAAGAGACGGCTGTCAGGTATCAGGTATTCCTCGCCCTTATTGTCAGACTGCTGATACATGCCACCGATGCCTGAGGATAGTTTCCAACCATTCCACTCATGGGTAATGTAACGCAGGTCGTAGGTCAGCGTCTGCTGTTTCAGGAACAGACCGTATTCATCCATTGACTCCTCATACTCCTGACGGCGGTTCTGCTGATAGCCGATGATGGCCTTGAGGTAGCCCGACGAGAGGTTCAGCGCGTTGTCCCACACCAGTTTGTAGTGCTTCACCTGTTGGAAGGGTAGGGACTTGCCATAACCATGATCCGTGAACCCTTCACCATGTACCAGCTCTCCCGTCTTTGGGTCGCGATCGCCCTCAATGATGCTTGGCGTCAGGTGATAGGCCGTCCATGTCAGTCGCGAGTGTCCCCATGCTTTGTTCACACCCAGCATCAGTCGTCCGGCTCGTTCACGGAATTGAGAGCCGGGCACGTAGCCGTCATACTTATTCTTATACGCATGCGCCATCTTGTCACTGTAGCGGGCATCCCACACGAAACCCTTCTTGTTGCCGGCCATCTGTAGCGAGTAATGGAACAGTCCGTTGTTGGTCTGATATTCCGAGCTGACGTTAGCCCGCATCTCGCCCTCACCCAGCGTGGGCTGAGCATGCAGGATGACTACACCAGCCATCGCGTCAGAGCCGTACATCAGTGAGGCGGGCCCTTTCAGTATCTCAACGCTGTTCACGCTGTTGCCATCAACCTCTATGCCGTGCTCGTCACCCCACTGCTGCCCTTCCTGTCGTACACCTTCGCTCATCACGACGACGCGGTTATAGCCTAGTCCGCGGATGATGGGTTTCGAGATGCTGCCTCCAGTGGTCAGCTGGCTGACACCCGGCTGGTGCGCGATGGCATCGATGATATTCGTTGAGGCCGTGGCTCGCAACATTTGCGGTGTTACGATGCTTACGGGGGTTGTGGCGTGTTTCAGCTTGGTGTCGCCCGTCACGCCCGTCACCATTACTTCGTTTAACTTCAGATGACGGAAGAAGATATCCGTGGAGTCCTCCTGATGATGATGTTTACTATTATCTTGTGCTGCCACTGCCGTGCATATACACAACAGCAGCAAAACGATGTATTTTGCTTTCATTCTGTGATTGATTAATGGTATATTAAAATAATGTATGTAAAAGTCTGGTGTGAATCAGATGGTAGGAGGACCCCTGGTTACAATAGTGCCACAGCTGTAGGCATGATAGCCACACAAAGGCTGGGCATAGCTTTTCTTACATACTTGAACATATACCGTGACCAGCATAATGGCTGCCAGTATTGGCAACGTCAGAAACTGACACAGCACGCAGTCGTGCGCCCAATGGGGCGTCACCGTCATGTGCCCGTGACAATTGTGATGCACACAATCGGCGCATTCCGTCTTTATGCTCTCGCCAGTTTCATGGATGTGAACAGATGACAACAGCAGCATTGGCACAAACACTGCCAATAGCAACCATGAGGCAATATGTCGTCTTGTTTCTTGTTTCACGGCTGCAAAAGTACAAAAAAAACTTAGAAAACGTATGCCCTTTCAGAAAAAAATCACCCCATTACCACATCGAGAACTACATTCTTGCTACATCCTTGCTACATTGGTGCTACTTGCTGGTTATATTGGAGATGTTCACTCTTTCGTCAATTGTGGAAATCTGGTTGAAGTATAAAATCTTTTTTCTTTTTGACGAAAATATTTATACATTTGTCTGTTTTTTAATGTTTTTCTTTTTTTTGTTTTGGTTTTTTTATTAATTTTACCCTCGATTCTCGTAGTCATGAGTACTCTGTGCATCAGCGGACGTGTCCGTTACCGTGAACAATACGAGGGTCACTACATTTTGTGGAAAGGCGTTTACTTCGTTTAACAACGAGTACGGATCTCACGCTCTTTTTGCATCTTGTAGCCAATAACCTAAAACAATAACAATCTTGCTGGAGGTCCCAGGAACAAAAGATTTAAGTCCATATTAATTGATACTATTTTATTGCAATATTTGATAACTCGTATCTTTTAACAACCAAGGCGTTGCGTCAATAGGTGTTTATTTGGGTTCATGGGTTACTTCATGGCAAGAATAAAGTTCCCGCTCCAATTACGCGACACCATATTAATAAATACAACAAGTAAAAAAGGCTAATACGGGGACTATAGGCCAGCATAAAACATTATGAAAATCAAGTATTTATTGATGGCAGCATTTGTTCTGCCTTGTGCAATGTTCACAGCATGCGGTGGTGGTGATGACGATGACCAAAAGAAGGATTCTGACTCTCCAACCCCACCAGAACAGCAAACAACAGACCCACGTTCTTCTATTGACAACAGTTACAACCCCACTCTGGCTTCCCTGCAAAAAGAATGGTCTGGACAATATGAGGGATGGGATGATGTTCAGAAAGCCAATACAACCATTCGTCGTAAGCTCGTGCTCAATCCCAATGGAACCTATACAAATATAATTGCAGGAAAGTTGATCGCATCTGGTAAGGATCAGTTCTTCAAGTTTGAAGCAGAAGCAGGTACCTACACCTATAATCAATCTACGCGAACTCTGACTTATACTTGCCGTTACGACTCTCTGCTAAATTATCGCGAACAGTCATACACAGTCTATAACAAGAAGCATTATTATAGTGAAGAAAAAGCCGTTTATACTGAAAAGGCAGATTTCTCAGCTCCAAGTAATGGTAGGCGTCTTTGGATTACACTTGACACCTATCTTCAGTCTTTGACGGCTCAAAAACTTGATATTGCGTTTTCAATGTCTGAATATGCAGGTGACAATCAGCAGGATCAGAATAAGGAACAGAAATAATGACACAAATTCAATATCCATTTCTTGAAATGCTCTATCAAGAGAAATACCCGGACGAAGTGTTAAAAGACGCACTACTTGCCCGAGGTAATGCTCAGAACTTATTGTTTGCTCTGGCTCAGGAAAGAAGACTTAAATTCTTTCCTGAGAACAGGGCGCAAGTCCGTAGCGTGATAGAGGTTTCTAACGTCTGCCGACAAAAATGCAATTATTGTGCCATTGGTGGTAAAGACCAATCACTGAATTACACATTGAGTGCTGATGTGATGGTTGCACTGATGAAGCACCTGATTGAAAAGGGGCGCCAAACCATTCTTCTTCAGTCAGGAGAGAATGTAAATGAAGAATTCATTTCAGAACTAGCTACTGCGGTTGGTAGAATTAAGAATGAGTATCCTGACCTGCGAATAATCCTGTGTTGTGGTAACCTTGCACGGGAGCAGTATCGTGAGTTACGACAGGCTGGCGCTCAGGATTATATTTTAAAATTTGAAGCATCAAACCCTGTGTTGTTTGCCCGTTGCAAGCCCAATGACACGTTGGAGAATCGTTTACATTGTATTGAAATGCTCCATGAGGAAGGTTTCCGCATTGGTTCAGGAAACATTGTAGGATTACCCGGACAGAGTGTCGATGATTTGGTTTCCGATTTACAATTGGCACACAAGCTACCATTGGGTATGAACAGCACAACGATTTTTGTTCCTGCTGAGAACACACCTTACGCTAATGAACCCGCTGGTGATCCACATCTAACACTGAATATGATGGCTCTGTTGCGCATTATGAATCCGCACCGTCTGATGCCAACCACAAGCTCGTTAGAGAAGATGATTCCAGATGGGCAATATTTAGGGCTATTAGCAGGAGCCAATACAGTGACCATACACGATGGTACACCTCCTGAGTTAGAAAAACATTTCCCGATATATTCTGCTAAACGCATCCGTCCGCAGATAGAACATTTTCGTGATATCCTGACAAGAGCGAAAATGAATACAGATAATATCATGTAATACATATTATATATTATGGTACGCGACTATATATCATTATCGACCCCTCGATGGGAGGAGTTTCAAGAATTTCAGCGATTAGGACTCATTCCCAAGCATGGTGATTTCTCACCTGCTGGCGTACATTATCCTCCAATAACGAATTATCCACCAATGTCTCCAGAGGAGATATACAGCGACTTTCAGGAAGTAGTTCCAGGAGAATTTGATGTATATGTTCATATTCCTTTCTGTCACCGTCGTTGTTTATTCTGTCACTATCCGTCACACTACAATTGTGGTGACGAAGCCAAGGATACCTATCTTGACCATTTGGAGAAAGAAATGCAGAACTGGCTTTCTTTCCGTGGCATGAGCCAGATTAAGAGCCGGACAATACTGATGGGTGGCGGAACGCCTACAGACTTGTCGCCGAAACAGTTGGAACGCTTCTTGACATTCTTTACCAAATATGTCGATATAAGCAATTGCCCGCAGTTCAACTGGGATGTGGATCCCTCTACCTTAGTAGGAGAGAAAGGCTTGGAACGTCTGCGTATCATCAAGGATTTCAAAGGAGACCGTCTTACGATAGGTGTTCAGTCGCTTAACGAAGACGTGCTCAAGAAGATGAACCGCTCTCATAATGCTGCAACCGCCAAGGAAAGCATAGAGAACTGTTTGAAGATGGGATTCAAGGTTAACATAGAATTCATATATGGCCATCCAGGTGAGACACTTCAGAATTGGATTGATGTTTTGGAGGAAGCCTGTACACTAGGCGTTCCTGAAATTCAACTATACCGCCTGAAGATAGAACCATACGGAGATCAAGAAGGTACTATTAAGAAATTCTCCGGTTACCATCCCGATGAACTCATCACTGTGGAGGATACTATTCGCATGAAACAGATGAGCATTGATATACTCCGCGACCATGGATATAATGAGAATCTGCGTCGTGTATTCACGAAGAGTAAGAGCGACATCTCGCTCTACGCATATAATCAGTGCTGCCGTCTTAGAGATGAGGTTGGCTTTGGACTGTCTGCTTTTAGTAGTCTTAACGACCGGTTCATGATTAATTCACCCAGTTTTGAGGAATACTACCAGCGTATAGATGATGGTATGATAGCAGCCAATCGTTGCCTGATTCGCAGTGCTGATCAGCAGATGAGATGGAGTATCATCTTGCCATTAAAGAATTACTTCATTGATAAAAAGCTTTTCCGCGAAATGAATGGTGTTCCCTTGGAGAGTGTTTTCCAGAAACAATTTGCATTGCTCAAGGAATATGGACTCGCAGAAGAGGATGAAAAGAAATATAAGCTCACCGAGAAGGGAGCATTCTATTCTGACGAATTGGTACATTTATTCTATGAACCACAACATCAGTCGTTCCCTGCTGAGGACTTTATGCATGGAGTGCTGAATCCATACGAAATGTAACGTAAAAGAAATATATACTATTAAGAGAATATGCATACAAAGTTAGTTAGATTCGTTATATTGTTGGTAGGTGGTTTCTTCACGAACTGCTTACCTGTGAAGGCGCAGTATGAAATTCTCTTGAAAGACGCTTCGTCGTTGGTGCGTGTGGGTATGAACCCACACCCCACCGACAACAATGATACGATTGTTGCTTATACGTTGCTAAGCGCTATTGACCATGATGAACCAGACTCCATAGCTTACGTAAGAGATATTTACCAACAAAAAGCCACCAATGATCTTGCAAAAGAGAAATCTTGGGGGGCATTGGCATATATTCTTAATCGTATGATGCTGGAGAAGGAAGGAAAAACGACGCAACAGGCGGATATTTTAACTGAAGACCTTTATCATTATTTTACAGCTGATCGTTGCCGTGAACTGAAGAACTACCTTGTACTCAAATACGAGCTAAACAACTATCATCCCCGTTCTGTAAAGGAATATATTACTCAAAAGACATATTACGATGACCTGTTAATGTTCAACGACCCTACCCGTGGTGGTTGGGACAAAACTGACCAGATCATGACCTTTATGCCTTTGAAGAAAGGGGATAAGGTCGTTGACATGGGATGTGGCTTTGGTTATAACACTCTCCGCCTATTGAATTTAGTAGGAGAGACAGGTTTCGTTTATGCAACCGATACGGAAAAACCATACGCGGAATATGTCGGTAATATCATGGCGAAACATGGTTATAAAAATCTTAAGGCTATCCATACTCAAAGTAATAATCTTGGAGTGGATGATCAAGTGGACTGTATTCTGATGTCTTCTTTATACCATATTATATATACGTGGTCAAGAGAAGACGAACGCAAGGCTATGCTGACTTCTATCAAAGAACACTTGAAGCCAGGTGGATATATTGTGATAGTCGACAACATTAACCGACATGGAGAAGAACTCAATAACTGCCATGTTGATCCCAGGCTTGTTCAGGCTCAGTTAGGATATTGGGGATTTGAGACGGTATCTTTGAAAGAATTCAGCGAACAACGTTATATGTTGACGATGCACCGAAATGACAATTACAAGACCTCAAATAAAGTAAAGGCAAAGAAAGGTGAGAAAGTCCTGAATGTTACTAGTCAGAAATCTGTCGTGCATATTGGTAGTCTCGACTCTTACGACATCACCGACAGAGGCATAGACGCTGCGAATTATGTCTATGACTTTATGAGTGGCGGTGATAAGTCCTTAGCAGAGATTGCCATTAAGAAATATGATGAAATTATTCCCGCTGAGAACTTCGGCGGTGAGTATTCTGCTTTACAATGGCTCTGTGAGGCAAAAATCGCAACGGAAGAAAAGCGTCAGAAAATGCTAAAAGATCCTCTGTCAAATAGTTTCTATCATTATCTGACAGACGACAGTTGTAAGGTGTTGCGCTATTATTTGCTGCATAAATACAAGTTAGGCAACGATTCTATTCGTATGCTTTCAGACTCTTTACTTGAGAAATCTGGAGAAGTGGGACGTACTCATCGTTCCTACTTGGAAGACTATATTCTTGCCTTGAATCCCAAACGACCTTCTTGGGAAAAAACATCTGTTATATTGAAAAGCCTTGGAAACTTACAAGGACTGACGATTGCAGACATTGGTTCTGGCTCAGGTTTCTTTACTGACAAATTCTCCAAGATGGTGGGCAAAAACGGTAAAGTTTTCGCTCTTGAACTGAAGGATGAGCACATAGACCGCCTAAATTCATACATTAGCGAAACGGGAATTCAGAATATTGAGGTCGTTAAAGGCAGAGAAGATATGTTGGAACTTCCCTGTAAGGTTGATAAAATGTTCATGTGCTCACTGTATCATATTATGTACGGCGTTATATCGGACAGTGACCGTGATGCATATTTGAAATCACTCGTCCAATGTCTGAAGCCAGATGGCGAACTTATTATCGTTGATAATGGTCCTGTTGATGATGATACCTTACCATATCACGGACCATACATATCACGTGAATTGATAGAGTACCAGTTGTCTTTCTATGGTTTGAAGCTTGTGGATTATGTTCAAGTCATTCCGCAGCGTTTCCTTCTTAAATTCAAATTAGAGTAATAACAGATAGATGATGGAGTGGTTAGGAATCATAGCAGCATTAGGGTCGGCAGCATCTTGGGCATTTGCTACCGTAGTGTTTGACCGTTTAGGGAAACTCATCCCTGCTGCTGGTATGACTTTCTTTAAGGGACTGTTCAGTTTGGTCCTGATGGTAGCGTTGATACTTTGTACAGGCGGTTTTGACCATGTGAGTACTCACGATTTTCTGTTCCTCGCGTTGAGTGGAATCCTTGGAATCTCAATAGGTGATACATTATTCTTTCGTTCACTGCAAGACTTGGGAGCAAAGGTACAGGTCCTTTATTTCATGCTTGGGCAAGTGGTTACCATGTTACTTTCTTTTATGCTTTTAGGAGAAGTCCTCAGCATAGAAGAATATATAGGTGCCACCATACTTTTACTGGGTATTATTATTGTAACCATTGGGAAGCAAGAGGATCATCCCAATAAAGTACGTGGAATCATAGGTGGCTTTGCCTCTATACTTTGTTTCTCTTTGTCATCCATCATGGTGAAAGTGTCGATTGCAGATGTCGGTGTTCCCACCGCCACATTCTGGCGCATGTTCTTCAGCACAGTTTCCATCATGTTCATAGGCTTTACATCCCGACGGTTTGTTTCATGGTATACGCCTCTAAAACAAACAAAGACACTACTGTTGTTCTTGCTTAATGTAGTTGTAATTACATATGGAGGCTTTTTACTCTCTATGATGGCCATCAAGCATATCACGGTCTCTTTGGCTTCTGTTTTAAGTGCCACGGAGCCCGTCTTCGTGCTTATTCTGGCATTCCTCATAAACCATGAGCGGGCCAACAAACGGGAACTTATTGGAGCGGCCATCACTATAGCGGGACTTCTTATTATTCTTCTAAATGGATAACCCATGAAAATACATACCGTCATCATATTAGCTGTCATTACCTTGACATTAAATGTACAGAAAAGTTCTGCACAGGTTTGTCAAGTGAATGGTGTGCTAACTGATGCCGGAAACCGTTCTGCTATTGCCAATGCAAGTATTGTGTATTCGTTGGGAGGGAAGAGGCATTTTTATACAACAGACTCTAAAGGTCATTTCTCTTTTACCATTCCACAAGGAAGTAATACAACCATCAAAATAACCCATATTGGATATAAACCTATATCAAAATTAATTGTAGGGAATAAGAAACAACTAACATTGAAGTTGGAACTTGCTTCTGAGACAGCGATGCTGGATGAAGTGGTTATCAAGCATAGAATTCCGTTGGCCACCCAGCGAGGTGATACAACAATCTATAAAGCCGGTGATTTCAAAACGAACATTGATGCCAATGCGCTTGACTTGATGCAGAAGATTCCTGGTTCAGGCATGAATGACGGGAAATTGGAGGTACACGGCCAACAGGTGAAGGAAATTACTATTGATGGACGAAAGTTTTTTGAAAGCGACGTGAACCTCGCATTGAAGAATCTGCCTGCCAATGTTATTGAAGAAATTCAGATATACGATCAACTGTCGGAGTATGCTAAACTGACTGGTTTTGATGATGGCAATACTACAAAAACCATCAATCTGAAGACTAAGAAAGGCACTGCTAAGAGTCATTTTGGAAAGGCAACAGTGGGTGGCGGTATTGATGAGGTTTACAAGATTTACGGCATGTATAATTTGTTCCAGGATGACATTCGGTGGTCGGTATTCACTCAGTTAAACAATATCAATGAGCAGAATTTCTCGATGATAGACCTTCTCAGCTCTACAGGAACAGCATCAAGTAGTGCACCATCACAATCGCCTTACAGTAAAGGGGCTTCTGATAACACTTTCCACCCTACATCATCAGATGATATTTCTTCGATGATGGTAGATGTCAGTGATTATGGTGTGACAACGTCTCGTGCTATTGGCTCCAATTATAGTGACGAGTGGATGAAGGGAAAAATGAAATTTACAGGTCATTACCTGTACAACAAGTCCGACAACCACACCGATTACCATATTTTGGACAAATACTTCGGTGAAACAGCAAGTGACAACCTACAAAATATGCGTGTGGATAATGATAATTTGAATCATCGCTTCAGTTCAAAATATGAATATCAAATAAGCCCTTCTGATTATCTCTTACTTCGTCCTGCAGTAGCATATCAAAAAAAGGTTGAAACGGCCAATCTCAAAGACTGGACTGTAAAACCGGATGATTTAGACAGCACAGCACTATTATTGAACCAAAAAACCTTCACAGATCAGTATGTTGTCAAAACATCAGGTGAGGCAATGTATCTCCATAAGTTTGGTAATCGTGGACATGCCTTGACTGCTGATATCAGGGCGTCTTATATGCATACTCATGAAGATATTGATATGGATTTTGATAATGTACAGACTGGTGACTTTGCAGTTCAAAGTACAATGTGCAAAAATACGCAGGAGACATATACCTATATGCTCTCTTACATTCATCCTATTGGCGAACACATACGTTTGAAGTTCGATGGAGGCTGGAGTAAAACTTATGGACTGATGCGTCGTAGGACGGAAATAAAGGCCAACGAGGCAACGGAATTTTCTGTAGATACGCTTCTAAGTGGATCTACGTGGTCTAATTTTGGAGGTCTTCTTGTAAACGTGTCTTATATGATGAATTACAAGAAACTGAATCTTGTCGCAGGAACAGAATTTCAAAAGTATGACCTTTATAATGCCAATGACATGTACTATTTCAAGCGTAGTTACAAGACCTTCTTACCTTATGCTTTCCTACGATTGCGAATGAGTAGAGGCCAGCTACACGTGCAATACAAGACATCGCATAACTATCCCGGATTGGCTCAAGTGCATGATGCTATCAACAATGCCAATGCTGTCATGGCTATTCGTGGAAACATCAAGTTGGAACCGTCGTATCAGCACAGCCTGATGGCACGTCTCATACTGCCGATTTCAAAGAACGGCTCGGTGTTTGTATTCTTTACCAACATTGTTCAAGCAGACAATTATATCGGTTCTCTTCGTTCATTAGCCAGTGAAAGTTATCAGGAAGAAGGCGAAAGACGAAATACGCAGATCTTATCATATCAAAACACTGACGGCTATTTCAGCTGGACTTCACTGATGGCCTATGGCGTTCCTTGGAAAGCGATTAGTTCAAATGTGAATTTCTCAACGCGTGTAAGCTATAGTACTATTCCTGGATTTTGGGACAACATCAAGCAATATACAGACCAATGGAACTGGAGTGGGAGCGTCACGGTCGGTAGTAATATCAGTGAGAATGTAGATTTTGTACTCGATGTGAACAGTAAATATACAAGCAGCAAGAACCAGACGTTTGAGGATATGAACGTAAATTATTGGTCGTTATCATATGGAGGACAATTAAATTGGCAGTTTATCAAACAGCTTAAGATTGTCTTGGAGTGTGGACGTACTAATTATTTCGGCTCCGGAACTTCACAGTTTAATGCTGTCATCAGTAATGCTGCCATAGCGTATAAGTTCCTAAAAGGACGTAAGGGAGAACTTCGATTCCAGATCAACGACATCCTGAATCAAGACAACAGTTTCTATCAGACAACGACGGAACTATATCGCAGGGAGATGACCACCAACATCCTCGGACGGTATGCAATGCTGTCGTTTACATATAACTTAGATACTAATAGATAATGAAGAACTATTTGATACATATTGCAATATTACTCTGTGCCTTCCCACTTTGGGGGCTGGCACAGGAGAAAGACTCGTTGACTGCATTCATAGAGAAAAATCCCAATGCAGTTGATTTTAACATTATCTATGAAGGATCAAAACTCAATCTTTCAGCGGATGATGATGCATTGTTGGTAAATCTCTCTATAGCTCATCCGGCGCTACAGATGCGTTTCCTTATGCAGAGTGTATCTCTTTATATAGACCCCTCTGGGAAAAAGAGGAGAAACTATCAAATAATCCTGCCAAACGCGCTTGATGTGAAAGACGAATTAGAGTCAGCAATGCCACAGAATCCAGAGGGAAATCAAGGAGAAGAAAGACCTGATATTCGTCCCCTGATAAGTGCTTTGAATCGAAAAGGTGCGAAATATTTGGCAAATGGACGCTCTTACCAACTTGGCTTCCAATCTTTCTATATAGAACTGGACCAACAACATGAATTGCTGAACTTCTATATATTATTGCCAAAGGATAAGCTGATGCAAGATAGAAAGTTGTCTGAGAAATGGACAATTGGTATTTTCTCTATCAACGATTTCGCAAATATGCCATCTCCTGACCAACAGGGAGAAGACGGAATGATGCCACCTCCTATTGAAGGGGAAGATCAACAGTCTATACAGGAATTGATGCAGTCAGATATTCGTGTATGGACCAAATTTTCAATTGATGATGTAAACAATGCAAATTTAAAGGAATGAGAATGCGAAGATATTATATACTGATGATGTTTATGATGGCTGTCTGTCATCTTTCCTCACAGAATCTTAATCCGGACTCTGTGAAAGCAGACGTCAAGTCTGTTGGTGACAGCCTCTATTTTAAAGTAACAGTATATCAGATTGAAACGCAGCTGACATTCCTAATGCAGGGGCTAACGGTAAGTATCATTCAGCCAGACACACTTGTCATGTCATTCCCATCAGCAATGATGGTTAGAAACAAGGTGAAGCGACATCCCAATGAGGTGAAGGCAGTCTTGGCATCCAGACAACGACAAGAGATGGGGCGCGACAGTATGAATCATGTAGTACGTCCTGACGTGCAACCGCTGGTTGCTGCCTTAAATGACACAACAGCAACAGTTGTCTACCAAGGAAAGAATGAAACCACCCGCAACTTCAATATAGATGTTGACCGTGATAAGGCCATCATGTGTTTTTCATTTGGACTGAATAAGAAGTATTTCTCGAATAATAGTAAGACAATGACTCTTCACATTTCATCCATACCATTGGGTAGGGGAGGAAGGACTGAGTTTATCGGGAAAAAACTTAGTGGAGAAAATGCGCCACGCCCCAACGGATTGGGAGAAGGCATCAAGAAGGAAGACGTTCAAAAGCGAACTTTCCAAAAAACAATTTCAATAAGAATTGGTAAAGACAATGGAGAATAAGAAATATATCATATTTGACTTAGACGGAACTTTAGTCGACTCGTACGGTACCGTTGTTAATACATGCAAAAACGTTTTTGCATGTTATTTCATGGACCGAATGCCCGATGATGATTTCTTCGTAACGTATCAATGTAAGGATATGGAACAGATGTTCCTGGAATTGGCATTAAGGGCAGGCACAAGTACCGATGACTTTAGAAACAAATATGACCATCTATATGCTTTAGATTGCATATCTGGTACGTCTGTAATAAAAGAACAATATAAGATTATGGAAGATGCAAAATCTAATGGCATTGGAATAATCGTTCTTACCAATAAAAAACAAAATCTTGCTGAAGAAGTTTGCGAAAAAATGTTTGGATATAATGTCGTCGATGTTGTCATTGGACGAAAAGATACACAGCCGATTAAACCACGGCATGTAATTATAGACAGATTATTAGCTCATAGAATTAATCTTGATCAGTGCATATCATATTATGGAGATTCTGATTTAGATCGTAAAACAGCCGAATTATTAGGAACAAAATATTTTAACGTTTAAATTTAATCAATATGGAACTACAAACTAAGAAAAAAAGGAAAGTGTTTTCTCTAATCCTTATGGCTGTAGTCATGGGATTCTCGTTTAGCTCTTGTGGAGGAGGCGATGATGGTGGTGATGATCCATCTCCAAGTCCAAGCTCGGGTACCTCTTTAACATTAAATCCTTCTAATCTGAATTTTACAGCAGAAAAGAATGATTCTAAGTCCTTTGAAATACAAACGGACGCTGATGCTACTTGGGTCATTTATGGACAGGAGTGTGATAGTTGGCTTTCAATTTCGTCTACCCAAGGTCGTGGGACGACAAGAATTACACTTACTACGAAGGATGTAAATACGGGTGGGAAACTTCAAGCGCAAATTGAGGTCGTGGCCCAAAAATCTGGTGGAGCAGAAACTTCAAGAACGCTCTATGTATCCAGAGATGGCGGTATTGAAGATAATTGTTTCGCCCGTATAATGGAGAATGGACAGCTAATAATGACTTATGGAATGGCATGTGTGGTAGATTTTGGTAACAATACCCAATATTTCTACTACAAGATATATACGGACGCTGAATTTAATAATATTAAAGGTGATAATAACAGAATCGTTCAAGAAGCTACAAAATCAGGTTCGGATTGGACACGTGTCAATATTCCGAGTTCTGGTGGCGTTGAAATCTGTTATGACCAGTGCCAGCCTAAGACAAGGTATGTTTTCGTAACCGTTAGTTTTGCAACTAATGGTAATCATGGTGAAATATATACGAGTGACTTCATGACCAAACCAAAAGAAGAAGAGCCTTTAGCCTCAATAACGCCATATGCTCAGATCGCACATGAAGTTCATGATGGCGATCAAGGACCTTGGTATAAGTGGGAAGTGAAGAAGGAATCTGGCACATGCAGCAAATACTACACCTATGTTTGCGCTGGTGACACCGAGTTTGATATGATGAAGAATCATAAAGGTGATTTTGGTCAGTATGATGAACGTGACGGTGTAAAAGTCGCATGGAATATCTGGTTAGAGCACAAGGGAGATATGTCAACTCATACCACCTCATTTAACAAAGGTAATTTTGGCGGACGAGAGAAACTGTTCAGAAGCTATTCAGAAGGTTCTACCCAATGGCTTACTTACAAATCGACAGACAAGTATTTGCAAATTGTCACGTGGGGCGTTGACGAGAACAATAATTATTCGGGATTGGTATATGACGTAATATATAAAGTGGAAAATGAACGGCTATATCCTACCACTGGCTATAATCTCGATGTCAATCCGACGTCCCTGTCGTTTACAGCATCAGGAGGAACTTTGAATGTTACGGTGACTTCTAACGACTCTTGGACAGTATCATCTAACCAGTCGTGGTGTACGGTATCTGAGACATCAGGAAGTAACACCAAAACGATTACTATTACGGCCGCTGCCAATAGCTCAGCTGACAGTCGCTCTGCTACCGTTTCCATCAAGGGAACCAATAGCGGTATTACAAAGGACATTAGCGTTACACAGGAAGGTACGCAGGGTGGTTCTGATAATTATCTCAATCGTGACGAATATGGTGACGATAATAACCTGAATAAAAAGTAAACCTAAAAAATGACAACAATGAAAAAGAAGAAAATATTTTTCTCGCTGTGTCTGGTACTCTCCGTGCTTCTGGGCCTGACAGCATGTTCAAGCGAGGATTCGGATTCTGTGTCTGTACCCCAGCCGACAAAGACACAAAACGGTTTTTATGTATACAATCTGAATTTCGTGTGTGAAGCACCGGTCTATAATGATGAGGCTACCACTCGCGCAGTGACCAGCAGTTGGAATATGGGAACATCTCTTTTCGCGAGGTTTAAGAGTGGTTCTACCTATTATATAGGTTATATCAATATTGATAAAGATGGATGGATGATGATTTCATCGAATGAATTCATTAACATGTCGACATCCGGAACGTGTGAATTGTACTACTTCTTGGAGTCCAATGGTGACAATTATTATTTAAATATGGAGACAGCTAAACTGGATGTCTATAATAATGGTTCATTTGTTAGGAGTACTGATATTGATTGGAATACGGACTCCATTGCCCTGACAGAAAATACTGCTATCTACGCAACAACAACGGCTACCTATGTGTCAGATAAAGATAATGGGTGGACTATTAAGGCAACGCTAAGTCCTATGATGTGGCGTATGCGTTTCAATGGAACAAATGGAACATCCATTACCATGCCTGCCAGTGACAACGATATCAAGTATTGCTCAGCGTTCAACTGGTCTGCAAGCTCGGCATCGTTCTCGAAAACTACTAAAGATGTAAACCTGAAGGTGAGCGGCGGCTATACGCCGTATATCTATGGTGAGTTCCTGTATCCCTCTTCAGATAATAGGATTACGGTTATGAATGGCAGTGATACTTATACTCGTACCTTCAAGGGCAGTAATCTGCAGACAGGAACAAGTGGATACTTCACTGTCCCCACCGCTTCGAACTATAGCAGCAATGGCTGGTCAAGGAACGAGGAAATTGATCCTAACGCAACTATCCAGGTAGAAGACATACTAACCTTTACTGACGGTGTTGTCATGGGATGGAAACTGGGAAGCACAGCAAATACATTTGATTATACAGTATTCACCAAGTCTGGTGCTGAGGGATTAACTGATGATCAGTTGGCAAATGAAATTTATGATACTAATCCCTATACATTAGAGGATGCCGATTACATATTTAAGTCGACTAATTCTGAGTGGTTCAAAGCAAATACAGAGTATTATCTTTGTGCAGTGGCTAAGAATAGTGCAGGAGTAAGAGGACCCGTACTCAGAAAACTATTTAAGACGAATGCGACTAGTCTGCCTTATGCGGAGATTTCAAACATCAAAGCTGAATCTACAACAAAGTGGAGCTGGAATATCACGCTTAATAATAACGCAAAATCGTATTACATGAGTATTTGGACTGGAGAAAAACGTTATAAGAGTGATTGGCACTTTAGTGCTTATTATGCCTATCAGAGTGTCATTTCTGGAGACTCTACTTATGATTGGACGAGCGTATCCTTGGACTTGTCTCAATATCAAGAGACTTGTGAATACATAACAATTTGCACATGGGGTGTTGATGCAAATAATAACATCGGTAATCCCAATGTGGCATTTGGAGCAGCATCGTCATCTTCTAGGAGTCTGAGTCCTGCTAATCCATCTCCGCAGAAAGACAAGATGTCTCCAAAACAGATGTCGGAAATGCGTAAAAATATGAAGATCTATAGATGTAATAACTAGCGTTTAAACAATATGCAACGCCATAGATTACATATTGCTATTGTTTTGCTGTGGCTACCGTTTTATGCGGTAGCCCAGCAATGCAATATAAATAGCATTGAAGCATATGCAAAAAAAATATGGCGTAACGATAAAGTCTTTCAAAAAGGATATAAATTAGAAAGTACTATCTTAGATGTCGAAGACACCCCATGCTATGTCGTTGTAAGAACGGACGAAACAAGGAGAGATACTTTACCGGGATATATGTTGGTTGCAAACGAAGGTGAACGTACAATCCTATTGGCATTTGACAACGAAGCGAAATTTACGACAACCAGTCTGCCACCTCATATTAAGGAGTGGGTGAATGATTATGGTCGTATCAGTAGTAACTACACAAAAGAAGAACTTCAAAAATGGATGGAGGCTTCTCAAACAGAAAATGAAGATGTTCCTCCATTGCTTGGAAAGAAAGAATGGGGACAGGATAACCCTTATAATCTGTTATGTCCGACAATAGATGGAAAACACTGTCCAACGGGATGTATTGCTACAGCCGTTTCCCAAATAATGAGCTATCATAGATGGCCATCACAGGGAACAGGTAGCATATCTTATACAACATCAACTAGGAAAATTGACATCAATTACAATTTTGCTAATACGTCTTTTGATTGGGATAAGATGCTAGACACCTATATCCCGCTCGAAGATTTGTCATCACAAGATGATGTGATTGTCACTGATGACCAGTATTTCCTCAACTCAATTGACATTGACAATAATTCAATAGCAGCATCAAAATGTTATATTAGCATTAGTGGGCTGACAGTAATGGGGAAATCCTCTTTTGAAGGCGAAGTTGTTCTTCTGGCAACAGATAATAATGGAGTCATTGCTTCAAGAGTGTCGTCTTCAACAAGTATATCAAATCGTTCTAGTGGACGTATCCTGAACGACAAGAGTTTCTTGCTATATGTTTCATCAGATATGGCAGACGGTACTTATCGTATTTATTGTGCCGTTCGTTCAAATGGTATTTCTAATTGGTCCTTATCAAACGCGAAAGGAAAGGAGAATTATATAAGCTTTACAAAAGAAGGAAGCTCCTTTACTATCGGAGATGAAACATTTCCTTGTTGCCCGTCAACAGAAGATGTAATCCCTGTATCTACACTTTTACAAGCTGTGGGTGCTGCTGTCAAAATGGACTATAACCTGAATGGCAGTGGTAGCTATGACGCGCCGACGTTAGAAGGCTTGATTAAATATCTTAAATATGATTCTGACATGTTCTTTGCCTATCCTGACATATACACTGATGAACAATGGCATGAAATATTACAACAAGAATTGGTAGAAGGACGTCCTGTCTATTATACTGGTCAGGGTACGGAAGTTGGCCATGCTTTTGTAATAGATGGGTTTAAGAAGGCAGAGGACGGCACTATATATTACCACGTTAATTGGGGGTGGGATGGATTATGTAATGGCTATTATTTGCTTAACATGTTGCGTCCTTCTTCTACTGGTACAGGCGGGTCGTCAGGATCCAATTACTCCAACCGGCCTTCCATGCTAATAGGTATGATACCAGAAGATGGCATCTCTACGCTTAAAATGAATTGTAGCACTATTGATTTACTGGCAAACGAGTTCAGTATTGGAGATTTTATGCCCATTCGTATTCGTACATTGTCGATGCAAACGAGTATGGATTTTGTTGGAAACTTACAACTTCAACTACAAAGTGCTGACAAAGATTCCAATCCAATAATCCTTTATGAGAACAAATGTACAATCACGTCCAAACGAGGCTTAACTAATTTCTTAGCTTCCTGCCAAGTTCCTACAGACATTGAAGGAGGAAATTACACGCTGAAGATCGTTTGTACGACCAATGAGGGTGAAGATGTGGAGATAATGTGCAAAGAGTGGCCGACGATAAATATAAAGGATATCAATGACTGGAATGGCGGTGCCATGACACAACCACTAAAGAGATTGGCTGTCGGTGGTACGTTTGATTTGAAAGCCCAAGAATATAACGGGAGCATTATACTTACCCTGGATACCATCGCTAATCCAATGTCCAAATCAACGACAGGAGAGTTGGCATTGGCAATATGTGACGAAAACGGAAAGATGCTGACAGTACCGAATGACAAAAGCATGGTTAGTGTGAGTGGTTACAATTTGAAAAGGAATATCAGCATCTCATCGCCCATATCACGCAACATGCCAGATGGTAATTACGAATTGAGAGTAAGCTACCTTCCCCAAGATGAATCACTATGGACTTTCTGCGACAAGATTCAATGTGAGGATGATATTTGGTGGGCTTCTTTCCATCCCTTTAGTATTTCCATGACAGCAAAAGACGGTGAAATCTCTATTCAAGGAATAGGTACATTTGAAGGAGCTGACACTCCTTGGACAAGCAGTATCTCTAACATAACCAATGACGTATCTTTTGAAAATTGCGTATTTGATTTGTCTGGACGTCAAACGAAAGCAAATCAAAATGGCATTTATATTATAAGAAAGAATAATAAAATAACTAAAATTATTAAATAGACAGAACCAATATGAAAACAATCAGCTTATTCCCAAAACATTTAACACCGTGTGTGTTCGTTCTTGCTTTTTCATGCATTATGGCAACATCATGCATTAAAAATTCTGACGATAATGATCAGCCGAAACCTCCCGTGAACGACAGCATCCCGATGAATACTGACTCCACTGCGGTTGATATTGACCGGACCTTTAAGGCAACGGTAGAGTACATGCAAGGTGAATGGATGGCTCAGTATGCCGGCTATGACCCCCAGCAGTCTCAGGCAACCGGTATGGAGGTGGTAAGTGCTATCCGCCGGCTTGTGACCTTCTCGCCTGAAGGTTTCTACGACAGCCATGTACAGGGCATTGTCGACGTGCAGGATACCATCACCATCTATAAAGAGTTTGAGCACGAGCATGGTACCTATTCCTTCAATGCCGACAAGCAAGTGATGAAGTACGTCATCGAGTATGACTCACTCCTTAATTTTGGAACCGACAAGATGGAATTCTTCCCAGGGAAGAGAGGTCCCGGAGGCCTCGTCAAGGAATATGACGAGGAAATAGGGTTCTCCAAGGAAGTAGATGGCAAGCGCGACTGGATAAGGAAAGACTTGGAACTGATGTCTACCGAAGACCATTCGGCAAATGTAATTTATATAATGAAGAAACTGCAATGAAGTTCAGAGCCATTGTCTGCACATTAGCAGCCTTGTCCGTTTTATCCGCCAGTGCCCAGGTGTTTACAAATGATGTCTGGGAACAGAAGAATCTGGTCGCGATAAAGGTTTCACAGCTATACTATGAGGCCACAATTGGAGCAAACTTGTTTCCGGAAAGGCGCTATGCAGATTTTGTATATATGGCTTTTGGCTATGGCAAACCGACGAAGAAGAATGCATGGAGAAAGTTCATGCCCGAGAACGAGGTGCTGGATGCTTGGCCGAAGACACTTAAAGAAAAACTGAGCAATAGCAGTACTGACGACCTTCATGCAGGAATGGTTAGCGTCGGGTGGAATCATTGGTTTAATCATATGATTGGCTGCTATGTGCAGGCAGGCTGGGGCTTTATTGCTGACTTGTCTACCGACGACGAGTTCACGGATGAGGAAAAGACACTGATGGCGGACGCGAAGGAGAAGAACACCTTTATATACAATACAGTGCCAATAGAATTAGGCCTAACGCTGAACATGTGGAAACATTACAATATACAGGCTGGTATTACCTATATGTGGAAAGAGATTCCATTATTTACTTTTGGTGTTGGATATGTATTTTGAGCTATAGTGAAGATGGGGTGCTATCAGAGATATACGCAGTATGATAGGGTGAAGGTGGCAATCTTTGTCCTGTTAATGTTGCCTGTGTGTTGTTTGGCTGCAGAAAAGGAGAAACCATATAAAGGTTATACGGGAACGGTGCATCAGTTCGGCTTTATAGGAGGAATATACAATACTTCCAATCCTAATTATTCTGCTGAAGACCAAACGCAGACTTTCCATGACTATGGGCTTGGAGCATCCTATACGATGCATGACTATGTGACGAGGCAGTTTACATTTGATTTTATGACATCAGTGACTGTTATCACAGCGAAGTCGCTTGAAGTGAAAGGCGTTGATGATAGCAAGCAAAAGATTATATGGCCTGTCGATTGTCGCTTCTACCTGGGTCCATCTGAAGATTTTCAAGCGTATATCGGTACGGGCCTTCAATGGAATATGTTTGAAAAGACCATCGGTGATTATGACATCATTTCTGGTGAGGCGCCAAGCAAAACCATTCACCAGCTGAGTGGCAATACGGCTATAGGACTAAACTTCTTCGGTCCTCAGAACTATATGTTTCACCTTAACATCGGTGCAAAGTTCCACTATCCTATTACTGATAATGACAATACTGCATCTGACGGCAGCATGATTGATTTATCTAAAGACCGAAGTTGTGTTATCCTCAATGGAGGTATTACCATCGATATCGATCGAAAGAAGAATGCTTGTCTGATGCTCAACTACGAATACCCTCTTGGAACTCCCAAGTCAAGATATGATGGTGCAAGCAATAGCTTCTTTAAAAGGACACAAACCATTTCGCTTGGACTGATGTTCCATATAGGAGGAACAAGAAAATAATGTGGATATAACTGAAATGATTGGAAACAGCTAACGTATGATGAAGACAATAGTGAGATATGTAGTCTTGACATGTTTGTGTCTAATAGGTTCGAAAAGTGTGACTGCTCAAACAGTTAATCCAAATTTGTGCAAAAAAGACATAAAGATAGGCGTCCTTGTGGCGATGGAAAAGGAATTGCGATTATTGAAAGGATGTTTTTCTGATGGGAATGTAATAGTCAAACAATGTGGCATGGGTAAGGTGAATGCCGCAGTGGGATGCACAGAAATGATACGTGAGTATAAGCCTGACATAATCATCTCGATGGGATGCGCTGGGGGGCATGGCGAAGGAATTCATATAGGCGATGTTGTCGTAAGTATGGAAACAGCATATCACGATGTCTATTGTGGAAACACATCCGTATATGGACAGATGCAGGGGATGCCGAGTCGCTTCGTTTCTGACTCTACGCTGTTGAACAAAGCGTTACTGTTGGATGCTAAGGTTATACCTGGACTAATTGTTACTGGTGACTGGTTTGTGGACTCAAAGGAGAAGATGAAAGAAATCGTTGGCCATTTTCCGGACGCAAAGGCTGTTGATATGGAATCGGCCGCTATAGCACAAACTTGCTATTTAATGCATGTGCCTTTTATCTCCTTCCGTATCATTAGCGACAAACCACTTGAAGATGAACATGCTTCCCAATATTTCAATTTTTGGGATACAGCGTCAGAAGAGACGTTCCGTATAGCCAAACAATATGTTGAATCATTGATAAACCTCAATGCAGGGAAATAAAATGAGTAATACTGATTTAAAATGGGTGGCTTGTTGGGGCAACGCCACCTCGATTACCGACCGTCGCGAGGCCGTGTATGCCAAGAATCTGACCTTGCGGTATCCCATACGCATGCCGTTTACGGGTGGTGCATTGCGTTTCCGCTTCTCCAATCTGACAGGCACCGAACCCGTAACCTTGGCAAAGGTGTTTGTGGGTCACACGCCCATTACCTTTGATGGTGCTACCAGCGTTACGCTGCAGCCAGGAAAGGATACCGAGAGCGATGCTATCAGCTATGCCGTGAACCGTGGCGATACCATCGATGTAAGCATGTATCTGGCCGATTACACGCAGATGAATAGTGGTACACTCATTACTGGTCCGCTGTCGAAGGGCTTCTATGCCTATGGCGATTTTGCCGAGGCCGATGAGTTGCCCCTCAATCTGACGCGCCACACCAACTGGTTCTATTTCCTGAATACCATCGATGTGCTCACATCGCCCGATAACCGTGCCGTAGTGTGCTATGGCGACTCGATTACCGCCCAGTCGTGGCCCGATTATCTGGCTCAGCTGGCTTTTGGCACCAATGTGGCCATCATCCGTCGTGCCGTTAGTGGCACGCGCATATTGCGCCAGTACGATTGCATTACCTATCAGGCTTACGGCTTGAAGGGTGCCACCCGATTCCCCATCGAGATGCGGGTGGCAGGTGCTACCGATGTAATCATCCAGCACGGCATCAACGATATCATCCACCCCGTGGGGCAGGATGTTAACCCCTTCCGACCCTGGAGCGATCTGCCTACGGTGGAGGAGATGGAGCGTGGGGTAGAGGAGATCTACGTAAAGCCTGCCAAGGCCATGGGCCTCAAGGTGTGGAGCGGCACCCTGCTGCCCATCTATGGTTGGCGTACCTATAACGAAAAGCGTGACGCTATGCGACAGGAGTTTAACGAGTGGTTGCGCACATCGCCCGTCTTCGATGGTTGTATCGATTTCGATGCCACTGTGCGCAGTACCACCAATCCCAAGGCTTTTGCCGATGGCTTTGATAGTGGCGACCACCTGCACCCCAGCGAGCGTGCCTACGAGGCCATGGCCCAGGCTGCTGCCCACAAGCTGATACGCCACATCCCGTCACACTACGACCACGAGGAGCAGTATTGATTCATGACACACGTCAGTTACATACTTGATGCCGTTCTCCCGTTGTACATATCTGTGGCGAGGAACCACCTCTCCGTATCACAATAACTAAAAGAAACTAATCGAATAAAACTATGAAGAAATCATTTGGAAAGGCTTTGATGGCAATGTTGACTATGATTCCAATGTCAGCTAATGCACAAGACAGTGTCGTGGTGGAAAAGGTTACATTTAGTATGCCTACTATTACTAAAGGCAATGCCGATGATGAAGAGGTTAGCGAAGTTGTGGATACTAACACAACATTAACAATCAAAGACAAAAAGCGCTTTATCAAGGATGGCAAGAGCACACTGCTCTCTGTCAACATGAATTATCTGGAAACGGCAAACGCTTTGGAGCGCTTCGCCACACGTTTTTTCTTCCGCGACAGTACGAGTGAGAATATGTCGGATGCCCTCTTTCGCTATTTTGACAAGTTGGGCACTTATGATCCCAATGGCAAAGGTATAACTGATGCCACTGAGAAGTATAATATCAAAGAAGGTAAGAAGGTGGAAGGGCTTTTGTACAGCTATATCCTCAGCTACGAGAAGGTTGCTGATGGCAAGAAGCGCAGCAACCGTCGCACTGTTACCTACGATATCATCCAGAAGCGTATCTTGCAATTGGAGGATATCGTCAACGCCACTGTTGCTGACAGTATCCGAACGGATGCCGGCAAGGCCTTTCTCAATATTGAGTTCACGATGGTGGGAGTGAACATCTCCTATAAGAAGCAACAGGAACAGAAGACTGTGAACGTGTTCTATAACAAGGACAGCCATAAGTTTGCTCCCGGTTTCAGCGAGACGCTGGATGCTATCAAAAAGAAGATTAAAGAAGGGGCTCAGAACATAGACGACAGTAAGGTTTTCGATGTCGTTGAGGATATGCCAAGTTTTCCTGGTGGCCACGATGCATTATTTAAGTTTATCTCTGAGAAGCTTAGATATCCTAAGCAAGCCGAAGAGCACGGCATTCAGGGCAGGGTGATCTGCAACTTTATTGTCGAGAAGGACGGCAGTATTTCTAATATCAAGGTGCAGAAGAGTGTCAATCCGCACCTTGATGCAGAGGCCGTTCGTGTGTTGCGACTGATGCCGAAGTGGAAGCCTGGTCATCAGAACTATACGCCAGTACGGGTAATGTATACAGTGCCCGTCTCCTTCCGATTAAAATAGCATGATATTTCGAAAGATATAAAGTATGAAAAAAATCGTATTGATAACAGGAGCAACAAGCGGTATAGGACTGGCTTGTGCCAAGAAGTTCGCAGAGAACGGTGATAAACTGATTCTGACAGGAAGGAATGAGCAAATCCTGGCTGAGATTCAAAAGGAACTGACTGCTAAGGGTACGCAGGTGATAACATTGGCCTTTGACGTGAGAGATCGCCAGAAAGCTAAGCAATTCATTGATGAACTGCCTGACGAGTGGCAGGAGATTGATGTGCTGGTGAACAATGCAGGACTGGCACTGGGGCTGGAACCTGAGTACAAGGGCGACCTCGATGACTGGGAAACGATGATTGACACGAACGTCAAGGGACTGCTGACGATGACACGTCTCGTAGTACCAGGAATGGTACAGCGCAACCGTGGACACATCATTAATGTGGGCTCGGTGGCTGGCGACGCTGCCTATGCTGGTGGCAACGTGTACTGCGCGACGAAGGCTGCAGTAAAGGCGCTGACTGATGGCCTGCGCATCGATGTGGCAGATACTGCCATCCGTGTGACAAACCTGAAGCCAGGACTCGTCGAGACGAACTTCAGCAACATCCGTTTCCATGGCGACAACGACCGTGCCGCCAATGTCTATAAAGGTATCAAACCGCTGACGGGTGACGATATCGCAGATGTGGCTGTTTATGCTGCCAATGCTCCTGCGCATGTCCAGATTGCCGAGGTGCTGATATTAGCCACGCATCAGGCCAGTGGCAGTGTGATAGTAAGGAAGTAATTCGAAGGAGCGTCATCCGTATGGATGGCGCTCCGCGTAGTCTATGTCATCGATAAGTCTTTTCAAACTCTCTTGCAATTTCTCTACCAGACCAGGCTCTTGCAACTTCTCAAGGATGGCCTGTTTGTTGCCCAATGCGATGACCGTCTCAGCCCCATACGGCATAGGATGGTTCACCGCTGCCAGTTCCAGGTAGCGTTCATCGTCATGCTCCAATCCCACTGCCGTCACCTTCAGCAGCACGTGCGACAGTCCGATATGCCTCTCCTTCACGTCCTCCCTTTCATACACCACGTCGAAGTGTCCCATGTCAGGCACCTTCTCCTCCACCTGCTTCTGCAGGCTGGCCACCATTTTCTCTAACAGTTCTTTCATACGCATCCCTTTTTTGAAATAACTCCTTGCTTTCCCTTTTTATTATGGAGAAGTCTTACTTTTTGTAGCCCATGTTGATAGTTTTTGAATCAATATCTATTCTTTTCTATTGTGCAAACTTTAGAAAAAGAGATGGACTATGCGAAACGGACAACGTAAGAAGAATACACCCATTGCCACGTTGATTAAGAATTACATCAACAAGAAGAGCGGTAAGGTTTCTAAGTCAAGGGAGGAGATTAAGTGGCGTTTTAATGCACTTGACTGGAAAGACCAGAAGAAGATCCTGCCTGCCTTCTTGGATTCATGTGCGTCCGACAGAGAGTGGGCTTATGGAAAGTTGCTTGACTACTGGGACGATTCTTTCCTTCCCAAGGTCAAGGAACTGTGGGAAACCTGTCATGAGTATAAGTGCTCATGGTTGGTTATCCGCCATTTTCCTTTGGAGTATATCACAGAGCACATGGACGAGTTTACCGATGAGCGCGACTATTACTTTATCTGCCTGCGTTTGGCCAAGGACAAAGACTACGTCATTGACCGTTCCAAATTGTCGAAAACCGATTATCTGGCTGCGTTGTATCATACCGACCGTATGATTTCAGACAAAGATGCACTCAACACTATGTTCGAAGTCGTTCGTGGCTGTTGTCTTCAAGATGCTGATGTCACGAGATTGGAGCATGTTGGTGAAGGGAAACATCCTGATGTGATTTCTCCCATGAACTTCCGTGAAGTCAGTCTCGCCTTTTATTATGTCCTGAAACTCCAGCAATATGAGGTGGCAATACTTTTCAATCGCTGGAATGCAAAGGTGGAAGATGCCATATTAAGCAGTCCTGAGTTCAACGCTATTGATCGAAACGACTGTTATCCTGAATCTGATTACGACAGATGTCGGACAGAAGTGGCAAAGCTCTATGCCTTTAAGATGCTTGATGACAAGTACAAACAGCCAACAGATCCCACCTTCGAGGAAATGCGTGAAGCTTACGAGAAATACGTGGAATGGTCTCGGATGTGTCGTGAGCAGTCTGACAAAGCACTTATGGCCTCTGCTTCGGAATTCTTAAACTCCACTCTGGACGATGAAGATCTTTTACCCTTTTAATAATTGTATCTGTGATGAAAATACTGTTTGTTTGCTCTGCTAATATCTGTAGGAGTGCTCTGGCAGAAGCGATATTGAAGAAGAAACTCCAGGAAAAGGGATTGACCGACATAGCGGTTTATTCCGCTGGGATAGATAATTATGCTGGTGAGCCTCGAGACCCTAAAATGGTTTCACTTGCTCGTCAGTCAGGCTACGACATGGGTAGTGTCGCCCAATATATAACCAAGCAACTGACAGATGCTGCTGACCTCATTATCTGTATGGAATACCATCATGTCGTGGAACTACAAAAGTGGTATGTGCCATATGTACGCTGGAGTCGCATTCATCGGTTCAATGAAATTTGTTTCAATGAACGGACAGATTTGCCAGACCCTTCAGGTGATACTGATTACATGCATCATTATGTCTTCGAGATGATTCAGAAAGGCTGTGATATCATCGTTTCAAAACTATCCAAACAAATGAAAATTTCCGAATCATCTTGATAGAATATTATATTTTTGCCATCTATATTAGAAACGTAGCATAATTCTAAAAACTGTAAGAGTATGAATATAAGTGCAACACAATGGTTCGACGGTGCAAGGATTTACCACACTATGGTAGATCGGTTTAACGGAGGGTGGCAGACTCCACCTGTTAGCGTGAATGATTTCTGTGGAGGTGATCTTCGTGGAGTCATGGAGAAACTAGGCTATATCCAGAAGTTTGGCTTCAATACGATTATGCTCACTCCCTTCCTTAAAACTGCGGGCTATCATGGTTATCACACCATAAGCTATGATGAGGTTGACCCTCATTTTGGTACATGGGAAGACTTTCAAGAACTTCTTGACAAAGCGCACGCTATGGGGATTAGAGTGGTGTGTGATTTCGTACCAAATCACTGCTCTTATTGGAATCCAATCTTCCAAGCCGCACTTCTTTCCAATGGTGGTCAGCATCGAGACTGGTTCTTCTTTCCCAAGGAAGGTAGTGACGAGTATGTATCTTTCTTGAATTTGCCAGACCTTCCCAAATTCAATCTGGAGAATCCGGAAGCAGCAAACTATATGGCTTCGAAAGCTGAAAGACTCGCAAAGATGGGCGTTGATGGATTTCGTATTGATCATGCCTTGGGTCAGCCCTTCTCTTTCTTGAAGTATCTTCGTCAGGCTTTGAAGAACATACGTGAGGATATCGTAGTGTTTGGAGAAGTATGGGCAGAGGGTATAAGTAAAGATTTGTACAATCAGTTATATTTCAAGGAGAGCGGCTTTTGTGATGAAGAATCTTCTCTTTTTAACACCATTAGGAAGATGATGACTTCTATGTTGGGCAAAGAGCATGAGGAAAAGGTAATGGCGTTAAACCAGGAACATCTTCAGGCTGACTATGCCGATGTGCTTGATGGTGTCCTTGACTTTTCTTTTCGTGCAATCATCATCGAGGAAATACAAGCAGGACATCGAATCAAAGGCAATCAGACCTTGCGTGATAAAGTGAGCCGTCATTTCAAGTGCTATCCCTTCGATTTTAAATTGGTGTTGTTCTTGGATAATCACGATACCGACAGATTCTTGTATGTTTGCAACAATGATGTAACCCTACTTGAGGAGGCTATTGAGTTTATGAGGGAACTTAACCGACCTTTCTCTCTCCTTTATGGTACTGAGCAACTGATGACAACATCGTCAAGCATCTTTGGTGCCGAACCGTATGCCGATCTTCGTGTACGCCAATGCATGGACTGGACTCAAACTCCAGTTAATCAAAATAATTATTTACCATCAAACTCTGATAATAAAATGCCAATAGTTAACGGAACATCATGGACTGCAGACAGCAAATTGTCGGCAGATGTGCAAAAAGGAAAAATACAGCCTCGAAGAATGTCTGAAAATGGCAAAGTGGTATGGTATTGTACTAATCCAACCTGGGATATCCCCTCGTTGATTCTTCAACAGAGTGTCAAAAAGCAGTTGGAAGAAATATCTGCATTCATAACGAATAAAGAAAAATATATTGACCTCTGGGGAATACGAAGATTCCAGCGTGGCGGTTTATGCATCTGTATCAATTTCCTTGGTGCTTCAGGCTGTGGTAAGTCCATTTCTGCTGAGGCTATAGCAAGCACTTCTGGATTGAAGGTCATTAAAGCTTCCTATTCGCAAATACAGAGTGACCGTTGGGGTGGCACAGAAAACAACTTGACATCGTTGTTTGAGGAGGCAAAAAAGACAAGATCCGTGATTATTCTGAACGAGGCAGATGGGCTTTTCAGCAAGAGACGTTCGGATGGAGCAAACTCTGATACAAACAATCAGATAAAGTGCCATCTGCTGAATCTGATGGATACCTATGAGGTGATACTTATTCTAACCACGAATCGTTTTGAAGACTATGATGAGGCATTCTATCGCCGCACGATGTTTCAGGTGGAATTCTCCTTGCCCGGATACGAAGAACTGGTGCAGTTATGGAAGATGCATCTTGGTTGTAGCGATGAGGAACGCTTTTCTAAGGAAGGCGAAATCCCCAAGACTGCAGGCTTTTCGTTCGAGAATGTTGCCTACTATTCTGAAGGGCTGTTTGGTGGTGATATACGCCGCATCACACTTGGAGTAATGGCTAAACTGTTAACAATGGATGCCCCTGTACTCACAGAAGAAATTGTTAACAAAGCCATTGATGACTATAAGAAAATAAAGATGAAAATGAAAGTTGCCAGTGATTTGCGACCTGTTATGGGAAAACGCAAAGAAGAATATCTGAGCGTCATCAATCAATAAGAGAACAATTGACATATTTACAAACCAAAAATGCAATAATTATGTTTATCATTTCATTATTTGTTACCCTAGTATTGGGGATTGCTGCAGTCTATGCCATAGGTGCAGCTATTGTATTGGCATTGGTCGCGTTGATTAATGCTTATTATGCCATAAAGAGACGTATTCAAAACAGTCATTATTATAAGGTTGCCAGAATCCTTATAAAACGCTATAACAACAAAATAGAACAGATTGTTGTTGTCGTTGGCCCTGACGGAAGTGTGATGGAAAAACAACAGTCAGAATCATTCTCTGCAGAGCAGATGAAAGGAACTCCTATTGAGAAAGCTTTTGAGGAAGCTGAACGTAAGCCAGATTCACGGGTTGGTGGTGATCCAGCTATCAAATGGGAACCAACGGAGCAAGAGGAAGAAGAACTTCGCAACAGAGCGAACTAATTGTATTTGTATAACCATTAAACGTTAATAGATTATGAATTTTAAAACATTGAAAGAATTATGGCGAAGCCTTAGCCATGTAGTTGACCATGACTTTGCCAAAGTACGTGACTATCTTGTCCTTAGTAAGGATGACGTGGAAGAACAGCATGATGGTCCTTTCGTAGGACAAGTAATCGTAGAACGTAAAAGCGCTGATGTCTTGAGCGTGGATGTATCTGTCTGGATTCATAACCAAGACGGTTCATACACCAAGTTCTATAAGAAACAGGATTTCTATAGTCTTGCGAATGTGCCGGAGTTTGTACAGAGTGAGCTCGATTTGACTCGTCGCTATGATGTGGTTCTGAGCCCTTCAGAACTGAACATGATGTGCTCTGAAAGGAACCAGAAGATTCATACTAGAATCAGTAATATATATGACTATATCAAGCGTTCCCTTAAAAATTGTGGCTATAGTGCTGGTAGTGTTGTAGCTGAGATTTCTGGAACAGGCCTTTATTATCGTGTCAAGGTTTGTTCCTCAGGAAGCAATTCGCCAATCATGACATTGCTGACGACCTCTGTCGAAGGACTAAACTATCAGGATACCAACACTTTGAGAACAGTTCACATGTTAAACCTACAAATAGACATCTTATGACTGAAATGATTATTCCCTGTGAAACTGTAGTCAATATCATTGCGACGTGGCCGAGAGTCACACGTAATGATATAGAACATGTCAGACATATCGTCATGGAAAAATATTACCCTGACCCAAAGATTGCTGAAGATGGTATTGAAGCGCAGATAGGATATGCGTTTCAAGAAATGAGATACCTCCATATGTATCTTAACGCCAATGTGATTGGTAATGAAAAGAAACTGCTGGAAGATGAGATGTGGTATCTTGTAGAATGGCTTCAGCGCAATCGTGTCTGTTATAAATTGAAGGACCAATTCCTGTTCAAACATGACACCAAGTCGCTTTCTAAGTATTATACAGATAAGACGGTTTGGATTATTGACGAAATGAAGAAACGCGGTGGTGAAATAAGGGGCGTTATGAACAGCTGATGGCTTACTATCAATGGCGTGGGCGTGGTTTATACCCATTGAATGAAATGCCCCCGGTAGCAAGAAAAAGCTATCGGGAGCATTGCTGTTTTCTTTATGTAAGCTTGAACTTTTCTGGGTGGGCTTTGACTTCGTTTTGAAAGTCAATAAGGTTTTTCAGGACAACTTCAGAATCGTCCGTAATATCCATATATAGGTTCTTGTACTTTCCTTTCCTTGCCAAATCTTGTATTAATGGATAAACTGGTACCTCTTCCTTCCAGAACTGTGTACCAAGAAATATCATGGGACTGGGGAAACCGAACGAGAGATAGTGATTTTGCACTGCATCTTGGAATACTTCTTGCAGGGTACCGGCACTACCAGGGGTGTAGATGATACCACCAAAAGGCAAAGTCAGTATATGGTTCTCGCGAATGCTGTTTTCAAAGAACTTGGCAATATGAGTGGCAAAAGGAGAAGATGGCTCGTGTCCATACAACCATGTTGGAATGCCAAGGCTCTCATACTTTGTCTGTGGGTATTTGTATATCACCTTAAAAGCTGTCGAAAGCCATGTTAGGTCTTTGAAAGAAGGAGCAGCTGATAATATTTGCAGTGCATCTTCTACATCCTCATCGTTGTATCCTGCCATCCATGCTCCAAGGTGGGTGGCCTCCATGGCACCAGGTCCTCCTCCGCTAAGCATGTAGAACCCCTGTTCGGTTAGACGCTTGCTGAGAAATACAATTTGGTGATACATTGCATCGGTTCTCAGTAAGGCATGTCCACCCATCACCCCTATACAACGCAAGTAATTGTGAACACGGAAAAATTCTCCAAGACCAACATAGATGCCATGGTCATGGATGGTACGAGCCATCGACTCTTTTATATCATTAGTCTGTTTGCCCAATGATATATAACGGCGGTAGATGTTGGTGTCAAAACAAGTATTGAACGACTCGGGTTGTTCGGGATTGTAACCCTCATAAAGTTCCGTAGCACTATATAGCGTTGTACGGGACACATCAAATGGAACCTCTTTCAGATACTCAACAAATGATTCCATGTTAGCAAAGTTAGGATTGGCAATCATATTATCAGTGTTATTGGTTATACAGTTACAAAGATACGTTTTTTCTCAATAATATGTCCATATTAGTCAATAATTTAACATTTTTCGTTGAAAATAGTTATTTTTTTTCTTATTTCTTGAGGTGTTATCGTTCTTTTTTTGTAATTTTACAGCCGAATAGATGCACAAGGCATTTAACCTAAAACAATTCATAGATGAGTCTTCATTATAAAATAAACTATAATAAACTATCTGACCGACAAATTGTCGAGAAGATTCTAGCAGAGCCTCACGACGAAGAGGCCGCTGCTTTTCTGCTCCACGATCGCTACAATCCACTTCTTCATAAACTTTATTATCGTCTTACGACTGAGGATGTATGGTTTGTCGATTGTGTAGATGAGCTTTTCATATACCTGAAGGGCAAAGACGGCAGCTGGCATATCTTGGCTTGCTTCGAGTGGCGTAGCACATTTGGCTATTGGTTAAAGAAAGTAGCTTGGAACAGATTTTTTGAGATTTTGCCTAGGCTGATAGAAAATGGCGGATCCAATATTCCTTTAGATAACGACGATTCTTCCAAGCCGAAGGTACAGATTGCCGTTGATGGCGAGGAGTGTTACGAACGTCGTCTGCGTAAGGTGATGCTTATGGAAGCTATTGGTAAATTAACGGACGACAAACAGCGTTTTGCTATCCTGAAACGTTTAGAGGGCTATCCAAGTAAAGAGATTGCCATTCTGTTTCAGGAGAAATGGCAGAAGGAAGGCCTCGTTGTATACAACAACAAGAAAGAAATTGTTGTTCCTACTGAAGATTATGTCAATGTCCAGATACAGCGGGCAAAGCAAGAATTAAGAAAATTCATGGTTGAATTAAAATAAAGAACTGAACATGGAAATTACAAACGAACTATTAGCAGCATATGCTGAAGGAAATGTTTCAGAATCTGAACGTAATGCCGTGCGCCAGTATCTGATAGATAATCCCAAAGAATTGGAATCCGTGTCGATGATGATGGATGAAGATTACGATATCCAACTGGACAATCACATAAAAAATACACCTTCCTATTCTTTTAATCATGAATTAGATGTATTGTTGGATGAAATAGATTCAGAAGATATTGATAGCACATCTACTGTGGACATTCTCCCAATCATGTCACGAGCGGCTCAGAATACGGTAGACAATTTATGTGCAGTAAGGTGCGAAGGCTATGCGTTAAGGACATTGGGCATAGATGTCTCAGATCAAGAATTGGAAAAAGAAGCGGAGAGTCAAGGACTGCTAAAGTCGGATGGAACACCGTTGCATTGTATTGGCTTATTATCTGAAAGGTATGGTATTTACGCAGCACGACGATACAAATGTTCAATAGATGATATAATTCAGGCAATTGCCAAAGAAGAAATAGTTATTGCAACTGTTGATAATACAGAATTAAGTCAAACACTAGAGGAAGCAAGTAAAAATGATTTCGAAAATGGAGAAATCCCCAATCATTCAGTTGTTATTCAATATGTAGATTTAGATAATAGTACAATAACCATTCTTGATCCGGGCGTCCCCGATTCATCCCAAATATATCCGTTAGATGTTTTCCAAAATGCATGGGATGATTCTGCAAATTATTTAATTGTCCTTAGCAATCAAAATAACTATGATCCACATCCCCTAAATCTTGATGACGTGCAGATAGAACCAGAACTTATGGAACTTCGTGAGGCTATAGCCGAGAATGCTCATGAGGTGTGGGCAAAAACACGTAAGGACGAGGGATGGTCGTATGGGCCTGTCCGGGATGATGTCAATAAGAAAAATCCAGATATGCTTCCTTACAACCTGCTTCCTGAAAGTGAAAAGGATTATGACCGACAGATGGCCATTAATACTATCAAACTTGTTAAGAAGTTAGGGTGGGAACTAAAGAAAAGGAAATAGGACTCTAAGAAAACTCTATTTGAATTATGGATACAAGCAAGTACATCAAGAAATGTCCGCGATGTGGGACGGAGATAGAACCGGAACGATATGCTACAAAAGGTGATAAGGCCTTTGGTGGTGTTACTGCTGTGTCTGGAGCACTTATTGGAGCTACTTTTGGTGGCCCCATAGGAGCTGGCATAGGTGCTGTAGCAGGATATTTTGCAGGTAAGGCAACTATCATGTCCATAGAGAATGACCACGATATGAATCAGTGGTTCAAGTTCAAATGTCCTAATTGTGGCTGTAACTGGAAAGAAAAGATTCATACCAACGATAATCCAGATGATCCAAGTTGGATGATCAATCAACCCTACTGACAAATATAATATTTATGAGATGTTGAAACCTAAAATATAACAAATATGGGTACTTTATTAATTCCATCAATCTTGCAGATTTGTGGTGATGACGTTATAGCTGTATGTATAACTGTCCTTTTAGTTGCATGCATCGTTTCATTTACCTTTTGTAAGTGGCAGAAAATTAAATATAAAGGTCTTGCAGAAAAAGAAAAACAGGAACTCAAAGACGAAATAGAAGAAGATTTCAAGCAGGAACTAAAAAAATATTCATTGATATGGAAATCTAAAGATGAGACCCTTGAAGAATTAACAAAACGCGAAAAAAAGGAATTGAGATTTAAGACTATTGACGAACTGTCTAATATATGCAAGGCGGGGATCCAGAAAAATGTGATTGGAAACATGGAAGTTTATTCAAATATTGTTAATAAAATATTTAGTATTTATCAAGAAGGGATTGGTATTGAAAAGGACGAGAGAGAATCAACAGAGAGTAATACGAGTAATTAGACTATATGAAGAATCAGGTGCTTTGGATATGCTCCGGTATAATAATACTGGCAGTTCTTTCGCTTAATTGTATGTGGTTGTCTTGGTTAGTTCTTTTGGCGGCATTATGCTACATATTGATAAAATTTACCAAATATACTTATAGCTGGATTAAGTATCATGATTTAAAAACCTCTCGACGTGAAAGGTTTTTAAAGATGTTGTTAGGCTCTATGGCATTGCTTCTTGTAGTAGGAAGTATGGTGTTTTTCAGAATGCAGTATTTGGTAGATGAGAAATCGACATCGGCTATAGGAGCTATTATAGATGCTCTAGATCTGTTTATGCTAGACGTTGATGCTGTCCTGCTGAATAAACTAGATAATCCATCTTGGGAGTTTAAATGTCTAGAAAGAGCTGTGTATGTTGTAACCGTCCTGTCATTTACTTGCACTTTAGCTATTATCATAAGTCTTGTTTATGAGCGTTTGTTGGCATTATATAAACTAAGAACGCTTAGAAAAACAAAAAATGTAAAAAGTCATCTTTATATCTTTTGGGGCATGAATGATTCTTCAAAACTGCTTGCTCAGAGTATCAAGGAGAAAGATCAGGAAGAATCTACGATGATATTTGTCGTAGAAACTCAAATGGACGAAAAAGACAATGAAGTATGGAATAGTATCTTTAGTTTATTTTCACATGAGAAGAAAACATTTGATTATGTGAAGGATTTGAATGCGAATATTACTATTATTGATTCGATGCTTTCTGACATCACAACAGGGGATGGCACTGAAGATATATTAGGTCAGCTAAATATGCCAACGACAAAAAGAGTAATCGAAAGATTACCTGCTTACGCTCAATTGCATGTTTTCTTTCTTTCAGATGATGAACAAAAAAACATTGAAAATCTCAATGTATTAACTCAGGACCAGACAATAGATTCATTTTCAAAGAAGGAGAAGTCAAAAGTAAGATTCTATTGTCACGCTCACTATAATAGTCAAACCCAACTACTCGAAGATAAACATCTAATAAAAAATATACAAGTGAAAATTGTTGATTCCTCAAAGTTGTCTGTCGAAATTTTAAAAAGGGATGTAAGGAATCATCCTGTTTCATTTGTAGAAATCAATAAGGACACGAACCCTGGAACTGTCAAAAGTGCATTTCATTCTCTTATTATCGGATTCGGAGAAACGGGAAGAGAGGCATTAAGGTTCTTATATGAATATAGTGCTTTCCTTGATGAGAAATCAGATGAAAGGCATACTCAGAGAAGTCCGTTCCGCTGTGATGCAGTAGACGAAAAAATGGATAAGATAAAGCCTCACTTTGTTGCTGGAATTCCTGGGATTAAAAATTTGATTGAACCATCTCCATTAGTTTTCCTTCAATGCAATTATGCCTCACAAGATTTCTATAATAAGATAATGACTAGCGATTATCTTTCTAAGATAAATTATATCGTAGTGTCATTAGGAAATGACGAAGAAGGCATGCGGGTTGTTAGTAGAATCCTAAAGCAAGTAATCAAATTTAGAGGAAAGGATATTAATAAGTTCCGCATATATTTGAGGGTATTTGATCAAAAGAAGGCTGTAGAATTACAAAAAATTGCAGATTTTTACAATACCACAGTGGCCTACACTGGAAAGAATTTAAATAATCCTCTAATAGTACTATTTGGAAAGCCAAAAGAAATATTTGATTACAACGTCATTGTCAATGATAGTTTTGAAAAAGAGGCTGAAAAGTATTATACCAGATATCAAGAGATTTATGCGGAAAAAGAGCAACTTTTGACAACTGGTACCTGGGACAATCGCAGGAAATCGTATCTGGGAAAGGAAAGAATGGTGATTTCAGAATTACCATCTCCAGATATTTGGAGAGCGCATATGATGAATGTTGATAGTGGAATGTATGCGGAAGGCAAAGAAACGTATAAACTTGCTGTAAATCCCAGTAGTGATAGCGCTCATTTAATTGTAGATTTTGAAGAATACGATGGAAATATTGAATACAAGAAACTTCAAAAATTGCACAGACAGGTTTCACAGGACATGAGTAATGCATTACATGCGCTCACCAAAATGTACATATACAACAAGTTGAAAACAAGTTCGACATTTGACAAAAATGCTCTAATGCGAAACTTGGCTATTACAGAGCATCTGAGGTGGAATGCAGCACATGAAATGATGGGATATGTTAGGGGAGATAAGAATTCTACCAGTTGTGATGACCTGAAAAAGAAACACAATTGCCTCGTACCCTGGGAAGAACTTGATGAAGTATCCAATAGAAGTGGATATTCATACTACGACTTTTGTCCTTTTGCCCAAAGACTGAAAGAACAACATCCAGAATTGGAGTACTATCTCTCGCATGATATTTATGTATATGTTCCATATCATCCTATATATAAAAGATATGACGAAGTGGTAGTTGAAACCACTTTGCAGATGTGGGAGAACGGTGAATTGGGAAATTAATATTTGCTGATTTTTATATGTATATTTCTCCAATCCCAGAATAGGCATAATCATAACAATAAGTAAGAATGAAGAAGGGAACAGATATGAGAAAAGGACTATTCTATTCAGGTTGCAGCCATAGTGTAGATTCGCAGATGGCATACTCTAGGCATACTCTTGCCTGCTGTTTGAGTAAGCTTAGAAGCAGCCTAGAAGCAGGCAAGAAGCAGCCTAGAGGACGGCTACAGTATGCCTGCAGCATAACAGAGGCGCTCTTTACCCCTCCTTTAGTATTCTTATGATGACCCAGAGGGGGCACTCTACATCCACGGAGGTTATTTGAAGAGTGACAGAGACATAAGTAGAATCATGATGTTAAGTGTTTGTTATTCAATTATATAACTCGTATAATATGGGACGAATTATTAATCCTTCAGAGATAAAAAAAACAACTATCCTTGACGATCTTATTACCAAGATTATTAAAGGTGATGTTGTGCTTATTTTAGGGCATGAGCATATTTTACAGGATCATTTATCGGGTGGTGATTTGTTAAAGCAGATGACCAATGATTTCTTTGCTTATAAACGTGAAAAAAACAAAGACTTCAATTCGGTTTATCAAAGTTTCAACGATTATTATTATCGTGGTGCTGATTTAACTGTAATGAAACAGGAAATTGCAGAATCAATAAGTAACGAAAACTATTCATTCTTACATGATGATTATTCTCCTATTGTTTATGAATTGCTAAAAAAGAAATGCTTCAGGGTTGTTTTGACCACAACCTTTGATTATTATGCCGAAACGATAATGAGAGAAATATGGGGAGATAAGCTTCGTGTCTTGAATATCTTTGATGACAAAAATGATTTTGACGAGGAAGAAGCTTGGAGAACAGATATTCAACCTACTCTTTACTATGTTTTTGGCAAAGCAGAAAGAGGGAAAGAGTATACGGTAGTAGAACGAGATGCCATGAATGTTATTCAAAAATGGCTTGCAGATTCTGCTCCAAAGCATTTTTGCAAATATATCAATAATAGAAGTCTTTTGGCTCTTGGTACCAAGTTTGACGATTGGCTATTCCGCTTCTTTTGGTATGCCATGCATAGAGATATTAAACGTTTGAACGAAGGTCAGGTCGCTATCTCGTTGCAAAAAGAAAGTGAAGTGGAATCTAGGTTGAGTAATTTCCTTGAAAACGAGGGAATTCCCAATAGTAGTATTAACGAAGTGGTTGATTTGATATTACACAATATAGATAATCGAGAAATCGAGTTTCGTAAAGACAATGGACAATATACTGATGTTTTTATTTCGTATGCATCATCTTCGTATGACACGGTAAAACATCTTTTTTATTCTTTACAAAGCGAGGGATTAAAAGTTTGGTTTGACCAAAATGATTTGAATGCAGGAGACGCTCACAAACAAAAGATAATTGACGCAATAAATAAGTGTAAAATTTTCATTCCTGTCATCACAAATCCAGTAAGAGAAATCCTAGCAGAGCAAATAAACACGGATATTTCATTGAATGAAAAAAGTCCACAATTTCATTATTTTAGAGATGTGGAGTGGAGTACAGCTAGATCAAGATGGATCTTACAAAAGAATGGTTCCGAACCTGACAATAAGTTTATGATATTACCCTTCTGTATGGATGGGTTAACAATGAAAGATATTAGTATTCAAGATAGTCAAAAAGAATTGGTCGATTTCGTGACATCATCAACAGCAGGTGACAACAGAACTTTAGCCAACTATAAAAAATTTCTATCCAATCTTAAAGCTGCATTAAAATGAAAAGGAACCCATGGAAAGGTCTTGTTTCATATGAAGAAAAAGACCTTGATAATTACGAATTTTGTGGTCGCACAAAGGCCATTGGTAAATACTACTCGCTAATCACTAGTAATCTGATTTCCACCTTATATGGAAAAACTGGATGTGGAAAAACATCAATGCTTCAGGCTGGAATATTCCCTCTGTTGCGCCATGAGTCATATTTCCCGGTAATGTGTCGTCTCTCATTGCGAAATAAAAAGTACTCGTTTGCAGATTACTTGGTAGAGCGTGTCGAACAGGAAATAGGCGACCTCGGCTTTTCATGCAAAGAGTCGAACATACCCGTAAATCAAGTAGAGGATTTAGAAAAGTATAGGTTGTGGAAATACTTCTATGGTCATGATTTTCACGGAAAAGATAATAATGTGGTGTTTCCCGTTATTGTGCTTGACCAGTTTGAGGAAGTATTAATCAATTCTAAAGACGACTCATTAAAGTTTTTAGAGCAAGTTAGTTTTCTTGTTGGAGAAGACCTTCTTCTCCCTGATGATTGCTATGCTAATTTTAGACTAACAATCTCTTTACGAGAAGACTTCCTCTATCTCATGGAAGACACAATTGATGAAGGAAATTTACGAGGATTGCGTGACAACAGAATGCGTTTGACTTCCCTAACGATTGAAGAGGCAGAAGAAGTTATAAACTTGGGCGATGATTTAATTAAGGATGCTGATCGCAAGGAAATATACAAAAGTATATGTAAACTCGCAAAAAATAGAAGAGGTCATATTTCGACAAACATGCTATCATTGATTTGCAGTCAAATATACTTTCTATACTCAAAAAAGCCCGGAAACGAATTGGTGACAGCTGATGACATGAAGCAACTGAGTGAAGACCCCTTGGGGGATTTTTACAGAAAAAGTATCAAAGACTTAAATGAAGACTCAATAATTTATATTGAGAATAACCTTGTATTAAACGGATTCAGGAGACCTGTTACAAAACAAGAATTTGAGGCGAGAGTTCCTGCATCAGATCGAGACAGATTAACCAAGGGAGAAACAAAGATACTTCAATTCATTACAGCAAACGATAATGAATGTGTTGAACTGATACATGACCGATTATCAGAAGTTATAAATGAACGAAAAAAAGAAAGAAAAAAACAAAAAGACATAGAAGAACGCTTTAAAGCTAATTATCAAAAATTCATTTCACGTCAGAATCCGTTAACCCTTGGTGGCAGAAGAATATGGGATAATAAAACCTTTACGTTTTCGGTAGACAATTCCAGAAGCACCAGTTTAAATAATTCATCTAGTAGGGCGGAGATTCTGAATGATTTGTTGCAGCAAAATAAGAACGAGGACAGAGGTGTTGAGCAGTTGTTTTTTGACAAATTATTTAGGCAAACGGTAGATACAGGTAAAATCTCACTTAACTTTAATGACAATTGTAGCAAAGATGGTATTTCTGTTTTTGAAATAGAAACAGAAAGAGTGAGGGGGAGCAAGCAATTAAAGATAAAATCAATCAAATTCTATGATTCAAATAGGGAATCATTTTATACAGCCGATGGATTTTGTGAAATAAAAAGCGAATATGATAAAGAAACTGGCTATGAGATAAAAAGAGTATACATCTGTGATGGATATACGTCTGTAGGTATTGCTTCCGTTGTATTTAGTAACTTTAAAGAATTTGTATTTGGCGACTATAAAGGAGGGCTTCCACAGAAGGCAATGTATTTTGACTCAAAAAATAATCCATGTAAACATATTGATGGGAATTATGGCGTAAAAATAGATTATGATGATTATGGAAATGAAACATGTCGATGCTTTCTTGATAAGGACGGAAAGGTTACTCCAATTTACAACGGAATATCTGGTGTCGTGAGTGAATATGATTCTGAGGATAGAGTTAAAAAACAATATTTTGTAAATCAAGAAGGGAATCCTGTAACAGATGATTATGGATTCCATGGGGTTGAGTTCAAGTACAATGAAGCACCAAATGAATTATTGGTCTCTGAGACTCGTTATATTGATGTGAATGATTGTTTATGTAATAATCCTCAAAGGTTCTGTATAGAGCAATTTCAATATGATTTAAAGGGACGAATAATATGGCAATTTTATTTGGATAAAGATAGGAAAGAAATTGAAAAGAAAGATGGAGTGTATTTATACTCCAAGCTAAAAATAGGTTATAATGAGTCGGATAGACCGAATAATCTTGCAATGTACAATTTGTCTGGTAATATTTTCAAAGTTGTTAGATACACTTATGACCCAAAAGGAACTATTAAAGAATGCGGTTTCTATGAGATAAAAAAAACTCAGAACGGCCAGATAGAAAGGAAATCCAAATCTAATGATAATGATGTTCATAAAATCAAATATGAACATGATAAGCATGGTTTTTTAATTAGGCAGAGTTTTTTTAATAAAGAGGACAACTCAACTAATGATCGTAATGGGTACTGTAAGATTTATCTTTTTTATAGTCATTTAGGGGAATTATTAGAACAGGACTTATATAATAATGAAAAATCGGAGAATGTTCCTGTTCAAAAAACCTTTTATAAGTACATGGATAATGGAACCTGTGAGATTACACAAATTAATTATGAGATAATAACAGAGGCTAAAACAAAAGGAAAGGTACTAGGATTTATTAAAAAGAAAGAAAGAGAACAAAAAGGTGTTGAAAAAGAAACGTTACTATTAAATGGTGTTATAAATCATAGACGTGATTTGGTAAAAATTTTTTGTGATAAAAACAATGAATATATAGCAGACACCCCATTAACGGTTCGGCGGAAATATGATATCGACGGAAACGTTGTTGAGGAATTGTTGTATGACAAGTATGACAAAGATGCAATTTGTGATGAAGACGGTGTTTATGGATGGCATGTTGAATACGATTTGATTACTGGATTGAAGCGTAAAATGTCATTTTTGGGAAAATCTGGAAATGTAACCAATAATAGATACAATTATGCTATTGTAAAGTATTCATTTGAAGAATATGAAGGGGAAAAATATTTCGCTACAAGTTATTATGACGAAAACAGCAAAAAAACAATTTGCGAAAATGGATATCATAAAAGACTAGAAACAGACTCTCCATATAATGATGATTTATGCAAGCAAATTATCTTTTTGAATTGCTTTGAAAAACCTAGTGACTGCAATCATGGTTATCATAAGCAAGTCTTTTATGATGACCAAGATAATAAAAGACGTATAGTTTCTTTTTTTAATTCAGAATTACAGCCAGTTATTAATAAAGATCGTGGATTTCATAGGCGGGAAGAGTTATTTTCAGATGACGGTTTGTTACTTTGTCGCTCATATCTTAATGAAGTAGAACATTTAGTTAATGTCGGTGATGGATTTGCAAAACAAAAAATTAAGAGATATGATTCGTTTAAGACATTATTCTATTATCCTTTTATAGATCATGATGTAATTCGATTTTATGATGATAAGGAACAAAAAGTCAATGTTGAATATAAGGGGTATATTGGGTATAAATTCTTAGAACCCACTAATGATATTGCATTAATTAAAGTTGAGAATTCAAAAGGAAAAATAATTTATTGGAATAAATCATTATTATGGAGATGCATTAATATAGTTTGGGTTCCGCTTGCTATTGCATTAATCCTGATAATATATCCGTTATATAGTTTGTTCAACTGGTTATATAATCTATGTTTACCTAAACAGGCGGCCATTCCAGAGTCTGCTTCAATTATTCGAATTGCCCAGATATTCGATGATGTTCCTCAAGGAGAATCATCTATACAAGCTCCCATCAGACAGTATGATGTAGAAGAAGGGTGTTGGATTATCCGGTGGAATAATTGGTCATATAATTGTAGCCAAGATACTGCGACAGAATTTGAGACAGAATTAAATAATTCTCCCGTTAGGAAAATAATTACTTTCTATAATCCAAATGAAAAGATTTTTTTAGACGTTGAAATTACCAGTCCCAATATTGGTCTCCGGATTCAGGATGCTCAAGTTCCAAAGAATGACGTTTTTGAAATGATGGAAAGATGGGAGCAATTTAAGAAGAATTATGAAGAAATCTAATCGCAGTATCATTTTTAATCAAATATGTTAATCCCATTTTAAATAGCAAAAACCAACTAATTATGAAAAGAACGAACATCTTTATTGCTTCCTCTTCGGAGATGCACCACGAGCGACTGGAATTAGTGGATCTGTTTACAGATATGTGTTCCGAAACCATGGAATATATCCCAGTAAAATGGGAATATATGCCCTCCGATGTCCACAAGGAGCATAAGCAGTCCGAATACATGCGAAGGTTACAAAAGTGTGAGATTTGCATGGTGATGTTTTGGCGTTCATTAGGAAAATACACGGAAAAAGAATTATATTTGGCTTTGGATGAGCAGTCTAAGGGGGACCATCTGCAAAAGACTTTTATCTTATTTAAAGAGGACGGAGAATCTGTTTCTTCTGAGTTATCTGAATTTAAGAAAAAGTGTGTACAACAGCATGGGGATATCGTTCATTCATTTTCCAATAATCAGGAGTTACGAGAATTGGCCAAAAATCTGGTACTCTCTGCAAATGTAAAATGCAATGAGAGTAATTGGGATGGAAAAGACGTGAAAGTGATGATTGCCGCTGATGAAGAACTGAATGAAGAGAAGTTGGAATTCACGGAACTGATGGCACATCTCAATGAGGTTCTTGAGAACCGTGGCATCCGTCTTCGTCGAGTGAAGTGGACACCACAAGGAGAAGATGACTTCCGTAAAGAACTTCATGATTGTGAAATGTGCCTTAATCTTTATTGGACACAATTGCCACGACAAGCGGACGAGGAAATGAAGGTAGCTTACAATCTGTCGACTAATGGTGCGAATCCCCTGCATCTCTATATCTTTTTCAAAGAGCCTTCTGAAGAGATTTCGACAGCATTAGCAGACTTCAAGGCCGGGTTTGAAACTGTTTATGGCCATTTCTTCTGTAGATTTGAAAATGTGGATACAATGAATTTGCATTTCATATTACAATTCGAAGCGAAGCAGAATATATTAGAACGAAATAGTGTGAAAGTGGAAAATGGTGATATCGTGATAGATGCCAACCACTTTATTGATATGGACAAATTGCCCTTCGTAGCATTGAACAAAGACTACAAAATAATAAAAGAAGAACTAGAATCATTGCCAGAAGAGATCGAAATGTTTCGTTTAATGGTCAAAGCTCATCCTGACCAACAGAAATATAGTGATCAACTACAAAAGAAGCTCAACCACTACAACGCTCTTAAGGAAGAACTTTCTTTACTTCAACAAACACTTTTCTCCACAGCTAAACGTATTGCAGAGATTCAATTAGAGGAAGTCAGCAGCGAACTTCAACGTGCCATTAATGAGTTTGAGGCAGGACATGTAGAAGCAGCTAACGCTATCCTTGATGGAATTGAGAAAGAAGGAGACCTGCGTGAGAAACAATTAGATATTGACCGAGCTACGATACATAAGGATATCGAAGTATTGTTATTAAAGACAAATACACTGATGGCGAACATCAAAAAACCGATTGAGCAACGTATTAAGTTAGTAATAGAAAAATATCAAAAAGCGGAAAGGAAAGCACAAAAAAGTGCGTTAGAAAAGGGGAAATATTCAGAGTTGCTTCTAGAGTTTGGTGAATTTCTCCAATATGTTGGTAAGTATAATCAAGCTTTGACAATTTACCAGCGTGTATATCGAATGAACAAAGAGTTATATGGCGAAAACCATCCAAACACTGCCACATCCATTAACTATATTGGGTTAATTTGCCTAAAGCAAGCTAAATACAAAAGTGCTATAAAATATATCCTTAAAGCACTACGTATTAGAGAAAGGATATTAGATCAAAATCATCCTGATATGATTCAATCTTATAATAACATTGGCTATATTCACTACTGTTTGGGCGATTATGACGAGGCATTAGAGTATTACCAAAAGGTAAAAGAATACCCGAATCATCCTTTCACGGCTACCTTATTAAACAACATCGGACTAGTCTATTTTGTTCGATTTGATTTTGATAAGGCACTAGATTATTATGAAAAGGCGTTAGTTATTCAGAAGGAAGTATTAGAAAAAAATCATCCAGACACAGCAAAAACAAATAACAATATTGGTAGTGTTTTCCAAGCCAAAGGAGAATTTGATAAAGCATTGGGCAATTATAAAGATGCTTTAGATATTCAAGAGAAGAATTTAGGTTGGAATCATCCCGATACCGCGCTGTATAACAATAATATAGGTCTAATTCTTCAATTACAAGGTAATCCAAAGGCAAAGGAGTATCTTGACAAGGCTCTTGAAATATGGGGAACAGCAGCTAAAAGAGGTACCCCGGAATCTGCAATAATCTATAATAATATTGCTTTCTATTATTATAGCCAATGCAACTTTGCTAAAGCAAGAACATATTGTCAAAAGGCACTCCGCTTTTCGGAAAATGCCATGGATTCAGATCATCCTGTTATTGCTACATCATATTATCAAATAGGACTGATTTCTCTAAATCAATATAACTATGACGAGGCAATGGAGGCTTTTCAGAAAGCACGGAAAATTCAGCAATTAATATTTGGTCCAAAACATCCAGAGTTGGCCATGTCAAATTATTTTATTGGTTTGGTTTACTATTACCAAGGCGATTATGTGAAATCGATGAAAAATTTTCAGAAGGCACGAAAGACTCTGGAATCGGTATTTGGCAAAAAGCATCCTAATATTGCAACATCTTATTTTTTTATAGGACTTGTTTACATCAGAATAGGCGACTATGATAGAGCCCTAACATTTAATCAGAAAGCGAAGCGTATATTTGAGAAGAGTTTAGGACTAAATAATCCCAATACCGCTGTTTTCAATAACAGCATAGGTGAAGTATATATGTTGAAAGGTAAATATGACCTTTCATTAAAGTATTATCAAGAAGCCCAAATTGTTTTCGAGACGGTTCTTGGGCAGGATAATCTAAATACCGCCATCTCATACAATGGTCATGGAGAGGCTTATAGAAAGAAGGGGCAGTATGACGTTTCTCTTGAATATCATGAGAAAGCACGAGTTATTCGTGAAAAGTTACAAGGATTAAAGCATCCAGACACAGCATTATCTTACAATAATATAGGAATGGTCTATTCTGATAAAGGCGATAACAAACAGGCTCTAAAGTATTTCAAGATGGCTTTAATAATTCAGGAGAAAAAGCTGGGTGTAACTCATCCTTTAACAGCTTTATCCTATAATAATATTGGAATGGTCTATTATTATAAACGCAAGTATGCACGTTCTCTTGAGCTTCTTCAAAAAGCACTTGATATTTGGAATGAGAAGTTGGGAGAGGGGCATCCTAATACAATAATGGCTAAGAAGAATATAGAATTAGTCAAAAAAGAACAGTTTCAAAAGCAGAAGAAATAATGCAATAGGCAAATGGGTTACAAACATATTCAACGCAATTAGTTTAATAAATATGGCAAAAGAAATATTTATTTCATATAGTCGTAAAGATTTTGATGAAGTAAGGAAAATCAAAGATTTAATAGACAAGGAATTGGACATTGATTGTTGGATGGATATTGATGGTATAGAAAGTGACGCGCAATTTGTGGATGTTATAGTTTCTGCCATTAACTCTCATGAAGTAATCCTGTTCATGATGAGTGCAAACTCGATGACGAGTAAATGGACTCGTGACGAATTAGCATTAGCAGAAAGGAATAGAAAACGTATCGTTTTAATAGATTTAGATCATTCGAGAATGCCAGATGATTTTTTTCTTCTCTATAACAGTAAAGAAAAGATTGAATGGTCTAATCTCTTGCAACGAAGCAAATTGTATAGTGATTTAAGGAAATGGATTTATGAGCTTCTACCATTATCAACGATGATTGAAATTATCGAAAAACGAATAGATTTTTATACAGAAAATGATAGACAACGTTTCTTGAGATCGTTGCGAGAATATGCTGTTCAAGGTTATGCATGGGCTCAACGTCAATTAGGAATGCTATATTGGACTTATGATCTTGGTACTCCTGAATTCAGCGAAGCAGAAGGATGGTTGCGAAAAGCAGCGTTGCAAGGAGATGCTAAAGCCCAATATGAGACGGGATATCATAATTGGGAACATGGTTGGATGAATGAAGCAAAGAAATGGTTTTCTATGGCCGCAGCTCAAGGACATGCGGCGGCTAAGAATAGGATGAAAACGTTATAGAGAAGGAGCAAATGAAGAAAAATTAGCAATAAGAACAAAAATGATGACCTGATAATGACATGTTACAAAATGAAATGAATAAATCCACGAAACATAATCAATATGAATATTTGGCGTTCATCAGCTATCAGAGAAAGGATGAAGCAATAGCTAAAAGACTTCAGCATACGTTGGAGTTTTATAATCTGCCAATTGCAGTTGTAGAGAAGGAACCTAGGCTGAAAGATGGTATACGTCCAATATTTGTTGATATGACAGAACTTGGGGATGAGCCTTTTCTTGAACCCGCTATCAAAAAAGCTTTAAAGGTGTCGAGATTCTTGATTGTGATTTGTTCTCCAAAATCTGCAAAGTCTAAATGGGTAAACAAGGAAGTCCAGTATTTCCTACAACGAAAAAGAACTAAGCATATTATTCCCTTTATAATAGAGGGAACTCCCAATTCGCAGTTAAAAGATGAGGAATGTTGTACACCATTATTGAAAAAACTGTTAGGTCAACGTGAGCTTTTAGGTATAAACATCAACGAGATGGGATTTGATGCTGCTGCAGTCAAAGTGGTGTCAAGGATGTTTCATATTGGTTTTCGCACATTATGGAATAGATATGAAAAGGAAAAAGAAGAGGAACAACGCAAACTCAAAGAGCAAAATGACCGTTTGTTGATTGCCCAAAGCCGTTTCATTGCGGAAAAAGCAAATGAGTTAGTTCAAAAAGGGGATTCTTATACTGCTAGAAAACTATTGTTGGAGGTTTTGCCATGTGATGAAAAACCAGATATTCCATTGACAATAGAGTCTGAGTTGGCATTAAGAGAAGCTGTGAAACATAATAATGCTATAATTGTTGGACATACAGGACAGGTTAATTCTGTATCTTTTAGTCCTGATGGAAGAAGAATAGTTTCCGCTTCTGATGATAATACAATTAGAATATGGAATGTTTTCACGGGAAAACAAATTGGAGATCCTTTAGTAGGTCACACTGCTGGTGTAAAATTTGCGTCCTTTAGTCCCAATGGGAAACTTATCGTTTCTTTTTCTAATGATAATAGTATAAGATTATGGGATGCCACTAAGGGGGAACAAATTGGTGAACCTCTTGTCACCCATGTCACAAGGACGATGCCATGTATCCAAGGAAATGACGAAAATACTGATTTTTTTTCTTTCATGGAGAAAGAGAGCGGTGGTTCAGCTACTGTAGATACTAATGTTAACCAGTTTGAAGATATCGTGTCAAATGTATCTACGGTAGAACGCCTTGTTAGTTATATTGCAAGTGTTAACTCTGTGTCTTTCAGTCCGGATGGAAATAAAATAGTTTCTGCTTCAGAAAATGAAATCAGGATTTGGGACGTAGCAACGCACAAACAAATAGGGGAACCTCTAATTGGGCACACAGATACTGTTAATTCTGTTCTTTATGACTCTGTCGGAAAGAGAATTATATCTGCATCTGACGATAAGTCTATAAGAATATGGGACTCTTGCACTGGTAAGCAGCTGGGAGAGGCATTCATCGGTCATAAGAATGGAGTGAAGTTTGCTTCGTTTAGTCCCAACGGGAAAGAATTTGTTTCGACGTCATGGGATGGTACTATCAGAATCTGGAATATTTTGAAAGGAGAGCATTTTAAAATTCGACAATCAATGGTTGATTATGCTATATTTAGTCCAAATGGTGAAAATATATTATCAGCGGGGGCAACAGTTATATTTTATGATATTAAAACAAGAAAGAAAATAAAGGAATTTGTCGGTGTAAAAGCATCATTAAGCAAAGATGGAAAATTTGTAGTTTCTGCATATTATGACAATGATATAAGATTGTCTGAATTATATACAATAAAGATAAAAACAAGAAATATTGGTGGACACTGTCGGAAGGCTTTTTACGCTATTTATAGCCCTGATGGAAAGAAAATAGTTTCTGCAACATCAAATAAATTCCTAATGATATGGAATGCTGAGACAGGTATTCATATAAAGTCTTTAAAATTTAAATCAATACACGTAAGCCATATGTCGTTCAATACAGACGGGAATTTGTTGATAATTTCTTCCTGGGGCTTATCTATAGACGTGTGGGATTTGAAAAATGAAAGGATGATGGTATACTGTCGGCATTCAACGAGTATTTCATCTGCAATATTTAGTCCAGATGGAAAGAATATAGTTTCTGCATCTATGGATGGAGTTATAAAAGTTTGGGATTATTATACTGGAGAACAAATCGGTGAGTCTATGAATGCATATACTCATAGGGTATATAGTCATGTCTTTGTCGCATATAACCCTGATGGTAGTCAGTTCTTATCATCAGCTGGTGATGGAACAATTCGGATTTGGAATCCTATAACCTGCAAACAGATTGGCAATTCAATAGAAGGCTTTGCTGCTAATTATAGCTCTGATGGTAAATATATGGTCTCAGCGAATCGTGATTCGATTAAGATATGGGAGGTGTCTACTCGAAAACAAATTAGGAGTTTCACGACAAAGGAAAAGTTTGGGACAGTCACCACAATCTCATTTAGTCCCAATGGGAAGTATGTATTATCAGCTACAGATAATGGTGAAATTATAATTTGGGATGTCATCACGGGAAGTATTATTGAGGATTGGTTTGTTGATTATGAAAACACCGTTTGTTCTGTAGTCTTTAGCCCTGATGGTAGAAGTATATTATCTGCCTCAGAAAATGGTTCAATTCAAATATGTGAGTTTCCATCACTTGTGGAACTGATATCTGACACTTACGAAAGGTTCAAAAGTCATCCACTAACAGCTGTTGAAAAGAAAAAATATTATTTGGAATAATATAACTATTATAATTGACATTTATGGAACAGAGACAAATTAAAATGAAACATGAAGATAGTTTTATTGCTTGACACCTATCTTTATAAATGTTTACTATCCAAAAAATGACAAGTATGAAACAGAAAACGTATACACCGCAGCCCATCGACACTACAGGTGTTGAGCTGCCAGAAGAATTGGAAATGTTGGTAGAGCAGATGTCGAAGAACGTGCATGAGGTATGGTCAGAGACTCGGATCCAGCAGGGCTGGACCTATGGAGAGCAGCGCAATGATGAGCTGAAGACACATCCGTGCTTGGTTCCATACGAAGAACTGCCAGAGGAAGAAAAAGAGTATGACAGGAATACTTCTATTGGAACTCTAAAGCTCATCATGAAGCTGGGATTTAAGATTAGTCGTTAGGCTTTAGTTGTTAGACTTTAGACATTAGGCTTTAGTCGTATGAAGAGGTTATTATTTGCATTGTTATGCCTTTTAGGGCTGACACCTGTCTGTCAGGCACAGGACGCTATGCGTATCCACTATAAAGGTGGGGGGTATAGCGATGTGGCGATAGAGCAGGTGGACAGCATTACGTTTGTCAAGGGAGATGATACTCTCGTTGCAGAAGTAAGTCTTGCTGGGGCATGGCTATGGGGAAGTCAGGAGCAGGGATACTATGAATTGCTAACAATCAACGATGATCATACTTACACGGGTTATGACAACTACTTCTCGTATGGCTTTGACTTGATGACGTATGGATGGTGGGCACAGATTGGAGCCATGATTACCCTACAGTCAAACGGGTTTGGCTATCAGCGGCGATATAATTGGTATATAACGGAACTTACAGAGAATGCCTTAGGAGTGATGACGCAGATGGGACCATTTACCTATTACAAGGTGCAGCCTGAAACGCTGACACTCCAAGTGAATGGAATGCTCACTTGCCAAGAAGGTGACTCGTTTATCTTCGCTGATGGCGTGAGAACGACCATACAAGACAATAAATTGGTGGGACTGATGCCAGGTGAGACGTATATTCAGAAATATATTGCTGCCAGCAAGTGCATCGTGTCATATAAGGTTATGGTGGAATAGAATGGAACTAACAAACGAATATAGAGCCCATAGGGTATGTCAAGAAACGAAGAATTCTGTCAATGGAATCCTAGAGTTGTTTCTCCATTACCTTACCCTGTATCTCGAAGAGGAAGAGTATGTAAATGCTATCAATGCTTTGCTTCCATTTGACAATTGCGTAGAGATAAAAGAGAAAAATAAATATGATCAGTCATTGGTTAAAAGTATGGGGCTAACATTCATGCGAATGGATTTTGAGCCATCAGTCTTTTCTCTTGGCGCATGTCTTGAAATAGCTGAAGGTAAGTATAATAAAGCAATCAATACAACTATTTTTGTTTCAGCAGGTAAGACTTTAGAAGAAATAAAGGAGTATGTGAAGACAGATGATTTTGCAAAACAAGTTAGGGAGCACTTTGAAAAACAGGTTGATATAAGTTTCTCTCAAAAAGAATAGATAGACGAATACGCATAAGAATAATCTGGCGCCTCTCATAAAAAATGAGGGGCTTTTTCTTTTTTGTGTGATAGAAATTGGTTACTTGTGTTCCTCTCTTAATAATGAAGGATATGGAACATATGTATAACAACTAAAGATGCAAGATTATGAAACGGAAATACAACAAAGTGGTTATGGAGATGGCACATAAGCTATTCTTTGTGATGGAGCAGAGAGTGTCCGCTGAGGACATGGTAAGGATACGTAAGGCTTTCGAGTTTGCCAGCAAGGCTCATGAGGGACAGATGCGTAAGTCTGGCGACCCATATATTGTTCATCCTGTAGCAGTGGCGATGATTGTGGCTGAGGAGTTGGAACTGGGTGCTAATCCGGTGATAGCAGCATTCCTGCATGACGTGGTGGAGGACACAGCGTACACCATTAACGATATTCGTCAGCGCTTTGGGGACGATGTGGCTTTTCTTGTTAGTGTCGTAACCAAGAAGAGTGATGGCCGTTACGAGATATCCAAGCAGGTGGACAACTACAAGCAGATGCTCAACTCGATTCATTATGACATCCGTGCACTGCTGATTAAGTTGGCAGACCGTCTGCACAATATGAGAACACTGGGTAGCATGCCCCCCCATAAGCAGCTGGCAATCGCTGGGGAAACGGACTTTTTCTATGCTCCTCTGGCTAATCGTCTTGGCTTATATCCCATCAAGATTGAGTTGGAGAACCTGAGTTTCCGTTATCGTTGCCCACATGAGTATGAGTATATATCAAGACTGATTCATCGTGATGAACTACGACATGAGGCAAGACTGCATAACTTCACAGATAAGATTCGTGAGGTGCTGCAGAAAGAGCATATTGATGCTCAGGTGTATGTGGAATTCCGTCCGCCATTCAGCATCTGGCGCAAGATGCAGAAGACGGGTGATGATTTTAATCATATCCCGTTCCGTCATGTGGTGGAGATTGTGTTTGCCTGTGACGATGTGGAACAGGAAAAGGATCTTGCACTGAAAATCTATTCGCGTCTGACCAGCGTGTTCCGCGAAAAAAACGGTGGCATCGTTAACTATCTGGATGTTTGCAAGGAAAATGGCTATCAGAGTTTCCATGTGCAGCTGCTATCTGATTTTGGCTGCTGGGAGGAGGTGCATATCAGTAGTGAACGAATGGTTCGCAATAATCATATTGGTGTTGTTGCTGAGCGTCGAGAGGATACTGTCCGTCTCTGGATAGAGAAGCTTCGCTCTGTGCTCAAAGACCTGGAGTTCCACCAGAAAGACTCTGACTTTATTATTGATGTGTCCAGGGCTTTCTATAATGATAATATTATGGTGTTCACACCCAGTGGGAAAGGTCTTAATCTTCCCAAAGGTGCAACAGCACTTGATTTCGCCTTTGAGATTCACAGTGACATCGGTGAGCATGCACAGTATGCGCGTATCAATGGGCAACTCTCTTCTGTCAAGACTAAACTCCAGCGTGGTGACATCGTGGAGATTGGCACCAATCCTGATGTCCATCCCCAACAGAACTGGAAAGAATACGTTATGACCTACAAGGCCAAAGGATTTCTGAAACGTTACTTTGGACAACAGGAGAAACCGAAATATCATCTATGCCCTCACTGTCATCCCATCCCTGGTGAGGAGGTCATCGGCTTTATGGGAAACGACGGAATGACAACCATCCATAAGCGTAACTGTCTTGTAGCTATACAGTTGGCGTCCAAGCAGGGCGACTCTATCGTCTCTGTGGATTATGAGGAGCATCCCAACATTCTCCACTCCGTCCGCATTCATGTTTTGGCGATTGATCGCCTTCATCTTTTGAGCGACATGATAAACTGTATTACGCAGGAACTCAACCTCTCTATTGATGAGTTGAACACCAAGACGGTTGATAACATTGTCAACTGTACCATTACCTTTGGTGTCCATTCTTATAATGAACTGCAGACCATCAATTCGCAGATTTCCGTGATTGACGGTGTTGAGGAAGTAAAAATTCTTAATAGTTAATATAGGTATGAAACGAGCATTGTTGAGTAAGTGCCAGGCACTGGTTGTGTTATTGTTGATGCCAACGTTGATGCTGGCACAAGCGGATGTGGTAGATGTGGACAGCATTGGAAAAGACTCGCTGATGGTGACGCAGTACGACTTTGACGAGTTCGACAGGGTGGACTTCTGCCATACTCCGCAGTATGTCATCGTGACAAAGAATGGGAGGAAGGGACTCTATGACATGTACCTGCATCAGAACATCACTGAGCTGGAGTATCGTGATTTGCGATTCACCAAGCTGGAGAATGAAGGGGATAGCCTGGAGTCTTGCTGGTTCTATGGCAAGAAGGGTTACCAATGGGGTATCATCAGTGTTTCCACAGACGACAATACCATCTTTTCTATCTGGATGAATGACCCTGGGGAAATCTATTCGTTGGACGAATGTACCACCATTGACAAGAAAATGGAGAAACGGACGAAGAAACTCCTGAAGAGATTCATCAAGACACAGCAGATGGACAATGCACAATTGGTGATACTCGATGCACAGACGGGACGGCTGAAGACATGGGTGGCTATGGATGCCGACATGAAGAAGGATGGGGCAGGGATGCTGCTGGCTCATTCTTGCAGTGCCTCGCTGACGACTCCTTTTCGTGATGGTCGACCTCCGAAGAATAAGTTGTTGGATGCCACCAGTCCGTTCATGATGGCGGTAGGCTATAATGGTCTTGCCCATCAGGGTGCCTTGATTGTTCCAACAATGAAGGGCGACAGCGTGGAGGTGGAGGAGAGTGTCTATACAGAGGCAGATATGGTGAACATCAAAGAGAGGTTGAGGGTAAACCCCGCTGAGTCCTCGTCGTTTCCCTGGTTGACTGGTGCGACGGACTGGTATGGCTATGCGACCACAGATATTATATACGGAAATAGGGACAAAAAACGGCAGAATCCTATCGGGAAACAAATCCAGTTTGCGGGCATGTTCCCTATAGACAATCCGCGCTATACTATTTGTGTCGTGGCAGAAAAGCACTCGACGGATGTTTCTCCTAGCATATTCCAAGATGTCGTAAATTCATTGGTAAAATGGCTGTTGGATGGTCGGTAATGTAATTAAGCAAATGGCGAATAGGGTAGGCCTGCAGCCATGCATGCGTGTACGTATGAGTTGAAATCAGGGTAAGACCTTCTCAAAAGAAAAGTGGATTTTTTCTTGGTGCTTTGCCAAATTAATTGTACTTTTGCAGTATTATTAATTCTCAAAAAGTGATGCATTATGAGAAACCTGAAGCTTACTATCCTGTTCACTGTGCTTATCAGCATGTTTGGTGTAAAGGCTTTTGCCGTTGATGTTATTATCAAGGGTATCAAATACAGGTTGTCGCAAGGAACTGCTGCAGTAACATTTTTCAAAGACAGCGACAAAAAAAGTTATAAAGGCAAGGTTGTCATTCCTGAGACTGTGAACTACAAAGGAACCATCTATCCTGTGACAGGTATTTGGTGGCATGCTTTCTATGCTTCAGATCTAACTGATATTACCATTCCCAACAGCGTAACAGCTATCGATAAAGAAGCGTTCTCTTACTGTATGAAACTGACGTCAGTAACTGTTCCGAGTAGTGTCACAAGTATCGGAATCCGCGCGTTCTATTGCTGTAAGAATCTGGTGTCAGCAACCATTCCCAACTGCGTTGAAGAACCCCGGAAATATATATTCCCAGATTGTAATAAGCTGCAAACACTTCAAATAGAGCAAGCTACAGGAGGAGATACCCAACAGCCTGTGGCAAAGCCTATTAAGAAGATTCCCCAATTCATGAAGGTTGAGGAGGAGATGAAAAGCGCCATGTCGCAAGGTCGAACCTATGGCAACCCCTATGTCTGTCAGTTTTCGTTAAGGCCAGGAGAGTTCGAAGACTTCAAGGCACAGTGTGCAGACTACTGTATGGAACTGAGCAGAGGCTATCTGGGCTATCTACCGACGAAAGAATATGACCAATACGTCTATGAAGTCATGACATCCGAGTGGCTGAAAAAGACGGATGTCCCCTATTCGGCACTCTCAAAGCAGGGAGACGGCACGCTATATTTAGTCAGCGGCAGGAACGTCGAACATTGGGGGCTTGAGAATCATCACGTCATATGGAGCGGTGAAATAATAGATGGCAGCATTCACGGAAAAGGAGTGGGCTTTGCCGTATTAAGAACAGGAGTAAACAAGACTTCCCAAGATCCCCTCATAGGGGAAAGTAAATACTGGATTGCTTTCCAAGGAGAATTTGATCATGGATTTTTGTTGAAAGACTACTCAGCTGTTGCCTATAGGGAATTAGACCGCCTGCCTGGAGAGGTGACCATCAGAAAGTACGGGGTAGAGAAAGACCGTGTGGCAATTGCTGGAAATGACTTGGAAGTCGTCAGCAAGGGAGATGAAGCATTTGTATATAAAAATCCCAAGGGTATTCTCTATACCGCTGGCCGAAATGGTGTAATAAGCACCGACCAGGAATCTTTAGACAAAGCAGTATATACAGAAATCTTGACGAATAGGCGTCGGCTCCTGTATTTAGACAAAGATAACAGAGTATCCAAGTATGACTTCAACAAGGAGCGAGACATAAAACTTTTTAAGTGGATTCTTAACGAGAAAAGGGGTGTAAGACCTATTGAGAGAGGTTTTGGCGACTTCAGAATTGGTTCTCAGCCTTTTATCAAATATCCTTACACAAAGGAACGCAACCTGTTTGTTGCAGAGGCCTTACTGTACGACAATACGCTTTCTGATGTAAAAGACATCTTAATGCGTTACCCGGACATAGCCAATGCGCGGAGTGTGTTGATTAATGCCCAAAACGAAAAGGTAAACATCCAGGACCTGTTCTTCGACCGTTGCGTGAAAGAAGACCGGATGCTTGACTATTATGACGTCTATCATAACTGGGGAAAACTGCCCCAGGAGGTGGTGATTAAAATGGGGCGCACTGCATTGTTGGATAGAGGTCCCGAATGGATGGCCAACAACCAGCGAAAGTATTTCCCAGCCTTGGGAAATGCTGCCATCAAGTGGGATAACGAGTGGGTAAAGCTCTATATAGATTCCTGCAAGACCCTTCTTAAGGGGCTAACGCCAGAGAGATGGAAAAAGATTGAGAAGTGGGACCAGTTGGGAGACGAGAGATACAGCAAGGAATACCCACAGCTAAGTAGTAGGTGGGGAGTAATAGGAAGACCTATCTATTTCTTAGGGGCTGTAGGAGAAGCCGTATTCAAGAGAACTTCGAACCGCAACGTTCCTAATATGTTGGACAAACTGAGCAAGGACCATCCACAAGCAGCTGAAGCCAAAATGTTCAGGACACTACTTGATGGCATCGGTCTGGCTGAGCAGTCTTCTACAGAGATGGTGACTCGGGTGGGGACGAAAGAAAATTTCTTTTATGGCTACCAAGAATCGAAGCCCCTATGGGTCGAGGCTATACAAGCAGCAAAAGATGTGGCTGCAGCATATCCAGAACTAAAGACCGTCTGTCAGACTGCTGAAACATTTATGCATGCACGGCAGGCAAAACTGGAACAGGCTTATGAGGCAGCAAAGCCTGAAATGGAAAGGATCAGACTTGCTCGTGTAAAAGCCATGAAAGAAAGAGAACGAAAGTATTCCAGCAGCTATTCATCGAGCAGCCGAAGCAGTTCGTCTTCGTCATCTTCTTCATCCAGCAGTTCTTCCTCTTCCAGCAATTCAGAAGAGACTTACTCCTGTACAGTTCACTTGGTTTTTGACGATGGAGACACGGTATACGAAGGAGATTGCAGAGCTTATTTCAAAGGATTTGGAAATACCTCCCATCAGGATTTTGAGACTGACAAAAAAGGCAACGCAACCATCGAATGGCCTAAGTACAAGGGTGAGATTATCGACTGCATTGCGCTGGAATTGAAAGTAGGGTTTCATGATCGTCACGAAAAGAGTGGCCTAAAGTTAGAGAACGGAGGAGACTATACCATCTGCATAGATTGTAAATAATGCTTGCAGACCATTAAAAATGTCTCAACCCCCTGATGTATAAGGGGGGTGAGACATTTTTAATTAGTAGGTTATTTACTATTTTTTATCTTCTTAAGTGTTGCCTCGTCGATAGCAACAACCTCCTTAAACTTACTCCATTTCTCTGACGCCTTGGCAGCATCGAGATAAGCACCCATGACATGGATAGAGATGTATTCTGGACGAGAATATTTGAAAGCATAAATATTGCCTGCAGGCTCTCCTAGGAAGTAGACATCTGTCAATTCTGCACACGAACTAAAGGCCGAATCACCTATTTTCTTTACACTTTCAGGAATAACGACAGATGTCAAGGCGTTACAACGTTGAAAGACGCTTGACTGAATATAGGTTACACTATTAGGAATAGAAATGGACTTCAGACTCTTACAGCCGGAAAATAGACCTTCCTCCAGTTCGGCTATACCGTTGGGGAGCACCACAGAGGTCAGATTTTCGTTGTTTTCGAAAGCCTGGCCTTCGATAGCCACAACACTATTGGGGATAACCACTGATTCCAAAGCACAATATGCGAAAGCGCTAACCTTAATTCTCTTCAGCGATTCTGGGAATGTTATCGAACGTAAAGATTTACATTCGGAAAATGTTCCCGAGCCAATCGTTGCCACATTGTCGCCAAAAGTAACAGACGTCAACGCTCTACACTGTGAGAAAAGACCATCGGCGACAAACCTAAGACCCTTGCCCAAGACAACACTCTCTAGATTAGCACAGCCCCAGAAGGCATTGTAGGAGATCTTTGTCACATTATCTGGAATCACCAAGGATTTAATACCTACTTCAGCAAAAGCCATCGGGCCGATGGATGTCAAGCCACTGCCAAAGGTAACAGACCCCAAACTCTTGCACCCCTCAAAAGCGCTCTCGTCAATCGTTTCTACACTATTAGGTATAACTATGGTCTTTATACCACTTCCCGCAAAAGCTTTTTTACCGATAGTTTTCAAACCCTCATTCAATTCTACTGATGTTATCTTGTAATTTGAAAGGGCGTTCCATCCTAAAGTTGTCACACTACCAGGAATAACAACAGAGGTGATTTTTCCGGATGTTGAAAAAGCACGTTTCACTGTGACTACATCACAAACCACCCCCTCATACTCAATTGTAGAGGGAATTACCAAGCGACCAGACATTTCATCGCTGATACCGACAACCTCTGCTACTTTTCCTTTCGTCACAATCTCATATACAATACCGTTCAACGTAGCACGTCCTTCGAAAGCACTTGCCAACATTGGCAGCAGCATCGAAGCAAAACAAATAATAGTCTTTTTCATATGAATATGTTTAGTTAGTTAATTAGATTTTAGGTACAAAAATAGATACTTTTCTTGAAACTTCCAAATTTTGTCGACAGAAATTAATAAGATGCAATAGGAACAGGTTGCGAAGCCACACTTTGCACCTTTAGCTCGAAGAACCCCTTTTTGTGCAAAATGTAAAGAAAATATTTGGTGTTGTAAAAAATTCTTCGTACCTTCGCACCTCGATTTTAGGAGCGTGTTGTGTCAAATGTGATGCAGCACGCTCTATTTTTTTGTAACTAAATCATTAAACAACCAAAAAACATGATGAAACAGAAGAAGGATTTTGTGTCGCAGCTTCAGTTGCTGCCTGTAATGTGGGAAAAAACGTAAGTTGTGGGGAACTGGCTCAAAAGCTGGGTATTACTCACCAAGCTATGAGCAAGTTTATCAGCGGACAAAAAGCTCCGTCTCTTTGGCGGTTGCATACTATCGCGGATGCGCTTGGAGTGCGTGTCCGCGATCTTTTTGTATAGACGTTGAAACCTATTGGTTGCTAAATTGCGCTGCGACGGAAAGTTGTGGCGCAAAAGCTTGCATGTGCCTTCCTGTCTTATTAATTTTGCGGTATGGAAACGAAAAGCAAGATGGCAACGAAGACGAAAACCAAAACGAAAACAGACGAGGCTCCACGCGAGCACAAAAAGCCGTGGCAGGAGACATTTGCTACGCCTGAGGAGATCAAGGTGATGGTCAGCAATCATGTGCTGCTACGCTATAATGAGGTACGTGGACTGACGGAGGTACACTGGCTGTCGGAGGGACCGGTCATCCTGGAGGATGAGCAGGGGTTGCTCACCATCTTTGGTGAAGAAGGGACCGTTACCGACGGCTACCGGAACCTGGGCGACCGTGACATCAACACACTGTGGGGGGAACTGTGCAAGGAGAAATTCGTCGTCAAGCAACATCTGCAGAACATCATCGACTCGGACTTCGTACCGCACTATCACCCCTTCCGCCACTACCTGGAGCATCTGCCGCCATGGAAGGAGGAGGACGGCGATGCAATCATGGGACTATCGCTGACGGTGAATGTCAAGGGCGGCAGCGACGAACAGATCCTGTTCTACCAGTACCTGAAGAAGTGGCTGGTGGCAATGGTGGCATCGTGGGTCAATCCTACGGTGGTGAACAACGTCATGCTGGTGCTCATCGGTGCTCAAGGCTCGTACAAGACAACATGGTTCTCGCACCTGTTGCCTCCACAGCTCAGGGAGTACTTCTATACGAAGACGAACAGCGGCATGGTGTCGAAGGACGACCTGCTGGTGCTGGCGCAGTACGGTTTGGTGTGCTGGGAGGAGTTGGACAGCATGCTGCCCAAAGAACTGAACAAACTGAAGGCGGCGATGACCATGCCCAGCATCAACGAGCGTGGTGCTTATGAGCGCTATCACGAGAACCGGCCGCATGTAGCATCCTTCTGCGGTACGGGTAACAACGTGCAGTTCCTGTCGGACACGACGGGAACACGCCGTTGGCTGCCCTTTGAGGTAGAGTCGATAGAGTCGCCCCTGACCACGCCCTTTGACTACGACGGCATCTTCTCACAGGCCTATGCCCTCTACCAGCAGGGCTTCCAGTACTGGTTCTCATCTGAGGAAATACAGCAACTGACGCAGCATAACCGCCAGTTTGAGACCTCTTGTACGGAGCGTGATCTGGTGTTCTGGAATTTCCGTCAGCCAAGAGCGGACGAGGAGGGTGAGTTCATACCAGTAGCACTGGCTATGCAGATTGTCAGTGCCAATATCTCGCAGAAGATTAGCAAGGAGGCTATGGGCCATGCCTTCATTGACCTGGGCTTCGAGCGTAAGACCTTCCGTAATGTACGCGGCTATGTCGCCGTGCGTCGCTCACAGCAGGAGATAGACCTGATGCGCAAGGGATTGGCCATCGCAACCGATAACGATACACATACACTTGATACACCTTTCTTTTGAGACCCTCGCGTACCGCGTGCGTGTATGCGGTACGCGAGAAACATTAAAACTTAGTGTATGAAGTGTATGTGTATTATCTGTAAAACTAATAAAGAAAACAATGAAAGCAATGATGAAACACGATCTGGCTGATAAGGCTGACGTCAGTGTGAAGACCTTGATGAACTGGTGCCAGCCTTATCGCGAAGAATTAGCGCGTATGGGACTGAAACCCACGGCCAAAAAGCTGCCTCCACACATTGTTGCATTTATGGCAGAAAAATTTTGCATCGACCTGTGAGGAAACGGAAGCAAACGGAAAACGCCCTTCGCGATTGTAGTAATTTTGCAAGTGTTAAGGCAAGTGAGCCGAAGGGACGTCATCTATGACCCGTTCCAACGTTTGTTTCCATCCGTTCCGACGTCATCTACGACTCGTTCCGATGATACTTTAGGGGGGTAAAGTATCACATCTACGACCGCAAAGTGACGCTCCTTCGGGTGAAAGAAACGTCCCGGACGATCCGAAAGTGACATACCTTTCACAAGCCAAGACAATGTAAAGTTTATAGTTTAATGTTTAAAGTTTAAAGATTATGAGTCAGAAGTACATCAAGTCAAAGAACAACAATTCGCACAATGCAAAGACGTATGGTAAGTATTACGCCAAGCCTGTCTATGACGAGAAGTTCGTCGAGACCGACGAGATTGCGGACTTCATCCAGACACAGGCCACGCTGAAGCGCAGTGATATCAAGGCTGCCCTCGACGAGCTGGGAGCCGCCATGAAACACTTCCTGGGCATGGGCCAGAAGATCCGCCTGGCAGGCATCGGCATCTTCAAGGTGGGCTTCTCCAGCATCGGCGTAGAGAAGGCGGAGGACTGCACGGCATCGACCATCACCTCGCGTCGTGTACTGTTCCAGCCTGAGACCGAGCGCATCGTGACCGGTTCTGGCGAGAAGAATGGCAAGGTGGTGCAGAAGTATGTCAACACCAAGACACTGGTAAAGGACGTGACCTTCGAGGAACTGCACGAGAACCAGTACAGTGCAAGTAGCAACACTGGCGGTTCGAACGCTAACAACTCGAACCCCTCGAATGGTGGTAATACCAACACTGGTGGTGGCACAGGCACCGTAACACCAAGCGGCGGTGGAAACAGCGGCAGTGGTGACAATGGCGGTGACGACGCTGGCGATACCAATTAATCATCAAGACAAAAACAATAAAAACCGATTTTAGCAATGCGCAGAGGCTTTTTTTCTAAGGAATTTAGGAACTTAGGAATTTATTTCCTTGATTCCTTGGTTCCTTAGACCAAGAAAATACTCGCAGCTTTTTGTAAACAACCAAAACATAATTGATTATTGAGAGTTGAGATGAAGAGAGAGACATTAAAACAGATTATTCAGATCGTGATAACGATACTGACAGCCATTAGCTCCACCATCCTCGTACAGAGTTGCATGGCGGCCTAAAGGCCTAACTGAAAAATGAAAACTGAGAAATGAGAATTATTTCATTAATTATCGTTCATTGCAGTGCGGTGACACCCGACCAGACATCGTCCGCTGCCCAGATAGACACGTGGCACAGAGAGCGAGGGTGGAAGTTCGGCATCGGCTACCACTACGTCATCCGTCGTAACGGAGAGATAGAGCCAGGCAGACCGGAATGGATGGTCGGCGCCCACTGCGTGAACCACAACAGCCACTCCATTGGCGTATGCTATGAAGGCGGCCTCGACATCCGCGGTCAACCCGCCGACACCCGTACGGCGGAGCAGAAGGCATCCCTTCGCAGGCTCCTGGAGGACCTCCATCAGCGCTACCCCCACGCCCTGATAGTCGGTCACCACGACCTCAACCCCCACAAGGACTGTCCCTGCATCTCGAACGTCATCGGCGAGTTTAAGGACCTATAGCCCAGATAGTAACAGTCCCCGAATCGGTAACGGTTCGGGGACTGTCGTCTCGCGGTGACTTCTTCATTTTGTTAGTTTTAGGTTAGTTAATTGGTATAATGGGTTTGCGTTGAGCAAGTCCATTATGCTTTTCCGGTATGTCACGTACCAGTTCCGAGACGCACTGAAATCATATTTGTATAATTTTCTTTTAAAATTATTTGCATTTCTCAAATTAGTTTCTTAACTTTGCAGTTGACTCAGATGTTCCACAAGGACAGGTGGCTGATTCATATTAAAAGTGTTATGGAAGACAAGTCAATAGAATCACTTAAACAGGAGTTTATCCAAGAAATAATGTCAGAGCAAAGCTTTGACACCCTTAAGGAGTGGCTCTATATGCATGACGAAGCCCGCTATGTGGCTTCGTTAACCAGCAAAGAACCTGAACTCATTGAATATAATAAAGAATTCGAAAAATCCCTCAGACGAGGAAAAACAAGATCAAATAGATAATTGAACTGCCAAGAAATCCTTGGCAGTTCAATTCAGTTTCATTATTCCAATTTTACCACGTCCAGATAGTAGTATACGGATTGCTACTATTTTGTTGGGTTGTAGTGGTTCCAAACGAATTGGTGTAGCTCGACGAAGAACCGATGCTCTGGCCATAACTGTTTCTGTAGGTTGTTGAAGTGTTTCCCCAACTATCAGTGTATGTACTAGACGAGCCTGTACTCCTTCCGTATGGATCGGAGTATGTTGTCGATGTGTTTCCAAAACTATCTGTATAGCTGGATGACGAACCTATCGTTTGTCCATATTGATTGCGGTGAGTGGTAGTTGTATTACCAAAACTATCGGTATAAGAAGACGAAGTGCCTATCGTCTGGCCATACTGGTTACGATGAGTGGTTGTCGTGTTACCCCAACTATCAGTGTACGACGAGGAAGTGCCAGTTGTCTGACCATACTGATTGCGATGGGTACTAGTGGAATTACCCCAACTGTCAGTATATCTTGATGATGTACCGACATTGTACTGTGCGTTAGCACTGATGGCGAAAACTAAGACCATCAAAAACATAGTTACCTTTTTCATAGTTGTACGTGTTTATTTTTTCTTCATTTTAATCGTTAGTGATTCCAAAGCACTTTCAGCGTATTCGTTGCCATATTTTTTTGCTTTCCTGTAATCTCGCTTGGCATCACGGAAATAGCCCAACTTCTCGTATGCAACACCACGAATATAGTACACATCAGCATTGTAATACGTTGTCTCTAGAGCTGTATTGACACAATTAATAGCAAGCACCCATTGACTGTTGTTATATGCTTCAACGGCTTTGTTCGCATAGATACTGAACAGTTCTCTCCTCTGAGCTTCAACTCGTGCAGCCATCTGTGCATGTGCCAAAGCCATGCTCATTGTCTGCGTGTCATACAAATCCCTGGTTGGCAATGGTATTGCTCTGTCGTAGGCCCCCACCTGCGCATTGGCTGTAATAGCCAACATTAATGTCATCACTGTAATAGTTAACATTCTCTTCTTCATAGTTCTCTTTGTTTTAGTCGTTCATTTCGGTGGCAAATATATGTCATATTTTTCATAAAAGCAAGCGAAACGTAATAACAAGGCTTGTGAAACCCACAATTTCTTACCAGTCATAGCTTGACCCTACATTATTACCATAGGCGTCATAATAGTTCGTGGTATAGCCACCACTATAGTTTTTACTGGTAGTTGACGAGCCAATACTGCCACCATACTGGTCATAGTAGTTAGTTGTTGTACCACCTCCATAGTTAGAGTACGTAGTAGAGCTACCAGTACTTTCACCGTATTCGTCGTAATAGTTTGTGGTATAACCGCCACCATAGTTGGAACGAGTCGTAACACTACCTGTGTTGCTACCATACTGATTGTAGTAGTTCGTGGTATATCCACCCCCATAATTCGAACGTGTAGTTGAACTACCAGTGCTGCCACCATACTGATTGTAATAGTTGGTGTTGTAGCCTCCTCCATAGTTAGAGCGAGTCGAAGAAGAACCGATACTGCTACCATACTGATTGTAATAGTTGGTGTTGTAGCCTCCTCCATAGTTAGAGCGAGTCGAAGAAGAACCGATACTGCTACCATACTGATTGTAATAGTTGGTGTTGTACTGTGCGTTTGCTGTGATGGCAATTGCGATTGTAATTAGAGTCATCATTAACTTTTTCATAATTGTTATTTTAAAATTGTTACTACTAATTTGTTGTTCTTTGACTCTTTATACCCAACAAAGTGAAAAGGTAACCACTCCAATCATATTTTTTTTATTATTTGATGCAAATTTATTACGACCTATCTATAAATACAAGTATTTACCAATAACAAGCCTTGTGATTACATCATTTTTATGATAGAATCTTCTTTTCTTTTAGGAAAAAGTTGTATCTTTGCAGCAAAGAACCTAAAAGATTTAAATCAATTATGAAAAAGCATTTATTTTTGATGTTTGTATATGCGCTCATACCTTTACTAGGAATGAATGCTCAGTCGCAAGTAGTAAGGGATATGACAAACGCTCTTACAGAATTAACCGGCTCTTTCTTGGATAATCCTTATCATCATTCGAATACTGTGAAAGTGAATGATCTCACACAACAATTCAAAAGCACAATAGATGAGATGTACAGACAAGTTCCTCGTGAAGCCGAGGCCGATTTTTATGCCATTATAAATATGAAAAAAATAGTTAAGTGCTTAGACTTCGTAACTGCCAACATTTCTGGTTATTCAAGAGGAGGTTATGACGCAACAGAATGGGAAACGATTTTTAACCAGATCATGCCAAGTTTTGGATGGACATGGAAAGTTATTAATTCAACAGAAGATATTATATTCTTTGAATACAGCAAGGATAACTTCAAGATGGTCTTGGCTAAAAATATATTGCCGAAAAAGGATTATGGAGATTATAATGCTGTAGCATTCGCTTGTGATTCGTGGAATTCTAGGTTGAAAAGAGTTATTTCAGGTACCAGAAGAGTTGTCTTTGGTGGCAATTACCAGTTCGTTACTTTTGGAGACGACGAAAACAAATATAATAAGATATCTAAGGTCGCATCAATAAGAGGAACCAGTTTTGACAGTTTTAAATAACCTGCAAAATAAATGATGGTGGCAAAGATCTTGATATTAGTTTTTACCACCATCATTTATTAGATTTCATGACCCTAGTAAAATAATATTAACAATGAAACTATTTTTCTTTTTTGTTTTTCTATTGTTCATGCGCTTTAATTGCATTGCACAAAATAATTTTCATATAGATAATTATGACAAGGAAGTCAATGAACTATATGATTTATTCAAAAATGGTGAAAAAGAGAGACTGTATGAAAAAATGGAAAATTTAAAAGGGAGACTTGTACACCAGTCAGATGTTCTATGTATCTCATCTCAATCAGTGGTTATACCATATAAAAGGCTTGCTTTGCTTTATTCCATAATAGGCGACAATAATAGCGCAATTGACTTATGTAATATGGCTATAACACTTTTGGAACGAAGTGAAAAGAGTGAAGGTGAAAGCAATGCTGAGCTATTGGGGTTAAAATGTAAATATCTACGATATGCAGGCATCATAAACATGGCTATTGAGACAGGGATTTCTGCAAAAAAGATATATGATTCACTAAATATTAAGTCAATTAAGTATGCAGAGTTAATGGGGGATTTAGCATGGGTGTACGGACTTAATTATAATTTTGAGAAATCGATAGAATTACAAAGTGCTTCAGTTGATATTTTTAAAAGTGCAAAAGACTGGTTGTCATTAGCGGAAACATATAATCATATTAGTGATTATTATCAACGAGCAGAAAAGATGTCTGATGCAGAACTTTTTATAAAGAAAGCAATCTCACTATTAAATGAATATGATGACGTGAATAAAATAATACGTGCAGATGCGGAACGTTTAGGTGATAGTACAATTATTACACCATATGCAGTGTCTCAAATCAAACGGAGACTTGATTATGACAGAATTAATTTCCGTCAATCATTGGCTAGGATTTATAAAAAAGAAGGAAAAATAATAGACGCAATTAATACGGAAAAAGAAAATGTCTGTTTTTTGAAAAATATGCGAGATGATAAAGCATATGCTTTACATCTTATTATACTTGCGCAATACTACGTACTTAATAAACAATTCAATAGTGCAAAAGAATGTATTAAACAAGCTTTTCAATTTGATAAGAATCAATATGGTATCGAACAAGGTAAAATCTTATTGTCTCATGTGTATTTTGAAATGGGAGATACAATAAAGGCTATTCAAAATGCAAAAGAAGCTATTTCATTTTTTAGGTCTAATGGAGATACTAACCCGTTGGCGGAATTAAATTTTAAGTAAAATTATGATACAAAAGTTGCACATGTCGCTGATTTTTAGTAACTTAGTGGTGTCTAACATTAAGTTTTATAATCAGATTATGTGCAACCTGTATGCAAAGTACGTGAAAATTCTCGAGATATGCAAGCAATTCTCGGAAAATCTTGTAAATGACAAGGGTAATGTTCGTCGCCCTGGTCCTGTTCCTAAATTCTCAGATCTGGAGGTGGTCGCTCTGACACTCGCTGCAGAAACGGAAAGCTTCGACAGCGAGAACTGGCTGTTTGAGCACCAACTGAATGATTGTCGCGAAAAGATGCCTAATCTAATCTCCCGCCGTCAGTTCAACGACCGTCGTAAGACAACGAGCGACTTGTGCGAAGAGATTCGCAAGCGTATAGCCCAGGCCATAGATGGAGGTGAAGAGTATTACTGTATAGACTCCAAGCCGATAGAGGTCTGCCGTGCTGCACGTGGCAACCGCTGCACGATGGGACGTACAGGTGATTTTGCCCTTGCTCCCGACTTTGGCTATTGTGCATCTCAGGACATCTACTATTTTGGCTACAAACTCCATGCTCTCTGTGGGTTAAGCGGTGTAATACACTCCTATGACCTCTCGAAGGCAAGCGTTCATGACATCAACTATCTGAAGGATGTTAAGCAGGGCTATTGCAACATTAAAATCTTCGGCGACAAAGCCTACATCAGCAAAGACATCCAGCTTGACTTGTTCGAAACTGCCCGTATAGAATTGGAATGTCCATACAGGGAGAACCAGAAGGATTGGAAACCCACTTTCATTCCCTTTGCAAAGGCAAGGAAGAGGATTGAGACTTTATTCTCGCAGTTGACGGACCAGTTCCTGGTCATCAGAAACTACGCTAAAGAGACATGCGGCCTGTTTGCCAGAATCATCGGCAAGATTAGTGCGCTGACCGTATTACAATATGTGAACTACATTAATGGAAAACCCTTAGGCAGGATTAAGTACGCACTAAATTAATTCCGCCAACGGGTTAATTTACTACTTTCCAGTCAAGAAATTCCCTTCCAGACACGTTCTCATTGCGTCTGGATAATTGCATAAGCAACAGGAATGCCGGATCAAACTTCTATCAGATGTAGTGAGCCGTAGCCACTCAT
>JAEEGK010000964.1_pt1 | contig 72035 bp, 57 predicted proteins | sample 8958771 | NCBI WGS metagenome assembly JAEEGK01 (sample SAMN16246547, study PRJNA631951) | gut metagenome | biome: gut microbiome; feature: rumen; material: SC-attached | host: Bos | place: Iran: Karaj | collected 2018-10
CGCCTCCTTTCTAGAAACCTGAACGGTTCCTGCTTCTATATCATCTGGACGTTCTTGAGAGATGAATAGTACTGTGAGGAACACAAATACCATCGTCTGAACAAATCCAGAGAATAAGTCAAAATATGCGTGTAAAAGTGGAGTTGCAATTGGTACAAAGAATAATTGATTTGCTCCACTATTAATAAATGAAAATACTGATGCTGAGAGTGATTCTAAGGCACCATTTAATAAACCAAGTAAAACCCAACCAACTATCGCATTACCAAACATACGAAGAGTCATACTTAAAAGTGGGGCCCACATTGAAAGTAAGTTGATTGGAAGGAAAACTGCAAATGGTTCAACATAACGTTTAAAATATCTAAACTTTGTAAACCTCATTGAAGTGAAGTGAATTAATATAAAGGTCACTAAAGCAAGGGATAGAGGAACTGCTAAAGAGTTCATTGGAGTTGGTAAACCAGTAATTCCAATAGTGAACGAAATAAACATAAATGGAATGATTCCTAAAAGGATTCCACCAAAATTCTCAAATCCCGGGCCCATTGTGTCTTGGGCAAAAGCATCTAACTTTTCAACTGCCCATTCAACGATTTTTAATAATCCTTTTGGTCGTTTAAGTGGATCCGCTCTCTTTGCTAAAATACCGACAATTATTGCCAAGATTAAAAGTACAAAAATAATTCCTAAGGCTACGATTACTTCGCCAGAAGGATTAAATGTTTTATAGGTTTCTGGATTTGTGTACTTATCCATTTTTACCTTCCTTGTGCATTAATTGAACAGCTATTGTTATTAAAGTTGCAGGAGCAAATGCTATAAGCATAGCCCAGCAAGAAAACCAAAACACTTCAAAATGGAGTTTATAGTAAAAAATTACTAACATGGCAAACAAGCCAATGAAAACAACTATCCTTGCAGCGTAAGTTAAAAAGAACAAACCCATCTTGCTTTCTTTAAGTGATAAGGTTGATCCAATAGAAACTAACCATATATAGAAAAATTCAACAGCAACACCGATTGCTGCGCCGATGATTGGCCCTGGTCGATTAAAGAATAAACCAATGGCCGCTCCTATAAGAATTAGTATTGAAATTAAGCTGGCAATTAATAGTTCTGCTTGAAGCTCGCTTAACTTTGTTAATCTACCTTTCATAGTATTTTTATTATTTATAATAGCAAATAAAAAGTCAACAAAAGTCGACTTTTTAGCACCATTTCTTATTTAGCAACTTTGCAAGGAATTTTAGGCGTTTTTCTATTAAAATCACTAGGAATTCCTGAATATTTTTGGTTTTTTAGGGTTTCTAACTAATTAAATCTTAGTCAACGACTATAATTTTATTTAAATTATACTGACTTGTAAAGATTTAACGATTTTCTCTCTTATGCAAGCGTTTACATTTTGTATAGAAAAGTAAAATACACTCGTGTATAATTATTACGCCCGAGAAAGGAGAATACTAAATGTCATTTAAAGTAAAATTCCTCAATCAAGAAAAAGAGTTTAATGAAAAAGTTAGAATTATGGACCTTATCGATAATTCCGACAAGAAGATCATTTGTTGCCGTGTCAACAATAGACTTAAAGAACTCACATACTATGTTGATGAGGACTGCAAAATTGAATTTCTTACATTAGAAGATGCTGACGCTGGCAGAATTTACGAAGCCACCGCAAGATTCATTGCTGTTATGGCATTCCGCAAAATCTATCCAGAGCTCGATATTAGACTTTCACGTCACGTATCACGTGCTACATTCCTTCAAATCCTTAATAAAGGCGTCTCCGTTAATAAGAAAATGAGAGATGCAATTGAAGCTGAAATGAAAAGAATCATTGATGCCGATCTTCCATTAGTCCGTGCAAGTTATGACAAAGCAGAAGCTGCTGAAATCTATAAGAGAATGGGTTTAGTTGATAAACTCGAAGCATTAGCATATCGTCCAGAAAGTAAAGTTCACTTATACGAATGCGAAGGTTACTATAACTACCTTGCATCAAGAATGACTCCATCAACTGGTTTTATTAAAAACTTTAAATTAAACCTCTATGTTCCTGGCCTCATTCTTCAAACACCAAGATCAGAATGTAATGGTGAAATTCCTGAATTCGTTGATGCTCCTACCTATGGTAGAACATTACAAGACGCACATGACTTTGCTAAATTAGTTAACGCTGATACAGTTGTTAAAGTTAATGAACACATCCATAGAGATGGTGTTATCGACTTTATTCAACTTTGTGAAGCAAGACATAACAGAATGCTTTGTGAACTTGGTGAAATCATTGAAAACAATGATGACATCAAAATCATTTGTATTGCTGGTCCATCAAGTTCTGGTAAGACAACATTCGCAAACAGAGTTCGTATTGAACTTATGCAACGGGGACTTAAACCAATTAGAATCTCAATGGATGACTACTATCTTACTAAAGATAAAGCTCCAAAAGATGAAGATGGTAACCCAGACTTAGAATCAATCGAAGCCCTTGATATTGATTTATTCAATCAAAACATGCTCGATTTGATCAATGGCGAAGAAGTTCAACTTCCAAAATTTGATTTCAAACTTGGAAAACGTGTTCCGGGAAGAGTTCTAAAAGTTGGTAAAGGCGAACCTATCATTATTGAAGGTATTCATGCCCTCAACGATAGAATGACTTGCTTAATTCCAAGACATCAAAAATTCAAAATCTTTATTGCACCACAAATGCAAATCAACCTTGACAACCACTGCCCAATCTCAACAGTAGACTTACGTTTACTTCGCAGATTAGTGCGTGATAAACAATTCCGTGGCGCTTCAGCTGAAGAAACAATCGGAATGTGGCCAAGTGTCCGTCGTGGTGAATTTAAATGGATTTACGAAACTCAAGAAGGCGCAGACTTCGTTTATAACTCAATGCTTCCATATGAACTCTGTGTTATGAAGAAATATGCTCAACCACTTCTTGAAGCAGTTGATATCAATTCCGAGTATTTCCCAGTAGCAGAAAGATTACTCCGTATGCTCAAGTACTTCGATGATATGCCAGATCAATGGGTTCCATGTAATTCCCTTATGAGAGAATTCATTGGTGGCTCATGCTACGCTGACTAAATAAGCAAATTAAAAGCTGAGGAATTCAAAAACCCCAGCTTTTTTCATACATTTTTTTAATTTAAAGTTTAAACCTTCTAGCTGATTCCACCGCTTTTTTCCAGGAATTTCCCATCTTATTTGCATCTTCTATAGTCATTGATGGAGTAAATGTTTTTTGATAACTATGACATTCTTTAATGTGATTTGCGCCTTTAAAGAATCCTGATTTTAAACCTGCTAAATAGCAAACACCCAAAGCAGTAGATTCAAGACAAGATGGTTTAGTAATTTCAATTTGAAGAATGTCTGATTGGAATTGCATTAAGATATCTGAATTTGTCGCACCACCATCAACTTGAAGTGACTTAATTTCAATTTGAGATTCATCGCTCATAACATCAAAGACATCTTTAGATTGGAAGGCGATTGCTTGTAGTGTTGCTAAAGCAATATGTCCTCTAGTTGTTCCTCTAGTAATGCCAAACATTGTTCCTCTTACTTCATCATCCCAATATGGAGTGCCTAAACCAACAAATGCTGGAACAAAGTAAACTCCACCATTATCTTTAACTGAAGAAGCTAAAACATTAACTTCTGGAGCATCTTTAATAATTTTAATTCCGTCTCTTAACCATTGAATTGCGGCTCCACCAATAAAGACTGAACCTTCAAGAGCATAAGTCGTTTTGCCATCAATTGTCCAAGCAATTGTGGTTAATAATCCTTTATTTGATAGAATCGGTTTTTCTCCTGTGTTCATTAACATGAAACAACCTGTACCATAGGTATTCTTACAATCACCAGGTTTAAAACAAGTGTGTCCAAAAAGTGAGGCTTGTTGGTCACCTGCTACACCTAAGATGTGAATGTCTCTATTAAAATACTCTAATTTACCAAAGTCATATTTTGATGAACAAACTTTTGGAAGCATCTTTGCTGGAATGTTAAACATTTCCAGTAAATCTTTGTCCCAACATAAATCAAAGATGTTATATAACATAGTTCTCGATGCATTAGTTGTATCTGTAGCATGGGATTTTCCGTTTGTAAGCTTCCAAATTACCCAAGTATCGATTGTTCCGAATAACAATTCTCCCTTTTCCGCCCTTGCTTGGGCACCATCAACATGATCAAGAATGAATCTAATCTTTGAAGCGGAGAAATATGGGTTAATTAATAAACCTGTTTTATTATGAATAATTGTTTCTTTCTTTGAAAGTTGTTCACAAATCGATAAAGATTGGCGAGATTGCCAAACAATTGCATTATAAATAGGTTGCCCAGTTTTCTTATCCCAAACAACCGTGGTTTCACGTTGATTGGTTATGCCAACAGAATCAATTTCAGACCATTCAACATTAGCCTTAATCAAAACATTATTGATAACATCAACAACAGAACTCCAAATTTCAACTGCATCTTGTTCTACATATCCTTCCTGAGGATAAATAAGTTTTGTTTCTTTAGAATAAGATGCAACTAAATCACCTTTTTTATTAAAAAGAATAGCTCTACTAGAGGTTGTACCTTGATCAATTGAAAGGATGTATTTTTTCATTAACGACTCCTTAACATTTTTTCAATATCATTAACTTCTTTTAAAATGCTTTCGGAAAGAACTTCTGAACCTTCTTCAGTAATTAAAACATCATCTTCAATCCTGACTCCGATGCCAAGGTCTTTAAAATAAAGACCTGGTTCACAAGTAACAACATTACCTGGAACAAGTTTTTCATCTTTTGCACCACAATCGTGTGTGTCTAAACCAAGGAAATGAGAAACTGAATGATAATAAACTCTTCCGATTTCTGCTTTGTTTGAAAGAAGTCCTTTTTCAACACATTCCGCTGCTAAGAATTCTTTAGCAAATTCATTAACTTCAAAAAGTGTTACACCTGGACGCATAAACTTTGCGGTTTGTTTATTACAATTTAAAACGATTTGATAAATCTTCTTTTGAATATCATTAAATTTTCCATTTTCAGGATAAGTTCTTGAAATATCAGCAGCGTAATAATTCTTTGCTGCACCAACATCAAATAAAACTAAATCGCCTTTACCAACTTTATCTTTTTGGCTTGGGTAGTGAAGAATTGTGGCGTTTTCTCCTGTTGCAACAATTGAAGCAAATGCTAAATCAGAATCTTGATCTTCAAATACTGCAAATTCGAATGCATTTCTAAGATTATATTCATATTTGCCTGCTCTAAGTTCAAGCAACGCATGTTTTAAGCCAAGATTTGTTGTTTCAATTGCTTCGCGGATTAATTCAATCTCAGCCTCAGATTTGATTTTTCTTAAACCTGCAATTAATGGATTAACATCAACAATTTGGACTCTATGTTGTCTTTCAAGTTCTTTAGCATATACTTGAGTGGATTTGGATTCAGCAATCTTAAGTTCTGGTTCTAAGTCTAAATAAAATTTAGAAATCTTTTCATGTGTTTGTTTATTGCTATCAAAGAAAGCAAGCATTTTGCCATCAAATGTAGTTCTAACTGCAACATTATCAACACCTGAAATATCACGCGCTTCTTTAAGGGTTAACTTATAACCAATCCATTTTTCAATCTTTTCATCTTTTTCATCAACAAATAAATAAGATTGTTTTTCTCCATCATTTTTAATGAGAAGGAGAATGGAATTTTCTTGTTCAATACCTGTTAAATAATAGAAATTCTTATTTGGGATGAAATCATAGTTTTCATCACCAGATCTTTTTCTACCAACTCCTGAAAAAAGGATGGTAACTGAATTATCATCAAGCAAATTAAATAATTTGTTTCTACGTAATGTGTATTCTTCTCTATCAATCATAATCTTACCTTCTATAAACTTTTCGTTTTCCAATTAACTCTATGTTAGTGTGAGGGAATGCGTTCGCTAATTTCTCTCCTGCTTCCTCGTCACCTAAAACATCAACAATAATTTTATCTTCATATTGAATATTTTCAAATGAAAATCCCCATATTTTTCCTAATCTTTTTAGTTCATCAAACTCTTTGTAAGAAAGAACCATTTTAAAACCGTAAAGATTAGATATTTCAACAATATCCGCAGAATTAATAACTTGGACACCAGTTTCAAGATATGTAGACATAAGCCTTGATGCTCCAAGTAAAACTCCACCAAAATAACGAACAACAATTAGTAAAGTTTCTTCCATCTCCTTCTTATTAAGAAGCTCGAGAAGAGGTCTGCCTGCTGTTCCAGATGGTTCACCATCATCAGAACTCTTTTGAGCTCCATTAATTATGTAGGCATAACAATAGTGTTTTGCTTTAGGATATTCTTTCTTAATATCTAACAGATATTGTTTAGCAGATTCAACACTTGTGGCATGCATTAAAATCCCGATAAATGAGGATTTCTCTCTTACTAAAGTAATTTCGTTTCTTTCTAGGATCGTCAACATTAGAAATAATTATACTATTTTTCTTTGAAAATACATATAATATAAAGGCAATGAACAACGCATACACTCAAAAAGAATATAGATTAGGAACTGAAGCGTTTCCACTTAGGAAACAATTTTTATATTTTGGTTTAGGATGGCTCGGTTTCCAAATTATCGCCACAATAATCCAAATTTTTATTGGAGGAATGTATGCATATTTAAATAGCGTTTCTTTACAAGATGCACTTCGTCAATATAGCGTTTCAATAATCGTGAATGCTACAGCATATATTTCATTACTAGTAACTTTGTTACTAATTGGAAGAAGAGACTTATTAAAAATTATTAAATCATTTAAACAATGGCAATCATATTTGGCAGGTGTAATTTGCTTTGCATCCATCATTGCTTTCAATATTATTTATGGCAACATTGTTAACATTTTAAGACCGGTATCTGATAACGCCAACCAAGCAAGTCTTGAAGTTATGGATGCAAAATTCCCTATTATTTCGATGGTTATTTTTGGGTTTGTTGGTCCAATTTGTGAAGAACTAACTTATCGCGTTGGTTTATTCTCTCTTTTGAAACGTAAAAACCGTGTTTTAGCTTATTTTCTAACAATTGTAGTTTTCGCATTCATTCACTTTAACTTTAGTACTAATACCGAAACATTAATTAATGAATTATTGAATTTACCATATTACATGTTTGCAGCCTTTGCCTTCTCATTCACATATGACCGCTTTGGCTTTGCTGGTTCCGTTACTGGTCATATCATTAATAACGTCTTCTCGTTAGCAATGATTAAATACATTCATTAATGGAAAAACAAAAAGACTTTAAGGTTTTAAGTGGCTTTATTTTAAAGATAATGGCCATCTTTTTTATGACGTGTGATCATGTTGGAGTTTTTTTGCATTTACACGTAATTGCTGGGGATTTCGCCACAATTTTAAGAATTTTTGGTCGTTTAGCCTTCCCTCTTTTTATCTTTCTTTTAGTAGAAGGAGTTAGACATACAAAGAGCATTGCAAAATACTTTTTAAGACTTGGTATTCTTGCTTTTGTCTTTTTCATAGGACAACTAATTTATTACATTTTTATAAGTAAGAATTTAACTGGGATGTATTCTCCAATGATTGATTTACTTTTATCAGCCACCACCATTTATCTTCTAAAAAGAAAAGACAAGTTTTCATTTCTTGCTATCCTTCCAGTGGCATGGGCAATCTTTGTTTTAGTTATAAGAAATTATGAATCAGTTCATTTAACTGATGTAACCTGGCTACCTATTTTTGTTAGACCAGATTATTCAATCTATGGTCCGTTATTAGCAATTGGATTTTATTGTGTATTTGAATTCGCGCCTCTTTTCCTAAAAAGCAGTGAAGGTACTAAAAACTTAGTTGGAACAACTTATGAACAAACTACAGTTAATGTTATGTCTGCAATAGTGTTAATTATATTAACAACCTTGATGGTTTTTATTGATAGAAACGCAATGCACACATATTTTTCAATGCCTTGGCAAATTTATAGTTTGTTTGCATTTATCCCAATTCTTTTCTACTCTGGTAAAAGAGGATACAATGCGAAATGGTTTAAATATGGAGCATATATTTATTTTCCAACGCATCTTATTATCATTTATTTAATTTTTGCTTTAATATAAAGTTGTGAGGTAAAAAAATATGATTAAACATTTAGTAGATCAAAACGAATTCGAAAACGAATTAAAAGAAGGCTTAGTGGTTGTTGACTTTTATGCTGATTGGTGTGGACCATGCCAAATGCTTGCACCACTTCTTGAGGAACTTGAAAAAGAAACATCAATCAAGATTGTTAAAATCAATGTCGATGAACTTCCTGATTTAGCAAGACAATTTAGAATTATGTCTATCCCAACACTTATGTTGTTTAAAGATGGTAAATTTACCAAGAAAGAACTTGGTTACATGCCTATCGAAAGACTTAGAGAATTCATTAAATAAGAAAATATCTTTAATAAATTAAATCGGTGTGATATTATTTTTCTCGCCGATTAGTCGCAGGCGTAGTTCAGTGGTAGAACATCAGCCTTCCAAGCTGATTATACGGGTTCGATTCCCGCCGCCTGCTCCATTTGAAAGAAAAAACAGTACGTATGTACTGTTTTATTTTTCATTAAACGACAATATCATGAAACTAAAGAGAATATAAAAAAGGCTCAACATTACGTCGAGCCTTTTGTGGAAATGCTATCTAATCAGCACTATAAACAACGTAGATATTGCCACCTTCATTCATATTAATGTAGAAACTGTAATATCCGTCCGCTAAAGCAAGAAGGTTTTCACCACTTGCTCCAATGTTTCCTTTATCATTGTCAGTAGCAATATATTTGTCGTGGTGATACCAAGTATCATAAATTTTGAATACAAACTCTGTATCTTCATCAAACCACTCGCCTTCTATTTCCCACTGAGACCCATTTTGAGTCAATTCTAAATAGTTCCAACCTTCTAAATCAGAACCATACATCAAAAATGGTTCACTTGGAGCTTGCGGTCCATGTACAATATAGACTTCGTTAGAAGAATTAATGTAAATACTATAATATCCTTCCTCAGTTGCCTTAAACGCGTGATATCCAGATTCAGCGTCCATGCCTTCAACGATACAGCCGTTTGAAGTGTCAGGACTAGATTTTACAAATGCTTCATAGAATAAACGATCTGTTCCACCAAGTAAAATCGCAAATTCATCATCTTCATATAAGTACAAATCAACGTAGTAGAGTTCGTTTTTAACGTCGTCATATTCAAGATTAATATATTCTTCACTGCTATCTGAGCTCCTTAAAATATATAGAGCTGGTACATCCGTAGAAGGAGAGGTAAATTTTAGAACTATAATTGATAAATTACCTTCACTTTCATGAAGAGCAATTGCGATTTCTCTATTTGCGGTTATGTAAGCATACATCCCACCACCTAAATCTTGAAGAGTATATCCTAATGAACCCAATGCAGAAGCATAACTGTCGCCTTTATTTCCACCAATTAAAGCAATTGTGAAAGATACGTCATCAGCCTGAACTGAGTCTTCTGGATTTGTTAAAACAGATGTGACACCAGTCATATCACATGCAGGCATTGTATCATTAGTAACATTCCAAACAGAAAGTGCGTTTTCTATGTAAGTAGAAGGCCATGAACATGTTGGTTCAGGGTCTCCTCCGCCTCCGCCGCCACCGGATGTTTCATGAACAATATAAACTAAACTAGATTGATTAACATAAATACTATAAGTGCCGGTTTCTTCAACATGGAAATTGTGCCCGTATGTGCTTGCTTCACCTTCAGTAATCATTCCACCAGCGGTGTCTGGACTGTGTTGATAACTTTCATAATAAATCCAATTATCATTCCCCATGTTAATAACAAATTCTTCATTTTCGAATAGTTGGAAATTTTCTAGTTGGGCAAGATTATCACCTGCTGCAGGCATTGGTTCATCATACCAGTTGATTCCGGAGCCATAATGGAGTTGAGGAGTTGCAACGATTGGAGTGCCGCCTCCATTGCTCACATAATATGAGACAGCCAAATAAGATTCACCTTTATAGTATTCAAGATATACTTCATCTCCTGAAGTGTCTGTATAAATATAACGAGAATAATTTTCTGTGTCTTGTAAACTACTCTTATTCCATTCAGGTGAAGTTAATTGAGTATCAAACGATGAAACGAATGAATCAAAGATCGTTGTTGGGGCATTTACTGATGTTGAAAACATGTAATAAACAGGATCATCATTTGCATAATATGAAGCATCTAAATCATTGATAAGTGGTACTGTAATTCCAGTTTCGTCTTCAAAACTTTCTCTTGCAGCAAGATATGCAGCCGTTGGTGCAGGATCTGTGCTTCCGCCTCCGCCTCCGCCACCATCAAAATCAGGAAATTCCACAGTTGTTGTTCCAACACTGGTGAATTCATATGTATATTCGTAACCGGATTTTTGATAACTGATTCTTTTCAAAGTGTTATTTTCAAAACTAACAGTGAAACGATTTAATTCGTCTTGGGTGTCAGCAGAGGTCATATAATAAGCTCTTGATGCATAATAGTAATGTTGATAAGGATTATATTCCATATCCATAAATGAAACACCATGGAGACCCCATTCAGAAGAAAGCCTATCATATAAGAATTCTTGATTGAGATGTGGTGTCCAATCATCACTCTTTTGCCACACATCTACATAATAACCTTCTAGATTGTTTTCACCATCATAAACAGGATCTTCAAGCAAGAAATATGTCTCGTTATTTGGAGCATCTTGTAAGGTATAGTGAATTCTTCTTCCGTCGACTTCATATACCCAGTAATCATAAGTATCAATCATTATGCCAGGAACATTTGCACTAACTGTAAATCTTCTTGTATTACGGAATGTTGTGTCATCAAACCAATAATCCCAAAGACTATTTTGAACTTGATATCGCTCATCAAATGTTGTACCAGATCCATTAGGATCATCTGGAAGATTGGCCCTCATTGGTGGATTTGGTAAAGCACTCATTGTAAGGGTCGCAGCTGTAGGATCAATTGGAAGTGAGCCTGAAATTTCAATTGTAGTCTCAAATGTGTCAGAGTCAACAAGATAATTAACTAAAATTGTTTGAAGTTCAGAATCAACACCCCAAGTATATTCGTTGTTTTCTGCATCATAAAGTTTATATGAATGAATAGTTGCTAGGTTGTCGGATGGATTAACACTATAAGTGCCAAACAACACATAATATGGATTATTAGCAACTTCTATAACAAGTTCACATGTTCCATCATCAAAGAATGCGACGTAAGAATTTGCAAACATTGCTTGCGCTGCAGCGACTGTAGGATTTGTAGAAACAGATGTTGTAGCTATTTTCTTCATTAAGAAACGACTATTATCAGGAATGACGCTTCCGCCTCCGCCGCCTCCGCCTTGGCCGCCCGCATCAGGCAACATAACAATAATGACTAAATTTCCATCGACTGCATCTAGTCCAATGCAAACTTCTCCTAGAGGAGTCATATAGCAACCTGCTTGTTCACGATATGTATATCCATTTGCAGTTAAAGTGTCTACATAGCTGTTTAATAAGGCGCCACCACCCATACAAGAAATGCTAAATGCTTTTTCGGTTTGGGCTGTTGCTTGATCTGGAGAAACTGCATAACTAGTAATTGCGTCGTTTTCAATAGCAGGAACTCTATCATGTTCAACACCTAAAATATCAAGATAGACTTGAACTGTGGTTGCAGGCCATGTTGCTGTGACAGTTTGACCGCCTCCGCCTTGTTGGCCGCCGCCGCCTTGTTGACCGCCGCCTTGTTGGGCGCCATTATCGCCGGATCCACTGCTATTATTTTGTTGCGAACCACCTGAATTAGATGGGGTTTTATCTTTACCACAGCCTGTTAATACAAGGCCACCTAAAAGTAGTAAGGACAAAAAAGCGTGAATTTTTTTCATATTAATACCTCACTTTGCTCAAATTAATTTTACCAACATTACATAGATATACGCAAACACATAAATAAAAAGACCCATTTTGTAATGGGCCTTGTAATAATTTTTACTGGTTAGCTTAATGCTTCAACAGCAAAATCATTAATATAAGTTAGAAGTTTTCCGTATGCAGTTTCGTCAGTCTTTGCATTAATGTCTGTATGACCAGCATTTTGGAAATAGACATATTTGTGATTTGAAGTTGTATAACCAGCATGGTCTAATGCGTCTTGAAGAGTTGCATATTGGTTAATACCAACGACTCTATCTTTTCCTGCATAAGCACAGACAATTGGAATGATATTTTCGCTTGTAATCCAGTGAGTAACTGATAATAGTTTTTCACCACAATTTTCACCAACTGTCATAGCATTATATGCTTCTTCTTCTGGATGTATAATTGCTTCTTTATTCTCGTCTGAGGTTGCAGCAATTTGAGCAGAAGTATATGGGAATCCACACATACCATTTGCAACACGCATAGTTTGATATTCATTCCACTTAAGGTCAACGCCTTCAAATGAAATATTAAGAGTGTCTAAATTATCAGCGGATCTTTGCGTATCAATTGCAGCTTTATTAATATCGCCTTCCAATACGCCTTCTTCGTTTTTGAATTTTAACCATGTTCCTGGAGTAATATCGGTTGGTCCAACAACATTGACTAAGAAACTAATTGGAAGAGGTGATCTTTGGCCTCTGGAATAACCATATAACATTGTTAAGTGAGAACCAGATGAACCTCCACCGATAGCTAATTGAGTTTTGGTTGTGTCAAATCCAAGTGCTGCTAAATTCTTCTTAATTGAAGCAATGCAAGCATCAATTTCATCTAAGTCTCTGAAGATTGATAATTCTGGATTATCTGTGCCTTCAGTAAGAAGTGAATTCTTGTTAAGCAATGTGTATTTGATTGTTGCGGTAATATAACCTTTTTCAGCAAATGCATGGACATATTGGTTAACATCGGTCTTAAGACCGCTGACCCACGCACCACCATGAATGAATAACATAACTAAATGCTTTTCATTCTTTTTTGCAGCTGCTGGAACGTATAAATCGTAGTTATTTTCGTCAGGATCAGCAGCAAAATCTTGATCTCCGTTAACGTGGAATTGATTTTCATTAACTCCACCTACTTTGTAAGTATTAACAATCTTATCTTGTTCGTTTCCATAGTAAAGATCTTTAAATACTGTACAATTTTCAACTTTTGGTGAATCAACACCGATAACTCCGTCTAATACGGTTTTACCTGTTGTATCTTCTTTTTCTTCAGCAACTTGATACTTATTTTCAAATGCTAAATCATCATCATTAAATAATGAACAAGAAGTTAAAGGGAGCAATGCACCGATGAGAAGTGCTAAAAATGTTTTCTTTTTCATATTATTCGGCCTCCTTCTTTGGATCAGCTTTGAAAATTTTACCTAAAATAAAGCTAACAATGATTAACCCAATTGTGACAATAAAGATAATGGAAGGTGCTAATGCATAAGTTCTTGGAGCCATTAAAACCTTTTTAACCGGAAGATTTAAAGTTGCAAAATCAAATTTTGCTGGAAGAACTACTTTTGCTGCATACGTAATTCCAAATCCAAGTACTAATTGGAATAAACCAAGAATAAAGAAGAACGGATAGAAAAGGTTGAGTAATTTGCTCTTAGTGACAAATGTTTTAAGAAGAATTACTACAGCAAGTCCAACCCAGGCGATTGTTAAAACAATCAATCCGATGTATAAACCTAAACCGGCATAACCAACACCGGTATAAAATACTTCAGGCATATTATCGCGAACAAATTCGCCAAGAAGTCTATCAGAATAATCTCTCATCTCTTCACCACTTTTTTGAGCAAGAGTTTCTTCACTTACGCCTTTCTTCGATAATTGTTCTTTAACGAATTTAGTAAGATAAGCATATGGAAGAAGTGAGATTCTAACTAAGTGCTCACCATCTTCTTTAACAAGATTTAATGGTTGAAGAACGTTTCTAACTGATGTTTTAAGTTCTTCTCTTTTTTCTTCACCAAAGCTTTCGGCGTCAATTTTTGCGCCAACTTTCTTGGCTTTTTCAAGTGTGTTATCAATTTGTTCAAATAAAACGTCGTTTAATGCAGAGAAAGATGCATTTTCAGAATCTGCAACGTCATAGATGGAAGTTGCAAACTTCTTGAAATGGTTATCGTTGTAACCAATTGAATCCATAACATCTTCAGTGGTTGTGCCTTCACCACCGTGACTGGCCTTATAGTCTTCAACGGCTTTGTCGACATAGTTGGTAACTTGTTCTTTAACAACACGTTTTAAAACTGAACGAATTGTTTGATCAGTCATTAACTCAACTGGAGTATGAAGTTCATTAACGACATTTTGAACATTTTCATTAATGAATAACTCGTTCATTTTTTCTTTATCACCAGTTTTAATTTTGGTGACATCACCTGGCATTACTTTAAACTTGAGAGCGACAGAAACTGTATCTGTGCCGATAAGTGTTGGAACATCTAAATCGTGAGTGTATTCAGTATCAGGAATAAATTGTGATAGTTTTGCTACATCTAAATCAATTCTAGAATTGAATGATAATGAAGGTGTCGCGAATAAACAAATTGTTGCGGCTAAAGCAAGTGCAGCAATTACACAATTTAAAATCTTGACAATCAATCGCATAATTGATTTCATATTCTCTCCTCCTTGTTTTATATTATATAAAAAGAAAATAACATTATGAATACTAAGTTTAGTCATTTATAATGCTACTGATTATTAATTATGAGAACACTTTCTATTGTAGAAAAACTAGTCAATTGGAGAATGGAACAGCCGAAAATGTTTTCTTTGTTCCATATTCTGTTTCTTGTATCTATTTTGATTGCAACAGGTCTACTAATTTATTTCTTTAGAAATTGCAGCAACAAAACAATGAAAATTATCGTTCTTGTAATATGGCTTTTACTTGTTTTAATGGAAATTGGAAAGCAAATTATTCGAAGTAATCAAAATGGATATTTTTATTATCGTTGGGATGAATTCCCGTACCAATTCTGCGAGACACCTTTGTATGTTTTACCGATTTTATTAATTAACAAAAACAAGAAATTTCAAAATATTCTAATCTCATTTTTAGCAACATATGTTATGTTTGCGGGATTTGCCATTTTGCTTTTACCATTTACCGGTTTTAACTGGTCTGTTTTCTTAAATATTAGAAATATGTTATCGCATGGATTCCAGTTTATGGTTGGCGCATTTTTGTTTGCGTGGAATAGAAAAAATATGAATATAAAGAATTTTCTTTATGGAGGTATTGTTTTCTTAATTTGCGTCGCTATTGCAATCACATTTAACTCTATAGTTGATCCATTAACTGAAAATTGGGTAAATATGTTCTTCTTAAATCCAAAATATCCAACAACACTTCTTATCATGAAAAGTATTCAGCCACACGTTCATTGGATTATTTTTGATTTACTTTATATTGTTTTCTTTACCATCATTGCATTTATTACACTTGTTGTAGAGCACTTAGTTTGGTATTTTTGTACACTCATAGAAAATAAGTCACGAAAAGCATAACTATGAAGATTATTGATTTCTTTGAGCACTGGCATATGGTCGAGCCAAAAGTATATGGACTTTTTCATATCTTTTGGATTTTAATTGACATCATCGTAACTGCTCTTTTAATCATTTTCTTCAGGAATTCCCGTGAAAAAATAATGAAAAGGATAGTTTTTATTTCGTGGATTATCATAGTTTTCTTTGAAATTGGAAAGCAATTACTAATGAGCTATCACGATGAAACTTTGAATTATTATTGGGGCGCGTTCCCATTCCAATTCTGTGAAATGCCTTTATATGTTTTTCCTATTTTAATATTTAACAAAAATGAAAAAGTTAGAAATGCTTTAATCTCATTTATATCAACTTATATATTTTTTGCAGGACTAGCAATTATGGTAAATCCATCTACTGTTTTGACTGGAAACATCTTTTTATGCGTAAGACAAATGATTGAACACGGCGTTCAAATTGTAATTGGTTTATACCTTTTTGCGTGGAACAGAAAAAACACAAATTTAAAGACGTTTGCATGGGGCAGTTTAATATTTGTTATCTCCGTGACAACTGCAATATTGCTTAATGTAATAATCGGAAATAATGTCGTAGATGAATTCAATATGTTTTATCTAAATGAAAACTACGAATCAGTAATTCTTATTGTTAAAAATATAAAACCACATGTTCCGTGGATAATATTCGTCTTATGTTATATGGTAGGATTCTCCGCATTAGCAATCGCCACTCATTTTTCCCAAGTAGGAATTTATCAGCTCTATAAAAGAGCAAAAGAAAACTCTGAAAGTAAAATGAAATATCAAAACTAAATTGTTTATAAAACAAATTAGGACTATCATATTAATACTATGACACCTACACTTTGGCTATTAATTTACTTAGTACTAGCATCGCTAGTCATCTTTTTATCTATTAAGCTTTCAAAATATGTTGATCTTTTAGATAAGAAGACAAAAATTGCTGGCGCCCTTTTAGGAGGAATCCTTTTAGCAGGCGTTACTTCACTTCCTGAATTATTTACTTCGTTAACTGGCACAATCATTGTCGGTAAGAATGACTTAGTTCTTGGAAACATCATGGGAAGTGACTTTTTTGACATCATGATTTTTGGTGTTGTTTATTTCCTTTTCTTTAAGAAATTCACCGAAGGAAAAGTCGGTAAGCAACATTATTTATCTTGTTTGTTTACCGCTTTGATGCTAATCGCTGTCACTATTGCGGCATTTGTGTTTAGTGCGAATGGCTGGTTAATTGGCGGTTACTTCAATCCAATGTCATTTGTAATTATTGCTATTTATGTAATCTCTATTATTATTTCTCCAAAAACTGAAGAAAAAGAAGAAAACGAGGAAGTTGATGATAGCCTTAGTGTTAAACAAATTTGGATTCGTTTTACACTTGCTTCTATTGTTCTCATCGCAGCATCTATCACAGTTACTATTGTAACTGATAAAGTTGTTGGACCAGCCCCTGATGGATTTGATATTGGCGAAACCTTTGGCGGTTCATTATTCCTTGGTGTCGCAACATCGCTCCCAGAAGTTACCGCTACTATTGCTCTTTGTAGAAAGAAAAACTTTGATGCGGCATATGGCGATATTATTGGTAGTTGTACCTTCAACATTATTATTCTCGCAATCGCTGATGCATTGTCATTTAAAGCTGGACCGTTATTTATAATTGATGAATCATCATTTATGCTCCTTCTTGGAACAGCGCTTTCCCTTGTATTAATATTTGTTTCAATTCTCTACATTAGATCAAAATTCTTTAAGAATGATGTAAAATCACGCATTCTTATTTATTCTATTTCCACCATTTTAATTTCGTCCTATTTAGTATATTTAGTCTTATCGAGCATGAAACTAGATTTCCCATTCATTTAATATGTTTGATTTATTAGTCGCATCAAATAACCAACACAAGATTAAAGAATATCAAGAGATGTTTTCAGGTTACGATGTTAAGGTTCATTCACCAAAAGAACTTGGCATTAATGCCAATCCAGATGAAACCGGTACAACTTATGAAGAAAATTCTCTTATTAAAGCTAAAGCATTAGCAGAATTCACTAAGATGCCAATCATCGCTGATGACTCAGGATTAAATGTTGTCGCCTTAAATAACTTCCCAGGAATTCATTCTTCTAGATTCGCGGATTCTTATGGCGGAAATGCAGTCGCAAACTTAAAATTAATTGAAAAATTACAAGAATTTCCTGATAAATCTGCATTTTTTACCTGTGTTATTACTCTTTTAAACGTTGAAGATAAACCAATTGTGTTTAAAGGTTTATGCCCAGGAAGAATCTTAGCTAAACCTGAAGGAGAAGGCGGATTTGGTTATGATCCTATCTTCTACTCAAATGAGGCAAAACAATGCTTTGGAACTGCACCGGAAGAAATAAAAAATAAATATTCGCATAGAGCCAAAGCAATGGAACAACTAATCGAATATTTAAAATCTAAAAAGCTTATCTAAACATCAAGGTTAAAACGAAACCTGATACTATAAGTAATTCAGCAATAAGGTACGTCAACATAATATAGAAGTCGTGCCTTTTAAATTTCGCTCCAAAGTGATTGAGTACAAGAATGGAGTCAGAAATGATAAATACAACAGCTCCTATCAAGGATAGGAAGATGTAAGAATGAACAACTGCGATTGCTAAAGCAAACACAGGAATATAAACTGCTAAAATTGCAAAGTAAAGTGATTGAGCAATGTTATTCAACATTGAGTGCTTCGTAAATTTCTTGCATCCAGCAAAAACTGCAAGAGCCACAACAATATAAGCTAATATAAATATTACGTGATGGAACCATCTAATATTATCCTCACCAATAATCATGAACATACACTCAAAAATGTATGCTAAGTGACCAAGGAAGAATGCTACTACACCAAGATTAAATGTTTTCTTTCTAAGAACACACCAATCTCCAATCATCGCCAGAAATGCGCCAATATAAATTAAAGGTTGATCTGGAAATGCAAAAATAGCAGCAATTCCAAGCATCATCATGCAAAGAATTTTTTCTTTTCTTCTTAGTTTTTGATTCTCAATAAATGCAAAAGCAAGTTGTAAAATTGAGGCAACTAAAAATAATCCTAGAAAGACATATGTTACTATTGGGAATTTCATCTATTAAATTATAAGCATTTTTATGCTTTATTTGAATTAAAATAATGTTATAATACATTTCACTGGAGACTTACCCAAGAGGTGAAGGGGACGGTTTGCTAAACCGTTAGGGGGAGCAATCCTCGCGAGAGTTCGAACCTCTCAGTCTCCGCCACTTATAAAAATAGCTCCCTCATTACGAGAGAGCTTTTTTAATATCTACTCCATAAGATGCATAGATTTGTTTAGCTTCTTTTCTAATAATCTTTCCTCATTTTTTTATTAGCAGCAAATGTAAGCTCCTTAGCAAAATAATGTTTTTTATTTGAAAAACTACCATTTTAAACTATTTAACACATGTTATTTTTTATTTAAAAAATAATTGAAAGCATTTGTATAACAAATATCTGATAAAACTTTACCGACAATCTCTTGATTATTAGTCATTTCTCCATTTTCCATCATGCTTCCAAAGTAATTGCATAAAATTCTTCTAAAGTATTGATGGCGAGGATATGACAAGAAGCTACGTGAATCGGTTAACATTCCAATAAATGTATCAATATGTCCCGTAGAGGTCATATCTTTTAAATGCTGTTCAATACCAGATTTGTTATCTAAAAACCACCAAGCTGCACCATATTGAATCTTCCCTTTTAAAGTTGAATCTTGGAAACATCCAATTAATGTCATAATCTCACTGTTCATTTTTGGATTTAGATTAAAAATAATCATTGGAGGTAAAGAATTTTCATTATTTAGCCTATCCATTAAACTTGAGAGATTCTTTATACTATTTTCTTCAGCTATTGAATCATATCCTGTATCAAGCCCAAGTTTATTAAGCATCTTCGTATTGTTATTTCTCATCGCACCAATATGTAGTTCGCTGCGAATATTGTATTTAGAGTACAACTTAAGCAAGTAATATGTCAGATAGCCCTTATATTGTTTAACTTCGTTTTCACTAATTTCATTATTCGATAATTTCTTTTTGAATGCGGTAGCTGCCTCTTCTTTGCTTGGAATAACATAAACTTGTTGAAGAGCAGTATCGCTTGCAACACAACCTACTTCAATAAACTTTTTCAATCTAATTTCAATTACTTCAAGTAACTGATCAAAAGAGGTAATGTCTCCTAATTTAGCGACAAAATTAATGAAATTTTCCGCATCAATATTCATAATTTTGTCAGCCCTAAAAGCAGGTCTTACTTCAAATAAATACCCTTTTTCCTGAATTTTTTTAAAAATTTCAAGATTATCAAAAATCTCATTTGTTGTAAAAAGATATTTGACATTGCTCATCTCAATAAGCTTTTGAGGAGTAATGTTATTTCGACGAATATAATCATTACATTCATCCCAAATCTTTAATGCGTTCTTTTCATTAATTTCTAATTCACAGTTGAAAAATTCTTTTAATTCGACTTGGCTCCAATGGTATAAAGGATTGCCAAATGCTTTCTCTAAAGTCCTGCAATAAGCGACAAACTTTTCTTGTTCAGATTTTGACCCAGTAATAAATTCTTCATCAATGCCATAGTTTCGCATTAATCTCCATTTATAATGGTCACCAGATAACCAAATTTCAAAAAGATTTTTAAAAGGTTTATTTTCATATATTTGATATTCTGATAAATGACAATGGTAATCAAAGATAGGTTCGTTTTTAGCATATTTTTCATATAACTCAACGGCAGTTTTACTATTAAGTAAAAAATCTGGCTTAATGTAACTCATAATTATTTCTCCGCTTTAGCAATCTTTTCTAAAATTAAATTTGTGACTTTTAGATTTTCAACTGCATCACCTTTAAAAAACCAAGTTCCGCCGACAGATAAAATAAATTTCTGGCTTAGATATTCCTCTAAGTTAGAATTGTCTATTCCGCCAGTTGGGACAAATTTTACATCTTTAAAAGCAGAACTAAGGCTCTTAATAGTTTTTAATCCACCAAATGCTTGTGCAGGGAAAAACTTAACTACATTTATGCCCAAATCAAGAGCCATTATTATTTCAGTTGGAGTGACACATCCTGGCAAATAAGGAATATTCTTTTCTTTACATAAGTTAGCAATTTCTTTTGATAAACCAGGAGAAACGATGAATTTACAACCTGCATCAATTGCCTGTTTGCATTGTTTTTTATTTAAAACAGTGCCTGCACCAATTAAGAAATTTGGAAAATGCTTCGTTGCATATTTAATTCCTTCTAAGGCATATTCAGTGCGAAATGTTATTTCGGCAACAAGAATATTAGCTTCGTTTAACAAAGTTAGTTTTTGTTTAGCGTCCTCTTCATCATTTAAAACAATGACAGGAATGACTTTATATTTTTCTAACAAGTGGGCCATTTTATCTAGAAACCCTCCCTGATGAATCTCCGTTTACAAGATTCCAAACTTCTTCTTCACTTACTTGATTAAAATCACCTGGAATCGTGTGTTTTAAAGCGCTTGCAGCAATTGCAAATTCTAATGCTTTTTGTTTATCGTTTTGAGTTAATAATCCATGAATCAAACCAGCAGCAAAGCTGTCTCCAGAACCAACGCGATCTACGATTGGTTCAATATCATAATGTTTTGATTCATAAAATGTTTGCCCATCAAAAAGCAATCCCTTCCACCCATTGTGCGAAGATGAATAAGATTCTCTTAAGGTTGATGCAACATATTTAAAGTTGAAATCCTTATAAAGAGTCTTAAAAATATTTTTATATCCAGCGGCATCGGTTTTACCCTTAATAATGTCGCTGTCTGGTTTATAACCTAAACAAGCCTCGAAGTCTTCTTCGTTACCAATACAAATATCAACATATTCCACTAATGGAATCATAACTTGTCTGGCTTTTTCTTTTGTCCACAATTTCTTTCTATAATTTAGGTCACATGATACAGTAACACCTAACTTTTTCGCTACAATACATGCTTTCTTTATTAACAATGCACAATTTTCACTAAGTGCTGGAGTGATTCCTGTAAAATGGAACACTTCTGCGCCGTTAAGTGCTTCTTCAAAATTATATTCCTCAAAATTACTTTCAGAGATGGCGCTACGCGAGCGATCATAAATAACTTTGCTACCCCTTAATGAAGAGCCGACTTCAAGATAATAAATGCCAATTCTATTGCCGCCTTTGACAACATAGTTGCATCTAACATCTTCGCTTTTTAAAGACTTTAAAGCCGCTTTTCCAATATCATTATCAGGAAGTTTGCTTATAAAATAAGCATCATGACCATAATGTGCCAAAGAAACAGCAACATTTGCTTCTCCACCACCAAAACATAAATCAAATGATTTTGCTTGAGAAAATCTTTCACAATTAATAGTAGAAAGTCTCAGCATTATTTCTCCAAAAGTAACTATTTTTGCCATAACAATTACAACCTTTCGATTATTTTAACATACTTTTATATAACATAAGTGTTTATTAACTATAAAGTTACACCTTTTTTATAAAATGCAATTTCCTTAGATGCTTCTGTCTTGGTTTTATACTCTCCGTTTATAGTTTTTAGTAACAACTTAAATAACTCGTCTTCCTTAAAACTAGATGCGTCAAAATCAATCCAGTTGTTTTTAAAATTAAATAACGTGTTATTTGTACCAATCTTTAAAGTCGGAACAAACGTTGATAAAGGTGTTCCGCGACCAGTGCTAAACAAAATAATTTGACATCCTGCAGCTGCTAATGCAGTGGACGCTATTAAATCGTTTCCTGGTCCATCAAGAATATTTAATCCAGCAGTTTTAATAGTCTCGCCATACTCTAAAACATCCACAACAGGAACTGAACCAGCTTTTGTAATACAACCACATGATTTTTCTTCAAGTGTTGTGATTCCTCCATCTTTATTTCCAGGACTTGGATTTTCATAAACCGGAAAATTATTATCAATATAGAATTTTTTAAATCTATCAACTATATACACAAGTTTTTCGTAAACTGTTTTTGAAATACATTTATTCATCAAAACCTGTTCTGCTCCAAACATTTCAGGAACTTCAGTTAATATAGCTGATCCACCAAAAGAAATAATCTTATCAGTAATTTTCCCAATTAATGGATTGGCAGTAATTCCACTAAACCCATCACTTCCACCGCATTTTAATCCAATAACTAATTTATCAAGAGAAACTGATTCTCTTTGTAATTTTGAAGCTTTTTCTGCGCATTTTCTTATTAATTCTAGACCATATTCCAATTCGTTTTGAACTTCTTGACAGTTAAAATAGAAAACATTTTTTCTTCCTTTTGAATCTAGATATTCTTTAATGGCTTTAAGCGAATTGTTCTCACAACCCAAGCCAACAAAAATGACATATGTCGCATTTGGATTCATTGCAATGTTACAAAGTAACATCTTAATATTGTCTAAATCTTTTCCAAGCTGAGAACATCCAAATTGATGTGGTAAAGCAAATATCGAATCAATCGTTCCGGATACGAATTTTTGTGATTGTTGTTCAAGTTCTTTACAAATTGAATTTACACACCCAACTGTAGGAATAATATAAATATCATTGCGAATACCAATGCGGCCGTCTTCTCTTAAAAATCCCCAGAAATTTCCGCTTCTTTTTTCAAATTTTGGACATTTATAGTTATAAGTAAAAGAGGCATTTTCGTCTAAATGTGATTTTAAGTTATGACTGTGCACCCATTCACCTTTTTTGATGCTTTTAGTAGTCCTTCCAATTACTGTTCCGTATTTAATTACAACATCACCACTATTAAAGTCTTTTAAAGCGATTTTATGTCCAGCAGGAATGCCGTTATGCTCTTTTAACAAAACACCAACATTATCTAAAGGATTGATAATTAAATAATCATTCATAAAAGATCCTCTTTATTTTTAATAGCTTCAACGTTCTTTATAACTAAATCATAAAAACCATCTACTCTAGTTAAATCAACACCCCAAAGTGACATATCTGACATAAAATCATGAATAGTTTTTCCCTTTCTAAAATAGTCGAGGCAATAAACATCGTCGCGCACTTCTATTCTTCTTGATGGCAAATCTACATAATATGAACCACCATCTTCTTTTATGTTCATATATTGATTAACTAAATAAGAAAAACCTAGTACTAAGTGTTTTGGTAAGTTGTTCTTGCTTTTAACATAGTCTAATAAAGTTGGGAGTACTCTTGCTTTCCATTTAGAAACGCTGTTAAGAGCTATACTAGTTAGCTGATGATTTATAAATGGATTTAAGAATCGACTTATAACATCGTTTGCATATTCCTTAGTTTTTTGGATGTCACTAGAAACAAAAGGAATTATTTCTTCTAGTGATTCATCAATGAATTTTCTTGTTTTTACATCAACCATGCAATCATAAACAGTTTGTTTTCCATACCATAAACAAATAGGAACTAAATTGGTATGACTGCCATTTAAAATTCTAACTTTTCTTTTCTTGTAATACGAAATGTTATCAGCGAGTATAACGTTAACGTTATGATCACCCTCAAAAATGTATTTATCTAATCCATCTTTTCTTTCGATTACCCATAAACCAAACGGCTCACCAACTGAAACTAATTCATCTTTTTCTTTAATTAGTGACCATAAATGATCTTTTAATGTTTCATCTTTTGGATAACCAGAAACAACGCGGTCTACTAAAGAATTGCAATAGAAGTTGTATTTGTTATTCCATTCTTCAAAATCATTTGGTAAATTCCATAATTTAATGTATTGGTTTACACACTTTGATAATTCATCAGCATTATTATCGATAAGTTCAACAGGGATTATGTAAACTCCAGGCATATTTGCCTTAAATCTTTCATATAAGAATAAAGTCAATTTTGCAGGATAAGTTAGGCTTTCTAAATCGTCTCCTATCATATTTTTGTTATTAAAACAAATTCCAGCCTCAGTAGTATTTGAAACAATAATTTTTAAATCTTTGTCTCTTGCTAATTCAAAAAATCTATCCAAATTCTCAAATGGAGACAAAACTTCTTTTACTGAATTTATTTCATAAACATCTTCAACATCTTTTTGATTTATTGTTCCTCTAAGGACGATGTGATAACGATTGTTTTGCTTTTTAAAATTACTTAAATCACCATAAGTGATAGGTTTAATAATGTGAACTTCATATTCATTATTTGTTGTTTTGTTTAAACAATCAAAATAAGCGTCTACAAATGTTCTAAGAAAATTTCCTTCACCAAACTGTGCTACTTTTATCATTTTTACCACTTTTCCTTTTCGTTATGGATGCCTTTTCCAATAAATGCTACTTGCTTAAAATCTTCCGGAAATTTACGAATATAATAATCAATGTAGGTAGCTACCATATCACCAGTAAACTTATAGCCCATCGCGTTCATATGGCCACCACAAAAATAAATTTTTCTAAATTTTTCGTCATAATATGGCGCAAAGTCCCAAAGATTTAAAACATATAAATATTCAAAATGTTCTGGTAACTTAAGCAAAAACTTTGCAATCATTTCATATTTTTTGTTTATGTGCTTGTCGCGTGGAGTGGTCATAACAAATATACGACATTTTGGTTCAAATTCTCTTAATCTTTGGATAATACGGACATATTGTCCGACATATGAATTTTTATTGTTTTCACTATTTTGCCAATCAACATCATCCAAAGAACCGAAACCATCTTCATAAAGTTCATCAAGATGATTCATGTCATTAACGCCTAAAGCAATTACATAGGCTTGGCATCTATTTTCATCAACAAAAGGATTCTTCCTTTCTTTAATGTAATAATCAAAAAATTCTCTGCAGGATAATCCACCTTTTGAAAAATTAATAGCTGTTAATCCGCATTTACGCGCTATAAACTGTCCCCATGAATATTCAAGATAGTCATGAAAACCCTTTTTTCCATTAGAAAAGCTTTCATGTTCTCCACTTGATAATGAATCTCCAATAAAACCAATGGTTCTGAAAATAGATGTCATTCCACCATCCGGAATAAATCTTTTAATTGGATTAGTAAAGAAATGCCTATATGTAATAATCATAAAGAGTTCCTCTTTTCTATTTTTGTAACAACGCAATTAGAGGCATTATTAATTTCTATTCCTTTATCTTTTAAGATAACAATATCTTCAAATGTCATATCTTTAAATGCTGGATACTCTTTAAAACCATCAACAAAAATATTCTTTTGATCATAAGTTCTTCCATCAGGTCCAACACAATATCCTGAAATAGCAATATCACTAAATTTAAAGTTACTGAATTCTGTTATGTCGTTGGCGGGCTCACCATCATCATTATAATCAACAGTGTGAATATAAATCGTTGAGACTTTAGAGTGTTTAGCTCTGATATTTTTAACATATCCACCTCTTTTTAATGTTGTTTTAATGTGAATACCAAATATAGATTTATTAAAATCGCAATTAAAAATATCAACATTATAAACACCACCGCTTATCTCACTTCCTATAGCACATCCGTGGCTTCCTAAAGAGAGACAATCAAAAATTGAGATATTATAGCAAGGAAGATTAACAAGATTTCCTTCAGGATTTTTCCCGCTTTTAATGGCGATACAATCATCACCAACATTAAAAACGTTAGCAAAAATATCCATATCGTGTGAACTATCTGGGTCAATTCCGTCCCCATTTGGTAACCCGCCAGAGACAAAATCACAGTGATGAATATAAATATTGCTTGAATAAATTGGATGAATATTCCAGCTTGCTGATTTTCCAACGTGTAATCCATCAATAATGACATTTGAGGCGTTGGAAATATTAATTAATCTATTTCTAAAACGATCATTTATTACAGGATGTTCTGCTTCTAATAGAAGCATATTTTTCCTTAATTCGCGACTTCCCCCATAAATTGAGCCGCCACCATGAATTATTACATTGTGTGTGGTTTCTTTTTTAGTATGGTCTAGTTCGCCAATATTTATTAAAGAGGCATAAGCCATGACTTCATAACCTTCAAACCTAGATTTGATTTTTGGTAAATAATCATTTGCAGATTCGCTTCCTTGTATTGTTGCGCCTTCTTGCAAATATATTTCAGTGTCGCTATGCACAAATAGGGCACCACATAAATATGTTCCTTTTGGAAAGACAATGCGGTTAGAAGAATTGGCTAAATCAAGGTATGATTGGACTTCTTTGGTAACAACTACTTTTCCTGTGCTATCACTTACTTTCACAAGAATATCTTTTCTTTTTAAAGAGGTTTTAATCTCATCTTCAAAAATAACTTTATCATCTTTTTTAACCATAACTTGATACAAAGTATCTCCTTTTAGATTAGAAAAAGAGCAATTTGTAATAAGACCTTTTTCGACTAATTTATTATTTAAATAATAAGAATAAATGCTATCCTTATCAAATTCATCGTAAGTTAAGTAAATAACTATTTTGTTTGAATACACTAAATGTTTCATATTAATAAATATTTTGGATTAAAAGAATCGCAAAACATGCAGACCAGTTATAATCTGAAATACTGTGAACATGTTTTCTATAATCAGGATTCTTTGTTGGCTCCCCTTTTCTATGACACATAAATGGAGACACTTCATCTTTAGGATCAAAGAATTCAAAAATACATCCGGTTTGTTTATACCACTTATTTATTGTCTCTAAAGTGCTTGTTCTTAATTCGTCTGCTATATCATAATAACCGTAGTTTCTTAAACCCTTAATAATCATATAGTTAACATTAATCCAAACTCCACCTCTCCACATATCGTTACTAAAACGTGGATCTTGTTGAGAAATAGAAGCTAATGGAGCAACGCTCCATAATAAATTTTTGTCTTTTAAAACTTTTACCATTTGTTCAGCTTGTTCTTTGCTTGGAATCTCGGCAAACATAGGTAAAAAACTTGAAGGAGTTAAAACGTGGGTTAGTTTACCTGAAAATAATCTATCGTAATAAACACCTTCATTACTGTCCCACAATAATTCTTGAATCGCGTTTCTAGTATTTATTGATACTTCTTCCCATTTCTTTTGATTTTGTTTATCACCTAATTCCTTGTAAATATTAGATAAGCACATTGTGTCTAAAGCGAAATAAGTAGAAAAATCGATACAATCCATTTCTTCATCAAAATCAAAACGTGGAGAGTTGTCTAAACCAGATTCACCACACTTACATTCTTCATATTCAGGTTCAGTTAACCACTCTAAAAGACCGTTCTTATTTTTATCGCGATTAAGCATGTCATAAGTTAGGTATTTTTCTAAAAAAGGTACGCATTTCCTGAGAAATTCTTTATCTTTACAATGGTTATAGACAAATAAAGTGCTATACGACATAACGCATGGTTGGGTTATATCGCTGCAATCAGTTGGGTTAGCCATGTGAGGCATAAAACCGTTATTTCTTGTTTGTCTAAGCATAGCTAAAAGAATCTGCTTAGCAGCTTCTTGGTTATATGTAACCATGGCCATCGCATGGAACGCGCTATCCCACATCCACATGTGTCTATGTGGAACGCGATCAGGTGTAGTCCAAAGTAAATCAATTTTACCTTCTGCAGTCTTTATATTAACTTTGTTAACGCTTAAAGATTTATAATATAAACTCTCATAACGCTTATCTAAGCATTTAGGCATTCTTATATAATAAAGATGCTTTTCATCAATAATATTTCTAACATCAGAATTTTCTAAATAATAATTTGCACCACTTCTTGCTTCGCTTGACGAAAAAGAATGATGGATTACAAATTTATATAAACCATTTTCTTTTTTATATTTATAGGCTAAAAAGCGATTATCAATTCGATAAACATTTACTCCCTTATTAATAGATTCTTTTAATTCTATTTCTCCTTTTAAGTAAGGAAGTACAGGACTTAACCCAACTAAAGTATCGTTATCAGCGAATGTTAATAAAATTTCTCCATCTTTATTATGAGCACAAGCAAAATCTGACATTACGCATGTAACAGTGATATTTGATGTTGATGGAAAACACAATTTAACCCAATGAGGTCTAAATTCAAATCTAAATTCGAATTTTTTCTTCATTGTCATTAAAATGAAATCTTCATAATAACGATTTGGCCCATCTAAAGCAGAAAAACCAAATAGTTGACCATAACCCCATTTTTTATTTAGCTTCATCTATAGTCCTCAAAATTTATGTTATTTTTATTTTACTATTGAGTAAAAATTAAACAATAACACATAAAGTTATTTTATTATTGAAATGCGCTTTTTTTACTGAAATAATAAAAATATGAGTGAATTCAAGGTCGAATATATATCAAGTTCAGGCTTTTCCTTTAAACATGCACGCACACCGCAAAGTGATATGCATTTAAGAAATGCCAGCACAACACATGCCCATTCAACATTTGAAATTTATCACTTATTAAGCGGAGTCGTCAATCTACATGTCTCAGGACAAACTTATCGTATCCAAAAGGGAGATATTGTTATTTTAAATGCATATGAAAATCACTATGTCGAAGTTAATCAAAATGAAGATTATGATCGATGTGTTGTTGAATTTTTATTAGATAATATTCCTGCTTTTAAAAACATCACTCCTTTATATGATTTTTTCTATACTCATCCACCAATTGCATTTTTAAAAAGTGAAATTGTTAGTAAAACAAAAATTCCTGAAATTTTAAGTGAAATGGAGCGAATCTCTGCAAATCCTCACAAATATACCGACCATTTACTTAGTTCAGAAATTTCTAAACTTGTTAGCTTAATTGCCCTTAACCTTGAGGCTAATGACTCACAAGCTGAAGATATTGATAAAATTGTCTCGCAAACAGATGTTTACATTCATAAATCAATTCAATTTATCAATGCAAATATTCAATCAAAAATTACAATTGACGATGTTGCAGACAGTGTCCATTTAAGTAAATCTTATTTGCAACACATATTTAAAAATAAATTAGGAATCGCCATTTCTGAATACATATTCAGGCAAAAGATGAACTGTGCTAAATTTATGCTATCAAGTGGTAAATCCTTAAGTGAAACGGCTACAGCTTTAGGCTATACATATTATTCAACTTTCTCTGCACATTATAAAAAACTCTTTGGAGTTGCCCCAAAGAATCATACTCGTTAATATAAATCTTAATTTACAAATTCCTTTAAAATTAACTGCCTATTATCTTTGTAGGTAGTTTTTATTTTTACATTAGTAAGTTTTAAATTTTTAATATATCTAAAATATAAACCCGAGGAAGGTAATATTTTCCCATAAACATAAGCTTCCGGATAATCTGAAATAGGATTTTCCGGAACGTGTTTTTGATATTCTCTCACGCCACCATAAAGTGTCATATCAATGTTTTCTAGAGAAATATTCTCTAATTCGTGCCCTTTTAAACCACAAATATTAGAGGTAAACTGCCAATCTTTTGAATATCCTTTTTGATTAAAATGATCGGCCTCACCAAAATGATGCAAGTTTTGATAATAATCATTTGCCTTATATGAAATATAATTCCAAGGAATTGATTTGTAATTTCTATATGGGCCAATTACTTTAATATTTTTTAATTTAATATTCTTAATTTGGCCTATTGTTAATTCTTTTGGACCTCTCATTCTTTTTCCTAAATGAATAAAGAATGGGCAATTAACATTTTTCATCACTACATCGTTTACTATAACATTATCAACAATTCCACCATCAACAGACTCAATAGCAAGCCCAGCAATACGAATATTTTTAATGTTTACATCATGAATATGAATATTTCTAAAACCACCATTTGACTCTGTACCAAATTTAATCGCGTTACATCTAGAAGATAAATTACAGTTTCTGACTTCGATATTGTCACAAATATCTAATCTATTTAAGGTATATGAAGATTTAAAAACAATTGAATCATCACCTGCTAGAATATCACAATTCTCAATCAAAACATTCTTGCTATTATCAGGAGAAATTCCGTCAATATAAACTTCTAGTTTACATTTATTTATATGAACGTAATTGCAACCAGCAAAATAAATCGCTAAGTCAGTTGAATTTAAAACGGTTATTCCTTCAATAACAATATTTGAACATTCTTTTAAAGCAATACATTTAGCGCCTCTATGAACAATGTCTCTTATGTTGTCCTCGTCCCAAATGGATTGCATATCAATCGTGCCATTTCCGATTATTTTTATATTTTCGCAATTAATTCCTAAGAAAAGAGAGGTATTAAAATAAGTGTGAGACGCATCTTGATAAATTGGATAATCAATTTTCTCGTGTCTTTCATAATCATAAAAATTACTAGAACCAAGTATTTTTGCAAATCTTGATATCTCAATTGTCATATCACTTCTTAAATGAATTGTTGAAAACATGTACTCCCCACTAGGGAAGTAAAACACGGCATTTTTAGGAGAATTATCAATTAATTTTTGAAATTCTTTGGTTAATAATTTGCCTGTGTTTGGTGTAAGTCCGTGCTTAGTAACATCAATTCTCATTTTTCTAATATGCCATTATAAATGCAGTATGACCACTTGATAAAGTAAGAGTTAATCTCTTATAAGAATTATACGTTGTTGCATCAACAATACGTAAAGAACCGTTTTCATAAATAACAAAATAATTAATACTTACATCAAAATTTAATGTAATGTTTTGGGAAACACTACTTTGATCAGGTTTCCTATGCAAATTTTGAACAGTATACATGTATTCACCACTACTAGAATTACGTAGCCCGGTAACTGAAATCCATGATTTACTTGGTGAGGCAACGTTTTTTAACATTTGATAACTAGAAGAAGAATATGGTCTATTTGAGTACAAATATGAATAGGCACTTGGATTAATAATTCTATTTGTGGATGTGCTTGCTCTATAAATATAGAACCACTCAAATTCAAAGTTGCCTAAAACTGGACCCATTTCTTTAATTTGAGCTCTCTGAGCTTGCATATAATAATATAAATCATTTCTAGTTCCATCTGAGGTCATAACGCATCCATCTGCGTTCCATGTCTCAGTTCCTGTAGAACCACGATGATAGAATGTGAAATAACAAATTTGCTTCACACCAAAGGCCATAAGCATATTATTCAAATATGAAACATCTTCAGAATTTAGAATTAAAGTATTTGAAGAATGATTAAACGAATAAGTTTGAGTAATAACGTGAACTTTTAAATTATTTTCTTTAGCAACTTGAGCAACTAACAGTAAGTTTCTTAAAACATATGGACCAATTCCTTCTTTATTAAAAGAATTACCGTTTCCTAAAGGATAATAATCGTAAGAAATATAATCATTTCCTGATGCTTCTATATATGCATTAAGATAAGTCCTATAATCAGTTTCAACATTACCTGAACCTGTCGAATTACCTGTCATTGTTTCAGTACTTGCAGACATTGGCTGTAAGTTTGTATTTATATAGAAGTCTTCTTTATTTAGAGAAGTTAAACATCGATGAATTGAGTGCATTAAATCAGAATAACCATTAATAAGTTGGTTATAGCCTTCTTCATCACCAACATTAACACCATAACAAGCAGGATAGTTAATATACATATTTAACCTATTTGTAACATAACTATCTAATTCAGATGTGTTATTAAAATGAAGTGTAGCACTTCCGACTGTAACATCATTTCCAATTAATGGAACTGTGGAACGCGCTAAAAGAGTAAATGCATCATCAGAAAGTAAAACTTTCTTTCCTAATGTATTAGCGTTATTAAGCAAATATTTAAGTTGAGGCATTAATGAGTTATGATTTGCTCCAACATGTAAATATTGTTCATAGATAATTTCGTTTCCACCATTATAGTATTCATTTAATTTATCTAATGATAAATAATCTTGATACTCATTTGCTGAGTCATATCCATGTTGCGTTGATGAATAATAGAAAGATGATATTTGTCCATCATTGTATTTAGTGAAGTTTTTCACTGCTGAAGTTGTGATATTGACATTTACAGGTAGTCTAAATAAATCATTTATTGTGAAAATAAATAAAGTTATTGTTCCACTAGATTTATAACCATTTATAGTTGGAAGAGCTTCGACTAATGATGCGCAAGGAACTTGATAAGTATTTCCGCCATTTATTCTTTCAAATGGGACATCTACACCATTTGCAACTATTCTATAAAGATCTGTGTATGAATCAGGAAGAGTATAATAATCAGCGCTTCCATAATTTGTTGTGACATTAATAGTCGACTTTAAAGTCCCAAAATAAATATTTTGATAATATGTCTCAGAAACAACATTCTCTCTAGAGTAATAATAGGAAATAATTATCTTGTGGTCTCCCCTAGATAAGCTAGATAAAAATGAATTATTTAAAGAAACACCAGTTGAATTAATTGATGAAACATTTGAATTACTAATTAATGAACCATCAATTTCAACCTCAGATACTCCAATAGGTGTTTTCTTTGTTGGGAATACTGTGGTGCCACTTGCGTTTTCTATATAAATATCTCTATTTAAAATAGAGGTATTTTGCTCTTTCTCATAATATTCAAAACGAATGTTATCAATATGAATTGTTCCAGCGGTACTACCTTGAATAATTAAAAATCTTCCATCGCTTGATAAACAATCAGTTGAAAATAGTTTTATAGTAATCCATTCATTCGCTTTAAGTTGATAGCCAGTTCCACCTAATGGGTTATTCTTGCCATCAGTTGCGTTCTTAACACTTGGATTTGAATTTATAGTCACACTAGTCTTAAAATCAAATTTTACATATGAATTATCACCAAGTGACTCTTTTATCGCTGTTGATAAACAAATGGCGATATATCCATTTGTTTTAGTGAATGTAAATGATCTATTTCCTTCTGTTTTATCACTATAGTCAAATCCAATATTTGAGAGTGAACAAGCTGAATCAGGAAGAAGTTTTAAAATTTGCTCACTAGCAGGCTCTGAATTAGAGTGCCCCGCACTCATATAAATCTTAGAACTTGTATTATAAAATCCGTTTTCAAATCCAAAACTTGTTAGATTTTCAGTAACTGGAACGATATTATCAACCAAAACATAGTTTCCGCTAGTCAAACCACCACCAAAGATCATGGCATCACCACTAGCATATGCATTGTAATAGTCTCTAGTATAAGAAAATTTCTTCCACTTAGTGTCTAAACCATAGTTAGTGTTATTTTGTTCATAGGTAATATTATTGCCATTAATTTTGGCTCTAAAATTGCTTGAGGCTATGCTTCCTTTAGCGTCAAAATTAATAGCTACAATATCTGGATTAGAAAAAACTGCATCTAAATACTCTTTTGCAAAATATACACCATAGTCACTACCAGATACGGTGATTTTTAAGCATTTATTTCCTTCTGTTCCATCATTAACAATACTTAATGAAGAAATGTTTTGTTTTGGTGTTACATAAGTTGGAACATTGCCATCTTCAAAACCCATTATTTCTGTGTATGATGGCACAAGTCTATCATCGTCATTAGATAAGGCATTAACAAAAGATCTACTTAAAGCAGGGCCTTCTTGAATCGTTACATCTATAGGAGCACTAAAAATATGTTCATTTGTTGAACAACTTACCCAATATTCTTTTGTTCCTCTTTCATTTAAAGTCGGAGCAACACCACTATAGTGTCTCCACAAATCAGAAGTACCACCATGAGCAAGAAAAACATTTTTGCTTTGCGAAAAGAAAAAAACTAAAACACTGGAAATAGTTAAAGATATTATTGAGACTAATACCAATTTCTTTTTCATTTTTTATTTTTATAAAAGAGGCGGGAGCATAACACTTCCCGCCTCCACCAGAATTACCTTTTAAAGAACAAGTCTAAAGTTGTCTAGATACATTGTTCCTTTTGAAAGTTTATTAGTAGAATTATCAAAAATACGATAGTTTGCACCAAATTCTGCTTTAGTAAAGCTAATTGTTGTCCAGGTGCCTTTTACTACAGATGCATATTTTCCTGTAAATGTCATGTCATCTGAATAAATATCAAATGAGAATACACTGTCTTCATCCATAATGTTATACCAGGCAGGAACAGCACGAATTGGTTTATCTCCGGCTGTAACAGATAACTTAAGGCTATATGCACCATGATTGGCTTTTTCGTTGGTAATTTCAATTTTTGACCAACCACCCCATTCAGCTACGATAACGAAATCTTTTGTAGTATCGCGTAACGTATTAGAAGCAGCTTCATTTTCGATTTCATAATGCGAAACGTTTGCATAATTGCCAAATAAAGATGTATAACGAGCATCTTCAAATGAATAACTAGCCTTATTAATACGAAGATTATCAATCCAATAAGTTCCGGTGGTTGAAGTTCCGATAATAAGGAATCTACCATCACTTGTAATACCAGATTTAGGAACCGATAAAGTGACCCACTTGTCGGCTGGGAAAGAAGAAGTTAAGCATGCTAATGCAGTTCTATTGCCATCTCTAATACCTTCATTTGTATTATTTAGAGCCTTTGTTCCACGGAAATCAAATGTAAGATAATCGCCTTCTTGAAGAAGTGATCTTGCTCCGACGCCTAGATAATAAGCGTTTTCTCCGCTGACCTTATCAGATCTAAATGATCTAACACCTTCAGTTCTAACATCGTAATCAAAACCTTGATTAGTCGATGCTGAGATACTAAACAATTTTTGATTGACAATAGGATCTTTTATTTCTGATCCACTAAAATAGCCAGTTTCAAAACTATTAAATGTATAATCATAATAATCATAGTCTGAAAGCTTAAAATCATCTAAATACAAGTATTGTGGTAAAACAGAACCAGCACCAAATTTAAGGAAGTAATCAAGACTACCGTTTGACATATCCATTTGAGAATAGACGCCTCTAGTTAAATAGAATGTCTTATATTCAGTTGTAATACCCCAGTTAGTGGCATTTCTTTCGAAACATTCGACAATATCAGAATTGTTATTAACATATGAAGCATTAACTTTAATATGTCTAAAGTTATTTGTTGGGTTATGTGCTTTAGCAGCAAATGATAATGATTTAACATTTGGGTCTGCAAAAATCATATCTAAATAATCTTTACTAATTCTCAAGAAAGAATCACCAGCTGTTGAACGGCTTGCTCTTAAAGCCTTTGAGCCATCAACGCCTTCACCATCAACAATTTCTAAGGCTTCAAAACCACTCTTAATGGTGATGTATGGATTTACTCCATCATCAAAGTTGAAACCTCTAAAGTATCTTTCAACTAAACGAGAATCATTGCTTGCTAATGAGTCAATAAATTCTCTAGTTGGAGCACCTTTGTCAACAATGTTTTCAGATGCTGGAGCAGAAAATACTGATTCATGTGTAGAACAGTTGACCCAATATTCCTTGCTACCTCTTTTTTCGAATGTTGGAGCTACAGCACTGTAGTGGTTCCAAATAGCGCCATCAGTACCGCTAACCCATCTAGTTCCTCGTTTTGCTGAAACAGATGCAAAAGCAACTGCAGTCGCTGAAACAACAGTAGAAGCTATTAATAAAAATAAAAGACGTTTAGATTTTTTCATACAAAACCTCCATTTCTTTATGCCTTAATTATTAAACGCGTGAAATTTATTTACAATAATTCGTGCCAAACACGAAAAAATATAACACGGACTATATACTAAAAAACTAATTTCAATAATTATTTATTATTTAACGTTTATGTACTTATTATAAATTTATTTATGAATAACGACCTTTTCGCCATCTTTGAGTCTACTCTCTTCTGCAGCAAAAGCCATCAAATGACTCTCAATTGATGATTCAAGTGTTGTGCATAAAGAATTATCAGAAAGCAAAGATTGATAAAAGGCATTAACAAGGCCCATATCTCCTCCACCATGTCCGCCTGAAACATCAGGGAGTTCATTAAAAGGTATTGTTTCTGTTTTACCAGCAAAGTGTTTTATTAACACTTCTCTTCTTTCTTCATCTAAGTCAATTTCGCCATATGTACCGTGAAATTTATATATTCTGGCATTACTTCCTGTAAATCCAGTCATGCAAAGATTAGCTGTTATTCCGTTTTCAAATAAAATGTTTGTTTCTTGATGATCTACAACGTTATTATCACAGGCAAAAACGCATCTTCCGTAATCATTAGATTCATATGCTTTTATTATTTTTTCTTCGGTCAAAGGAAGGTCAGTACAAACGACATTTTGTGGCCACATTGTGTCAGGTTTGTTAGCCTCTTTCCACCTTTGAACATAGATATATTTTGCGCTATATGGACAGGATTCAATATGGACACAATTTTGGCATCTATTAGAGGCATCCTTTGGTTGATTTTCTTTTTTAAAGAAAGATAATGAGCCTACTGAAGAAATACTCTTACATTTTGAGTTAGCATAAAACTGCAATAAATCCATATCATGACAGCATTTTGCAAGTATCATCGGAGAGGTTGTTTCTGAATTTCTCCAATTGCCTCTAACATAACTGTGTGCGATATGCCAAAAAGATACTTGCTCAATAGCATGAATATCGACCAAATCACCAATGCATCCTTCTTTTATTAAATTTGCAACATAAAGATAGACAGGAGCATATCTTAGTACGTGACAAACAACGACTTTTTTGCCATATTTCTTCTGAGCCTCTAGAAGTTCATAACATTCCTCTTTTTTAGGAGTGATTGGTTTTTCTAAAAGTACATCGTAACCAAGTTTTAATGCTTTAATGCATTGTTGTACATGGTCTTGATCTTGAGTCGCAATAACTAAGACATCTGCTCTTTTTTCTTTGAAAAATTTGCTTTCATCTGAAAAACATTCGTCTTTAGCGACATTGTATTTTTGAATGGCTAAATCAAGTCTTACTTGTCTAATATCACAGACAGATTTAATAACAAAATGTCCGGTTTTTGTCATAAAATTTGCATACGTATCAAGCCCACGACTTCCGCCACCTAAGATTGCAACTGTAAATATTTTGTTTTCCATATTAATAAATTCTTCCTCCGGTTTCTTTATCAAAATAGAGAAGTGACTTAGCATCAAAATAGACATCAAATTTTGTATCTGGCTCTATCTTAACTTTATTTGGCAATTTAACTGCAATTCTTTCTTCGCCAATAAATGCATAACAATATGTGTCATGCCCAAGAAGTTCACAATAATCACATTTGATTGCCATTTTTAAACCATTTTTGATTGGGTTATAAAATAGTTTTTCAGGACGAATGCCAATTAATATTTCTTTTTTATTAAACAAACGATCTGTTGGAATAATTAAAGTTTCATCTTCTAAATCAATTCTTATAGAATTATTTACAAAAACTGCAGGAATTATATTGGTTGGTGGGTTACCTATAAAGCGCGCAACAGTCAGATTTTTAGGTTCCAATATAACATCATACGGGTCACCTTCTTGCTCTATTCTACCATTATTCATAATCACTAATTTGTCTGCTAATGTAACAGATTCATTTTGGTCATGTGTTACGTATATTGTTGTTGCGTGACATTTATTATGTACTTTTTGTATTAATGTTAGAGCTTGACTTCTAGACTTAGCATCCACATTTGAAAGCGGCTCGTCCATTAGTAAAATTTTAGGTTCTCTGACCATAGCTTTGCCTAATGCAACACGCTGCTTTTGTCCTCCTGATAATGTATTAGCGTTTTGATACAAAAAAGGTGTTATTCCAAGTTCGTTCGCTACATATTTAATTTTTTTATCAATTTCTTCTTTTGTTAAATGAACCATTTCATATGTTGGTTCAGTAGGATTTAACTTGAGTTCTTTGATTTGTGACTTTAGGACTTGTTTTATTTTTTTGTCTTCTTTACTTCTAGATAATTCATTAATTTGCAATTTTAATTCAGATATTTTTTCTTCATCTGGGCTTAATACAGGATTACCGTTTTTATCAAATATTTGTTTTCTAACTAACTTAGTTCTAAGTGGGATTGATAGATTTTGATATACTGTCATCTGTGGGTACAAAGCATAGTTTTGAAAAACCATTGCTGTTTCCCTATCAATTGGGTCAACATCATTTATTAAAATATCATCCATCCACATTTCACCACTATCAGGATGATCTAAACCAGAAATCATTCTTAATAGAGTTGTTTTTCCGCATCCAGATTTACCTAAAATTACCACAAATTCGTGGTCTTTAATCTCAAGAGAAAAATTATCAAGAGCTTTAACTCCTCCATGATATTTTTTACTAATATTAACTAGTGAAAGTTTAGGCATAGTTAAATCTTGTTAGTTGAAACAATTTCACTCCAAGAATTAAAACAATGAGGTTCATCGTCAGGATAATCATTATATGGAAGAACATCTTCTTCTAGTTCAGGAATCGAAGAAAGTTTTCCACTTAGATAATCTTTAATTTTATTAGAGGCTGTTGTTATTCTTTGCAACAAGAAACCAATTCTTCCATCGGTAACTTCAAAACCAAATGGCTTATTTTCTTTATCCCATTGCTCTTTATAAGTTTTTAAAAATTTAACCACTAATTCATGGATGATTTCTAATTCATTTAGGCACGATTTTAAACCTGCTTTATCGTCATTTTTATACGCTTTTCTTAAGTTTTTTCCAATTATTACCTTATGAGACAAGCATTCGCATAACGAACTTGCAACATCAAAAACATAGTTAAATTTGCTATCTTTTTTAGCAATATTTTTTAATTCAATAGCGTAATTCTCATATTTCTTCGCGAACTCATCTTTGACTCTTTTATCAAATAACCCAAGCAAAATGTCTTGGTACAAAAATGACTTAGATGGATTTTCAAATTGTAGTAATTCATTTCTCAAAGTATTTGGAAGTTGAAGCTTAATCCAGTCTGATAAATCATGCCCAGTTAATGAAAGTAATAATGAAGAAAGTTCTTCTTTAGAACTATTCCCATAAAAATTAAATAAACATTGTTGCGCTAAAATTGGATATAAAGCTGACGATGAACATTCATTGCCTTCATCACCCCAAGAACACATAAAAGTAGAATGAATGTTATGCTTAATTGCTGACTTTAAAGCAAGAGAAGAAAACTGCAACGATTTCTCAAAATTTGGAACAAATCCAATCCAAGAAATAACTGCCCCCGCAAAAATAACATCTCTTTTAGTGTCTAACGATGCTTCAAACATCTTATCGTAAAAAGCAATGTCATTATGATAATAATCCCAATATATCAATTTAATATCCTTAGGAATGTTAATTTTTATTTCGTCATCTAATTTACCATTAAAATCATACCAATCTGGGGTTGCTTTTTTGTCTAGTTTAAAGAACATATCTTCCCACATAATTGGATGTAGGCCATATTTATGACAAATATCTACTACACGGTTAAGGTGCTTAAGCATTATTTCTTTTTTGTTTACTAATTCACCATTATTCAAGAAACTCCTAAGTCCCATGTCGTGGGCTTCATCCATTCCAATATGTATGTTTTTGCTAGTAAAATTTTCTGAACAAGTCTTAACCATATTTTCAATTAACTTGTAGACTTCTTCATTAACTAAAAGTGTATTTTGAGAATCTCTAATGTTTTGATATGGCCTCCATCTTAAAGCTTGAGAAAGATGAGATAAAGTTTGAATACACGGAATGACTTCAACACCAAATCCACTTGCGTATTCATCTATTTCTTTGAGCTCCTCTTTTGTATATCTACCTCTAAAGTATCCAAAATATGGTTCCTCTTTAATCTCATAAACATCTTCTGTATAAAGCATGAATTGATTAATACCCATAAGCGAAGAAAGTATAATCATTTCTTTTATATAAGAAATATTTAAGGCACCATTTCTTGAACAGTCATGCATTAAACCAGTGTGCGAAAAATGAGGAGATAAAGATAATTTATAATGGTCAATATCTTTCTTTTGTTTAACTATAGTTAAACCATAAAATAATTGTGATAATTCAAAGTAAGAAATGCTAACTTCATTTCCATTTCTTTCAACACTCAGTTCATTATTTTCTATTTTCTTAAAAGAAAGAGATAAATCATCAAAAATATCTTTTCCTAAAAATCCAATTGCAGCTTTAAGATAAATATTTTCACTATTCATGTTTAATAACCTTTTTAACTATTGTTTCACCTTTAACAACAATTGGGTAATTGTCTCCTAAATCAATTGTTGCCTTAACACCATTAGGTATGTGTATTTCATATTTAACATAATTATTAGTGTATTTCCAATATACTCTAATAATTCCGTATTTGCATTTAAATTGGCAATTAATAAAGCCTAATCTTTTATCAATAAGTGGTTTAATTAATACTTCTTTATAGCCTGGTTTAAGCATATTAATACCAACAGAGTTATTAAACATCCAACCAAAAACTGATCCGTATGCATAGTGATTAAATGAATTCATTACTGGATCCCAAAAACTTCCATCTTCTTTAATGGAATCGTAATGCTCCCACATAGTTGTTGCACCTTTATTAACAGAATATAACCATGAAGGGAATTCTTCTTGGAATAAGAGGTTATATGCAACGTCTGGATAACCGGCATCTACTAATGTAGACAATATATATGGTGTGCCAATAAAACCGGTTGTCATCTTTCCTCCACATTCTTCAATTAAATCTAATAAGTCTTTTGTTAAAGATGTGCGGTCTTCTTTTTTACATAAATCAAAATATAAGGAAAGGATAATACCTGTTTGCGTATAACAAGTTTGACCAACTTTTGAGTAAATCAAAGCTTTTGGCCCAATCATGTGGCCATCTTTTATAAACTCATTTTGATAAGCTTCTTTTACTTTAGCTAATAGTTCATCATATTTTTGATGATTTTTATTTTGTAATTTATATCCTTCAATAATTATTTGAATATCGTATGCTAGATAAGCTGTTGATATTAAATCAAAATTGGTTGAACCAGGACAAAGTTCTGCTTCATGTCTTTGTAAGACACTGTCCGGTGCAAAATATCTATCCGTAGCTAACCAATCACCATTTGGATCGTAATTATGCGGAATATAAGGTTTAGTAGCAGTGCTGAGTAAATAGTCAACCCATTTTTCAATCATAGGCAAAGATTCATAAAGAATCTTTTTATCATTATATGCTTTGTATATTTGATATGGCACGATTGCGCATGCATCACCCCAACCACTTGAAATACGACGATGGTTTTTCGCAATAATAGGAATTATTTCATCCACTGCTCCATTCTCATATTGAGAAAGAATCATATCATGTATCCATTTTCTAAAAAACTTTTGAATATTGTAATGAATTGCTCCGGTCGAACAAAATACTTGAGCATCACCAGTCCAACCTAGTCTTTCATTTCTTTGTGGGCAATCAGTTGGAATGTCCATATAGTTTGATAATTGTCCATATTTACTATTTAAATAAAGTCTTTGAATCTTTTTATTTTCACACTCAAAAGTACATGTTTTTTCCATGTTTGAGTGAACCGCTACTAAAGTAAAGTTTTCCTTTTTTACGTATGAAGGATACTCAATTAACTTAATATAGCGGCCGCCCAAGAAAGAGAATCTTGGTCTAAGTATTTCCTTTTTTCCAGATAAAACAAATGAATAAATTGATTCTGCAATTCGATAATTGGCGTTATAGAAATTTCCATCTTTATCTAAAACTTCTGCAGGTTGATATTTAATAACATCTCCCGCCTTGCCTTTAATATTAATTTCAACCATTCCTGCAATATTTTGACCAAAATCAATTAATAAATCGCCATTTGGTGCTTTCCACATCTTTCTTGCAGGAAATCTTTCACCAAAAACAATTCTTTCCCCTTCTTGAGGAATAATTTCTGAGTTAATTTCAATATATTTTGCTTTTCCCAAATATTGATCTTTATTTCGATAATCTTGGCTTTCCCCTTGATAAATCGTCGAATCTACAATTTTGCTATTTGAGTAAACATCGACAGATTCATCACTCACAAATGTTTCGTGAGTTCCATCAGCATAGCAAACATCAATTTCAAAATTAATAGACATTGGGAAATAAATAAAAGCAGAGCCCCAAGCAAATCGGTTGCCACCGCCCCAACCTTCTCCAACATCAACATTTAAATCAATGTGGTCTTTGATGTAACGTGTAATGTTATATTTTTGGAATTGAACACGTTTATTAAAATCAGTAAAACCAGGCGAAAAAACATCTCTATCAATGCGTTTGTTATTTATAAATAAATTATACCAACCCATTGATGTGATTAAGATAACCACAGATTTTATTTGTTTTGACAAAACGTAATGACTCTTAAAAGATACGCTATTAGCTCTTTCTGGGTAAGTAATCCAATTCCTTTTGTTCATTTTCAGATTCTCCTATAACAAAAATTAAATAAGTGTTTTTAGATTCTAAAATGAGAAGCAGATTTTCTAGTTAATCAACATGCACCACCTTGATATTATCAAAATGCATCGTTCCAGCAGTACTACCTTGAATGATAAAGAATCTTCCATCACTAGATAATGAGTTCGTTGGTAATGTTATTGTATGCCATATATCTTTAGATAAGGCATATCCATCACCACCTAAAGGTTGATTTGTGCCATCTGTAATATTTTTAACATTTGGGTTTGAATTAATATTGACACTTGTTTTGAAATCAAAGGTAATATAGCCGTTACTTCCAAGAGAATTTTTAATAGCAGTAGAAAGATAAATAGCTAAGTAGCCATTATCCTTACTAAACACAAACGATCTATTACCTTCGGTCTTATCGCTATAATCAAAGCCGATATTAGAAAGCGTTGTGCCACTTGGCGTTAATTTTAGGATTTGTTCTGAGGCAGGTTCTGAATTAGAGTGACCAGCGCTCTTATAAATTTTAGTGGATTGATCTAAATAGCCATTTTCAAAACCAAAACTTGTAAGTTCTTCTGTTACTGGGACAACATTATCAATATAAAGAAAATCATTATTTTGATATCTACCATAAATCATGGCGTCTCCATCAACATAAGCTTCATAATATTCTCTTCTAAATGAGAACTTTTTCCATTCAGTATCAAGACCATAATTTTCGTTATTTTGCTCATAAGTGATATTAGCGCCATTAATTCTTGCTCTAAAGTTGTTGGTGTGTTCACATCCTTTTGCATCAAAATTAATCGCCACGATTTCAGGATTAGAAAAAGTATCATCTAAATATGCTTTTGAGAAAATAACTCCATAATCAGCATATCCACCACTTGTTCCAATAGTAATTTTTAGGGATTTATCTTCGAAAGTTGATTCCTCATTAGAAATTGTTAGACTCGAAACATTTTGCTTTATCGATATAAAATCCGGAACAGAATCGCCTTCAAAAGAAAGACCATATCTAGCAACAAGAGAAATATCTTCATCAATCTCCCACTTTCCTTGTTGAGGAATTGTTCTGCCTTCTAAGGTATACCAACCAACAAGTCCGTTATACTCAGAATAATAATTTGGTGTTTCAATTGTGTAGTTTTCTCCAAATACAACATTAATGATATTACTTCCGGAAAGCGTTCCGCCATTTGGATCAAGAGTAATTGTGTGTGCATGTCCTACTTTTCTACTTTTATAGAAAGTGACATCATGCATTGGAAATTCAAAATCAACTCCACCTTTATATTCAACATTATCTAGCTTCCAATAAGTTGTATAACCATACTCATTATCTAATAATTTTTGAACTCTAGTTTCATATGTAAAATTAACTTTAACTGGGTTCTTATCAGATGAATTTTCCTTAAAAAATGCGGTAAAAACATGGTAATTTGTGTAAATTGGATAGACATCAATATCTTCACTACCTAACGTATAATCGCTCCAATAACCATCTCTAAAATCTGCACTATAAGGAACAGCAGGTTCGTTAATAAATGTGTCGTCAATGGTGAAAGGAACTTTCTCTACTAATTGTTTATTTTCGTCATTACTTGTCCAAAATGATGCATAGTAATAATGGGTTGTGTAAACAGGATGAATAACTATGTCACTTGCTCCTAACTCATATGACTCCCACTTTCCATCTTTACCTAAAATTTCAGGAACAACAGGTTCTTCAATTGATTCGGATAAGATGTTAAATGGAACTTTTTCGCCAACTTGATTTCCATCAATATCAACAAATGTTGCGTAATATGTGTTCATTTCGCGATACGCACGAACTGTGAAGTCTTCAGCTTTGCCTCTAAAATCATAGTCTTCATAGGCATATGTATAACCCAGAGTTGTTGGTAAGGCCGGCTCTTCAACAGATGTCGATTCAATTGTGTATGTAGCTGTTCCGATAACTCTTGCTTCATATTTATATGTAATCGTGTAGTTATGTAAACTATACAAAGCATTAACGGTATAATCAGAAGATATTGAACTTAGGTCATATTCTTCCCAAGTAACATCGTAACCACGACGTGAGTTAATATGAATTTCGTCTTGGAATTGTTTTACTTCCATGTACGAAGTTTTGCCACTTGTATAGACAAAAACATCATTTTGATCGCCTTGGTCTTGGTGAAAGGTAATATTAAACTTTGAATTACTTTCCTTTGATTTACATCCAGTTAGAGAAACACTAAATAAGGCCGCTAAAAATATTAGTTTTTTGTGATTCATTGTTTTTCCTCCATTTGTTCGTTATCTTTTTGTTCGTTCCAAAGCCCTTTTCTATAAATTTGGGGATATTGTTCTTTGTTAATGAATTTATCAAAAATGTGATTACAACATAGTTGGAACATCATGATGAATAAATTTTCAAAAAAGAATAAATATAAAACTATTGCAATATATTTCACAATTAAATATTTCTCCAAAATTGATAAAAGAATAGGCAATAATAAGAGTAAACCAAAAAGTAAAACTTTTAGAGCTTCTTTTATATACATCACTATAGCGTTTTTCATTAATTGAGAGAAACTACCTTGATAAATTGTTGATTGCATAAAACAAAGTAATAAAGGAAATGCTATAAACGGAACAAATATGGCAACTGGTACGATTTGTAAAAATATATTATCAGTCACAAACAACATTGCTTTTTGAACTACCAAAATTAAACCAACAAATGTTGCACAAATTGCGGCAGTTTTATATCCGTTAGAAAGGGCTAATCTTATATCATCTTTAATAAAGATAGGTTCATACCAAATGAGTCGAGAAATAATTCTAACAATGATGCAAATAAATATTGCTAAAAAATATAAACTTACCCAACAACCTAATGCGCAGAACAAATGAGCGTATTTAACTAGTGTTAATCTCTCCCCTGCGCTTATCTCGCCATTATTAACTTTTATCGATAAGGCTAAAGCATAATTGTCTCTTATAAAAATGCATACAAGTAAAGGGGCAAAACCAATAAGTAACACTAGTCCAAGAATTAAGAAAACTCTCCAATGTAATTTTATTACATCAAAGAACACCTGCGTCCTAGTTTGGGGAAGCATGTTTTCATTAAATTCGACTGCGCTTTGTTTTGTTTTTATTTTCATAATTCTAATAAATGATTAACAACTTTTAAGACATTATCTGAACTACATGAATTTAGTTCACCAATATGGAGTGAGGTTTTGCTTAATGAAAGATAATAATCTTCACTTGGATTAATAGATTTAAAATCAACAAGATTATTTAATAATCCTTCATCAGTATTTGAGTTATAAATCTTAATCGCACAATAACTTTCTTTATCAAAATAAAAATCTTTATTAGTAGAGTTAGGAACATAAGATGAAAATACTTCTTTAGCAAAATGAATTGATAAAGGAGCGGTTCTTTCTAGTTGAGACTCTGGATAAATAAAGATATCTGAAATGCTATAAACCATTCCAAATAATCTACTATTGCTACTTTCATTAAAACTTTCATGATTGATTCTTATCTCGCGAATAGAGTCATCACTTGAAGCTTTGCTTTCTTTTACAAGTGCTGATGTATCAACTTTAGAGGAACAAATGTAATAAAGAATTCTTTCCTTTGAGGTTGGTTTACATCTAATCGACACTCCAATAGAAACAATTAGAGAAGTTATAGCTGCTCCAATTAAAAACCAATGCCAGTTATTTTTAAATGATCTATTCACAGCCATTAATCTCCAACACATAATTATCAATTACTTTACACTCGTAATTGTTTCCGTTTTTAAGACTCTTATAGAGTTTCTCATCTAAAACATAAAATTCGGTATCTTTTATATAGATAATAAAGAAGGAAAGTCTTTTTCTTAAGGTGTAAGATTTGCGTGATAAAGTAATCTCTCCTTTAATAGACTCTTCTTCTTTGTTTTCTAATTGTTTATAAAAATTTAGATAGGCTTTGTTTTGTAAATAACCTAAGCAATAAAATCCCACGAATAAAGTAGCTAAAAGTGATGAAATTACACATCCTAATACAGTCATTAAAACTTGTATTTTATAGTTAGCAAAAACCACAAAACAAACCGTTGAAATAACACTCAAACTTAAAAAGATTATCGAAAAGATTAAATATGTTTTTTCTTTTTTTGAATAGTTATCAATTTTATTTTTCATATTTATCTAGTTTCAATCAAAGACACTACTCTTTCGTCCTTACTTTCCATGAATTGTTCTGGACTACCTTTAAATATAATTTCACCTTCATCCATCACATAAATTAGATCGCCTAAAGACGTTGCTTCATTAATGTCATGAGTTGCAAAAATTGTCGTAATTTTACGGGAATTTAGGCATTTTTTTATAAGTTCACGTGCTCGATAGGCGCTTTCAGAATCTAGGTTAGAAAGAGGTTCATCAAGTAAACAAATATCTGGTTTTCTAACTAATGCTCTAGCTAATGCAACTCTTTGTTGTTGCCCGCCAGAAAGATGTCTTGGTTTTCTACTTAAGCAAGATGTGAGTTCTAATTCTTTTGCTATTGCATATACTCTTTCTCTTATTTCTTCGCTCGAAGCTTTCATATTTCTTAAAGGAAAAGCAATATTATCAAAAATAGTCATATGTGGATAAAGTACATATTCTTGTGAAACATACGCTAATCCTCTATCTTGAACAGGGACATCTTCAATATTTTTATCATCAATTAAGATTTTGCCTTCATAGTAAGCTCCATCAAATAAAGTACGTAAAAGTGTTGTTTTTCCACATCCCGAGAAGCCAACTAAAATTGTTGTAATATCTGGCAAAAATTCGACATTAAAGTCTTTAAGAACTACATTTTCGTTTTTCTTATTAAAGTAAGTAACATTAACATTCTGAAAAACTATTTTTGGCATAAAAGTTATTAAGCTTTATATGGAATTAAAAATTCAGCATAACCAGCATCTAATGAAGAAGAATAAACGCCATTATCTAAGGCTACTAATTTTTTGTTGCCTCTATAATAAACTTCAACAGCATTAAACTTGGATCCAAAATTAATGGAGAATTTCATATTCAAATTGTCTTCATCACTAAATAAACGTGGATCAAGAAGGTTTTCCATCATGTACATATAACGTTTATTGTTTTCGTCATAAAGTTCGCTCATTCCGCATAAACGTCCTTCTTGAAGTGCTACATCTTCATCTTTTAGAAGGGTAAAATCATCATTATTTACATCTGCATAAGAAATTGGATATGCTACAGGCTCACAAACAAGTGTCTTGAATCCTTGATATTTAAAATTCATTATTACAGGAGCAAAGCTCTGCATCTCTTTCATTAATAATTGGGCGTTATAATAAACGCTTGTCTTTTCACCATTTGAATAGACAAAGCTTTCACCATCATTAAACCATTCTCCTTGTGCACCTGTGGAATTAGAAACCTTTCTCCAATATGTGAAGAACGCATAAGTATGAACACCCAAGCTCATAAAGTGATTGTATTGCCATTCTAAAGTAGCTAGGGTTGGCATACTCCATCTTCTTCTTCCACCACTTGCGCCACCAAAGGACTGACCAACAACTTCGAATAACAAATTGTGTTCTTTGCAAAAATCCGCAAGAATTTGGATGCCTCTAAAATAATTATCTTTGATAACATCATATTGTCCGTTATGTCTAAATGGATAATCGTCCATTAAAATTTTATCTGCGTGAGATGCCTCTAAGAAACGATTTAAATAATCTTTATAAGCTTCTTCATCAGTCATTGATGCCCAATCAGGAGTATATCTTTGTCTTTGCGTCTCGCCGACTGTGAATGGAAGCAAATTCGCTTCAATATAAATATTTTTGTCAAATGTTTTTACTGCTTGATAAACTTGTCCAAAAGCTTCTAAGTGTTGATAAAATGGCTCATCACGCAATAAAAGACCAAAGAAAACAGGATGTTCATAGTAATCTTTTATACAAGATGCAACATATTCATTTAATTCTTCTTGGTTTGCAAATTGGCAATTTGGACCAATGATTTGTTTGTCGCCTGTGGATAAGTCTCTTACTCTTGAATCAGTAATAATGCAACGATCGATACCTGCTTCAACACACAAATCCATTAAGTGTTTACAATGAGATTCATTGAATGAGGATTCACCTACTAATGGATAACGATCTTCCCATTGAAGCATCATCGTATTTAAGCCGGCTTCTTTATACTCAATATATCTTTCAACTGTTTGATAGTTTTCGCCGGTAGATACAGGTGAACCATCAATATAATAAGTTCCGTTTGTCGGACTTGCATAAGCAAAAGTCATAAATTCACCAGTTGAATTAGAATAGTCAGGAGCGTTTTTTGTAAGATTTGGTGTTTTTCCACTACAAGAACTTATAAATAATAATGTAAATATTAAATAATATTTTTTCATCTTCCTCTCCTTTCTATTCAACTAAGTATGTAAAAGAAATGTCTTCACCTTGGCCATAGAAAATAAGATCTGAACCAAGTGCAAGTTTTTCGTTTAAACTTACATGTGATAACAAATCGAGATCAAAATCGAAAGAATTCGATGTAGATGCAGTTAAATTTGTGATAGTAAGCGTAAAGATAATTCTTCCAGATTTTAAAGAATCAATCCTAATTTTATATTCGTAATCTACATCGTCATGACATTCAAGATAGCCAAAACCTTCCTTTCCATACGTTCTATTTCCATCATCGTTATAGCGGAATCCGGTAAGGTCATCATAGCCATTATTTTGAGGTGACCATCTATATGGTCCGTATGGCATTATTTTATGCTGATTTTGTTTTGCACCTAAAGCTGGAGTATCACTAAGTTGAAGGAAACTAGAACAAAGATAAATACCACGCCCCCCACCAATTGCTTGTCCATCAATAGAGTCAGCAAATAAACAAACATTTGGTATATTTTTACCAGTGAATTTTATCTTTAAGGTTTTACCAACATCGCAAGCACCTTTTACTCCTAAGAAGGAAATATCTCTAAGACATTCAGATTTATTAATTGCTATTGTTGGCTTTGAAATATTAACTAAAGTCTCATCATCTTTAACTTCATATGAAGAGCGATAAGTAAAATAATCATTATCGTCAAGTGGTGAAGTATTTACTGGATAGGAAGAGAATGTCGTGTACTTTCCCATATTTATATATCCAGGATAAGCAATAATATTTCCAGATGTAGGACCTCTATAACCATAAATATAGTAGGTTCTTTGAGCTACAAGTTCATATGTTCCTCCATTTTGCTTATCATAAAGAATAGCTGTAATAATTACTTCGCTTAAATTAGCACGAACAATTTTAATCGTATATAAATAATCACCAAAATCAGTTAAATTATCGTAGCCAAATGGACTATCAAGGTCGTTATAAACACGATAATTCCAGAAAATGTTCTGGTAATTAGTATGACCATCATAACTAATATAGCCTTCTGGATTAGAACTATCTAATCGATAAGGACCGTAAAATGTTAAACGTTTATTTAAAGATCTATCACCACAGCCTGGACAAATATACATTCCTTGCCCACCACCAGTTAAGCCTGAAATTGTGTCACAAAATAAAGCTACTCCTGGAATGTTATATCCTTTAAATGTAAATGAAATAGAATCTCCGGCAGCATAGTTGCCTTTAAAGGCAATATAACCATTAACATTTGCTTTATTTCCGGTTGTAGTATTACTTGTTGTAGTAGAGTTTTCAAATGTATATTGGTTAATTCCTTCTCTTTTTGTTCCGCCAAATTGAACTATTTCATTTTGGTTTGGCATTCCATCAATTTGAAATACAATGTCGCGTTTTTCAGAAGAATATAAAACCACTCTTCCATCAGGAATATTATAGTCATCGTTCCAACCACCGCTTGCATCGATTCGTTTAAGTAACTTATATTTTTCGTTTATAGTTCCATAGTTTTCAATTTCAGACATAGACCAGTGAACAGAATGAGAAAATCTACTTCCGGACGGGTTATTTCCATTTAAGGAAGCAGAAAGATAGTAATATTTGTCATTATCTAAGTCATCAACGCCTAAAAGCTCATCACGAGAAGCTTGTCCATCTTTCATCGTGATTCCGTTCATTGGAAGATATAAAGTGTAACGATTTGTAGCTCTTCTTTCAAATGAAAGAATGTAACCCGTGATTGATGAAATAGCAAATGAACCAGTGTCACTTGGACTTGCAAGAAGCCCTAATGTAGGTATGTTTTTACCTTTAAAACGAATTCCAATAGAATCACCATTTTTGAATAAGTCATTTAAAACAACATAAGATGCTTGTGCATAAGAAGCTGCAGGTAAAACAAATGTGTCTTTAATTGAATCACTTAATATAACTTTATTTGAGGCATATCCTTCACTTGTTTTATAAACATTATCATTTCCATCTTTCATACTTCTAGAGGAAACAACATTAATAACGCCTTCAGCCTTTTTGTTTCCGTTTACGACGCGAATATTAACGCGATATAACCCTGATTTTGTTGGAGTAAATCCAGCATTATTAAAATCATAATCAATAAACGGGGCTGTTAAAGTGTTTGCAATATCAAATGTGTATGAAGCATATTGAACATTATAAACAGAAAGTTCTGCTGTCGATGGAGAATATGTTGGAGCAATTTCTGAGAAAACATCATTAAACAAAACAGTTTGACCAGTTTTCACAAAAACAGCTGCCTCTTTTACAGATAATGAAGGCTTAGAATTGATAACTTCAATCTTTTTATTAATTACTTTGCTCGCTGAAGAACAAGTAAAAATGTATTCACCATTATATTTTGGGAAAAATGTGTTTCCAGAAATTTCTTCGTTAACGGCTTTTCCGTTTTTATTATATGAAACAAAAATATTTACTTGAGAACGATCAGAGTAATAAAAGAAATTTTCAACATCAATAGGAAAACCGACTTCATAATCTCCATGATACTTATCAACGAGCTTAAGTTCTAGCGCTTGGTTTTTATTTGAAGAGCCACCACAGCCAGCTAAAAGAAGTAAAAAACATGAGAAAAACGGTATAAATTTGGTTCTCATCCTTTTAATCCTCCGACAGATATATTGGTAAGAATAAATTTTTGGCTAAACGAATAAATAAGAATAATTGGAAGCGCTGAAATAAGGGTTGCTGCACATTGTATTGCCCTTGAATTAGCGATATACATTGAGTCACCAGATTGGAAAACATATAAGCCATAGGACAAAGTCGGGTAGTCTCTTAAGTAAACCATAATAGTTGAATAGTCATTCCAAACAGTTAATGAATTTGAAATAAATAACGCTAATAAAACAGGTGCAACCATCGGCACAATAATCTGCAAGAAAATGGTTAAGTTATTCGCACCATCAATCTTCGCTGATTCTGCGTATGAATTAGATATGCCAGTTAAAGTTCCGTGCAAAATAATAAATGTAAAGTCAAATCCCGTTACCCATGCAAACCAGAATAAACGAGGATTATTTACCATGTTTAAGGCATCAAATAATTTGTACGATGCAGAACCAGTTCCAAAAAGTGGAATCGTTTGAACAAAGACAGCAATTACATAAAGTAATGTTTTTCCAGGGAAATTAAATTTTGCGACAGCATATGCTAAAACAAATGACGCAATCAAAGATAACGATACTTTAGCAATCGTAAACCAAATCGAGTTAAATAACATATCAAGCAAGTTTTGATCACCAACATCTGTAGTAACAGAGAATTCTTCAACAACATTTTTCCATGAATCAAATTGAGGTTTCCCTGCAAAATGAAAGAAGTCCCAAAATGATTGTGGCTCAAACTCGATTAAGTCGATATTTTTAGAAAATGAAATTAAAACTGCTGAATAAATTGGATATAAAAAGATAAGTGCCATGAGCACAAAAAAGAAAAAGTAAATAATAAAAGTCAACTTTTCTTGAAGAGTTTTATTATGAAAACGAATAATTTTAGTTTTTGGGCTTAACATATTAGACTTCCACCGTTGGAATTACTTTAGTAATTATCTTTCTTCCTAATAAAACAACAGGAACACTTATTAATGAAACAACAATACCGACAGCTGCTGGATAACCATAATCTGCAGTTGCTGGGTTGTTGGAAATTTGGACGGTTAAATAATATAGGTAGAATCCCATTGTTGACATTCCGTTTCCACCTGAACCATTTGTGTATAAATAAACATTTCCGTCCGCAACAAGAATGGAACATAAAGCAATAGTTAGTAATGTAGAAATTGTCGGCCAAGAACACGGAAGAGCAACATGAAAGAAACTACCCCAGAAATCAAGACCATCTAACTTAGCAGCCTCCATTAACTCTGGAGGTATTTTTGCATATGCACCAGTTACAATGACACTACCGCCAGCAATTCCGTGCAAGAATGTAATGACACATAAGGTCGGGAAAGCTGTTTCTTTTGCGCCAAAAAGTCCATCAGAAAGAGCCTTTGCAGGTAGTTTTGCATTGAACCAATTTTCTAATATATAAATAACTATTTTGTTTCCAGAGGAATTAAATATCATTTTTAATAAGCTAACCCAAATAACCGCTCCAACAATACCAGAGATTGAGAAAATAACTCTGAATGCATAGTGACCTACAACACGTCTAAATAAAACATAAGTTGATGCTAAAGCAATTGGAAAGGCTAATAAATTAGAAATGCTCCATAAAGCGAATGAACGAAGCATCATTAAACCAATATTATTTTCGGTATTTTTACTTTTAAAAATATTATTAAAAACAGAAACAAAATTATTCCAAGTAAAGGCCCCTGTTCCTCTTTCTTGGAAAGCTAACGCAAATGAATCGATATGAACATAGACCCAGAACATTAAAAATTGAATAATCGGAAGCAAGATTAAACAATAGACAAATAGAAAATTCTTTCTGTCAAATTTGCTGTAATGTTTGAATCTAAATTTACTCATCTATTTTATTTATATGGTGCTACCCATGAATCCCATTTACTATGGACTTCGTCAAAATTTCTTTGTCTTGCTGCATCAGCATATATTTTATAATTAGCAACCCTGCTTTCAACAAGATCACCTGATTCGTTATATGCTGTCTCAGCATTATCAAGTGCATATTGATGGAAATATTGAGTAAGAGGATACATACGTTCCAAAGTTCCGCCAATCTTTGCTCTTAATCCAGTAGTCATTGGCCAAATAACACTAGCATATCTATGTGTAGCAATCTTAGTGTGACCATTTGAGAATGGAAGAAGTTCGGTACCTTCTTCAATAACTTTAGAATATGGAGAGAAACATCTAGAGGTTGAAAAATACATTTTTGAAAAATCATCACTTGCAATCATTCTTAATAATTTTGATGCAATATCCTTATGTTTTTCAGAAATTCCTTTTGCAAGATAGGCATTTCCTGTTTCAACACCACGGTTATTATAAACACCACGTGCTTTGCAAACTTCTAAAATAGATTCTTCGGACAAATCATAGTGAAATTCAGAATTAATAGCGGTTTTGATTTCAGCGACTTCTTTTCCTTCATCGGATAAAGTGACGACTTTTGCTAAAACGTTATCGCAGATAGCTGGATCTGTAATAAAACTTCCCCAAAGCTTGGTGCCTAAAGCAGAAATAACAGGAACATTTATGAATGATAATTTGGTGAGTTCAGACTCTCCAAAATCAGATGCGGTTTCATTAAGTGCCCAGTCCCCATCGAAAACAAAGACACCACCACTTTCTCTTGACATTAAACTGTTGTGAGCATCAGAAATAGAGTAGCTCTTTGAACCTGTAACAAAGTTATTGTAATCATAAGTGTTAAAAAGAAGTTCAGCCGCTTTTTCTAGTCCTAAGTCATTAAAAACTTCATAACCAGTGTTAACGTTATATGTTCCGTCCGCATTATTCATGGACCAGAAAGTGTTCCATGCGTCAATGCCTGAGTATTGAGTAAACCAAGAGTTCATCATAACTGTTGCATAACCAGTTGTACCACCAGTAGCAATTGTTGAAACCATAGGTTTAATCTTTGTTAAGCCTTTCATATTTTGACTTGTAATATAGTGAACTTGATTTAGGAATTGGTTTGTAGTAACTGGTAAAGAATCAAATCCAAATGAGAAAAGTTTTTCGCGGTTTACTACTAAAGCACCAATGGACTTCATATAGAAGAAACCATAGGCTTTTCCTTCATATTCGTACCATTCTTTACCAAATGAAGGATCGAGTTTCTCTCTAACTGTTTTTTCTTCTTCTTTGCCATCAAAGCCAATTGCTTTTTGAGCGTAAACAGAATCGGTAATGTCTTCAACTAAAATATTTCCATTATCAATACAACGGGTTGGTTTTAATGAACCAGTAAAGTACAAGTCGATTGACTTTTTGTTGTAGCCAGAAAGAAGCTCATTGTAAACTTGATTTCCATCAACCATTTTATTTGGATTTATCAAATTAATTTTATAGCCATCATCTTTATATACTTCTTCGAATTTAGTGATTAATTTTTCCATCCAGGCTTTTCCATAACCACCTAAAAGCAGTTTCACGTTAATAGCGTTTTCTTGAATCTTTGTTTTTTTAGAACATCCGGAAAGACATATCGCAACAGAAGCTAATGCAATAAATAAGAGATTTTTATTTTTCTTCATTTTAAAAGTTCCTTTCAAAATTTTATTTAATACGATTTGTTGTTTCTTTATTAAAGAAATAGAATGAATTAGAGTTAAATTTAATTGTTAATTTATCATCAGATTTAATTCTTGTTTCGCTTGGAAGTTTAACTAGTAACTTTTGGTTATTAACATATGAATAGACAATCAAATCGTGGCCTAGCAGTTCACGGAAATCGCAAACAATATCTAAAGATTGTTCATTCTTGCCTAATTTATCATCACCTTTAAGATAAATATCTTCAGGTCTAATGCCAACGGTAACAGCATAACTACCTTTTTGATGTTCTTGTAATAATTTAATTTGGTCGCTAGAAAGTGATAATTCAACTTGATTTTCACCAAGAATTGTTAACTTTTTCCCATCAAATTCACATTCAAGGAAATTCATTGGAGGATTACCAATAAATCCTGCAACGAAAAGATTTTGTGGATCTTCATAAATTTTTTCAGGGCTATCAATTTGTTGAATATAACCATCTTTCATGACAACAATACGGTCTGCCATAGTCATGGCTTCAGTCTGGTCATGTGTTACATAGATAGTAGTAGCACCAACTCTTTTATGAATTTTAGATATTTCACTTCTTGTTTGGACACGAAGTTTAGCGTCTAAATTAGATAATGGTTCATCCATCAAAAAGACTTTTGGTTTTCTAACAATAGCTCTACCAAGGGCAACTCTTTGACGTTGTCCACCACTTAATGCGGCAGGTTTACGGAATAAGTATTTTCTTAAATCAAGTGTTGCAGCAAACTTATATATTTCTAAAGCAATCTCATATTTTGTTAATTTTCTATCTTTACAAACATGGACTTCATTGTTTTCAAAATATGAAATTTCATTTTGCTTTTCTTTTAATTGAGTTTCTTTTTGCGCAATTCCTTTTTTAAGTACTCCTTTAATAGAATCATCTCCAGATTTGTTTAATTGTTTTTCTAATTTATTTTTCTCTTTAAGTAAAACGCTATATTCTTTTTTAAGTTTATTGATTTTTTGTTGATAAATAGAAATTACAGGTTGCTGAATAGATGCGATTTTTTCTTCATTCTTATAAATTTCATCCAAAATACCATCGATTTTATCAAGTAACTCTTTAGGTTCATGGAGCTTTTTAACCTGTCTATTTATTGGTTTTAAAGAATGGTAAAGTTTGTAATTTGTTTTTCTTAATTGCTCAACTTCTTCACTATATTGGAATAATGGACATGGAATTTTTCTTAATTTTAAAGAAAAAGCCATGTTGTTATAAACAGTCATGTGTGGATAAAGAGCATAGTTTTGGAAAACCATCGCTATATCTCTATCCTTTGGTACTACTGCATTGACAAGGTGATCATCAATATATAATTCACCGGAAGTTATTTCTTCTAAACCAGCGATCATTCTAAGTGTAGTGGACTTACCACAACCAGAAGGACCAACAAACACGATAAATTCTTTATCGTTTACATCGATATTAAAATCAAAAACTGCTTGTACACCATTATCGTAAACTTTATTAATATTTTTTAATTTTAAAGTGGCCATGAATCACTCCTAAATAAAAGATATCTTTCTTTATTTAGTAAATTGTATCACCTTAGTTTAGAAAAATTTATGTTCCTTTGGAAAGTTAACTAATTAAAGTAAAAAAAGCATAAATTCATAATTTTTTATTAAAATTTGGTTATATATATAATATTAAAAAGTTAACACTTTTAAAAAAATTACTTTTTGAAACATCAGTATTTACTAATACAATTCACTCGGTTGAAAATAAATCAATATAGAAATAACATTGAATTATATTTATTAAATTAAGGAAAAAATACCTTATGAAACGAAAAATTCCACTAGCACTAACGATTCTATTTGTAGCTTTTTCAAGTTGTTCCTGCACTTCAAATAAAAAAGAAAGAAGAGATGCTGAAAATGAAGATAACGAAAATCAACCAGCAATAAATAGTACATACACCTGCAACATTACATGGGATGAATTAACTCCAAAAGCTACTTTTTCCGATTCATCTAATCCATCAAAAACAAGTGAAGAAATTTCTTTACTTTTTACTGAAAAACATTCCAGAAAAGTTTTGTTGTTTCCTACCGATACTGAAAAAGGAGTAAAAGAACACAAAGTTGAATATGTTTTAAACGAAGATCCAAATGTTTCTTTTGCATCATCAACTAGTAATGAAGAATTCGAGCTTCAATTAGTCGATATTAACGAAGAAAAAGTCCTGAACTATTTACGCGCTTCAACAATAGAAAGCCAATATCAAGCGTTAGTTGCAACAAAAGGCGAATCGCACGATACAAGCAAATATACTTTAAATATACCTTTGTATGGTAAAGAACAAACAAACATTATTTTATCTTCCGATCCTAATTTCACAAATGATGTTACTAAATATCTCACTGATACAGATTCCTTTACTTTTGAATATCTAATTCCTGGAAATACTTACTATTGGAAAGCTGTCGCCAAAACCTCTAACACAGAATTTGATGGAGGCGTTGTCAAGGTTAACGATGATAACGTTCGCTTTGCAAACTACGATCGAATTGGAAACATGCGTGATTTAGGTGGTTGGAAAGTCGGAGAGAGCTCTCGCATTAAATACAACATGATTTTCCGTGGTAGAAATGTAGATAGTATCGATGTAAAAACTAAAGATGCAGTTACAGAAGCTTTTGGTTTTAAAACACAATTTGATTTTCGTTGCGATGCCAATACTCCTATTAACGTTAAAATTTGTCCTAACGTAAATTATTTTTATATGAATACTTCTGCTTCATATAATCAAATCCTAGATAGTCATATTGATGAAAAAGCTGGTCTTTGTGAAACACCTGATGAAGATAATGGTAGGCGTTTAACATACCGCGAAATTGTTGCTAAATTCTTTAACATTCTTGCAAAACCAGAAAGTTATCCTGTTTATGTTCATTGTATTCATGGCGCAGATAGAACCGGAACATATGCTTTCCTTCTTGAAGCTCTCTTGGGAGTTAGTTTAGATGATATAGTCAAAGATTATGAATTAACTAGTTTTAATTCTAAATCTGGACAAAGATTAAGAGGAAAAGCTAATTCAGAAGGAACAAATTTTGCTCTCCCTCTAGTTGACTCTGATTCTAGTTATGGTTTTCAACATTTACTTAATTTTATCAATGCTCAAAGCGGAGAAACATTAAAAGATAAAATGGAAAATTATTTAATAAATGAAATTGGACTCACTAATGAAACCATTAATTCAATAAGAAGTCTTTTGGTTGAATAATCATGAATAAAAAAATATTTTTTCAAGGTGATTCTATCACCGATGCAGGAAGAAATAAGAAAGATAATCATTTCTTATCAGGTTATTCTGAAAAAGTTTCATATTATTTAGGAAACTCTTTTGAATATGTTAACTATGGTTTAAGTGGCAATACGTCTCGACATGTTTTAGTTAGACATCGAAGCGAATTTGAAAAAGAAATGCCTGATTTTCTTGTTTATATGATTGGCATTAATGATGTTTGGAGGCACTTTGATGGCCATGATAGTGATGCGGTAAGTGAAGAAGAATGTATTTCTAACATTATTAAAGTTTTAAAAATTTCAAAAGAAGTGAATAAAAAAGTAAAAACTATATTTATTGAACCATACTTTATTGCTGGCCAAATCCCTGCATTAATAAACGCAACAGAAATGTTTAAATCATACTTAAGTAAAATTAGACAAATTATCCCTAAGTATGTTGATAACTATGTTTACACTTATGAAGAGTTCTTAAAAGAAACACAAGAAGGAAGACCGATTTCATATGATGGAGTTCATCCTAATGAATACGGACAAGAAAAAATTGCATTAAAGATTGTTGATGCCATTAATTTATTAAATAAAATTAAATAATTGTTTTTACGAACGAATATCTTTTTTTGAAGAACGGAGAATTACCATCTTCGTCCCAAGTTCCAAATAACTCAAATGAGAACGGACCAGTTGACAATGGTTCTTCTTCGTGGCTGTGCTGCCATCCCATTAAGTTTCTATTAGAAACAGTTAACACAAGTTTAATTTTATTTTTGCCAACTTTAAGATGTTTAGATAAGTCTAACTTGTAATCAAACATCATTCGTTTTACGAATTGATCATTTACGTAGACATCAATTAATTGGAATCTTTCATCAAACACGAGCATTTGGTTAACATCTTTAACATCAATTTCTTGCTCTAGTTCAATGTCTCCTCTAAAGAACGGGAAACCATCTTTGATGAATTCTTTAACTTCTGTTGGTTGTTTTATAATGCTGAACTTGTTTGCAATGACGATGTCTTTTGCTACACCATCACTATAATCACCATCTACTCCAAAATCACCTTTAAGGTAAATAGCCTCTATTGTGCTTGGATATGCTAAACAGTTGCGAAGTGTCTCAGTAACATTCTCGCCATACAAGGCATAATAAACGTCTTCTGTTTGGTAGTAATTAATATGTAAAACTAAGGAATTTGTGCCTTTTTTCAAGGAATTTTTGATGTTATATGTCCAAAGATCCTTCTCTTGGCAAGTGCCGCATTTCTCCACTAATTCTCCATTAACTTTTACATCTAAGTTGTGCAAATCTTCAATTAATGCAAGACATTTAGATGGAATATCTTGAACTTCAAATTCATATTTTAAGTAAAGATCTCCCTTATATCTTTCTCTTAAAAGTTTATCGAAAAGTTGAGTATAAAACATTGGTTTAGAATAGTTAATACCATCCGTTGAATACTTAATGAAATCTAATGTTAAATAGTTATCAACTTTATTAACAATCCTAAAGTTTTTATTTAACTTAAGAACATTTAGTTCTTCTTCCTTTGAAACTTCTTCATTTGATGGATAAAGAATCATGGATTCATATTTATTAAAATGAATCTTATTACCATAAATCTTTTCTTCACCTAGTTCTCTAGAAAATGACTTATAGCCTTTATAAGAAAGTTCTAAATCTGTTTCATCACCAAGATTCACAATATAGAAGTAAGGATCACCATTTTCGTCTTTTCTATAAGTGAGGCGAATATTAGGATTTTCTTTAGTAACATAATCTAAAGATGATTTAATTTCTTCTATTGAAGTATTGCTAACTAAATAATCGTAATTAAATGGTTGGCCTTCCAAATATTCTGGTTTTTTGCCAAGCAGTAAGACTTTACCACCATTAGAAACAAATTCTTTAAAGAGTGCTTCAGTGGTTTTGTCCATTGTGTAAAAAAGTGAAGGAAGAATTAAATAATCGTAACTACATTTACCTACCACCAATTTCTTGCCTTGAACTGATCCATGTCTAGCTAAAATTGATTCATCAATAAAGTGATATGGAATATGTTTAGCAGCAAGCATATTCATATCTCTTTCAAGACAGTCATCTAAATCTTTAGTGCCCCAGCCTTGAGAAGATAATTCATCTTTAAAATCAAAGTAGGCACTTCTAATTGGGTGCAAAACACACGCATTAACTAATTCTTGAGAATTAGATAAATGCTGCCCTAATATCGAGAAATAATCATTAAATTCTCTAAAGTTTTTCTCAACCCAAGGATTAACTTTACTGTAATGTTCTGGATAGTCTCTTTTTCTTTGACCGTGTTCAGAATATGGGAGAAGGTGATGGCAAATGATGTTAATGCCAAAAACCATTAAAAATTCTGCAATGTGTTTTAACTCCATAGGAGTTGTGTCCCAACCAACACAGGCGAACATTTCACACATTACTTGTTTTTTATCAAGTTGAGCGGCAACACTGCCAAGTTGTTTTGAACTTAAATCATTACCGATAAATCTTCCAAGCCAGTCACATCCAGGAATGTGCTCATATTCATAAAATGGCATAACTCCACCACAACAAGCGACTTGAAATCCAAGATTTGTTTCTTCTACATAGTGACCTGTTAACTTATAGTTATTCTTGTCACACCATTCATAAATTTGTTTGCCAAATGCATTAAGCATTAAGGTATGCATAGATAACCAATATCTGTATCTAAATTCTCTATATCCTTCTTTTTCAACGAATAATAATCCGAGTTTATCAAAGATATCTTCATCATAAATTTCTTTGAAATATTTAGGAAGAACTCGAGTATATGCACATTGCCAACGGAAATACTGTGGTTCATCTGTAAAGAAACCTCTTAAGTTTCCTAAAGTGTCGTTTTTCTTATATTGTTCATGTGTTAATTCAATGAACTTTTTAACAACATCCTTGTTACAAACATCCGCAGTTGAGGTTGCGATATGTATAAATACATTTAGATTATTTTTGCCACTTGTAGCTCTGATGAGCTTATCGCCCGATATATCATAAGAAACATTTGCTTTTGGATCAAACTCACCTTTGGTGTAAGTCAAATATGCGTCTCTATTATTTTCATCTTCAAGAAGTTTTCCGCCTGCAAAGCCACTTGGCCAGCCATTCTCATCGTAAGCATAAGCTTCCATGCCAAGTTGTTGAGCGCGTTTTTGACATGCTCTAACACAGCTAAACCATTTTTCTCCTAAATAAGGAGTAGTTAAACCACCTCTAGCATGCATGAAAAAACCGCCAATTCCGTTTTCGTGCATCCAATCTATTTGTCTAACTAGTTCTTCTTCATCTAATTCATCATTCCAACTCCAAAATGGAAATGGACGATATTTATTTGGAACTTCTTTTTTAACGTGTTTCATCTTTTATACCTTACAAAATATGTTACCAAATTTTATTAATAAAATGTGCGATTATACGAAACAATGTATGCGCTTGTTGTTTCAGCCTCTTCAAAATGGATATGAGTAACTCCACATGTTTCGTGAACATAGAAGTGGCTTACAAATTCAGCATAATTCATATCCAAAATGGAAGACATAAATAAAGTAGCCATTCCACCATGAGCGAATAATGCGATATTTTCTTGGGTTTTTCCTACCTTTTTGTATATTTTCTTTTCTCTATCATGTTCGAGTCCTAAAGATAAAAGCCAGGCATCGAGCTCTTTATTAATTCGATCAACGCCTTCTTTAACACTTTCTTTAAAGATAGGATCTAAATACCAATTAGGGTCACCTTGTTTTTCAATCATTTTTTGTTTTGTTTTATCAATCCAGAAAATCCAATTGAAAACACCTTTTTCATCAAACATCCCTATTTGGGAGCCTGCGAGATTTTCGCTAGTCCATGGTAAAACCACAGGTTCCATATTCAGTTTCTTAGCAGTGTACTCTGCAGTTAATTTTGCTCTTCCTAAAGGAGAACAAAAAATTTTATCAAAAGGAATTTTGCTTAAAAATTTAGAGGTTTCTTCAGCTTGCCGTTTTCCTTCTTCAGTTAGGCTATCATTGTCATAATCAGGATAGCCGTGTCTAACAAAGTATAAATTCATAAACTAACAATAATTTTACATATTTTTTTAATAAAATAAAAAAGGTTTGTTCTTTTTAAACCATGTGTAATAATAATGTGGTATTTTTAGGAGAGATATATGGACAAAATTAAATGTTTAGATCTTTTCGAGAAAAGTAATATCTCATATATTGATGAGTTAATTTTTTCAAAGGAAAATCCTTGGGAAGTTTTACCTGAAATTAAATCACATATTATTAAATTAATTGAAAAAGGAATTGAAGGTTTTAGTGAATTAGAACCCGGAATTCTTATCGGACAAAATGTCAAAATCGCAAAAACGGCCACAATTATTGCTCCAACAATCATTGGTAACAATGTTGAAATTAGACCTGGAGCTTACATTAGAGGTTCTGTTATTGTCGGAGATGAATGTGTTGTAGGTAACTCTTCAGAGTTAAAAAATACCATTCTCATGAGACACGCTCAAGTTCCACATTATAATTATGTTGGTGATTCAATTGTTGGAAACTATGCTCACATGGGTGCTGGTTCAATTCTTTCTAATTTAAGAAGTGATGGCAAAAACATTATTATCCACGGAGAAAAAGATCACGAAACAGGATTAAGAAAAATAGGCGGTTTCCTTGCAGATCACGCTGATATTGGGTGTGGTTCAGTTCTTAACCCAGGAACAGTTGTTGGCAAAAACACTCAAGTATATCCACTTAGCATGCTTAGAGGCGTGTACAAAGAAAACTCAATTGTTAAATCTACTAAAGTTGTAGTAGAAAGAGAGGAAAGATAAATGAAAGTTATTGTTAATAGAAATGAAGTCATTTCAAAAATAATTGCAGAAGAATTTATTAAAGTAGTTCTTCAAAAACCAAATGCAGTCTTAGGACTTGCCACAGGAACATCGCCTCTTGGCGTTTACGCCAACATGGCAGAAGCTTACAAAGAAGGTAGGGTTTCATTTGCAAAGTGCACCACTTTCAATCTTGATGAATATGTTGGTCTTGAAGGAACACATAACCAATCATATCGTTACTTCATGAATGAAAATTTATTCAACCATATCGACATCGATAAAAAGAACACAAACGTTCTTCTTGGTGTTGGAGATTATAAGAAATTCATGAACGAATATGATGACATGATTGCAAAAGCAGGTGGAATTGATATTCAAATTCTTGGTATTGGTTCTGACGGACACATTGCATTTAATGAACCAGGTACACCATTTGATTCATTAACACACGAAACTGAACTTACCGAACAAACTATCAAAGATAACTCTAGATTATTCAACGATATTAGTGAAGTTCCAACACGTGCAGTTACAATGGGACTTAAGTCAATTATGAACGCGAAAAAAATTGTTCTTATTGCTACTGGTAAAAACAAAGCAAAAGCTGTTTATGGTTTAATTAAAGGTCCAATGACTGAAGATATGCCATGCTCAATTCTTCAAAAACATAATGATGTTACAGTTTATGTTGATGAAGATGCATATTCACTTTGTAAATAATATATGTAACTTATTAGAGGGGGAAGTCAAATTCCCCTTTAATTTTGTAAACTCAAGAGTATAATTAGTATGGAAAGTAGGAAAAGTAGGAAATGAAAAATATAACAAAAGACAGGTTCATCGTTTCCGTTAAAGTAGGCGAAAAAGGCCAAATTATTGTTCCTAAAGAAGCTAGAGAAATGTTTAACATTCAACCTGGCGACACCTTAATGGTATTAGGGGACAAAGAAAGAGGCATTGCTTTAATGAAAAGCGATGACGTTTATGAGTTAATGTCGAAGGGAGTGATAGAGAAATGAATATTTTAGAAGTTAAAAATATTGTTAAAGAATATCCTTCATTCAAATTAGACAATGTATCATTCAATATTGAAGAAGGATCTATTTGTGGTTTTATTGGTCGAAACGGAGCAGGTAAAACCACGACTTTAAAAGGCATTATGGGTCTTATTCATCTAAACGCTGGAGAAATCAAAGTCTTTGGTAGGGACATTTATGAACATGAAGCTGAAAATAGACAAGAAATGGGCTTTACTCTTGCTGAAACAATGTTCTTCCCAGATGCAAAGATCGGAACATTAACAAAAGTTACAAGTAAATTTTATCCAACTTGGAATCAAGACACATATGAAAAGCTTTGCAAAAGATTCGGGCTTGATCAAAACAAGAAAGTTAAAGAATTATCAAGTGGTATGAAGGTTAAATATAACCTTGCTGTTGCTCTTTCTCACGGTGCAAAACTTCTTATTCTTGATGAACCAACTTCTGGAATTGACCCAGTAAGCAGAGATGAGATTCTCGATATCTTTAAATTAATTGTTAAAGAGGGTAAAAGAAGTATTCTTTTCTCAACACACATTACTTCTGACTTAGAAAAATGTGCTGACCATATTGTCTATATTAAAAAAGGCAAAATCATTTCAAGTAAGACAAAAGAAGATTTTGTTAATGGCTATAAATACATCACTGGCCCTATGTCAGAATTTGATTCAGTAAAAGACAAAATTGTCTCTCATAAAGAAGACGGAAAAGAATTCACCGCACTCATTCCAAACGAAAAATGTGCAGGAATTTCCAATAAAATCAAACAATCAGTACCAGATTTAGACACAATTATGGTTTATGAAGAAAGAAAGGATGATTTAGAAGATGAAACATTTGCTATATAAGGAATTTAAACTTTCAGTCCCTCTTTTATCCTATTTACTAATCATTTTGCTTGCGATGTCTGCTTTATCACCAGCATTCCCATCTTTTGTGCCACTTCTATATATGGGAGCAACATATACTTTCCTATTTATAGGAATGAATAAAACTACCACCACTAACGACTTATACTACACATGTACGCTTCCTATTAGAAGAGAAGATGTTGTTAAAGCTCGTGTCGGTACTTTAACAGTCATTCAATTTATTGAAATTGTCTTGGTGTTTGGTTTTATGTCAATTTCAACCTTTATATTTGATGTTGCGGCCGAAAAGTCAATGCAAGTTTCACTAAATATGAGACAACCTATTGCATTATTAGCAGTATATTTAATCTCATATTCAGTTTATGACATTATTTATTTACCTTGGTTCTACAAGAACGGTAAGAGTATTATTGCAAATATGCTTGTTGGTATTCTTACAACATCTATTGTGGCTGCAGGTCTTACTATCGGTTTATTCTTTTTAGCACCAGAAGCTTTAACTGTTGGCCATCCTAATGCTAACTACATTTTGCAATTTGGCTTACTTTTAGGAGCACTTGCTATCTTTATTGGTGTTAAAGTATTAGTTATTAAATTGTCTACAAAAAACTTGAAGAAATTGGATTTCTAATATGATTCAAAACGGAATTAATAAGGATTTTATTAAGAAAGATAAATCCCATAATCAAAAGATAACCAAGCTCACAATTATGTGTATGGTTTATAAAGATGATGGATCTTTCTTAGTGGAAAATCGTCTTAAAAAAGATTGGCCAGGATTAACTTTTCCAGGCGGTCACGTTGAAGATGATGAACTTATCGTTGATGCAGTAGTTCGCGAGATGAAAGAAGAAACTGGTTTAGAAGTTTCTAATCTTGAACCAAAAGGCTATATTGAATGGAATGAGTTTGGAGATGACATAAGACATCTTGCAATGCTATTTAAAACAAAGTCATTCAAAGGTGAACCTAAATCTTCAAAGGAAGGCGAAATATTCTTTATTAAAGAAGAAGATATCGAAAAATATCCTCTCTCAAATGACTTCTTAGAGATCTACAAAAAACTAAAATAAAAGACAGGCTTAGCCTGTCTTTCTTTCTATTAAATGGTTAATTATTTCTTTTTGCCGATGAATGCACGGACAATTTCAAGTACGCCATAGATAGCGACAAGAACACCAATGATGATCCAGAATGCATCTCTGAATCCTTCGACTGCAATGTAAAGAACTGATAAAGTGATTGCTGCAACACCAATGATGATGTTAACAAGACCACCAAATGTGTCTTTCTTTGCAATTGCATAAACGCCAACTAAAACTAAACCTGCGCCACCACCAATTAAGAGGGTGAGGATTAGTGGAATGAGTGCTCCAAAGCTAACAAAGTGGATTACTAAAGTAATACCAAGTGCTAAAAGAACACATGCAAGAATAACGGCTGAACCGTTGATTCCGCTCTTCTTAATGAGAAGATAGATACCGTATGCTAATAAAACAGCACCACCAATGATAGCAATGATACCGAAGTATAAATCAAGTGCTCCGATTTGGAAAATTGCGATAAGAACGCCAAGAGCGACTAAGATAGCACCGCTAAGAATTTGGAATAATTTTTCCTTTTTCATTTTTGTTTTCCTTTCTTTTTAAAACCGAAATAAATATATACCTTTTTATTTATAATTCAAGCATATAATGCACGCGTAAAGAAAATCCCCAGGAATTCCTAGGGATTTCATTATTAATATGCTCTAGCGAAGAATACAACTTTCTTTGCTTCTTTGCCACACACCAAACACTTATGTTCGAACGGCATTTGATCAAATGGTAAGCATCTTGCGGTAGCTTGATAAAGTTCTTTAATCTTGTCTTCACAAGCTCTATCGCCACACCACATAACTTTTGCATATCCACCACGATCAAGAATCTGGCCAAGTTCTTCAATTGAATGTGCTTCAGTTGTGTGATCAAGTAAATACTTGAATGCTTTCTTGTACATTTCTTCATGAATGACATCAAGTAATCTAACTGCTTCTTTAACGACATCAGCGTCATTAACAGTAATCTTTTGACCGTCATTACGTTTTGCTAAGACTGCAACACCGTTTCCAACATCTCTTGGTCCAATTTCTACTCTTAGTGGAATACCTTTCATTTCGTGTTCAGCAAACTTCCAGCCTGGACTCTTATCAGAATCATCTAATTTAACTCTAACTCCAGCTTTTTCTAAGGCTGCTTTATATTCGTTAGCCTTTTTCATAACATCTGGATTTTTTTGCATGATTGGAACAATAACGACTTGAACCGGAGCAACTCTTGGCGGGAGTACTAATCCATTATCATCACCATGGACCATGATGATAGAACCTAAAAGTCTAGTTGAAACACCCCAAGATGTTTGATGTGGAGTTGCAAGTTTTTGATCTTTTGTTTGGAAAGAAATACCAAATGCTCTAGCAAATCCATCACCGAAATAGTGAGTTGTACCTGATTGAAGTGCTTTTCCATCAGGCATTAATGCTTCAATTGAATATGTTTCTTTTGCGCCGGCAAATTTTTCTTTGTCGGTTTTAATACCTTTGACAAACGGAACGGCGAGAAGTTCTCTACCCATTTCATCATAGATTTCAAGCATTCTTAAGGCATCTTTTCTAGCTTCCTCTTCAGTTTCATACATAGTATGTCCTTCTTGCCAAAGGAATTCTGAACCTCTTAAGAATGGTCTAGTTGTCTTTTCCCAACGAACAACGCTGCACCATTGGTTATAACGTTTTGGGAGATCTCTATATGATTCAATAATATTCTTGTAATGTTCGCAGAATAAAACTTCACTTGTTGGACGAATAATAAGTTCATCATCAAGAGTTGCTTGACCGCCTTTTGTGGCAACTAATGTCTCTGGTGCAAATCCTGAAATGTGATCTTTTTCTTTTTGGAAAAGTGAAGCAGGAATAACTAAAGGCATATAAACATTTTCAACACCAACACCTTTAAACTTCTTATCTAGGTAGGATTGAATTTGTTCCCAAATGGCATAGCCATAAGGACGATAAATAATAAAACCTTTAACGGATGAGTAATCCATTAACTCAGCTTTTTTACAAACGTCTGTATACCACTGTGCAAAATCTTGTTCTTGAGTGGTAATTGATTCATTCTTAATATCCATAAATAACTCCTTTATGATTTAAGATTACCAAGTTTGGTAATAATTTTCTTTTGTAGTGGCAAGATGTTTTCTGCTGGCATAGCGATTGCATCAGAGCAGATATTTGGAACACCAAGTCTATATACGAGTTCAACAATGTCCCAGCTTTGAATATCAAGGGCTACGATTGGTTTCTCGTAATGTAATAATTTTTCAATAAGTCCTTGGAATGATGGTAAATTTCTACCAGCATTCTTCTTCGAAATGTGTGTTGCAACTGATAAACAGAAGTAATCAAATGAACCGTAAAGTGCCGGAGAAAGGGTAAGAATATCATCATCAATTTCAAGTGCAACACCATAGCCTTTTGATTTGAAGTTACGAAGTTGATTAATTAATGCTTCTTCTTCGTATTCGTCTGGAAGTGCAGATAAATCTCTTTCTTTAAGCACCAAAACGATATTTGCATCACTAACGCCATTGATGTGGCCAAGTGACTTATTAACAAAGTTAATTTCATTAAATGAAACTGGGTAGAAGAGTAAATAATGAGCATCATTCTTTTCTTCAACGAATCGAGAAATAACATTCTTTGTAATTGTTGAAAATAACTCTTTATCATCTTCAGTACGCATCGCGTAGTTCTTTAATGTATCGATTTCATGGAAGTATGAATCATATGGAACAACTGTAGACTTATAGGCAATAATTCTACGACGATCAACGTTATAGACTGGTTGGAAGTAGTAATGAAGTTTGTTTTCTTCAATAACTTCTTGAACGTCACTTCTAAATTGCTTACCTTGGTCATCAATAAGAATTGTCTTAATATCATTGAAGAATGCAATTTGGTTTTCACTATCTTTTGTTAAGTCAGAAACCATCAAGACGTTCTTCACTAATGTATCAGCATCTCTATAGTTCTCACTATTTTCAATAACACCGACTGTGTAATTGATAACATCTGAATAAGACTTGATTAACAAGAAACGGTTAACTCTTGATTTAACAGTATCGATAAATCCATTAATTTCCCCTCTAGTTTTAACATCAAAGTTTGAAATAAGGATTTGACCAAATTTTTCTTCACATACAACAATATCTTCATCGCTAAATCCAACCATAATATCTTTAATATCAGCGTATGCTAATTGAGAAATATCAGTTGTTTTGGTTAAAACGTTGTAGAAATTGAACGCGAAAGTAGCACCTTTTCCGTTACTTGCGACAATTCGTTTAATAAATGTTTCTTTCTTTTCAAAGCCAGGTTTTTCACCTTTGTGTCTTGATCTAAACGCTGTTTGGAGCAAGTGTGATTCAATATAAATAACTTGTTTTTCAAAATCTATCTTTTGAACTTCTAAAATAGATGTTGCGCTTTGTTTTGAAGTTTTAATGTAAACATTAACTTCTAAGAACTTTGGAGTATTTGTGCTTGAATCTAAAAGATTTCCAATCCAGTTAATGAGATTTTCACGTTCTCTAGAACTGAATTGATTATAAAAAGCAGTAATTGATGTTGTTCTTCTTTCCCTTAAATGAGCAGAGTTAAAATATCTAACGCTATCATTTGGAACATCAATAATAAAAATTCTCAAAGAATTTGATAAATCTCTAATTTCCTTATCATGATTTTCGTCTCTGTGGTTAGAAATAGCAAAAAGAATTATAACAATAATAGCGGCCACCAAAGCTAAAGCTGCCACCACTATCATGATGAGTTCAATTAAGTTATCAGGTATTATCGACACAAAACACATGCTTGTATTATATCGCATTACATAGTTTATACAATGTATGTTTGTTAAAATAAGCGAAAAAATCATAGATTTACCACCTTATCAGTGAAACACTCCGATTTATAGATTTTTGTAAAGACAACTAATTTTATTGTGTTATAATTTTCAGCGGAGGAATACCCAAGTGGTTGAAGGGGTCGGTTTCGAAAACCGATAGTAGGTGCAAGCTTAGCAGGGGTTCAAATCCCCTTTCCTCCGCCAGAAAATACAACCAAAAAAGAGGTCTTAGTCGGCCTCCTTTTTCATATAATTTTTCATCCAAAATATTGGGGATTTTCTGAACAAAAATATCAAAAATAGTAAGGAAAAACCGATGAAATAGCCTGAAAAGTCAATTCCAACATCGGTCCAAGCACCAGTTCTTCCGTCCACAAAAATTTGGACAAATTCACTTATCAATGCAAGAAGAAAACCAAAGCCAAGAGTCATTAACATTTGCCACAAAAAATAACCAACTTTTGTGTCCTTCACAAATAGATAAAGTGCCCAAGTTGAGAAGGCTCCTGAAAATGCGAATAAACCAAAATGACCTACTGCTTTTCTTAAGTTGAAAGCAAATTGATCAAAGTTGGAAGGGGTAATTGTCTCTGGTTTAACTGTATTAATTACATCTGCAGTTGTATGAGCAATCGTATTTGACTCTTTAGCAGATGCTTCACCATTGATAAATGCATTTATTAAAATAAAAAGGTTTATCGCTACAGCAATAGAGAAGATAAACCATTTTAGAAATTGATATTTTTTCATTATTTAATTGGTTTCATATGGAAGTTACCATAGACACCTGATAACGATGTTACGACCACAAAGCTACTTGGATCAAGAGTTTTAATTATATTAACTGAACGTTTAATTTCTGTTGTTGAAACGACCATTTCAATAATAAGTCTATCACTATCAGTAAATGCACCTTTTGCCTGTACAAGAGTCGCTCCATGAGGAATATTTGCAATTAAAAGTTGAGGTAGTTCTTTATTCGAAGTAGTGATTTCTATTTTAGCTTTCTTATTACGAATGTTGATTACATCAATAACCAGCATAACTGCTAATAAATAAACAAAGGAGAATAAAGCTCCGCCGATGGCTGTTGCGAAGTCATGTTTTGTAAGTCCAGAAACAAGAGCAAATGATGCGACAATAATACCGTTAATGATCATTCCGTATTTGCCTGCCAATGTGGATTTTTTAGCAGAAATATAGAATGAAATGATGTCAAATCCTCCCGCGGATGAATCAATTTTATACGCAATACCACTGCTTATACCCGTGCACATTCCAGCGAATAACGCTCTTGTGAGCATACCACCATGATCACTCACGTTCTCTGCAAGTGCGGTAAAGACTTCACCTTTGACGGTGTTAGTAAATAAGA